>ERZ778495.1942-NODE-1942-length-12696-cov-5.638636_pt1 | contig 12696 bp, 14 predicted proteins | sample MGYA00433100_ERZ778495 | MGnify/ENA primary metagenome ERZ778495 (study PRJEB29527, sample SAMN07138962) | mouse gut metagenome | material: feces | host: mouse | place: China:Nanjing | collected 2016-01-25 ...
CTCAACTGTTCCTGCGTTATTCCGGCTGCTTTTCTTGTTAAACGGATTACATCTCCAACTCTGTAATTTGCCATTCCATTTTCTCCCTACAAAATACTTCTATTTTCTTCGCAGACTCTGTTAATCCGCACACTTCACAAGTACAGTACGCCATTAAACATTCTCTTTGTATTTCTTTCCTATTTTCTGTATTAGCGTGTTCTGCGCCCAGTTGAGCAAATAATGCCTGTGCTTTTAGAAAATGGAGCTTTTCCAACGATTTTATACCTCTGCCCTGCGACACAAAACTTATCCCTTTCTCTAAATATTCAATTGCTTTTGCATAATTTCCAAATGAACGTTCTAATTCTGCTAATTCTATTGTAATGCTTACACCAATTTCTTCTTTTCTACGCTCTGTATAAAAATACTCAATATATTCCAAAATCCGCAGCAATTCCGCTCGTTTTTCCTCCGCAAAGCCAATGTTCCCTCCAATATTTTGACTCTTATAAAATTCTGGCGTACTATAATGTGTTAAAATCTGAGTCAGTTCGATTTCGGTCTGTGTATAGAGCTGCTTTGGTGGCGCACCATCTTTCCCAAATGCTGGTTTCGTCAAACGCAATGCCTTCAAAACTTTTATTAAAATATTTTCACAAACTTCTTTTTTGTTATCTGTTTTTTCTTGTTCTGAAAGCAGTGCAAGCCCGATAAGCACTTCTTGATATAGGCAGAACTGTTCATGCAAATCAGGTGTCATCTGTTTCATTTCACGATAGAATGCAAGTTCCTGATAAACTTTCTGATACTGCTTTTGCTGCATTAAATCCTGAATATCTCCGCGCTTTTTCCACAGTGCATAGTCTTCGTCATTTTGCAGAAGCTCAAATTGTTCCGCTTCTTTGCCTATCCGCTCAAGAAGCAGCGTTCCGAGCAGCGAATCCGCACTTCGCTCCCCCTGTTCTATTCTGGTTAAGGTTGCAACCGAACATAAGCCTTCGCAGACTTGTTCTAAGCTTAAATTTTTCTTCTTCCTAAAATATGATATTGCAGCACTAAGGGCATTTCGTTCCTTTTGTTTTCTCATTTTAGTCATTACTCCTTTGCAAGTTTTTAAATCCATATTGAATGGAAATCGTATAAGTATCATAACTTAAAAGGTCCTTGTCTTACGTTTTTATTATATCATTGATAAATTGGCTCTGTCAACGATAGGAAATGCGGCAATCCCATATCATTACAAATAGATTTACTTTTCTTCACACTTTGTTTTACCTGATTATGCAATCGGCACAGCGCAGAAAGTAGAAAATCTTTACAATTATCAGCATACCTGATTTGTTTTATACTCACGACCGACTAGAGTTTCCTTTCTGCCTAGCTCATATTGTCCGCTTATGCAATATGGGCTGTGGAGAAATTGGAAAAGCTTAACGGTCGTCAATATAATATGCTATTACTTTGCTTACTCCACATAAACACAGCATTACTTATTTCGATTTTTTTAATACTTGTATTTACAGATTCTAAATTTTCAATTACAATAAAATTATCTTAAAAAGATAGGTACTCAAAAGGCACCTCCACTATAACAAAAGGAGAATTTTATGGATACATTTTTAATGAAACCAAAAATTGATTTTGCTTTTAAAGAAATTATGATGAATGAAAAAGCACGTATTGGTTTTTTATCCGCTATATTAAAAATAGACCCTTCAGATATTAAAGAAACACAAATACTAAATACCTACCTTAGAAAAGAACATGAAGAAGATAAACAAGGTATTTTAGACGTTCGGATTTTAATGAATAATAATACAGAAATTGACACCGAAATTCATCTTTCCGAACTAAAAGTTTGGGCAGATCGTTCTTTATTTTATATCTCTAAAATGTATACAGAACAAATTAAACAAGGGCAAAAGTATGATGTTTTCAAAAAATGTGTCAGTATTAGTATTTTAGATTTTATACTTTTTGAAGAACCAACGAACGTTTCCGATGATTCAAAACCACCTTCTCAATCCAATTTTTACTCATGCTTTCATATTTGGGAGGATAGCAGGCACTTTCTTTTTACAGATAAAATGGAATTTCATGTAATCGAGCTTCCTAAATTACCGCCAGAGTTAAAAGATAATGTCAATAATGATAAAGTTTTTCTATGGGCAAAATTTATTAGTTCTGAAAAGAAGGAGGATTTTGATATGATTGCACAAAAAGACCCTTATATCGAAAGCGCCTATCAACAACTGCAAATCATTAGTCAGGATAGTCAAAAACGTTTAGAATACGAAGCAAGAGAAAAGGCTGTTCGAGATCATAATCAAATGATGTTTGAAGCAAAAGAAAGTGGCAAAAAAGAAGGTATTGAAATCGGTAAATTTGATAAAAGTATTCAAATTGCTAAAAATATGCTGCAAAAAGGGCTTACTATAAACATTATCGCCGAGGTAACGGGACTTAGTCTAGCAGAAATTGAAGCCCTACAATTGAAACAGACAACGTAAAATTACCGCTTTGCAGCGTGTGGCTGGCGTAGCTGGAGCTGTCGCAATATACTTTGTTATACAAGATATCGTATCAACCGACGCAAGGTGTTAGACTATCTTGAATACACCTTCCTTAATGCGGCAGCCCCAGTATAATTAATCTGTACTCCTCAATCTATCCACAATGGAAGATTTGCTCATATAATAGTAGATCAGATTTGGTACAAGCAAGCAAATCAAAAATATGACACATATCATTATCAATACGGATACAATGGGAAACTGAAAATCCATATAATGAAATTGTTTTTTCATCTCGTGGAATAACCCATATATTATAAAACTGCCTAATGTGCTTACCAATGATAACGTGATTATCGCATAAATTCCTCCTTCTGCCATTAATTCTCTTTTAATTTGTTTTGCGCTCTCTCCCACGCTTTCCAACAACGCAAATTCATGCTGTCGTGCAAATATCTCTGTTATCATTACACTCACAAAATTAAGAAATCCCATTACCCAAAGCATAACAGTTATGCTGTTTCCTATAAACGTAAGCGTAGAAACAATCGTTTTTGCTTCCATGCGTGTTTCTATATTGGAATAAATAATAATTTTCTCATTATTGTTCAACAATTCCTTAACACTATGAAAAGCCTGATCTTGAAAATCTTGTTCAATGCTTAACTCTATTTCATAAATAATCGGTGCGGCAACCATACTTTTAAGCACTTCATCTGAAATATAAACACAGGGAAACCAATTATAGCTTTTGCCAAAATAATCATTAAATTCTGCTGGCATCAATCCGCCAATAGCATATGACAAAGTTTTATTATCAACCATAAATGTCACATTTTGTGTATCCTCATAAGCGCCTCTATTGATATTGCGCACTATAACAAACTCACCTCGCTCAAATGCCTTTATATCAATCGGCTCATCAAGTTCTTTACTTAATTCCAAAATTTCTTCGCTGCTTATCCCATAGATACACCCTTGCGACTTCTGAATATTACCATCACGGTCTTTCGTGTCCATCTGTATTTTGTAGCAATAATTAATATCCATTTTTGCGAAACCATCCACTTCACCTAAATTCGATATTAACTGTTCAGTCAATACATTTTCTGCATCGTTTAAAATATAGTTTTCTATTGACGCTGTCCGATTCCTTAAATGAATATGGTTATCCTCCTGAAATGCAGCCTGCTCCATAAACAACTCTATATTCGCACTTCCAAGTATTACTGAAACAGCCAAAAATGCTGTCATTCCTAAAAATAAACTACCAAAAACCTTTACTGCACGTTGCGGAATACGAATAATATTTCTCCATGCCATTTTTATTGCACTATACTTTGAAGTTCCTGATTTTTTGTAAAAATAACCATACTCTGAAAATTTTACTGCTTCGATTGGGGATAGCTGTGCCGCCATTTTAACGGGTTTATAAGCACCTACAAGTATCGTTCCATAAATAAATACTGCTGTAGCAATAAAAACCACGGGATGAAAAATAATCGCTTTTTCTTCTAAGGAAAATTGTGTATACATTCTAAAAAATATGGGAACAAATAGCTTCGTTGTAAAAATACTTACTATAAATCCTAATGGAATAGTAACAATACAAAGGCTTCTTATCTGCTTTAAAATCATTTTTGTAATCTGTTTCTGTGACATTCCAACTGCCTTTAATAATCCATAAAGACGTGTATCTCTTGAGAGAGAGGCTGACATGACATTGTTAATAATTAGGAATCCCGCAACTAATACAAATACACCTGACATAAGAAGAATGTATACAATAGACTCTATTTCACGATTCCCTTCGCCCTGTTTCAAGTTCCAAAAATGTTGCTGTTCTATTTGATTGACACACAGGCTAATAATTGTAGCAACGATAAAAGTAGTTATAAAAACAGTAATTGCAAGTACAATATTGCGACTATGATTGCGCAAAATATTTTTTTTCGCCATTTTTTTAAGTAACGCATTATCCAATTTTCTCATACGCAGCCACCTGCAGCTTGTTTGATTTTTCCATCCTCTATACGAATAACATGGTCTGCCAATTTCCCAATATATGCATCATGCGTTATCATTACAATCGTCTGATGCAGCTTGGAAGAAATTGTCTTTATAATTTTTAAAACATCTCCTCTTGTTTTGCTGTCCAAATTTCCGGTTGGCTCATCCGCCAGCAAAATAGACGGTTTTACTGCCAAAGCCCTCGCAATCGCTACTCGCTGCTGCTGCCCTCCGGAAAGCTGATTGGGGGCTGCTTCGCGCTTTTGCTCTATTTTTAGGAATCTTAAAATGGAATCAATATACTTCGTATCGGGAGTTTTCCCATCAAGTTCAATAGGCAGTACAATATTTTCATATACATTTAAAAACGGGACTAAATTATAGCTTTGAAAAACAAACCCTACATTCCGCCTTCTATAATATGTAATTTCTTCCTTCTTCATTGCTGTTATTTCATGTCCATCAACTATAATTTTTCCTTCTGTTGGTTTGTCCAATCCTCCCAGCATATGAAGCAGTGTGCTTTTTCCTGAGCCTGACATACCAACAATTGCAACAAACTTACCAGACTCTATCTCTAAATCAATTCCATCAAGAGCACGTACAATATTGGGTTCTTTTCCATAATATTTTTTTAACCCTTCCACTTTTATAATTGGCATTTTATTTACTCCTTTATTTTTCTGTGATACTAAGGAACTGTTAATAAATTACTCATGACAATTACTTGTCTAAATGCCCATCTGCGGCATCAGAACATTTATACGGCGTACTTGTCACAAGTAATTTCTGAACAGTTCCTAAGTATAACAATATGTTCAGACATTTGCCACATATAATTTTCTGCACTCTCCACCTATCTTAGTCCAAACACACATATTTCTGCAATTGCGGATATTTATCTGCATATTTCCGAACATAACATCTTTTAAATGCCGCAAATGCAGATTCACGCCTTAATAAACTACAAATCGTTCTCAATATCACTTTTGAGTCTGGATTGTTATGTAGTTTTTTGAGCTGCTGATATAAAATATTCATTTCTTTTTGAAGTAATCGCAGCCGCTCATCACTTGTATATGTCCGCATTCCCGTATTTTTTACAGAAAACACTTCCATTATCAACAAAGCTGTTCTATTTTGAATCTCATCTTTTTTGTCAGATACATCTATAACTATCGTATTCTCTATAAGATGAAAATGCAAATACCTTTCTGGGTCTTGTTTGCAACAGTCTATAATTCCCTCATCATACTTATTATTATTCTTTATTCCGTTACAATGCCCACATGACCAAAAAAGATTTTCCCAGTCAAATTTTCTTTTTGGGTATCTTCCATTTTTATGTGGTAGCAAATGTTCAACATTTGGATCTTGCAATTCTTTCATCTCACAAATATAGCATTTATTATGAAAATCTCTTTTCAACTGCTCTATCACATCCTGTTTGTCATACTTCCCAGTTGCTTTTTCGGCTTCCTCGGCTAGTGATTTCGGCGCTGGAAAAGAACGTTCAACTTTAACCATCTATGTCCTCTCTGTTTATAAATTCTAATTTTAATTTCTGATATTCCGTTGATATCCCAATCGCAAGATAATCTGGTATATTATCCAAATACAATTCTAATTCTGCAATTTCATTTATTTCATCATCTGACAGATACTTTTTTTTCACAAGAGTTTTATACTTTTCAAACTTTTGCTTTAATGTATCAGACAGCTTATCTGCTCCAAAATACCCTTCAACAATACCATCATATGGCACATTATCCAGCCCATTTTCCACTAACAGATTTTTTTCTAAATCATAAATTACAACATTTTGAATACTATTCAGTATAAAAGGCGAATGTGTCGTTACGATAAATTGAATATTGGGGAAAATGTTTGTTAAAAACGGCATAATATTTTTCTGCAGTTCCAGATGCAGATGTGTTTCAATTTCATCAATCAGCACGATTCCTGATAAATTAAAATTAAAGGATTGTCGCATCTGTTTTTGCATCCGCATTATAATATCCAAAACGATATCTAATACTGCCTGATATCCGCTGGATAACGTATTAAAATCAAATGGTTCTCTCCCCTGCTGTAAAATATGAAATTCAAAGGTATCTTCATCAAATTCTATTTTTACAGTATCATCAGCGAATATCCTTCTTAACAATATTTCCAATCTATCAAACCATGTTCTAATGCTGTTCGCTTTCTCTGTTTTTCCATTACTTCTTGCTAATGCTTCTGTCATTTTTAAATCTAATAAATATTTCACAAATTCATTCCGTGGAAATTCTGCTAAGGTGTAATCCTCCTTTAACTGCACTTTTTCCACGTGTTTTGGCTGTTCTGCATGAAAAATTCTATCAGCTTTATAATATGCCATTATATAATGATATTTATTTTTTAGTGTATAAATATCCGAAGTAGTTTGGTTAAAATTGATATGCAAACCTTTTCTACTATGTTCAAATTCTTTTTTCTTTTTACAGAGTTCATTTTCCAATTCTACTATTTGCGTTTCATTGTATTGCGTTTGCACGGCTTCTTCCATTCGACTTTGAACATCTTTTAACGAATTTTCTTTAAAAAGGAAAAATTTATCCACAAGCACATTGTTCAAATGATATGCCATAGCTTCAACTACACTTGTCTTTCCACTCCCATTTTTTCCTGTAAAAATCAAATGTTTTACTTGTTTATCTGAGAGCGAAATAGAAATATCTTTTAAATGCCTGACTTTTTTTATTTCTAAATTCGTTATAAATAACTGCTCCATTCCATTTCCTCCGAACTAATTCACCCACTTTTTACTACTATACATTAATATCCCATTCCCACAAGATACAATCATTTCAAAACTAATTCTTTCCCTTAACAAGATACGGCTTTACCCGCTCCCCGACAATTCCAATCAGCATCCCTGTCACCATGCCAGCAGTCAGCAGTATCGGCAGATAGGAAAAAACGTACCGATTTTCAACGACCACTGCTGCCACTACAAGCTGAGCAATATTGTGGCTGACCCCTCCGGCAATACTCACGCCTACAATAGAAAATCCTTTAATTCTTTTCAAAAGCAGCATTACCCCAAAACTCACAATGCCTCCCGCAAGACTATAAAGCAGCGTAGAAAGATTGGCAAATAAAAAGCCCGAGAGCACAATCCGCGTAATTAATATGCCAAAAACGAGCTGTTGCTCCATAAAATAAAGCCCAACGAGTACCACCAAATTCGCCAGCCCCAGCTTTATTCCGGGAACACCGAAGGAAAAGGGAATCAACGCTTCTATATAGCTAAATATCATTGCCAGCGCTGCCATCATTGCCGCATATGCGATTTTGCGTGCCATATTTCCTCCTTTTAGAATCCTACTGAAATCAATTATGAACTTTTGTAATGCTGCTGAATGCTATTTTTCCCGCCGATAAATCTTATAATCCCGCTCTGACGAAAACACCTCCTGCAGCCCTTCTGTTACATATAAATTTTCTTCCTCATCAAGCAGCACCGCGTCAAAGACTTGATTGTACTGCTGCCAAAATGTTAGTGCTTTTTCCGTTCCCATTACATAGAGTGCCGTTGACAGCCCATCCGCTGTTGTTCCGTCTTCACATACAATCGTAACCGAAACAAGCCCATTCTGCGCAGGTTTTCCGGTTTTCGGATCAATAATATGATGATACACAATACCATTTTCCTCAAAATATCGTTCATAACCACCAGAAGTAATAACGGCTTTATCCTTTACGGAAATCGCACCGAGATACGGCTGCGATCCGTCAGGTGTCCGAATACCTACGCGCCATAAACTCCCGTCAGTTTTCGTACCAATTGCCCGCACATTGCCGCCTAAATTCATTATTGCGCTTTCAATGCCATAATTCTTTAATATTTCTGCCGCGCGATCGGAAGCGTATCCCTTCGCAATACCGCCGAAATCCATTGCAGAAGCCTCTGGTATTGTCAACGTTTTATTTTCCTTTTGATAACAAAGCACTGACATATCAACGCCAGGCAGTACTGCATCCAATTCTTTTTGCGTTGGTACATGAAATGTATCTCCTGCAAATCCCCACAATTTCATAATTGGGTAAATTGTAATATCAAATGCACCTTGGGTATCCTGATAAATCTGCTGCGAACGCTCCAATAAATAGGCTGTATCATCAGAAAGATTGGCAGTTTTTTGTTGGTTAATCCTTGTCACTTCGCTGGTATTGCTCCCCGTTGACAGCAACGCATCAAGCCGCTGTAATTCCGCTGCTGCTGCTGCAACTGCTACCTCGCTGTTTTTCCCATACGCTGTGATTTCCATGTAAGTATCCATAGCAAAAAGGAATTGTGTTGCTTGCCTTTTTTTGTTATTCTGAAATATTGTAATACATACAATGCCAACAAAAAAAATAAGCGCTGCCGTTGCTATGTTTTTTTTATATTTTTGTTTCATTACTCTATTATTTTCCATATAATCTCTTAATGTTACTTTTGTCTTCTTTTTGCAGCTTTTCATTTAACTTGCGATAAACCCACTCTACCATCCAAGGCTCTGCGCACTCCCGCAGCGCCTCCTCCAATGCAAACCATTTTACGCCGCTGTTTTCGTCCGGTTTTATGCGCAGCACCTCATGTTCATCCGCTTCCAATAAATATGTAACGTTTAAGTGCAAATGAGATGGCACATAACTGCCCTTTTTTATATGCCCGTCAACCGTTAAAATTTCTATAGAAAAAATATCCTCTTTTACAGGATAAATATTGGTAACGCCCGTTTCCTCCATTGCTTCCCGCATTGCAACGGATAAAAGATTCTGCTCTCCGTCAGCATGTCCTCCCGTCCATGACCATGCATGGTAAATATTGTGATATACCATAAGAACCTTTGTATGTTCCTTATTTAACAGCCATGCGGATGCCGAAAAATGTGCCGTTTGATTTTCTCTGCTAAAAATATCTGGCTGCGTTTCCAACAAATGCAGCAAAACCGCCTGGTCACGCGCCTCCTGTTCATTCCACGGCGTATAGTTTTCTAACTCGTGTTTTAAATTCATAGGATTCTTCCTTTCAATCCATATATACTCTAAAAATATTGTCAATTATACTTTGCGTTTGCTGAATCCGCTGATAAAATACATTTCACAATAAGGTTCCAGTCCCGCATTGAATGCACCGGATTTGCCGCGTTTATATAGATAAATTTCTCCATTTTCTCTCTGCCAGCATTTGCGAAAAGAACCATCCGTCGTTAACTCCGGAGATGTACTGCTTATTTGATACCCCTATAAACCAAGTCCCTCGAAAGCAAGCTTCGATATGGTTTCATCAAATTCATTTCTATAAAAAGAAATATTGTTCCACAACGTTTGCTCTTTCTCACTTTTCACCCAATAACAATCATTTATGGAAGCTGCGTGTGTAATTTTAATAAACCCCTCTGTATTTTCGCACCCACAGTCGAGCATAAGCTGCTTTAAATAATTATTATGTTTTAGTGCCTTTCTATCCTCAAGCCATTCATTAATTTCAAAATTTCCAGCAGGCAGTGCGCCATTCTTATATTGCAGTTTCCAAATAGAAATTAGTGCCGCATTATACAGCGTACTAGTTCCCCATATTGAAAACATTCTCATACCCTTGCCCATCCTCATTTTCTTGACATTCCTTATAGTATTCATCTTCTGTTTCATATACACCAGACAAATAAATATATGGTATGCCGTCTGAATCTTTTATTTTAAAATGTCTATAATAACCACTCTTTTCAACTTTTAATGTAAAAGCACCATTTATATTGTCAATTTCATATATCATACCAACAAACATGGTTGCTGGAAGTATCATGTATGCATCAGCAACTTTTAATTCCTTATGTACCACTGGTAAATTTTTAAAATGAATACTACCTAAGTCAAAGTTCACCCTATATAAATCTGCCTCAACCTTTCCACCCACCCCATTTAATCTTACTTTTTCATCCATTTTAACAGCACCTTTAATTTTCAGTGGAACAACACTTTTTAACCATATTGGCAGAGTTGCGCCCGTATCAACTAATACACGACAATTATTAAACCATGGTATCACAAATACAGGACTATTTTCTCTTAAATCCAGACTATATACTTCTTCTATCATAATGACATCATTCCCAATTGCACTTTATTTCCCGTAGTATACCAGCACATAATATCTTCTTTCCCCGTAACCTGCAATATAAGAAGTTCCTCATCTGTTTTGTCTGTATAAACCACATCCGCCGACTCCAACGTAACTCCATCATTATTTTCATACTGCATATTAGTAATTCCCAGGTACTGGTCGGGATACTTTTCTGCCATTTGCTTTCTTGTTAATCTTTCCACCATCCAACCCCCTGCATATTTCGATTAATCAAAGTATATACAGTGTATATACTATTGTCAATGTTTATTTTTTATTATTACGAATCGCATGATTCGTGGAATTGTTCCCTCTATCATTGCATACTGCTTTTCCTCTGACACACTATCCAACACATTTCTTGAGAAAAATCCAAAAAGCTGCTGATACGCCTTATGGAACTCCTTTCCCATACACAACTGATTCACAATCGCACTCTTATGATGAATTATATGCTCTGCTAATCTCTCAACAAATCGAAATGCATTATAAAGACGCGCATACAAAAGGCGTGTCATTTCTTTATATTCTGAACATATTCCCCATACGTATAACCCATTAGACAGTTTTTCTTCGCAATAATATTGATATTCCTGCCCTATATCATCACCATGCAATTGATGCATTTATGCATATTATAGATGCACACGCGCAGAGGAATTTCCCGAATCCGTTCAAACAGCAATTTCTTAAATTGGATCTGCGCATTGGAAAGGACTTCATAAACTATGCCAAAAATTGGATTTAATAAAACAAAAATATCTATTATGCGAATATAAAATGGCGCAAATACCTCCTCTAAGAACGCATACTCTTTAGAAAGCGGCTTACTGCTATACTTGGTAAAGTGCTTTTAAAAATTGTTCCGATTCCTGCTGATATGTAATCTCTACGGTGACAACTGACTGTTCGGAAAGGAGTTTATGATAAAGCTTTTCGCCAAAAAACTTCTGCCAGAATGTGGGATTATGTTTGGTTAGGATTTGTTTCATTGTGCTCATATTCATTCACCTCGTTAGTTTGAAACAACTTTTCTATCAAACTTATTCTCTGTTTTATGTTTCTATATTTATATATTCCCTATACGCTTCCCACTCACTCCCATACAACTTTTTGTACATTTCACAATTATTTATCAACATTTGATGCGTTCCACTTGCAACAATTTCTCCATTATCCATTACAATAATATGATCCGCCCTAATAACAGTAGATAACCTATGTGACACCATAATCACCATTTTACCGCTGTTTGCAAGTTTTGTTAAAATACCCATTATAATTTTTTCGTTTTCGCCATCTAAATCGGCTGTTATTTCGTCCAAAATATAAACTTCAGCATCCAATATCAAACTTCTTGCCAATGCTAAGCGATGAATCTGACCTCCCGAAAAACGACTGCCTGAATCTCCCATTATTGTATCGTAGCCATCTGGTAAATGTTGAATAAAATCATTCAATCCAACTATTTCACAAACTTTCTTTATTTTATCTGTTGAAATATCCTCATCTACAATCTTCATATTATCGATAATAGACATATTAAAAAAAAAGGGATTTTGACGTATGTATGCTATTTTAGAAAATAAACTTTTCTCCTTAATTTGTTTTACATTGATATTATTTACCATAATTCTACCCATATATGGCGAATAAAAATTTATAATCAAATTTAATAATGTACTTTTTCCAGATCCATTGCTTCCAACAATAACGTAAACCAAACCATTGTCAAATTCATAACTCATATCTTTTATTATTGGCACACCGCAACGATATTGAAAGCAAATATTTTCTATTGTTATCTTTTTAATTGTTCCTATTGTTATCTTGTTATCTATTACATCATTATTATATTTATAATATCCAACAATTCGTTCTACCGCTACAGAAACTGTTTGGAGTTCAATACTCATATTAGAAAAAACAGAAAGTGTACTAGAAAAACGGCTTGCATATGAATTAAACGCATAATACATTCCAAGTGATAATCTGCCACTTATAATCTCTATACATGCAATCAATAAAAAAACA
>ERZ778495.1944-NODE-1944-length-12667-cov-3.557723_pt1 | contig 12667 bp, 13 predicted proteins | sample MGYA00433100_ERZ778495 | MGnify/ENA primary metagenome ERZ778495 (study PRJEB29527, sample SAMN07138962) | mouse gut metagenome | material: feces | host: mouse | place: China:Nanjing | collected 2016-01-25 ...
CGAAAGAAAGGACAGCCGAAGAGGGAGATTGAAACCAATTCGGCCAAGTTCCGTTCCTGGCTTATTTACACAGCTACGGTTGACGAGGACAGGGCGAAAACATGGGATAACAGACAGGCGCAGGAAGCCCTTAATATTTTGCAGGGTGTTGATATGATTGATGCTGTCCTGCTTTCCGGAGAGAAAGACAGGATTATTGACGTAATAAATGAAATCAGTGGGTACGGCGACGATATGGACGAAACGGCAAAAAACTGATAAAGGCACGGGGCAAAGTCTATCTGATGATGAAAGTATGCGAGCGGTTTCCGCAACTTGGCAGGATAGTGGACTATATGGCATTGCCGCAGGGGGAAAGAGCTATCTACGAACAGTACACGCTTGACGCCATAGAAGCAGAGGCTAGGACACCCGTGCTGAGAATTGATGCAAGAGGGGGTGGCCGAAGGTGAGCGATACCACCGTGATTGATGTGATAGTCCAGGTGTCAGATGAAACCGGCAGCGGGGCAAGAAGCGCAGAGGCAAATGTCAGTAAACTGGAGCGTTCCATTATGAATCTCCAGAAACAAATCATGGGAATGAAAGGCAAAAGCAAGCTGGAAGTGGTTGCATCATTGAAAGATATGGCATCCAAAGGAATCCAGAGTGTAGCCTCAGCTGGAAAGAATATTGCCGGAAAAATCTGGACAGTTACGATGAAAGCAAAAGACCTTGTGACCGCCCCGTTCAAGAAAGTGTTAGGGCTGATTTCCAGTCCTGTGACGCAGGTGGCAGCATTTGCTGGAATATCCCTCGGCGTGGCAGACACGCTGAATACATTTAAGGATTTTGAAGCGGCAATGTCGCAAGTGCAGGCCGTGAGTGGTGCCACTGGGAGCGATCTGGAAAAACTGACAGCGAAAGCTAAGGAAATGGGTGCATCTACAAAATTTACAGCGGCAGAGTCGGCAGAGGCTATGAACTATATGGCGATGGCGGGATGGAAAACAAAGGATATGCTTGGCGGTATCGAAGGGATTATGAACCTTGCGGCGGCATCGGGGGAAAGTCTTGGCACGACATCAGATATTGTAACAGACGCATTAACAGCGTTTAACATGAAGGCATCTGATGCAGGGCATTTCTCAGATGTTCTGGCCGCTGCGTCGTCCAATGCAAATACCAATGTAAGCATGATGGGCGAGACGTTCAAATACGCAGGTTCAATGGCAGGTTCGCTGGGCTATTCTATAGAGGATGTTGCACTCGCCACTGGGCTTATGGCAAATTCCGGCATTAAGGCATCTATGGGCGGTACGGCATTAAACTCCATTATGACAAGGCTTGCAACGGATGCAGGTGCATCTTCCAAAAAACTTGGCGCACTTGGTACCCTGACAAAAAAGCTGGGTGTGGAATTTTATGATGCACATGGCAATGCCAGAGACTTGTCAAAAGTTATGGAGGAAATGCGGAAAGCCACAAAGGGTATGACCGACGAAGAAAAATCCAATATCGCAAAAACGATTGCAGGTACAGAAGCACAGAAAGGACTTTTGGCGATTCTAAACGCATCGGAAAAGGATTATAAAAAGCTGTCAAAGGCAATTAACAATTCAGACGGAGCAGCTAAGGGCATGGCTGATACCATGCAGGATAATCTCTCTGGTTCCATTACATATTTGCAGAGTGCAGTAGACGGTGTGAAGATTTCACTTGGAGAAAAATTAGCCCCTCGTGTAAAAGGAATCGTTGACTGGCTGACTGGACAGATGCCCGCAGTCGAAAAAGCACTCGGCAGTTTTTTAGATATGGCACTTGACAAGGTGGACGACATCAAAGATAAGTTTGCTCAGATTTCATCATCAGACGAATTTAAGAACGCCGATCTGTTCGGCAAAGTAAAGATTGCCTGGGATAAAATCATAGCAGAGCCGTTCTCAGAATGGTGGAATGGTTCTGGTAAGACCTGGCTGGCAGGTAAAGCAGAGGTAATAGGTGAAGGGCTTGGTTCAGCATTACACAGTGGCATCATGGGGCTTTTAGGTGTTGACGTAGGAGGTGCAGCAACAGAGGGCGCAGATATTGGAAAAGCGTTTTCGGATGCATTTGTAGAAGCGTTCGACGGAAAAGAAGTAGGCAAAGCAATCTGGAAAGCAATCAAGGACGGAATGAAGGGACTTGTCTCAGACGCAGCAACACTCCTGCCTGGAGGAAAAGAGGCAACCAGCACAAGTGGATTGTCAGCCGGAATCCTCGGAATGGGTGCATTAAAGGTCGGCTCGAAAGTTCATAAAGTATACAAAGGCGGCAAGGCCATCGTAAAAGGCGCTAAAGGAATCGGCAGCGCTATAGCTAATGCATCTGGGGTTTCTGATGGTATACAGATTGCAAAAGCGGCAAAGGACGGCGGAGCTGCTGCGCAGAGTGCGCTCGCAATGGCACAGAACGGTGCGCTCGGCAAAGGGACACAGCTTGGGACAAAATTAGCTAGTGGTGCGTCTAAGGTATCTGCTGCATCCTCTAAAGGCGTGTCCAAAGTGGCTGCTGTAGCATCAAAGGGAGCCTCAAAGGTTGGAAAATTAGCATCAAAGGCGGCAGTTCCCCTCGCAGCGGTAACATCAGCTGTTGAAATGGGCGTTGACGCATATCACGGTACAGGGAGGGCAGAAGAGTGGACCGGATCAGGAAGTACAGGCAATAAAGTAGCATCCGGAGTAGGTGCGGCACTTGGCGGTACTGGTGATGGCATCCTCGGCAAAGAGGGAGCAGGAAAGAAAGCTCTGGATGTAGGCGGAGGAGCTTTGAAGGGCGCAGGAATAGGTGCGGCGGTCGGTTCAATCATACCTGGTGCCGGTACTGCAGCAGGTGCAGGAGTAGGCGCAGCAGTCGGAGCAGCAGGAGCAGCAATCGGCGGTTCAAACATTGCCAAAGGTCTTTCTAAAGCTGGTGGAGCAATTAAAGGCTTTTTCACTGAAACTGTCCCAGATAAATTCGGGGAATTTGCAGAGGGTGCAAAAGGATTTTTTACGGAGTCCGTGCCAAATGCAGTAAACGGCGCAAAAGAAAAGGTGACTGGATTCTTCACTGAGACAATACCGGAGAAGTTCGGAGAGTTCAAAGACGGGCTGGAAAGTCTGTTTACAGAACAGATACCATATGCTCTTGGATATGCAGCAGGAAAAGTGACAGTTTTCTTCACAGAAACCGTTCCACAGAAGTTTGAAGAGTTATGGACAGGAATATCCAATTTCTTCACAGAAACGGTGCCTGCGGCTGTATCGACAGCAGGAGCGGCAATTACAAATTTCTTTACAGTGAGCGTGCCAGAGTTTTTTACCGGACTATGGGAAGGAGTAACCGGGTTCTTTACGGAAACTGTGCCGTCAGCATTAGAGACAGTTGGCAGCGCATTGGCAACATTTTTTACAGAAAGCGTTCCGCAATTCTTCACGCAGATGTGGGAAGGAATAACGGGATTTTTTACTGAAACAGTGCCAGAAACTCTGGAGACAATCGGAACAGCGCTAAAGACATTTTTCACGGAAACCGTGCCTGGGAAAGTAGAAGAAATATGGGACGGAGTTCTTGGATTCTTCACTGAGACAATACCAGGAGCAGTCAGTTCAATTTCCGATGGCATATCGGGATTTTTCTCTGGAATTAAGGACAAAGTGACTGGATTCTTTAGCGGTCTAAAAGACAAGGTGACTGGATTCCTAAGTGGTGCAGCAGAAAGCGCAAGTGCAGGGTATTCAGCAGCAACGGAGAAACACGCAGAGGGCGGTATTATGACAAGGCCGCACGTCGGGCTTGTGGCTGAGGATGGTGCAGAGGCAATCATTCCATTATCCGGAAAACGCAGGAAACGTGGCATCAGCTTGTGGGAGAAAGCCGGTAAAATGCTTGGTGTCAAGCCGTATGCAGAGGGCGGTATCGTTGGAATCGTGGAGCCAGAAGATGATACGCCAGGCAAACCGAAAAATCCTGGTATCACAGATTGGCCGGAGCCAACAGATCCGGTTGACGATACGCCGGAGCCTGTCCCGGTACCAGTTCCGGTACCGGCTGGAGGAAATGGCAGCGGCATGAATGTCCCTGTCACAATACAAAATTTGACATTTGAAATAAATGTAAATGGCGGTGATGCGGCAGATACGCAGAGCCTCGTGGAAACCATCAGGGAAAACGTCCGTGGAATGACGGATGAAATTGCATACCAGCTGGCAACAGCAATCCAGCAGGTGTACGCCAATACGCCAAAAGAATCATGGGGGTTATAGAATATGGACATTTATCTTACAAATCTCAAAACAAAGGATAGATTGAGGATTCCTATGCTCCCGGAGGAAATTACGGTAAAGAAGGCAAACCAGTTTGCGAGCTATAGCATTATCACAATCGGCGACGTCCGCATACCAAGCGGTACGTCGCTGGATAGTTTCAGCTGGACTGCAACCCTGCCAGGAAAGAAGCGGAAGAATGAGCCGTATGTCCGGGAATGGCGCAAACCAAATGAGATATACAAGTGGATAACCAATCTAAAAGCAAAAAATGGCAAGCCGGTTAAGGCAAGACTGTTAATTACGGGGACACCGATAAACTGTGATGTCTACCTGCAGGATTTCAGCCCGAAACCGACAGGCGGATATGGCGACATTGAGTATAGCATTTCGCTGATCCAGGCCAAAGAAATCAAGGTAAAGAAAAAGGCGAAAGCCAAAAAGAAAAAAAGCAATAGCAAGAAAAAGAAAAGTACCAAGAAAAAGCTGAAAGATAAACCATCATCGGCACCAGAGCGTACATCCAAAACGAAAGCACAGACCTACAAAGTCAAATCCGGAGACTGTCTCTGGAAGATAGCGCAAAGGTTTTATGGCAGTGGTTCACAGTATACGAAAATCTACAATGCCAATAAAAAGACCATAGGCAGCAACCCGAACAAAATATATCCTGGACAGGTGCTTACCATACCGTAAAGGGAAGGAGGGAGAAAAGTGAGTGTAGATGTTGCGCTGTTACGCTATTATGTGGAGCTTGTGACGGAAACAGGGACGGTATACCAGATTGATCATGCCGTCCAGTCGCTTGGGTGGGAAGAACAAGAAGGGCAGTTGGCACAAAAGGCTACTCTCAGCATAGCGGCTGACTGTAAGGTAGGAAACAAGAGTCTCCGCTCCCTCCTAAAAATTAACTGTATTATACGGATTTATGCAAGCTGGGGAAATGGCAAGAAGAAACAGTTTGAAGGTACCATATGGGAGTGGAGTTTTACACGTTCCCAGAGCAGGGAGCTTTCCATCATAGTTTACGATCCGATGATACGGCTGCAGCAGAGCAAAGATTTCAAATATTTTACCAAAGGACATACTACCCCGGCCATCATCAAGAATATTTGTGGTGACTGGGGTATTTCTGTTTCCTACAAATGGGGAAAGCAACTGACACACAAGAAAAAAGTGTTTAACTGTGAAGCCGTAAGCGACATGATTATCAAGCTGTTGGAGGAAGTCAGGCAGCAGACCGGAAACAGGTATGTTGCCAGATACAAAAACGGAAAACTGGAGATAGACGGATATGGCCAGAATAAGGACGTGTACGAGTTCAAAGGCAAAAACACGATAAGCACAAGCGATAAGCTGAGTATGAATAATCTTGTGACAAGGGTAAAAATCATAGGAAAGGCAGACGACAAGGGGCGGTCAAGCGTGGATGCGGTGCTTGATGGCAACCTTAAATTTGGAGTGCTGCAGGAAGTCATACGCAGGGATGGCGACAAGGATATAGGGAAAGCGAAAGCAGAAGCAAAGCGGACGTTGAAAGAGCGGGGAAAGCCAGAAGAGAGCATTATGGTTACTGCTCCAGACCTTCCGTTTATGCGGAAAGGTGATGCCGTGGAAATGTCTGCAGGAAATTTGTCTGGAACCTTTTATGTCCTGGGCGTTTCCCATAGTGCCGACACAAGGCAAATGACAATGACGCTCCTGCGGAAATCAGATGCATAGGAGGCATGGAGGAACGATGGGAAATGAGGGTATCAATAAGCTGGCCGGAGTATTGCAGGGTAGAATGCGGGACATGGGAGATAAGCCGCAGGTCCTTGATTTTGGCACGATACAGCCGGATATGAGCCTTCTTACGAACCGCTTTCCAAAGCCGGTACCGCAGGAGGATTATGTAGTATGCAGACAGCTGACATACAATCCGGCGAAACCGCTCACAATGAGCTGGTGGGCTGACGAGGCAAAATCTCCTGTTGCCGGATGGGAAGATGAAAACTGGAGAAAAAAAGACGGATGGCAGAAAAGCGACACAGATAAGCACAAAGCGCCGGATGTCATACCGCCACATGGACACGGTACGAAAGGCGAGCATTATCACAGCGAAGATCCAGATGGAAAGCACTACCATGATATTTATGTTCCGGATAAAATGCGTTGGCTCAGGCCAGGCGATAGAGTTCTTGTTGCATGGGTAGGTGATGATCCGGTAGTGGTGGACTTGATTTATCCTGCAACGGTGATTGATCCACCATAAAAATAACTGACAGGGGGTGAGAAGCATGGCAGAACCATTATTTCCGGTTTTTGATGTCCCTTCCGAACTGGAAGATGAAGAAGAGCAGGAGTCAGAATATCTTCCTGCCCCAATGTGGGATGTGGAAACCGGTGATTTCGTGACGGACGGTGCAGGGAAGGCTCTCTATGGGAGCGGCTATGACGCATGGGTGCTGTGGTGTACCAAAGCGATTCTGACACAGAGATGGGCGCATGATGCGTACAACGACAACGAAGGGATAGAGGCGGAGGAAGCCTTTGCCGAACCGGACAGAGAAGCAGCAGAAAGCGCATTTGAACGCACGATAACGGAAGCCCTGCTTGCAGACCCGGTGGAGCGCACTGTACAGGTGCGTGATTTTGAATTTACATGGGAGGCAGACAGCCTGTGGATAGAGTGCGTGGTAATCGGCACAGACGGAAACACGGCAAATATCACAGCAAAGCTGAACACATGACAAAGGAGGTGAACAGGCAATGCCAGACGAATACGATTATCCATACGAACCGCCGGAGTTCCTGCAGGATCAGAGCGCCGACGAGATACACGAAAGGATGCTTGAAAATCTTCCAGATGACATTGATACAAGCCAGGGGAACATACCGTGGGATTTCACAAGACCATCCGCATTGGAAAAAGCAGAGTTTGTTGAGTTTACGCTGAACGAAACCATAAAGCTGATTTTCCCTCAGTGGTCCTATGATGAATGGCTGGATTATCACGGTGAAAAAGTAAACTGCATCCGCAAACCGGCAAACCCGGCAAGCGGAACATTATCGGTTACTGGAGCGGTTGGAACAGTGATACCGTCCGGCTACCAGTTCGCAACCCCGGCAGACCTTACGGCAAGCGTGATATTTGAGACAGTTGAATCTCATGTGCTGGAAGGAGAGCCGGACGGTAACGGACAGGTCACAAACGAAGTTGATATCCGGGCAGTAGATGGTGGGCTGCTCGGAAACGTAGCGGCAGACACCATCAAACTGATGGTTACGCCAATGAACGGCATCAGCTACATAACAAACCATGAAGCTATGACTGGCGGCGTGGAGGCAGAAGAGGACGAGGATTACGTTATAAGGGTGCTGGACGCAATGCGGAATGGCAATTCCATGACAGGGTGTAATGCAGATTATATCCGGTGGGGCAGGGAAGTGTCAGCAGTAGGGCAGGTGATTGTAGATCCGGAGTGGAACGATCCTTCGCTCCCGGAACATTTTCATTATGTGGACCAGCGGGGAAACGACAGATGCGCAGGAGCAGTGCGGCTGATTATCATAGACAGCAACGGACTTCCGGCAAATCAGCAGATTCTTGATGCAGTCTACCTGCACATAGCAGGGACAGATGATCATGATCCAGCCAGGCTGATGCCGGTAGGCGCACATTTGACCGTGCAGGCTCCGACAGGAATAGGCGTTGATATAGCGGCGACTGTCCTGCTGGATGACGGTGAGGATATTGCCATTGTAAAGAAACGGTTCAAAGAAAATTTGACCGGCTACTGGCTGCAGGTTGGGAATGAGGCAACAAACGATTACACAGAACACACTGGCTACATACGGTGGGTACAGGTTGGGGCGGTGCTTGCAAAGACTGCGGGAGTAAAGGATTACACGGGGCTGACTGTAAATGGCGGCACGAGCAATATCGCCATCACACAGACGCAGTACCCGGTGACAGGGGAGGTGGCACTGAATGTCCAAACCTGACCTTGATGGAATCATCCGCAGCCCGTCAGCGGAAACATTCCTGCGGATGGTAACAAAAGGATTTTATGACAATTCCTATATCGGGCTGTGGATGTATGAAGTAATTGGCCGGGAATGGGATGAAATGAGGAAATGGGCTGAGGGGCTGAAAGATGAAATCAATCCCCAGACCTGCACATGGAGTATAGGAATATGGGAATGGGTATATGGAATTGAGACGGACGAATCCATGCCAATCAAGTACAGGCGGCAGAGAATCCTTGCAAAGATTATCGGAGTCCGGCCAATCAATCCGGAGGTAATCCGGAGGGGAGTGGCGGCTCTGATGGGTGGAGAACTGGACGAGGTAGAGGTCAATGATTTTGTTGGTCCTTACCGTTTTGAAGTAATCCTGCACCCTTCGGGAAAATCGCCGTTCAATTACGCCAAGATTTTTGAGTATGTCCGGGAGATAAAGCCATCCCATTTGGCGTTTGAGGCAGCCGTTGAAACAAAAGTGGATATCACAATAGAGATAGGCACAAGCTGGAATCTCGTTGGGTTCGGCCTGACAGGTCAGTATAACTGTGGGACACGTCCAAATATCAACACAAAGGGACGCCTGCACGACTTGATGATTACGGTCGATGCAGAGGGGCTGGCGGCTGCAATCCGGCCAGAAGTGGCAGGAACACTGTTTGCAAGCAGAAATATAGAGGACCCTCAGCGGATGCCGACACCAAGCACAAAATTCTCACAGACAGCGGTAGATGTAGCGGCTGAGATAGACAGCAAAGGATTTACTGCAATAGCTCCACAGACAGCGGAGGAAAGGAAAACCGGACGATTCCCGAACACGCAAATTAAAGGCGGTTTGACCGACACAGAGATACTGGCAGAGGTAAGCGGAAAGGGAACGCCATTTAAGGCAGATCTGGCAGGAACCAAACCGCAGACACAGGTGCAGTTTAACCAAGACAGAGCAGATGTAACCGCAGATGTAGATACCAAAGGTTATCTATTCAAGCCGGATTTGGTAGGAACCAAACCGCAGGAATCAGTCAAGGTAGCGCATCGGGAAGTGATGGTTACAGAGGATGTTGAGGCTGGAGTTTACCATGCATTATACTCTCCGACGAAATCAGCAGACAGCGAAACTGGATGTTATCCAGAAACACAGATATTAGCAGGCACGGTACAAACGGAAATTAAACCATACATCAATGCAAAGGGTTTCTGCATATCTGATTCGGTGAAAGCTGGAACAAAACCGCAGGCAGAAGCGACGCTGAATGAAAGCGGCGCCATCATGCCAACGATTGAAACCGATAGCTACACAGTATCTTTTAGGATGTGCGGAACAGACGTAACAAGGGAATCTTAGGGAAAGGAGGCAGAAATAGATGGGGATGCTCACAGATGCGGCAATCAAAGGCTATAAGGAATACACGAAGGTGGAAATTGCCTATGCAAAGTACAAGATAGGCAACGCCTATTACCGGGCTGAAATCAAGTCCAGGGAATACCTTGCGGACGGCAGACTTGCAATTAAAGTTATGATTGACCACCCACAGCCTGGAAATCTTACCATTACAGAAATCCAGCTGTATGATACCAACAACAACCTCTGGCTGCAAAAGCCGGAGAACATCATGCGTGAGGATATGACAGCGGGAATTTTGTACCGCTTTACGTTTGACTTCCATGAGAATTAACGAAAGGAGGCGGGAAGTAAATGTACCAAAAGAATTTATGGCAGGATCATGTTGTTGAATATCCGAACAGGTTCAAAGAAACGAATCTGGGAAATGGCATGGTCGAGGAAGTTCCGGCACCTGGAGAAATTATCCAGCAGGGAACTCCGCAGAGCGCAAGGAATTTCAACAACATGGAGGAAGGAATCTTCAATGCGAATGAGCTGACGGATTATCTGATGATCCAGACGCTGCAGAATGCCAGGAGGATTGAAACTGTAAGGGGCGAGAGCAGTACCGTCAAAATGACGAACAATCAGGCGTACCCGTTCAATAGCAGTGGCTCCACAATCGCCCTGGTAACTCCAAGAGACACTACGGATTATTTCGTAATGGTTGAGGTGCTGGACGAAGCCGGAGGCAGCGCAGGCAATGTGACAGTTTATAATAAGCTGGCCAATGGTTTTAAGATTAAGTTTGACGGCAGCGCAAAAGAAGTGACCGTCCGTTATAACGTGACAGGAGGTGGCATTTGATGGCGGCAGTTATTATCAAAAGCGATGAGCGGAGGGCTGATACGGCCCGAACACTTGCTGAGTATGGTATTGATTATAACAAAGCAACCAGTGAACAGCGGGAAATGGCAGAGCAGTTCAACGCCGATTTCAAACCGTTTGCAAAGGAATTTAGAAGAATGGAGGAAATGAGCAGATGAAAGTGATTTACAAGACGCCGGAGGCAAAAAAGAACCATCTGGAGTATGAGCTGGAGGAAACCAGGCTGACACTCAATGATGAACTGTCTGTAAAGCTGGACAAATACGAGAGGGACGAAGATGCACACCTTGACGTATGCGTAGACTGCTATGGCAACCTGGTACTTGGAGTAATTCCTGGGCTGGCCCAGAAATATGCAGCACAGATTGACATTCCAGCAAGGACGTACCACGACAAGGATTCGGGCAGGGTAGACGAGGAAGGTGAGCCAATTATTGTTCCAGTTCCGGATCCGTATAATCCGGAGAATACGACACTCACACTTTGGGAAATGGAGGTATAGGAGAAATGAAAGCAAATTTTGACAGTTTGAAACTGACCGTAGAGGGCATGAGCGGCGGTAAGAATACCGTCCTTTTTGACGATATGGATATGCCCTCCATCATGGTAAAAGTTCCGCAAATGAAATTTTCTGACCTTATCACAGGCGGAACACAGGATGTACATGATGCGTTTATCTGCAATGAGGTAACACACGATGCCATCTATATTGGCAAATACCTGTCTGTGATAGTGAATGGCAGAGCTTACAGTCTTGCAGGAAAAGATCCGGCGGTCAATGTGAATTTTGACCAGGCAAGGGCGTATAACAGGGCGAAGGGCAACGGCTGGCATCTTCCAACCAATGCGCTGTATGCGGCAATCGCCTTATGGAGCAAGGCAAATGGAACACAGCCTCATGGAAATACGAACTACGGAGCAGACCATGCGAAATCCTATGAAAAGGGAATCCCAAGCTGCAGCAGGGATGGCAGCGGAAGAATCCAAAGAACGGCAACCGGGAGCGGTCCTGACAGCTGGTACCATGATTATAACAGTGCTACTGGAATTGCTGACCTTTGTGGTGATGTATGGGAGTGGGCTGGCGGTCTGCGACTGGTTGACGGAGAAATCCAGGTGATTCCATACGGTAATGCAATGGCTGACATTTACGGAGACACAAAGGATATCCAGGCAGCAAACAGCACGCTTTGGAAAGCGCTTGATGCCAGTGGAAATTTTGTTGCGCCAGGAACATCCGGCAGTTTGAAGTATGATTATGTGTCCGCTCCAGGCGCAAGCGGTGGCGGCAAGGACTTCCAGCTTATATCGGGAAATCTTGCCAACAAGCAGACAGTGGAAGATCCATATGCTGATAAGTCCTTCTGGAGCGTGGCAGCGAAAAGCGGTCTGACTGTTCCAGCAAGGGTAAAAGCACTTGGTCTTATGCCGGATGGTGATGCAAACGCTTATGATAACAGAGGGCATATGTGGATGCGAAATCTCGGCGAGCGTTTGCCGTTTCGTGGGGGCTGCTGGTACAACGGCGCCAATGCGGGCGTGTTCAGTCTGGGCTTGTTCGGCCCTCGGTCGTACTCCAGCGGCGACATCGGCTTTCGCTCCGCTTTTGTAGAACTGTAAACTGAAAACTGTTTCCTGTGAGGCGAACGGTAGTGAGCCTTTATTTTTAGACAGCCGTAATGTGGAGATTAAAGCCAATACATTCCGGCTGTCATTTTTTCGGGAGGTAAATCATGGCAAAGGATGAAGAAAAGAAAGAGCCGACGCTGCTTAAAATCCAGGATATGATAGAGTATGCGTTTCCTCAAATTGACAAATTTCCGAGGCCGGAAAAAAGCTATGAGGGAATGGCTACCAGGCTGAAAGGCATCATGGCAAGAATGGCGGACCACTGTATAGATACACAGAAATGTTATTACGCCAAATCCCTATTGAAACAGCTGGATGAACTTGACAAGGAAATCCAGCATTGCAAATTTTGGGTGAAGGTAGCGTATAGGACAAAGCTCTTTTCATTTACGAATTTTGAAGTGATAAATGACTACCTCACGCAGATAGGAAAAATGACCGGCAGCTGGATGAATACAGTGAGAGAAGCAGAGAAAAAAGAAGGATATAACAGAAAATAATGCAAATGAAACTTCGGGAATGGGCTACTGCGTTTGCCGATTCGTGGGGGCAACTGG
>ERZ778495.1946-NODE-1946-length-12662-cov-5.167050_pt1 | contig 12662 bp, 15 predicted proteins | sample MGYA00433100_ERZ778495 | MGnify/ENA primary metagenome ERZ778495 (study PRJEB29527, sample SAMN07138962) | mouse gut metagenome | material: feces | host: mouse | place: China:Nanjing | collected 2016-01-25 ...
GCTGAATAATGAAAATACCCACAGTGTTAAATAACTTTAATACTTACGGGAACGCTCATAAATACGTGGGAGTTGCCGCGGAAGTGACGCTGCCTAATTTTGAATACCTGACGGAAACAATCGACGGCGCCGGAATCGGTGGAGAGATTGAGGAAGCGATCGAGGGTTCCTTCGGTTCACTGGAAACAGAAACCACATTCCAGAATATCGGCCAGGAATATTTTGATTATATCACACAGACCGGGATCGTCACATACCGCGGATCTATGCAAATGACCGACACGGCCACACAAACGAATGATTTTCAGGGAATTGTCGTAACGACAAAGGGAAAAGTCAAATCGTTTGACCTGGGAACGCTGAAAAAAGGCGGAAAAGGGGAGCCGAAAGTCGTTCGTGAATTGACCTATTGCAAGATCACGATCGGCGGAACAAATGTCCTGGAACTGGATAAATACAACATGATCTGGAAGCTGAACGGCGTTGACCGTCTGCAAAAAGTACGAAGCCAGATATAAAAATTGATATGAAAGAGAGGAAATAAGCATGGACAATTATGCAGAAACAAGCCGGGAAGAGTATACCGGAGAAAATGCAGCAGAAAACAATCTGGAAAAAGTGGTTCCTGAAATCCCGGTGGCGCCTACACAGGAGGGGAAAACGTCGCTTCTTCCCAAAAAAGAGGGCCAGGAGGATGAATTGATCATCACATTCCGGAAACCTTTTGGTTTTGAGGGGGAAACATTCCGGGAACTTGACCTTCACGGCCTGGAAGATTTACGCGGCCGCGATCTGACGGCGATTGAAAAGGCGTTCAACAAAACGGGCGTTTCTTCGTTCGTTCCGGAATCAACCACGACATACGCGAAAATCGTTGCCACAAAGGTAACGCGCCTTCCGGCTGAATTTTTCGAGGATCTTCCGGTCGGTGAGATTGAGAAAATCAAAAATGCGGTTGTGGGTTTTTTCTACAAAGACGAATAAGGCACAATTCAGGAAAAGACATACAAAAAACGGCCGTTCACTTGTCCATGGCAACTAATACCGGGATAGATTTCTTTACGGGCCTTCCGCTGGAAGATTTCCTGGACGTAGCAAAGGAGGTGGCGGAAATCGGCAAACAAAACAACATACGAACTAGCGCTAGAAATCGGAGGTAAAATACAAAGCTCACTTGAAAAATCAGTAGGCGGAGTAAATAAAAAGCTGGATTCTATCGGGAAAGCTGCAAAAACAGCTGCAAAGATCGCAACGGCGGCCTTCGCCGCCGTAAAGATTGGCGATTTCATGAAAGACGCAGTTTCTACATATGCAGACTTCGATCAGGCAATGGCAAACACGGCAGCGACGGCCGGAGCCAGCGCCGAAGATTACCAGAAATTAGAAGCGGCAGCCCTGGAAATGGGGAAAAAGACAACCAAAACGGCGACAGAAGCAAGTGAGGCCCTGGGCTATATGGCGCTTGCCGGATGGGATGTAAACACGTCTATATCCGCATTGGAGCCGGTTCTTCGGTTGTCTGAAGCTACTTCGATGGATCTTGCTACATGTTCCGATTTAGTAACAGATTCAATGAGTGCATTGGGCCTTGGCGTCGATGAACTATCCGGCTATCTGGATGTGGCGTGCAAGGCCAACAATAAAAGCAATCAGACGGCGCAACAGCTGATGGAAGCATATATCGGTTGTGGCGGCGTCTTGAATAATTTAGGCGTCGAAGTGGAGGATAGCGCCACGGCGCTTGGCGTTCTGGCAAACAGGGGTATCAAAGGATCCGAAGCCGGAAACAAATTAAGCACAGTTTTAATAAACCTAACATCCGGAACCGGCCAGGCCGGGGAAATGATGAAAAAGTTAGGTATTTCGGCGTTTGATTCCGAAGGAAAGTTTATAGGCTTGCAAGCTACACTGGAACAGGTGAACAAAGCAACGGCCGGGCTGACGGAGGAAGAAAGAAACGCCGCACTTGCGGCAATCGGCGGCAAAACGCAGATTGACACATTAAACGATCTTCTGGCTGGCCTGAATACCACGACAGAGGACGGGCGGACAGAATGGCAAGCCCTGAATGATGAATTGCACGACGCGGAAGGCGCTATGATGGACATGGCCGGAAAAGTCACAGATACGCTTCCGGGCGCTATGGCCGTTTTCGGTTCCGCAGTTGACGACGCGAAAATCCGGTTATGTAAGATATTCGCGCCGATGGCAAAGGACGCCATTTTCGCCATTGCTGATTATATACCGCATATTACCGAAAAAGTAACGGGATTTATTCAGACTTTATCAGGGAAAGCGGTTCCGGCGATTTCGTCATTTAAGGATCGGGCGGTGGCACTGTTTAACAAAGTCCGGCCCGTGCTGGAAGATATAGGCGCGAAGGGGGCGGCAGCTTTTAAATTCCTGGCAGACACAGGAAAGACAGCCCTTCAGAACGTCAAAACGGCCATAGAGGAAAACCGGCCCGCCATTGATAAGGTTATTGCGGTGGTGCTGGATCTGAAAGACAAACTTTTTGAAGCGTTTGAAAAGGCAAAACCGGCAATTTCTTTTATTGCTACACAGGCGCTTCCGCAAGTGGTGGCGGCAGCTATGAAGTTGGTCGGAGCCGCGGCCACGGTATACCAAAAATTAAACGAATGGGGCGCGTTGAAGCCTATCATCATAGGGATCGCCGGTGCTATTGCGGCGGTTAAAATGGTGAATTTTGCAAAGGACACACTGAACACGGTAAAAGCAGTAAAGGCGCTTGTTACCGTATTTGCGGCAGAGAAAAAGGCTATGCTGGCGAATCTTGCGTTAAAAATAAAGGATAAGGCAGAAACACTATACCTTCATGCTTTATATGCAAAGGACGCCATTGTTAAAGGGGCCAGCACAGCGGCAACGTGGGCGCAGACCGCAGCAATGACAGCATGGAACGCAATATGTACAGTGGGAACGGCAGTAACAACGGCATTAGGCGCAGCTTTTACATTCCTGACAAGTCCGATCGGGCTTGTTATACTGGCGATTGCCGCGGTTATTACAATCGGGGTATTGCTATATAAAAACTGGGATACGGTCAAAGAAAAGGCCGGACAGCTGAAAGACTGGGTAACTGGCAAATTCAACGAATTAAAGGAGAATATTTCAAAAGCGGTTCAGGCGTTCGCGGATAAATTCCCGGCCGCGTTTGCCTTTATTTCATCCGTATTTGAAAGCTGGCGCCAGACCGTAGGAAATGTTATATCCGGCGTGAAACAGGTATTTCAGGGAATTATACAGTTTTTTACCGGTATTTTTACCGGAGATTGGCAAAAGGCACTGGACGGGCTGAAAAATATCTTTTCTGGCGCTTTCAAGGCGCTTTCTTCCCTTGCTATGGCGCCATTAAACGCGCTAAAGGGCGTTGTAACGGGCGCTTTTAATGCGATAGACGTTGCGACAGGGGGAAAGCTGACCGCGATCAAGCAAAAGGCTTCCGAAACCTGGAACGCCGTCAAGGAAACGGCCGGAAATGTGCTGACAGCCGCAAAAGATACCATAACGGAAAAACTTTCAAACATTAAAGCCGCCTATGATTCACACGGCGGCGGAATCCAGGGCGTAGCGGCGGCAGCTATGGAGGGCGTAAAAGGCTATTATACGGCCGGTTATACCTTCATAAACAACCTGACAGGCGGAAAGCTGGATGAAGTGAAAGCAAAATTCACGGAAAAATTATCATCCGTAAAACAAACCGTGTCGGAAGCGTTCTCAAACGTGACTAGCACGGTCGGAAGCATGATGTCACAGGCAGCCGCAAACGCAAGATCAAACCTGGAAAGCATGAAAGCGGCGTATACATCCGCTGGCGGCGGAATCAAGGGTATTATGGCCGCTTCTATGCAAGGCATACAAAATACAGTAAGTAATGTAATGTCGGCAATCAACACAATCACAGGCGGGAAGCTGGATGAAGTCCGAAATGCTTTTCAGTCCAAAATTGAAGCGGCGAAATCCGTTGTTTCAAACGGGCTGAACGCGATCAAGGGGTTCTTTTCCGGTTTATCCCTGAAGCTGCCTGACATTAAACTTCCGCATTTTTCAATCAGCGGATCCTTTTCGCTTTCCCCGCCGTCAATTCCGAAAATCGGCGTTGAATGGTACAAGGAAGGCGGAATTTTAACAGGGCCTACAATATTCGGCGCGAATAATGGTTCGTTGCTGGGTGGCGGTGAAGCTGGACGGGAAGCCGTTTTGCCGTTATCGGAATTATGGTCAAATATGCGATCGGTGGTCGCTGGCGTTGTCGGTTCCACAGTACCACAGCAGACGGCAGCAGACGGCGGCGCGGGAATGTTTGACCGGATCAATCAGCTGGTAAACGGCAGCCAGGCGGAAGGCGTCGGCGGTTCTGTTACAAAAGAACTTTATAACACGGTAAACAATAATAGCACTGTCAACAAAACGAGCAAAGCGGACAATTCCGACAATTCTTCAAAGTTGGTATTTTCCCCGCAAATTACCATTCAGGGGAACGCAAGCAAGGAAGATGTGACTTCCGCGCTGCAAATGTCACAGGCGGATTTTGAAAGGATGTACGCAGAGCATGAACGGCAGAAGGGCAGAACAGCCTTCGCCACGTAAAAAAAGGGGGCCGATGTATGGACGAAAACAGAATATACACAACCGTACAAGGGGACATGTGGGATTCAATAGCCTATCATTTTTATGGCGATGTGAAATACATCGGCCTTTTGTTGCAAAATAATCTTGACCTTCTGGAAACATATGTTTTTTCAGCCGGAACAAAGGTTTTTATTCCGGAGGTTCCGGAGGAATACGACGAAGATATACCAGAATGGAGAAGATAAGCTATGAAAGCGCGGCAGTCATCCGTTATTGTGAAATATAACGGGAAAGATATTACAAAGACGATTACTGACTACATAGAGGGATTCCAGTATGTTGACAATGCCAGCGGAACGGCCGACACGGTAACGCTAAAGCTGAACAACCGAAGCGGGAAGTGGTCGGCTGGCTGGATCCCGGTGGAAGGTGATTTCGTCGAATCAATCATAAAATTAACCAACTGGACAGCGGAAGGCGACAATAGAAAATATAATTGCGGCTATTTCCTAATAGACGATCTTTCTTATTCAGGCCCGCCTTCCGTGGCTTCGGTCGGCGGAATTGCAACGCCGATCCGGACGGATTTCAACGTCACGGAAAAATCAAAAACATGGAAAAAAACGACGGTAAAGGGAATCCTTCAAAAGATTTCAGGCGAAGCCGGGATAACACTTTATTTTTCCGGCCAGGATTACCCTATTGAGGAATTAGAGCAGTCAAACAAGACAAATCAATCATTCGCGTTTGAATTATGCAATTCTTATAATCTTGCTATGAAATTGTATAACAGAAGAATGGTTGTTTTCGATCAGACAGAGTATGAGGATAAAAAGGCAAGTTTAAATATAAATAAATCACAGCTGGAAAGCTGGAATATTGGAAAGAAAATGACGAGGGCCTATGACGGCGTATCGATCAGTTATACAGATTCTAAAAAGAATCAAACTTTAAGCTATAAATTCATGCTGAAGGATGGAAACAGAATTCTAAAGCTGAATGAAACGGCGGAAAGCCTTCAGGACGCGGAAATCAAGGCAAAGGCTAAATTGCTAGAGCATAACAGACAATGCCAGACAATGAGTGTAAAGCTGATGGGCGATACAAAATATATCGCCAGCAAATGCGCGAATGTGTCCGGGTTCGGAAAGCTGGACGGGAAATATTATATTGATACCGTCACGCACGAAAAAAACGCCGGTTCCGGCTATTATTGCACGCTGGAAATGCACGCCGTTATCATTGTTAAGGGCGTGACCGTCGCAAAGGTAGATTCAGGCGACACTACAAAAAAGGCTTCGGAATCAAGCGCAAAATCAAAGACTTACACGATCGTTTCCGGTGATACCCTATGGAAAATCAGTACACAGTTTTTAGGATCCGGCGCTAAATACATGCAGATATACAATGCAAATTCCGGAACCATAGAGGGCGCCGCAAAATCACACGGGAAAACATCGTCAAGCAATGGACACTGGATCTATCCAGGAACCACGCTAACGATTCCGGGATAAGGGGGTAAAAATATGGCAGAGGTTATCAGAGTAGGCTATATATCATCCGTGAATTATAAAGACGGAACGGCACAGGTTATATATAAAGACCGCGACAATTCTTTATCCCCGTTTATGCCGCTATGGTCAAATGAATTTTTCCCGCCAGAGATTGACACGATGGTTTACGTCATACACCTTCAGAACGGCGGCACAAGGGGAATGATCATCATTCCGCCGTATACGGAACGGAACCGGCCGCCAGAGGGCATAGAAGGAATCTGGCGAAAAGATTTCGGCGACGGAAGCTATTTGCGATATGACAAGAAAACAAAGCAGCTGGACATTGTATGCGACAAATTGACCGTTTCCGGGGATCTGCATGTTGACGGCGAAATGCGGGTGGAAAGCGATATTCATATCGGTGGAAATCTGTATTTACACGGTATAACAATAAAGGAATAGGGGGCGCTTTTATGATTGGATTTTTTGGGAGTGTAACCTTCAAAACGTCTGATAAAAGAATATGCACTTTCAACAATTTAAAAAGATCGATTTCCGGCAGCTATTCCGAACATAAACGGTACACAAAGAAATCACAGCGGGAATTTGAGGGGCCGGAAAATCAATCTGTCACGTTTGAAATGAAGTTTGTCGCCGGGCATGGAGTGAAGCCGCTTGCTATGCTGAATAAGATTATAAAACTATGTGAAAATGGAACAGTATGCACGTTTGTCCTGGGCGGCCACAAGGTAGGCGGGGGCCAGTGGACAATAGATAATGTTGACGCGGATTATAGGGAAGTGTGGAATCACGGGGAACTTGTTTCCGTCGCCGTGAATGTGACGGCCACAGAATACCATTAAGGCGGTGATCGGATGATAGTTATAGACGGAGTGCAGATCATAATCAATAGCGTGTACGAAAAGAAACTTCGTGAGGATATTTTTAATAAAATCAAGTTTCTTTTAACGCTGATAAAGGGAACTATTCCCATGAACCGGGAAATCGGGCTGGAATCGGAAATTGTGGATCTGCCTATGTATGAAGCGCAAAACCGGTACACGGTTAGCGCTATGGAGTTGATAGAAAAATTTGAAACGCGCGTAACAGTCGATGAAATCAGTTTTGAAGTATACGAACAAACTGGAAAAATGATTCCGAAGGTGGTGGTAACATACAATGGCGATTGATATTCAAAAATTATATGCACTTCCTGATATTTCGTTTATAGAAGATATTTCCTATGAGCAGATTTTAAATGAAATGATCAGGGATTATGAAAAAAAGTATGAGGAACAAACGAAACAGAAAATTGTTTTACGGCCGGGTGACAAGGATCATATTCATTTAAGGATTGAAGCCGGGCAGTATTTCCAAATGTATCAAATGTTAGACAATGCTGCAAAGATGAATCTTTTAAAATATTCGCGGGGCGATTTCCTGAAGCATTTAGGGGCATTTAAAAAGACATTCATCCAGGAGCCGAAACCGGCGATCGTGAAAATGCGCTTCAATCTTTCCGAAATCCGGAAGGATGTTATATACATACCAAAGGGAACGCGGGTAACAGCTGGCGACGGCGTTTATTTTGCAACGGATGATTACGCGGAAGTGAAAGCTGGGGAATCATACGCGGATATAAATTGCACGTGTGAGGTTATCGGAACCGTGGGGAATGATTACATTGTCGGGCAGATCGGAACGCTGGTTGATCCGGTTCCCTATGTGGAATCCGTTGAAAATGTCACGAAATCAGAGGGCGGAACGGGCGAGGAATCGGAAGAAAGTTTTCGGGAGCGGATCTTCCTGGCGCCGTCGTCTTATTCCGTGGCCGGGCCGTCTGACGCTTACGAATATTGGGTAAAGCAGTATAATTCCGCAGCGATTGAGGATGTAAAAATACATGAGCCGTTAGAAGCGGTTGTGGATATTCGGATTTTGCTTCGTGGCGGGGCGCTTCCTAGTGAATCATTTTGCGGCGGCTGCCTGGAATACCTGAAGGAAAATCCGATCATTCCGCTTACTGATAATGTTTATGTATCGGCGCCGGATGTGGCGCCCTATGACCTGAAAGCAACATATTACATTTCACGAAGCGACATAAACAATATAGCGACGATCCAGGCGTCCATTGAAGCGGCAAAAGATACATATTTAAGCTGGCAGAAAACAAAGATCGGGCGTGACATAAATCCGGACGCGCTGACGGAATTTGTCCGGGCGGCTGGCGGAAAGCGCGTTGTGATAGAATCCCCCGTGTTTACCGTGATTCCGGAAACATCGATCGCAATCGAAAACAGTGTAAAATTTGTCTATGGCGGGGTAGAAGATGATTAAATTAGTTGATTTTCAAACATGGAAAGCGTTTCCGGCAGAAATGCGGACGCCTGAACGGATCGCCCTGGCTTACGCATTTGACAGACAGAAAAAGAAATTTATAGACCGCATGAAACGGGTTTATATATGGGCGGATCTGGATCAGGTTGACGATGGGAAACTTGACTTCCTGGCAGTAGAAAACCGCGTCTTATTCTACAATACGGCCCTGGCGCCTGATGTAAAGCGGAGCCTGATCAGAAATTCTATATACTGGTACATGAAATTAGGAACCAGACAGGCAATGGAAGAAATGATTGATACCGTTTTCGGGAATGAAAATACATCCGTCGAAGAATGGTATACATACGCTGGGGAGCCGTTCCATTTCCGGATCGCAGTAGGAACGGAGGTAACACAAACTTCCATAAAGGATTTTTTGCGCTATCTGAAACAGGTGAAAAACGCAAGATCCCGTTTTGATTATATGGTATTCCAGAACGGGATCACATTGACCATATATCAGTTATCAGAATACCAGAATTTTTTATATACCTTTTGCGGCGATCACATATGCGGCACATTTCCATATACGGAAGTGGGATTCCAGCCCGCAGAGGTTACGATCACGCTTGAAGGGGCCGCAGATTCCGGAAATACCGCATACACGGAAGCCGGAACCGCGCCGGATATATCCGTCGGCGCCGCGCTTACTGAAAACCGTGTTGACATTCAAGCAGCTTCTGAAGAAAACCATTTACAGTATTCAGCGGACAGCGATCGGGAATCAGGAACGGAACCGGATATTTCAGTCGGATTCCGTCCGGCCGATATGCAGCTTGAAATTGAACCGGATTCCAGGGAAACGGATATTGTTTATCCTATGGATTCCAGCGCGGAAAGCGGCACATATCCGGGGATTTCAACCGGATTCCAGGGAAACGAAGGCGGGATCACCGTGGACACGGAAACCGACAGCGGGCGCGTGTCATACGACGAAACAGGAACCGCGCCGGATATATCCGTCGGCGCTGCTTTTTCCGTGGGCCAGATTGAAGCACAGGGCGCTTCGGGGGAAAACATTTTCCAGTACCAGACAGACAGCAGCGCGGAAAGCGGAACAATTCCGGATATATCAACCGGATTCCAGGGAGCCGCGGCAGAAGTTGACCTGGGGGCAGCAGCAGACAGCGGAAGCGCCGCATATGACCAAAGCGGCACGATTCCGGACATTTCAACAGGATTCCAGGGCGGCGGCGCAGAAATGGGCCTGACGGCCGCCACAGAGAGCCACACGGCCGCATATGACCAAAGCGGCACGGCGCCGGATATTTCAGTCGGCGCACAGATTACCGAAGTACAGGCCACGCTTGAAAGTGATTCCGCGGGGAATGAAGTTATTTATCCCGCAGACGGCAGCACGGAAAGCGGTTCCATTCCGGATCCGTCGATCGGTTTTGCTGGGGCGGAAAGCGGCGTTTCCGCCGCGCCGGATAGCGTAGGCGTTGACTTATATTATAACACTGACGCGGGCAAGTATGCCGCCGACGAATAAGAAAGGAGCCTAAAACATGGCAGAAGCAAGCTATATCCCACTTACGGAAAAAGCGCTGGATGATCTCAAAGAATACATCAAGCGTTGTGTTTCACATGCGGAATACCGCGCCGGGGATAAGTGGGAAAGAATCCCTATTTACAAAGTGGAAACGCTGGTTGATGGGCGCGTTGCTATATTTGTGCTTTTTGACCATGACGCGCCGGACGAAATCACCGGGATCCGTTTTTATCATAAAAACGGCTTCTTGTGGGCTGGCGGAAATGAAAACCTGAACAAAGCAGAGTTTGAAGAGGGTATTTTATACCGCTACACGCTGAAAATAGTCCAGTCGTCGGGCAAAAGTTAGGAAGGAGTGAAAAAGGATGTATATTCCGGTATTTTGGAAAGATCGGATTGTGGAATTTCCGCGCCGCGTTTCATCGGAAAGCCTGGGAAACGGGCTTTACAACTGGACACCGGCGCCGGGTGAGATTTTAGAGAGAGGAACACAGCAGAGCGCAACCAACTTCGGGAATATGGATTTCGGCGTTTTGGAAAATGCGCTGATGTCCGGTTTTGCTGCAATCAATATCCGCCTGGCGCAAGAATCCGTTGACGATATGCGCGGCCAGGTTATCAGCGTAGACCTGAAAAACACAATGAAATTTCCGGCCACAAATGCAGAAAAGACAGTGGCGCTTCCGCGGACGGTCAACAAAGTTGATTATGATGTTTTCGCGGAAGTCGTATCAGCTGACGGGCCAGTGGAGCGTGTGGAGGTTTACGGAAAGGCGCTGAACGCCTTTAAAGTGTGCTATTCCGGCAGCGCAAAGAATGTAACGGTAAAGCTGCATGTGACAGGGGGGTTGTACTGATGGCAAATGTAATTATTAAATCAGACGAACGCCGCGCACAGGAAGCGGCCGTATTACGGCAGTTTGGCGGAGGTTCCCCGGACAATTCAAGCCGGGAGAATCGGGAGTACGCGGAGGAAATCAACGCGCGAATGAATGAGGTAAAAAAGGAGGTAGGGATCAGATGAAAGTTATCGAAGCGAACGAAGGGCGCAAGGTTGAGTATGAGGAAAACGGAAGCTGGCTGATTTTTGACGATCAGATCAGCCTGAACCTGAAAAAGCTGGAAGCGGATAATGATGTACATATCGACATTACTGCAAACGCCTTCGGGAAATTGCAGACCGGCGAAGGCGTCTACTATGTGGCACAGCTTACCATACCGGCGCGGCGGTATGAGGAAACGGAAATTGAAAATCCGGATTATGTGGAGCCGCCGGAGGATGAAGAAGCGGAAGATTCCGGCGCCGGGCATGTAAACCGGACAATCACAAAGAAAGATCCGGTTCCGTTTTCTATGGACAATGTAACATTGACGCTTTACGCGCTGAAGGAAGGGGTGTTATAGGATGAAAACATATGATTTTGACAGCTTGAAATTTGCAACGGAAGGGCTTTCTGGCGGCGCGTGTACCGTCATTCAGGATAACGCGGCGCTTCCGTCCTTCATGGTTCCGGTCAATCAGCGGACAAATGCACAGCTTTTTGAGGGAGGATCACAGAAAACACATTCGGCCTTTATGGTGGATGATGTGGAATACAAGCGTTTCTTTATGAGCAAATTTGTGAATTGCGTGATCAATGGCCGCGCGTATTCCTGGCCGCTGATGGATCCGAAAGCGGTTATCAACTATGATGATTCTATGGCGGCATGTAACGCAAAGGGGAACGGCTGGCATTTAATGAGCATACCGGAAAGGGCCGTTATTGATCACCTGATTTATAAATCCGGTTTTGTTCCGCGCGGCAATACACAGTATGGACACAGCCACACGCACACATATGAAGCCGGAGAACAGACCGCGGACGAAAGCGACGGCAGCGGCGGCAGAAGGACAACCAGGACAGCGGCCGGATCAGGCCCCGCAACATGGTTCCATGACGGAACCAGGAACGGGATTGCGGATTGGGTTGGAAATGTCTGGAAATGGGCTTCCGGTATGCGTATAGTAAACGGAGAAATTCAGATCTTCGTTGGAAACCTGGCTGCAAGACAGGTAAGCGCCGCCCCTGAAAGCACATACTGGAAAGCGATCCTTCCTACTGGCGCCCTGGTAAATCCGGGAACGGCCGGAACGCTGAAATATACAAAGGATTTCAAGATCGCGACGGCGACAGGGGAAGCCGGTTCCACGTATACGGCAAATTTCGGAAATATTACGGCCGCTTCCGGCGTAACCATTCCGGAAATCCTTTATGAATTACACCTTGCGCCGAAAGCTGGCGTTACACACCAGGGCGCCTTCTGGATCAACAATGAGGGGGAACGCTTGCCGATCGTGGGTGCGAGTTACCACAACACTTCGGGTTCCGGGCCGTCGGCGCTGTCTTTGAACTACCCGCGTTCTCTCGTGAACACGAGCATCGGCTTCTTTTCCGCTTTTATGGAATTGGAATCTGTAATCTGAATACTGTAATCTGTTTGGGGGACGCGATAGCGGCCCCTATGTTTTTAGCATTGAAAGGAAAGTAAAGGAATGGGCTATCAAAGAAGATATGACAACCGCCCGCGCGGCAATCCGGAAACGGATGAAGGGAAAGACCAACGCAGCGGCCTGATCATATTGCAGAAGTCAAAAGACCTTATGAAATATCTATACAATTCATGGGTAAAATATCCGCGGAGTGAAAAGCCCGGTTTTGTGG
>ERZ778495.1948-NODE-1948-length-12645-cov-4.428674_pt1 | contig 12645 bp, 10 predicted proteins | sample MGYA00433100_ERZ778495 | MGnify/ENA primary metagenome ERZ778495 (study PRJEB29527, sample SAMN07138962) | mouse gut metagenome | material: feces | host: mouse | place: China:Nanjing | collected 2016-01-25 ...
TATAGAGGCAACTATGTCAAAAGAAAGCGAGAAAGATAAAGAAATCGCTTCTCTTCGTGCTCAAATTGCCCGCCGTGACAATATTAAGCAAACAGATGAAGTCTTTAAGGAAGCTGGTCTAACTGTTAGTGATGATGTGCTCAACATGGTTGTAGTTGATGACGAAAAACAAACTTATGCAAATGTTCAAGCACTAATTAAATACACTAATCAAATTCAAAGTGGAGTTAAGAAGGACTTACTCAAAGGTTCTACACCTAGAACGAATGGCAAGCCAACAATGACTAAGGATGAAATCAACAAGATTAAGGATCCAATCAAACGGCAACAAGCCATTACAGATAATTTAAGCCTATATCAGCATTAGGAGGAATAATTTATGGCAACAGAAAATATTACTACATCAAAGGATTTAATTGCACAATCTATTGATTTTACAGAACGATTTACTGGTTCAATTAGTACTTTGCTTCAAGCAATGAACGTAACACGAATGCAACCAATGGCTGTTGGTTCACAGATTAAGATTTACAAGTCAGAAGTAAGCAAGGCAGATGGTAACGTCGCTGAAGGTGAAGTTATTCCACTTAGCAAAGTAACTAAGAAGCTAGCTAGTACTAAGGAACTGGTTTATAAGAAGTACCGTAAGCAAACCACCGCTGAATCGATTCAATCAGCTGGTTTTGGTCCGGCTGTAAATGACACTGATAGTAAGTTACTTCGTGCTATTCAAGGTGATATTAAAAAGGATTTCTTTGATTTTGTTCAAACTGGTACTACTAAAACAGATGGAACTGACTTTAAGAAAGCCGCTGCTCATGCACTTGGGCAATTAACAATTAAGTGGGAAGATGACGACGTTCAATCAGTTCTCTTTGCTAACCCACTAGATTTTTACGACTACTTGGGCGATTCAGATATCACCACTCAAACTGCTTTTGGTCTGACTTATATTCAAAACTACCTTGGTTTTAACGCCATTATTTTAACCGGTGCAATCAAACAAGGCACAATTGCTGCTACTGCTAGTCAAAACTTGAACTACGCTTATGCTGCAATGAATGGTAGTCTAAGCCAAGCATTTAACTTAACGACCGATGAAACTGGTTTGATTGGTGTTGTTCATAATGCTCTGACCGAAAATGCCTCATATGAAACTATGTCACTGACTTCTGGCGTGCTATTCCCTGAACGACTTGACGGCATTGTAGTTGCAACCATTGGTGAGGCTTCTGCGTCAAAATAACACCGCCCGATAATTCAGAAGCGGGCGATAATGATGTAAAACCAACGTCCGCTAACACGGTGGACGAAATCAAGAAGTATATGGATGAGCATGGAATCAGTTATACTTCTACCGACAATAAGCCTGATTTATTAGCAAAGTTAGGTGAGTAAGATGGAACAATCTGTAACACTTGAAAATCTAAAAACGATGCTCCAGTTAAAAACTGACAAACAAAATGCCTTACTATCGCTGATTATTGATAATACGGAACAGGCGTTAAGATTTAAGCTTGGCTTAGGACAGGATACCCCTTTCCCTAGTGAGCTAGGTTTTATCTCTCTTGAAGTTTGTGTACGACGGTATAATCGTATCTCCAATGAAGGAATGGCTTCTTATTCACAAGAAGGACAGTCAATTACTTTTAACTCGTCTGATTTTGATGACTTTGAAGCCGATATTAATGCCTGGCGAGATCAAAACGGTAAGAATGTTAAGTCGCATGGACGTGTTCAATTCTTTAATCCATATCGGGGTGATAGCCGTGCGGTTCGATCATGAAATTAACTTTTACACAGAGGAAAGTAAGCACTATAATCCGCTAACATCTCAAACGGATTGTGGATCTAAGCTGGTTGCTAGCATGATGGGAAATGTTACCGACGTTGGTGCTGATCGGACGGTTCGGCTCCTCGGAAGTATTACCCAAGGAGTTAAAATTATTCGGATAGTAGAACCAATCGAAAAACAGTGGGCTTATTTAACAATCGATGATGGTCCTACTAAATATCGAATGAGGACAACTACTGTTCCATTAAAGAATGTTTCTATATTGGTAGGTGAAGATGTTGGGAAAACCTAGGATGAAGCTTGAAGGATTAGATGATTTAACTGTAGCAATAGAAACAAAGATGAACCTTACTGAAGTACCCCAAATCGTAAAGAAACATGGCGCACAATTGTCTAGTCGTACTCAATCTAATATGCAGGCTGCCTATACTCATGGTTATTCAACTGGACAGACTCATCGATCAATTAAGCCTATCTTTAGTGATGGTGGAATGACTGTTTCAGTTGGCCCGACTACTGATTACTTCCCTTATTTGGAATACGGTACTCGGTTTATGTCGGCCATGCCTACTTTGAAACCAGCTTTTGATGTTCAGTCACAAATGTTTATCAATGAATTGAAAAGGTTGATGCAATGATGAAATCTCCACAACAAGAATTGTATGATTATGTATTTCTAGAATCACTAAACAAAGGGTATGACACTTACGATCATTTACCGATGGCTTCTGAAAACGTGAATTATCCTTTTGTGACGCTTGAAAATATGAACCTAGTACCAATCCCGAATAAAATGAGCATTGGTGCTGAAATAAACCTTACTGTTAACGTATGGGGCAATCAAGATCAACGACTAATGGTTGATACAATCGCTAGTTCGTTGTTAATGATTGCCTCTTTGTCGTTTAAAACGTTAGATTATCGCTATCGTGGACGAATGACTGGTAGTGATTATCAAATTATTCAAGATACTAGTGTCCCAGATACAGTATTAAATCATGCAATTGTTAATTTGAAATTTAGTTTAATTTAGAAAGGATGAAAATAAATGGCAAATAACGATATTCAATATTTACAAGGTATTGATACAGTTGCTTACGTTCGTTTGCTTGAAAATGCGGCAAAAGAACGTGGCCAACTTATCCCTTACCAAACATCACTGGACTTTGATCCACAACGTGATACAGATACTACACAAACTAAACAGGGAGGGGTTCCTACTACTTCTTCATTGGAAACTGATTTAGAAATTGAGTTTGTGCATAACATTAGTAAGGTGTCGGATGATCTAATGACCTCGCTCTTGAAGAATAAGGATATTGAAGTATGGATTGTATACCGGAAGCGGCGCAATCCACAAGGTCAATATTTTGCTTGGTACATGCGTGGGATTGTATCCGAAGATGAAAATGAGAACGATCCGGATGACAACTCAACTCGTGATGTAACTTTCACCATCAAAGGCGAACCCCAACGTGGATGGTTAACACTACCAGATGATGCGGAAGAAGAATTATCTTATGTCTTCCAAGGTATCGGTCAAGTTACAGAACAAGATAAGACTGGTGGTGGTACTGCCTTTACTGCTGAAGATGCTGGTAAAGGTTCAGATACAGCCCCAGCGAGTAAATAATTCAGAAAAGAATGAAGGAGAAGAATAATTATGGAAATTAAATTAAACGATAAGACAGTTCAATTAAACTTTGGTGTGCGTTTTGTTCGTGAACTTGATAAGGTTGCGGGGATGTCAGTTAATGGCCAATCTTTTGGCTTTGGATTAACTAAGTCTTTGCCTGCTTTACAAGCTTATGATCCAGCAGTTTTAAGTGATGTAATTTACTCTGCCGCTTATGGAGTAAAGCCACGGCCAACGCAGAATACAATCGATGACTTCATTGATAATTGTGAAAACTTAGAAAAGGTATTTGACGAAGTTCAAAAGGAAATTAATGACTCAAATGCTGTTAAGGTAGCAGCAAAAAACATGAAGCCCTAGAAGAGCCGCAGACAAGTGAACAGCAGTATCACGAAATACTGCTAAATGGCCTAGCTCTTCTAGGCTTTTCTAATATTGAAGATATTGAACGAATGACTTTAAGAGAGTATCAATTGCGACTTGAAGCATATAAGATTCATCAGGTTAGAGAGCAGGAAAATCTTGCGACTCTTGCTTGGTGGATTCAAAGCGTTCAGGCAACTAAAGGAAGTGCAAAGCATCCTAAACCCGTCTTTAGTGAATTTAAAGACTTTTTTGATTCTCAAAAACTGATTGATCAAATTCGTTCTAGTTTTGAAGCTGATTATAGTCCACGAGCTAGTGCTACTAAAGCGATTGACCGAGCACAAATTTTTAATCGTCGACTGGAAGAATTTAAGAAACTAAAAGCGACTGGAAAAATCGTCCCACTTAAAGAAAGGGGGATGAACAATGGCTGATAGTTATAGTGTTAGAGCGATTTTATCTGCAGTCGATCAATCCTTTAGTTCAACGTTGGCTAGAGCTGGACAGGCTACTCAATCGTTTGGAAACGCTGTAAATTCTAAAATGCAGGGTGTTGGTACTGCGATGAAAGTTGCTGGTGCTGCTACTACTGCGATGGGTACTAAAGCGTTAAAGGGTTTTGGTGATTTCCAACAAACTTTGAACACTACTGCAGTTGTCGCGGGTGGAACTTCAAAAGATATCAAAGGGCTTGCCGATGTGGCAAATCAGATGGGTGAAGACCTTCCGTTGAGTGCTCAAGAAGCAGCCAATGCGATGCTAGAAATGGCGCGAAATGGTGCATCGCTTGATGACATCAAAAAGCAGTTTCCAGCAATCGCAGAAGCTTCAACAGCTGCTGGCTCAGACTTGCAAACTACCGCTGGAGTTGTTCAACAATCAATGAACATCTGGAGTGATAGTTTAAAGTCACCAGAACAAGCTGCAGCTATTTTAGTTCAGACGGCGAATGCTTCTAATGCGTCAATTGAGGATATGCAACAAGCTCTTGCCACTATTGGTTCGACTGCTAAGATGGCTGGCATGGATATGGGTACAACAGCTGAAGCGATTGGGTTATTAACCAATCGTGGTTTCTCGGCTGCACAGGCTTCAGATGATCTTAACCATGCTATTACTCAGATGTTAGCTCCTTCCTCTATTGCCAAGAAGCAAATGGATGCGTTAGGACTTTCCTTTGTTGATAGTTCTGGAAAGATGAAACCATTTCCACAAATTCTTCAAGAAATTGCGGATAAAACTAACGGAATGGGTGATGCTCAAAAAACGGCAGCATTGAAAGCCATGTTTGGTGCAGCAGGTATGAAAGCTATCGTCCCGTTACTAGAAGCTGTAACTAATACAACTGGTGATGCTAAAAATAGTTGGTCTGCGTACGCTGCCGAACAAGACAAAGCAGCAAGCTCCACTGCGGCAGCAACAAGTTATTTGAAAAATCAAGCTTCAGAAATGCAAAAGAATATTGGTGCATCGTTAGAACAAGTTGGAGGTGCTTGGGAATCACTTCGCAATACTTCAATGCAATCTGCTCAAAGGATTAATAATCAATATCTTGGTATGATTAAAAATACTTTAGACTGGGCTACTAAATCGCAAAGCAGTACAGCAGGAGTAATTAGAAGCTTCATTGGTTTGTCACCGGTAATTGGTGCTGCTGCAACTGCTATTGGTGGTATTCTTTCCGGCTATGGGAAGATGATTAGCCTTGGTGGTAAGGTAATTGGAACAATTGGTAATATTGGCCGAGTGCTAGTTGTTCTGGGACAGTCTGGCGGAAGTATTACTAAGGTAATTTCGGCGTTGGAGGCTCTTAAATCTCAATCACTAATAGTTAAAACTGCTCTGATGGGTTTTAAGGTTGTTAGTGCGATATTTACAGGTCTATCTACTGTCGTTGGAGCTGTAGGGGCGGCATTTACTACTCTTGCTACGGCTCTCGGTATTAGCGCGGCAGCATTAACGGCAATTATCGCTGTTGTAGCCGCTGTAGTTGCCGCTTTGGTTCTCTTCTTTACTAAAACAAAATTAGGTCAACAAATATGGTCTAACTTTGTAAACTGGTTAAAGCAAGCATGGGCTAGTTTAAAACAACTAGCTTCTACCGTTTGGAATGCAATAGGTCAAGCAGTAACACATCCTGTTGAAACAATTAAAGGATTGTGGAATGGGTTGACTAATTGGTTTAGTCAGTTATGGCAAAATATTGTCACTACTGCTAAGTCATTGTGGAATGGATTTGCACAATTCTTTGCTCCCGTAGTTGAAGCGGTGAAGAATATTTGGAATGGTATTAAAGATTTCTTCGGTCAATTGTGGCAAGGAATAGTTACTACCGCTCAAGGTGTTTGGAATAGCTTTGTTCAGGGAATGACTCCAATTATTGAATCTATTAAGAGCTTATGGAGTGCTCTTAGTGAATTCTTTAGTACGCTATGGCAGGGTATTGTGACGGTTGCTCAAGGTATTTGGAACACACTTGTCACTATCTTTACACCGATTATTGAAACAATTAAGGCCACTTGGCAGGCCTTACAACCATTCTTTAGTCAGTTATGGCAAGGAATAGTCACAGTAGCTCAAGCAATCTGGCAAACATTAGTAACCGTAATTCAAACAGTTTGGGACAATATTAAGACTGTGGTTCAGACCGCAATTCAAGTTATCTCACAAATCATCCAAACAACCATGCAGAATGTTCAAACTATCTGGTCAACCGCTTGGGACGTGATTAAGACTGTGGTTCAAGCTGTATGGACAGTTATCTCAACAATTGTTTCTACTGCTATTAATGCAGTGGCCGGAATTATCCGGGCTGTTACTGCAGCAATCAAAGGAGACTGGTCCGGTGCTTGGAACGAAATTAAGGGTGTCGTTTCGACTGTTTGGAACGGTATTAAAACTATAGTTACAACGATCTTTAATGCAGTTAGGTCAGTAATTAATAGCATTCTTAGTGGAATTAAATCGATGTGGAGTTCTTCTTGGAACGGGATTAAGAGTATTTCTTCCTCAGTTTGGAATGGAATTAAATCAGTTGTATCAAGCGGTATGAGTGGAATTCGATCCGTTGTATCAAGCATGATGAGTACTGTTCGTTCTGTATTTAGTTCTGGATGGAATGCAGCTCGTTCTGTAACCTCCAGCGGTATTCATGGTGCTGTTAATGTTGTTCGATCAGCAGCAAGCGGAATGGTTTCTGCAGGTCGCAATTTCGTTATGGGATTTGTAAATGGTATTCGTGGGGCTATTGGCGCTGCTGCTAGTGCAGCTGCAAATATGGCTCGTTCTGCGATGAACGCTGCTAAATCTGCTTTAGGAATCCATTCACCATCCCGTGTTATGCGAGACCAGGTTGGGTACTATGTTGTAGCTGGATTCGCCAAAGGTATGAACGATAACACCAATTTGATTGATAAGGCAGCTAATAATCTTGCTGCTCACGCAATGCCATCTGTTGATATTAGTAGTTCAATTAACGGCGTACTTAGCCACGGCAATATTAGTAATAACATTGGTGGGACAATCGACCACCAACTTAATATAAATCAACAACCGGCCTATATTAACCTTTCACTGGGCGGAACAGAGTATAGGGCATTTGTTGATGATATTAGCCGTGAACAAGGTGCGCAAACTTCATTGAATAAGTATAGATTTTAGGAGGTAATGGTTATGTATGGTTTTACTAACATGGATATTAATCCATCAATTAATAGTCCCACTCGCCCGGTGGAAGCAATTAATTACGGTGGTCACTGGTTAGATGATGAAATTACTGGCTATACCACTTTAGTCGTGAGTGGTCGACATACGTTTTCCCGGAAAATTAATGATGTAGATTTAACTGGCGATGGGAATATGTATTTATCATCAAAACTAGAACGACGAGTTATCGAAGTTAAGTTTTTGATTAAGACAGAATCCATCGCTGAATATAACAGACAGATGGAGCAGCTAAATATCATTTTATCGAAACCACATCAACGGTTATATTTTGCTGATTATCCAGAAGCTGTTTATACCGGAACAGTGACTGAAATTAAAATGGAAAATGATATTTTAAACGATGTTGGGACGATAACAATCGAATGCAGTGACCCGTTTGCTTATAGTAGTGACCAACTCGCTTCGGGAACCGGTAATAGTTTCCAATTTCCAAATGCAGGAATAAATTATGGTCAAACTCCAGAAACGATTATTTTTAATCCTAGTGCTGACATCGGTTCTTTGACTGTTTCAAACGGGGATAAGAAGATTGAGATTAATCAAGGAATTACTGCTAATGCCAAGGTGTTGATTGATTTTAATGCGCTTGATGTTGTTATTAATGAAGTTTCGGCATTAATGAATGTCACTTTGGATAGTAACCTTGGCGATTTCTATATCAAGGACGGTGATACGATTCGTTTTTCGACAAACGGAAAATATAAAATTAGGTATAGGGTGAAGAAATTATGAGAATGTATCTATTAGATAAAAAGCAACGTGTCAGACGTTGGCTCAAGGATAATGATTTCATTGAAGCTGAAATGACGGAAGAAATTAATGCAGCTAATCAGATCAATTTCTCCATGCCCTTAAAAGATTGTATTGCGGATAACATTTACTATGTTGCAATTCCAACACCACACAGTAAGCAAAAATATTTATTGTTTAAGCTTCTTAGTGAACGGGTACAAAACGATCGAATTGAGTACCAAGGGATTGAAGAAGCGTACGATGAATTAAAGCAATACGGCTATATTAAAGATATTCGCCCGAATGACCGAACCGCTGAAGAAATGCTAAAGATGGTTCTTGAACCAACACGTTGGACACTGGGTAATGTTCCGGAGACTAATCACCAGTCAACAAATTTTTACTATATTAGTTATCTTGAAGCTCTACAGAAAATTGTAGGGCTTTTTAATATTGAACTAACTTTTGAGGTCACGATTGATTCCAAGAGCAATAAAATTACTCGTCGTCAGGTTAATGTCTATACAGAACAAGGACAGCGAACGGGTAAACGCTTTGAATATGGCTCTAACTTGCTGACAGTACAACAAGAAGAGGATAGCCAGGAATTAATCACGGCACTGGTTGGTCGCGGTAAAGGTGAGTTAGTTTCAGAAGGTCACGATGATACTCCTGATGGCTATGGACGGCGAATTACTTTTGCCGATGTAGTTTGGACTAAAAAGGATGGTCATCCAGTCGACAAGCCAGCAGGTCAGGAGTATTTGGTTGATCCAGAAGCAACAGCACTTTATGGCTTTAGTGATGGTAATCCTCGGATTGGCTTAACTGTTTTTGAAGACATTGAAGATCCAGTTGAGTTAATCAATGCTACTTGGCAGGCCTTGCAATCATTAAAGCGTCCCAAAGTAAGTTTTAAAGCTGATGTTACTGATGTGGGCCAATTAGGTCTTGGCGATACAGTTGCAATTATTCGCCATGACTTAAAAATTGAGTATTTCACACGGGTCTACAAGGTCAAGCATAACTTACTCAATGAAAATGATAACCAGATTGAACTAGGAGATGATTTTAGCAGTCATAGTATTACTAGCTCGCTGATTAAAGTTGATGAAATTGCTAACGAGGCCAGAGAGACTGCTGGTCATGCTGCTATTGCTGCTAATGGGAAAAACAATAATTATTATTCTAGTGTTCAGCCATTAGCACCAGTTGAAGGTGATATTTGGTATAAAGACTTAGGTAATAGTGAAACTGATATGTATCAATATCACAATGGTGGTTGGGTGTTTATTCAATCTACTCGTGATTTACATGTAGTGGAGAACCAAGTCAAGGAAGCTCAGCAAGGCCTCAATCAAGCCAAAGCAGACATCATCAACAACAAGCAAAAAGCCGATACTGACATTGAGAACCTCAATAAATCGATTGAGGACAATAAAAAAGTTGCCGATGAAAGCTTGCAAAAGCTAAACGATTCGGTAACTAATCTGCAAGGCCAGTATGATAACAGTGTTGTTCCTAACTTGAATAAGGTAATGGCTGATGCGTCTGATGCACTGCAAAAGTATATCTCTGCTCAAAATTCAATTGCTGATTTAACTAAGCAGGCACAACAACAAGGCAAAGATATTGCTGATGTGTCTAACACGGTTAAAGGCTTAAACATCAATTACGCCAATTTAGCAGGAGATGTTAATTCCACAAAAGTTGACGTAAAAGGTCTACAGACCACTGTTGGTACTGCTAACGGCGATATTGCCCAGTTAAAGCTTGATGCACAGAATTTACAGACGATGTTGGCTGGTAAAGTTGATAATACTACCTACACGAATTTTGTTAATCTGACTAATCAAGCCTTGAATGCTCGGTTAACTGCTAGTGACTTGAATGGTTACGCCAAAACTGTAGATGTGCAGGCTACGGCTAATGGATTACGATTTGATTTAAATAGCGTTACTGACCGAATGAATAATTTGAAAATTGGAACGAGTAATCTTCTCCACCATTCAGACACATTTGACGGATGGATTAAAGGTTATTCAGTTACTGTTACAGCGGACAAATATCTTGATGGTAGAATTGCTATTCTTGGAGGCGCTGGTGTAGACGGCGGACAACTTACTACTTATTTAGATGGTCCATATAACGATGATCTAGTAACATGGGTAGTTTATGCCAAAGCAGATAATGCTGGAGATAAAATGCATACAGAATTATGGGGAGGTGGAGGTTATACAGATCAAAGCCTCACTACCAAATGGCAAGCTTATAAATTTTCTGGTCATAGAGATATTAATCACCATGACTTTTATTTGTGGGGCTGCGTTGGTAACAAGGGAAATATTTATGTAGCTTTACCCTTTGCTGTTGTTGGTAACACAATTGGAACTTGGGGGCCTAATGCAAGTGATATAAATCATGACTTAAATGAATTATCTGCTCGGGTTAACGTTACTAGCCAACAATTTAGTAGCTACTACACCAAATCAGAGACTGATACTAAAGCTGATGTCGCTAAAAATGATGCTGTTAACGCGATCAAGAGTGACGGTAATTGGCAAGGGCTAAGTAATATTCTTACGAATTCAGGATTCTTACAAACTGCTGATGGTTTTCTTCGAAAGGTGCAACAAACCACTATCCCTATGTTCAATGGTGGTGGAGTGAATTTAGTTCAAGGCACAGCAAAATTTAACTTTCCACTTCAAAGCAATGGTGGAGTACAATCGTTGCAAAAATACGATAATGAAACAAATTATATTCAGCATACTGCTAGTCAACCAAGTTTTATTGGTCCTTGGTTTGGAACATTTACTCCAGAAATAGGAAAAACGTATACAATTTCTGCTGATGTTGCAGGCAACGGATATATTTTAGGAGATTGGTTTCGCTATGAAGGAAACGATTCTAGTACTTTAAATCGGGTTGATTTAACTGATAATTGGCAAAGAATATCAAATACAATTCATGTTAATAAAATTAGTGGAAATTGGGTTATTTATGCAGCCAATTCAACGCTGTTAAAAATTAAGCATGTCAAAATTGAAGAAGGATATGTGGATACTCCTTGGTCGCCATCTCCTTTTGATTTAGCCACTCAAGTTTCGTTTTCCGAACTATCACAATCATTAGATGGGTTGCGTTCAACAGTTGGTAGTAATTATGGAAACTTGCAGTCACAGATTAGCCAGAGTTCATCTACTGTTCGTACTGAACTTATAGATAAAGTCAATGGTGTACAGAATCAATTAACTTCTACAGCTGATAGCTTAAGTCTTAAAATTACAAATTTGAAAATAGGCGCTCGTAATCTTCTTCATAATACGAGTGACCAATATCGAACATTAACTGGCGATGGTTGGATGGGAGTTCACACAAGCTCTGATGAGTATACCTCTGTCGCAAACTATCATAATGGTGATCAGTTTACTTATGCGGCAACTATCAATAACACTTCTGATGTCCCGGTTGAATTACAAGTCTGGCGATGTGATCAAAACAAGAATAGATTATCTAATGGAATGTTGGGAATATCTGCTTACATTTACCCAGGGCAAAAAGATGTCCGTGTGTTTCTTACTGGTTCAATAGACAGTAATACATGGTACTTGCAATCAGCAGTTTATTCGTCGGGTGGTCAAAATGGGCAACATACTATTCAAGTTAAAGATGAACGTTTAGTTGAAGGTGTATATGCAGGAACATGGTCATCAAACCCTAACGATGTTGCTAAAAATATTATTGACTTGAACGCTACTCTTCAAGGTTTACAATCTACTGTTTCAGGTAACTACGGAAATCTTCAATCACAAATTAATCAAACGGCTACAACGCTCAGAGGAGAAGTAACTGATAAAGTTAATGGATTGCATGGTCAAATCACGACCCAAGCCAATAATATTAATTTAATGCTTGGAACAGCAGGTGACTTATCCAACATTTGCCGTAATCCAGATTTTATGGATGGAAGTACTAATGGATGGGAAAACGTTTCGTCTTCAACTGGAAATGGGTCAAGTCCATCAAAATACTATGGTGGGATCAATCATCGTGACGGTTACTATGGAAAATGGTTTCCAGTAGCAGCAGGAGATAAGTATTATTTTTCAACTTACGCTTGGCAAGACCAGTCTTCTAATAGTTTTAATCTTGGATTTGTATATGAAAAGAAAGATGGAACATGGAATTGGCAATCAGCTGTCTCTTTTAGTCCGAATGAGGGCTTCAAAACTAAATATGGTTCGATTACTATTCCTAACACTGTAGTAAAAGCTCGAATTTGGGTACAAATCGAAGCTACCGCTAATTTTGGTAATTGGTGGTTCACTAATGTTAATGTCAGAAAAAACGATACTCTCGCTCAAATCAACATGTCAGCCGGCACAAC
>ERZ778495.1951-NODE-1951-length-12636-cov-3.779986_pt1 | contig 12636 bp, 9 predicted proteins | sample MGYA00433100_ERZ778495 | MGnify/ENA primary metagenome ERZ778495 (study PRJEB29527, sample SAMN07138962) | mouse gut metagenome | material: feces | host: mouse | place: China:Nanjing | collected 2016-01-25 ...
CCACCGTCTTGGCGAACTCATGCCCGACATACAGCATGCCGTGCACGAAATACTCAACGCAGGCTACGACTCCGACTATATCTCCGACGCGCTGCTCAATCGCGTGACTGTTGGTCAAGACGGCACTGTCAACGCGGAGGGCGGGGCAAGTTACAGTGCCATAATCGTGCCGTCGGTCAAGATAATGCCTACAGGCACCCTGCGTCGCTTGCTCTTTCTTGCCAAGAACGGGGCAACTTTGGCTTTCATCGGCCAAACGCCCTCGGATGTCCCGGGGCTGTCAGACCTCGATAAGCGTCGGGTAGAGTTTGCAAAACTCGCCTCACAGCTGCCCCGGGTCGGCTCCGAGGCCACGCTCACGTCCTACGGCCGGGGGCGTATCATTACCGCTCCCGACTATGCCGGGGCCCTGCGGCTCACCGGCGTGGAGCCCGAGAGTATGCGCACCGACCACGGCCTGTCAATCATCCGCCGACGCAACGAGGCCGGTGGGCACAACTACTTCATAACCCTGCTAAATGACCGACCGCTCGACGGCTGGGTACGTCTCAAAGACCCTGCCGCCGCCGTCGAACTCTTCGACCCCCTGACGGGTGAACGCGGCATGGCCCGACTCGGTCAAGATGAACAGTGTGGACAAGATGAACAGTGTGGACATGATGGACAAAGTGGTTCACTTGTTCGGCTGCAGCTTGCCCCGGGGCAGTCGCTGCTGCTCAAAACCTTTGCCGAGCCTGTCGATTTCACTCCGTGGCCCTACGTCGAGGCCAAGGGCGACCCTGTCGAAATCAACCGAGGTTGGTCTATATCGTTCCCCGAGAGCGAACCTGCCATCGACGGCGTATTTGCCACCGACACCATCACGCAGTGGTGCGCCCTGCCCGACAGCGTGGCAAAGGTCAACGTCGGCACAGGGCGTTACTCGGTAGATTTTACCCTCGACAATCCGTCGGCAGCCGACGACTGGCTCCTCGACCTCGGCGATGTGCGCGAGAGTGTCGACGTGAAAATCAACGGCATGGCCGTAGGAAAGCTGTGGAGCGTGCCCTTTACCATCCGCGTGGGGCGCTACCTCAAGCCCGGGGTCAACCATCTCGAAATCGACGTGACCAACCTGCCGGCCAACCGGATAGCCGATTACGAGCGGCGCGGAGTGGAATGGCGCATATTCAAGGATGCCAACATCATGTCGGTTGCCGGCGGCAAACACCTGTACTTCGGAGATTGGCCCACGCTGCCCTCGGGACTCAACTCGCGCGTGACGCTGACACCGCTGACACTCTCGAAATGAAAGGATTATGCCTTAAGAACCATGATAAACCAATGAAAAAGTTATTAATCATAGCAATAGCGATGCTCCTTGCCATACCCATGCAGGGTGCTGAAACGCTGCCACCGCGCCACGAAATATTAAAGACGCTTATCAAGGTCAACGACCACTATCTTGACAAACATCCCGACCCGCTGCTGAGTATTCCCTATTATTCTCGCGAGAGGGTCTACGAGGCCAATATCTGGACTCGTGCGGTCTACTTCGAAGGGCTGATGGCCCTATACTCCATATACCCTGCCAACCGTTACTACGACTATGCCTACCGGTGGGGCGAGGGCTTCAAATGGGGTATGCGCCGCGACCGCACGACAACCCGTAATGCCGACAACTATTGCTGTGGTCAGACCTATGCCGACCTCTACCGCCTGACACCCGAGCCAAAGATGCTCACCAAGACAAAGGCGTGTATGAACATGCTTGTCAACACGCCCCAGGTCGACGACTGGACGTGGATTGACGCCATACAAATGGGTATGCCACTGCTGGCCAAGATGAGTGCCATTACCGGCGACCAACGCTACAACGACAAGGCATGGGAGATGTATAGCTGGACCCGAAACACCCTTGCCGGCGGTCTCTTCAACGAGAAAGAGGGCCTGTGGTGGCGCGACAAGGATTTCGTGCCGCCATACAAGGAGCCTAACGGTAAGAACTGCTATTGGTCGCGAGGCAACGGCTGGGTGGTCGCCGCCCTGGTGCGCGTGCTCGACGAAATAGCACCCGACGACCCTCACCGCAGTGCCTATATCGCCGACCTCGAGGCCATGTGCGATGCCGCCGTGAAGTGCCAGAGGCCCGACGGCTTCTGGAATGTAAGCCTACACGACGAGGGCAACTACGGCGGCAAGGAGCTGACCGGCACGGCACTCTTTGTCTACGGCATGGCGTGGGGCATCAACAACGGCATCCTCGACCGCGTTCGATACCTGCCCGTAGTCACCAAGGCTTGGAACGCCATGGTCAACGACGCCGTGCATCCCGACGGATTTCTGGGCTACGTGCAGGGCACTGGCAAAGAGCCAAAAGACGGCCAGCCGGTGACCTATGACTCCGAGCCCGACTTCGACGACTACGGCACCGGCTGCTTCCTCCTCGCCGGCTCGGAAGTGTATAAGCTGTAGTAGTCGGACGAGTCGGACATGTCTGACTTGTCCGACTATACTCCACGAACAATTACTCTGCGAATCCAGGGTTCGGTGTAGGCGTAGGGTATGTAGTCGAGGTCGGGAAGTCGGCGCGTGATGATGAGCGAGGCGTCGCGGCCTACGGCTATGGCGCCGCATTTGTCGCCGAGGCCCATGGCTGCTGCACCGTTGATGGTGACGGCGGCGAGGGCTTCGAAGGGCAAGAGGCGCTGCTGTATGCAGCCGAGGGCCCATACGAAGCGCATGTCGCCCGACGGCGACGAGCCCGGGTTGTAGTCGCTGGCGAGGGCCACCGTGCAGCCGGCGTCGACAGCCTTGCGTGCCGGACCGTAGGGCAGACGGCTGAAAAATGATGCCCCGGGGAGCATGGTGGCTACCGTGTCGGAGGCGGCAAGGAGACGGATTTCCTCGTCACCGGCCTGTTCGAGGTGGTCGACCGACAAGGCCCCGTGGTCGATGCCTACCTGCACGCCGCCTGAATTGCCAAGCTCGTTGGCATGTATTTTGGGCTTCATGCCGTAGCGTGCGCCAGCCTTGACGATGCGCCCTGTCTCTTCGGGGGTGAAGAAGCCGGTGTCACAGAACACGTCGACATATTCGGCTATACCCTCACCGGCGATTGCCGGGAGCATTTCGTTGATTACCATGTCGACATATTCGCCTTGACGGCCCTTGTAGTCGCGTGACACGGCATGTGCGCCGAGGAATGTGATTTTGACACGTCCAGGCAGCTCGTCGCGAAGGCGTGCGGCAACGCGCAGCATCTTCAGTTCGGCCTCGGTGTTGAGGCCGTAGCCTGTCTTGACCTCGAATGCTGCCGTACCCTTTGCCATCATGTCGAGGGCGCGGGCCCTGGCCGACTCATATAGCTCGGCCTCGGATGTGTGGGCAAGGACGTCGGCCGAGTTGAGAATGCCGCCACCGCGCCGCGCCACTTCCTCGTAGCTGAGGCCGCGAATTTTGTCGACGAACTCACCCTGGCGGCTGCCGGCATAGATGATATGCGTGTGAGAGTCGCAAAAGGCCGGGAGCACCATGCCGCCGTCGGCGTCGATAACCTCGTCGTCCCCGCCGGGGAAGTCGGCCATGTTGCCAAAGCCGGTAATCACGCCATCTTCATAACGCAGCCAGGCGTCGGCGATGCTCTCCATGCCCGTGGCCATGTCGCCGCCGCGAAGACGGTCTACATGGCCCGGTACGATGCCGTGGAGAGTCGCTATGTTTACGATATACATGCGTTGATATAGTCGATAGATTTGTTGAGATGGGGCGACATGAAGGTGTCGGTGTCGACAAAGGGCACGGCAAGGCGGTATGCCTTGAAGAACTCTTCGACAACGGGCGACGATTTGAGCGGACGGCGGAACTCAAGAGCCTGGGCGGCAACCATAAGCTCGATGCCGAGCACGCGCATTGTATTGTCGAGCACGCGGATGAGCTTCGTGGCCGAGTTGGCGCCCATCGACACGTGGTCTTCCTGGCCCTGGGACGAGGGTATGCTGTCGCAGCTCGTGGGCCAGCAGAGGCCCTTGCTCTGGTTTACGATTGACGCGGCGGTGTACTGCGTAATCATAAAGCCGCTGTTGAGGCCCGGTTTGGCAACGAGGAACGAGGGCAGCCCGCGTGTGCCGCCGATGAGCTTGTAGATACGGCGCTCCGAGATGTTCGACAGCTCGGTGAGTGCCAGGGCGAGGTAGTCCATGGGCATGGCGATGGGTTCGCCGTGGAAGTTGCCTGCCGATACGATGATATCGTCGTCGGGGAAGATGGTGGGATTGTCGGTCGGGGCATTGATTTCCTCTTGCAGGCGTGCCTCTACGAAGTCAATAGCGTCGTAGACAGCACCATGAACCTGCGGTATGCAGCGGAACGAGTAGGGGTCTTGCACGTGCTTCTTGGGCTGTGCGATGATTTCGCTGCCAGTGAGCAGGTCGCGGATTTTGGCGGCGACGTGGATTTGCCCGGCGTGGTTGCGCACCTCGTTGACCTCGGCACCGAAAGGTTCGATGCGGCCGTCGAAGGCATCGATGCTCATTGCGGCCACGAGGTTGGCAAGGTCGGCCAGGCGACGCGCACGGGTCACGGCCCAGACACCGTGAGCCGACATGAACTGTGTGCCGTTGAGCAGGGCGAGGCCCTCTTTCGACTTCATGTGCAGGGGCTTCCAGCCGAGTTCGTCGAGCACGTCGGCGGCAGGGCGTGTCTGGCCGTTATATTCTACGGCCCCCATGCCGATGAGGGGCAGACAGAGGTGGGCCAATGGTGCCAGGTCGCCCGACGCGCCAAGCGACCCCTGGTTGTAGACGATGGGGGTAACGCCCTCGTTGTAGAAGTCGATGAGGCGTTGCACGGTCTCGACCTGTACGCCTGAGTTGCCGTAGCTTAGCGAACGGGCTTTGAGCAGGAGCATGAGCCTTACGATGTCGTTGGGCACACGTTCGCCCACGCCGCAGGCATGGCTCATCATCAGGTTGCACTGCAGCTTTTCGAGGTCGTCGGGCGAGATGGAGATGTCGCACAAGGAGCCGAAACCTGTCGTGATGCCGTAGAGGGGGCGGTCGATTTCGGCAATCTTATCGTCGAGGAACTTGCGGCAGGCGGCCACGCGCTGCTCCGACTCCTCGGAGAGGGCTACTTTTTCATAATGGGCCACGGTATCGTAGGCCTGTTCGCAGCTTATGGGGTTGGGGGCTATATATTGCATTGTTGCTTAAGAGTTTAAGGTTTAAAGGTTAAAGTTTAAATTGATGGTTAACCTTTAAACTTCAATTTTCGGTCTCGAAAGTTGAATTAATGATTGAGTCATCAACAAAGTTGGGTAGGGTGACGCAAAGGCCGGGGGTGCGTTCCATCTCGCGCTTTATGGCGTCGACGGCTCCCTGGTTGCGGGCCCACGAGCGGCGGGCGATGCCGTTGTTGACATCCCAGAGCAGCATCGAGCGTATGCGTCGGGCAGCCTCGGGGGTGCCGTCGATTACCATGCCGAAGCCGCCGTTGATAACCTCGCCCCAGCCTACACCGCCGCCGTTGTGCAGCGATACCCATGTGGCGCCACGGAAGGAGTCTCCTATCACGTTTTGCACGGCCATGTCGGCGCAGTAGCGCGACCCGTCGTAGATGTTCGAGGTCTCGCGGAAGGGCGAGTCGGTGCCGCTCACGTCGTGGTGGTCGCGGCCGAGCACTACGGGTGCCGACAGCTCGCCACGGGCTATGGCGTCGTTGAAGGCGAGGGCTATGCGTGTGCGGCCCTCGGCATCGGCATAGAGGATGCGGGCCTGCGAACCTACGACGAGGTGGTTGCGGCCGGCCTCGCGTATCCAGTGTATGTTGTCGTCGAGCTGCCCGATGATGTCGTCGGGGGCAGTGCGGCGTATGTCTTCGAGGACTTCGGCGGCGAGGCGGTCGGTCACGGCGAGGTCTTCGGGCTTACCCGAGGTCACGACCCAGCGGAATGGGCCGAAACCATAGTCGAAGAACAGCGGGCCCATGATATCCTGCACGTACGATGGGTAGCGGAAGGTGCCGTCGCTATTGAGCACGTCGGCACCGGCACGCGAACTTTCGAGCAAGAAGGCGTTGCCATAGTCGAAGAAGTACATGCCCTTGGCGGTGAGCTTGTTGATAGCTGCCACCTGGCGGCGCAGCGACTCCTGTACGCGGCGTTTGAACTCCTCGGGGTTCTCGGCCATCATCGTCTTTGACTCTTCGAACGACATGCCCACGGGGTAGTATCCGCCGGCCCAAGGGTTGTGGAGCGAGGTCTGGTCGCTACCGAGTTCAACCTTTACATCGTCCTTGGCCAGTCGCTCCCACAGGTCTACGACGTTGCCCTGGTAGGCCAACGACACTGTTTCTTTGGCCTCACGCGCCTTTGCTACACGCGCCATGAGCTCGTCGAGGTCGGTATATACCTCGTCGACCCAGCCTTGGGCGTGGCGTTTCTCTACGGCCTTGGGGTTGATTTCGGCGGTGATGCTGATTACGCCGGCGATGTTACCGGCCTTGGGCTGCGCTCCCGACATGCCGCCGAGGCCGGCGGTGACGAAGAGCATACCGGCCAGTTTGCCGTCTTTGCTGTGGCGTCGTCCGGCATTGAGCACGGTGATGGTTGTGCCGTGCACGATGCCCTGCGGGCCGATGTACATGTACGAGCCGGCGGTCATTTGGCCGTACTGGCTCACGCCCATGGCGTTGAAGCGCTCCCAGTCGTCGGGCTTGGAGTAGTTTGGCACGACCATGCCGTTGGTAACGACTACGCGCGGAGCCTCTTTCGACGAGGGGAACAAGCCCAGGGGATGGCCCGAGTACATGACCAGGGTCTGCTCGTCGGTCATCTCGCTGAGATACTTCATGACCAGGCGGTACTGAGCCCAGTTCTGGAATACCGCGCCGTTGCCGCCGTAGGTAATCAGCTCGTGGGGGTGCTGTGCTACGGCAGGGTCGAGGTTGTTTTGTATCATCATCATAATCGCCGCAGCCTGGCGCGAACGGGCCGGGTAGTGGTCAATTGGGCGGGCATACATGTCGTAGTCGGGGCGGTAGCGGTACATGTAGATGCGTCCATAGCGGCGCAGCTCGTCGGCAAATTCGGGCGCGAGGGCCGCGTGGAGTTCTGCCGGGAAGTAGCGCAGGGCGTTGCGCAGGGCGAGGCGTTCCTCGTCGGGGGTAAGTATTTTTTTGCGCTTTGGCGCGTGGTTGACTTCTGGATTGTAAGGTTTGGCCTGGGGCAGGGTGGTGGGGATGCCTTCGGCAACGGATTTCTTAAACTCTTCGACGGTCATTATTTAGAGGCTATTTTATCGTTTACTATGGCTAAGATTTCTTTCTCGGCATCGTCGGCCTTCGCTGCCATTTGCGCAGCTTCGGCCATTATGCCGACCACGCTGTCGTCCTTGAGGTCGGCGGCGTTGATTTTCATGTTGAGGTATGCACCGTGTACTGCGGCACGGGCAGCAAGGGCACCCACGCCGGCGTCGCTGGCCGAGGCCGGGTTGCCGTTGTTGGCCACGTCGCGCAGCACGTCGAAGGTGGCGAAGGCTTCGCGCAGGGTGTCGAATGGCACCTCTACGGCATGGACGGTGGCATCGTGTATGGCCTGGCTGCGGGCAGCCTTTTCGGCCTCGGTGGCCTTGGGCATACCGAATGCGGCCATGATTTCGTTGAAGGCGTCGGTATCGCGGTCGACAAGGGTAAGGAGCGTGTCCATATGCCTTTGGCCACGCACGGCCATGTCGCTGAACTCTTCCCAGCGGTCATCCCAACCGGCCTTGTGTGCGGCAAGGTTGGCCACCATGGTGGCCAGGGCCGCGCCGAGGGCTCCCATATAGGCCGCTACCGAGCCGCCGCCGGGGGCCGGTGACTCGGAGGCCGTGGTTTCTGCAAAAGCCTTGGCTGTGAGGTCGACAAGCTGCTTGGCATGTGGCTGACGCGCTGCAAGCACATCCTCGACTACCTTTTCTTCGACCACGAAGGGCTTGAGCTCGTCGAGGCCCATCGACTTGATGGCGATGCGGATTTTCTCACTGTCAGGTATGCCGAGCGAACGCTGCTGTTTGCGCAGGAAGTATTCGCCGGCATCGACGAGGGCCTTGCGCGGCACGAGGCCGACAATCTCGGTGCCTGTCACACGTATGCCGCGCGCGTCGGCCTTGTGTGCAACCTCGTCGAAGGCTATGTGGAGCGGCGTGGCGGCGGTGTCGGTGATGTTCATCGACACCTGGGCTATGCCGTATTCGTCGATATACCAGCCTATTGCCTTTGTGCCTTTGAGGGTGCCGGGCTGCATGAGGGGTTTGCCGTCGGCATCCTTGAGGGGCTTGCCGGTGAGCTTGCCGCCCTCGCGGAGAGGACGCCCTTTCTCGCGCACGTCGAAGGCTATGGCGTTGGCGCGGCGTGTCGAGGTGGTGTTGAGGTTGAAATTGACTGCGATTAGGAAGTCGCGTGCGCCGATAGCCGTAGCGCCTGTGCGTGCCATCTTGTCGTCGAAGGGCCTGTCGCCGAAGTCGGCACCGTCGCCGAGGCCCATGCGTGCCGCCAGGCCCTCGTACTCGCCCTTGCGGCATACGGCAAGGTTCTTACGAGCCGGGGTAAAGGCTGCTGCCTCGTAGGCATAGACGGGGATTTCGAGCTCGTTGGCAACGCGCTCGCCGAGCTTGCGTGCCAGCGCGGCACACTCCTCGAGCGTCACCCCGCTCACCGGGACAAAGGGACACACGTCGGTGGCACCCATGCGCGGGTGTGCGCCGTGGTGGTGGCTCATGTCGATAAGTTCGGCTGCTTTGCGTATGCCACGGAAGGCAGCCTCGGCCACGGTTTCCGGCTCTCCGGCAAAGGTGACCACGGTGCGGTTGGTGGCCTCGCCGGGGTCTACGTCGAGCAGTGAAACACCTTCGACCGACTCGATGGCGTCGGTAATATTCTTGATAATCTCCAGGTTGCGGCCCTCGCTAAAATTGGGCACACATTCGATGATTTTCTTCTCCATAAGGGCAGTATACTTGTCTGCCACAAAGATACAAAAAATTTGAGTAATACAAGTCGGTGGACGTGCCCAACTTATCAAGCAAAAAGAAAGGATGACAATATTTGCTTACGGGGATGTAATTTCTCCCGGCAAATCTTGTCATCCTTAGGTCTTTTAGTCCTTGTCCTGTTTACGCCAGGCAGGCGTCGAGGTGGGCGGTGATGGCGTCGCGGTCGAGGTTCTGGCCGATGAAGACGAGCTTGACCATGCGGTCGCCGTACTCGGGGTCCCAGTCGCGGGCAAGGCCCGGCTCGGTCTGCATCAGTTGCACAAGCTCGTCCTCGGGCGCGCTGGCAAACCAGAAGCCGGCCTCGGTGAGCTTTTTCTGCACGCCGGCCTGCTCGAAGAGGTACGACATGTCGGGGTTGTGCTTGAAGTAAACCACGCCTTTGGCTCTGATGATGTTCGACGGCCAATGGCGGTTGACAAAGAAGTCGAACTTGTTCATGTCGAAGCCTTTGCGGCGGTAGTAGACAAATGTCTGTATGCCGTATTCCTCGGCTTCGCCCTCATCGTCGTGATGGTGGTGATGGTGCTCATGGTCATGGTGATGATGTTCGTGTTCATCGTGTCCATTGTGTTCACCATGTTCATGGTCGTGTTCATGTTCATGGTGATGTCCACGAGCCTCGGCTTCTTGTTCGTCGGTGGGGGCTTCTTCTACGCCCTGTACCCATGCCGCCGAGGTGGCCACGTCTTCAAAGTCGAAAAGGCCGGTGTTGAGCAGCTCCGAGAGGTCTACGTCGCAGTAGTCACAGTCGATGATGCGGGCTTTGGGCTGCAGGGCGCGGATGATGGCGCGGATGCGGCCGGCCTCCTCGGGGGTGACTTCCGAGATTTTGTTGAGCAGAACTATGTTGCAGAACTCGATTTGCTCGATAACGAGGTTTTCGATGTCTTCTTCGTCGATGTCCTTCTTTGTGAGGGCGTCGCCGCAGCCAAACTCGCTCTTCATCCTCAGGGCGTCGACGACGGTAACGATGCAGTCGAGCTCGGGCACGCCGCTGCGGTTGTATTTGGCTTCGAGCGAGGGGATTGAGCAGATAGTCTGGGCAATCGGTGCCGGTTCGCAGATGCCGCTGGCCTCGATGACGATATAGTCGAATTTGTGGGTGGAAACTATTTCGGATAGCTGCTCGATGAGGTCCATCTTGAGCGTGCAGCAGATGCAGCCGTTTTGCAGGGCCACGAGGTCGCCGGAGTCTTTGCCGCCGACGATGCCTCCTTTCTGAATGAGCGAGGCATCGATGTTGACCTCGCCTATGTCGTTGACGATGACGGCAAAGCGGATGCCGCGTTCGTTGGTGAGTATACGGTTGAGGAGTGTTGTCTTGCCGCTGCCTAAGTAACCCGTGAGCAGCAGCACGGGAATATCGCGTTTCATAATCAATAAATTATCGGGTAGGCCGGTTTAGGGCGGCCTTCAGACCACAAAATTACAAAAAAATCATCATAATAGGAACAAAGGATTATGACTCTTTGTTATCTATACACTGACAAACATAACACACTTCCCTCATGACAACCAAAAGCAAGAAAACAAAAAGCATCAAAGGAACCCAAACCGAAAAAAACCTGGTGATTTCCTATATGGCCGAGTCGTCAGCATATAGCCGCTACATGTTCTATGCCGCACAGGCTACGAAAGAGGAGTATTTCCCTATAGCAGACGTCTTTACCGAGACAGCCGACAACGAGCTACGTCACGCCAAGGTCTACTTTAAATTCCTCGAAGGTGGCAGTCTCCCTGTCGAACTCAATGTCGATGCCGGTGTGATTGGCACAACGGCCGAGAACCTCGAAATCGCAGCGAACGAAGAAAAGGTCGAGGGCTACGAAATGTATCTACAGTTCGCCGACACCGCCGAAAAAGAAGGCTTTGCCGACATTGCCGAACATTTCCGCGCCATCGCGACAATCGAAGAAAGGCATCGTAACCGCTTCCTCCACTATCTCGACCAGGTAGAGAAGGGCACTGTGTGGAAACGCGACAAACCCATCGTATGGAAATGCCTCGTGTGCGGCTACGAGTATACCGGCACCGAACCGCCCAAGGTATGCCCGGCATGCGACCACCCCTACCAGCACTACATGGGCATGGATTACGAATAAAAAACGGATAAATCTATAATAAGCTGCCTCGGTGGCGTTCCCGCATCCCACGCGGAAACGCCGCCGTGGCTGTTTTGTTTAAAAAGGGAGGTCAGAATAGTCGCCAAAAGGTTCGTTTGTGAAAATCGATTGCAGTAGATTTAAATCTGAAAGTCGTTTGATATAGGATTGGCGAATGCCGGGCCGGTCTATTTCTTCTCTACGAGCTTTGCTAAGAATGGCGAAGTCAATTTCCTTTTCGATGCCAAGGAAGCGTCTGCCACAAAGGTTTGCCGCTATTCCGGTTGTCGAAGAGCCTGCAAAAGGATCGAGTATCCAGTCATTTGTATTAGTACTGGCCAATATTATTCGAGTTAATAGAGCCAATGGCTTCTGGGTAGGATGCTTACCACATGATTTCTCCCATCGTCCGATAGTTGGTAGCCGCCAGACATCCGTCATCTGCTTGCCATCGTTGATGGCTTTCATTATTTCATAATTATACTTATGGGGTACTTTGATACATTTACGTGCCCAGACTATAAATTCAGTAGAAAAGGTAAAATAACGACATGAAATATTTGGCGGGGGATTTGTTTTAACCCATGTTATGACATTCAGGATTTTATAGCCAAGTTCGGTAAGCAGGTTGGCTATTGTGAAAATGTTATGATAAGTCCCGGATATCCAAATTGTACCATTGTCTTTTAACTTTTCACGACATAGCATCAGCCATTTCCGATTAAAGTCAAGAATCGATTCTGGCGTTCCCCCTTTATCCCAATCGCCCTTGTCGACACAAACGACCTTGCCAGCCTGATAGCTTATTCCACCATTAGATAGAAAATAAGGAGGGTCTGCAAAAATCATGTCGAACTTAAACTCAAACAGCGGCAACACATCGAAGCTGTCGCCATTGACAATGGTAAAAGCCTTGTCAGTTGATTTATAGAATGATCGTATCATGATTTCTAATCACTGATTGGCACGGGCAGCCCAAGTCTCTGCAAGGGGATATATTGGAAATAGTATTGACAGCCTACCGAGATGATGTAATCGAGAACATCTTTGTATTTAGGGTTTCTGAACCAATCGTCCAGGATATAGGCATATTGGACTTCGATATTCAAAGGGAAGAATAATTTTTGATATTGTTTCTTCTTGAAATCACAAGTTTGTAATTTTTCATCAACACTTCCGGCTATGTGCTGGGTCTTGACCTCGATTATAAAAACGGTGTTATTCACAATGACATATATCCCGTTATCTGGAAGAAGACGGGAAGAAATGCAATTTTTCCAATTTACTCCACGTGGTGCAAGAAATTGAGAATATAATTCTTGTTTTTTGAAAATTTGTGCAACTTCTTCGCCTTGAAAGAACACACTATTACCATCTACGTGATACCCAGGTTGTTGATTAAGAAATGATCTTAGATCAACTTTTCCTTCGTATATCAAGCCAGTCTTGGTGTTGGCACCGCCTATGCCTCCTGTTTTCATTTTATTAGATCGGATAATTATTGATATTTAGGTTATAAAATG
>ERZ778495.1970-NODE-1970-length-12525-cov-9.385325_pt1 | contig 12525 bp, 6 predicted proteins | sample MGYA00433100_ERZ778495 | MGnify/ENA primary metagenome ERZ778495 (study PRJEB29527, sample SAMN07138962) | mouse gut metagenome | material: feces | host: mouse | place: China:Nanjing | collected 2016-01-25 ...
GACCGACGGATTTTTGCATATACATTATATAATATAGCAAGGACTACGGAATGTTCCGTAGTCCTTGCTATATTATATTGACCTGTGGGATGAATTATTCCCACTCGATTGTTGCCGGCGGCTTGGAGGAGATGTCGTAGCAGACGCGGTTGACACCCTTAACCTTATTGATAATGTCGTTGGAGACCTTGGCCATGAAATCGTAGGGCAGATGGGCCCAGTCGGCTGTCATGGCGTCGGTAGATGTAACGGCACGGAGTGCGACAGCACGTTCATAGGTGCGTTCGTCGCCCATCACTCCCACACTCTGCACCGGGAGGAGAATCGCACCTGCCTGCCATACCTGGTCGTACAGCCCCCATTCGCGCAGGGCAGAGATGAATATGTCGTCGGCATTCTGAAGCACGGCCACCTTTTCGGGGGTGATGTCGCCGAGGATGCGCACGGCGAGACCGGGACCGGGGAACGGATGGCGCTTGATAAGATGCTCAGGCATTCCGAGCTCGCGGCCAACGGCGCGTACCTCATCCTTGAAGAGAAGACGCAACGGCTCACAGAGCTTAAGATTCATCTTCTCGGGCAGACCGCCTACATTGTGATGGCTCTTGATGGTCGTGCCTGTGATAGAGAGCGACTCGATACAGTCGGGATAGATGGTGCCTTGGGCGAGCCATTTCACATCCTTTATCTTGTGGGCCTCGCGGTCAAACACGTCGATGAATCCCTTGCCGATAATCTTGCGTTTGCGCTCGGGATCGGTCACTCCGGCGAGTTCGGCGAAGAACTCGGCCGAAGCATCGACTCCGATTACATTGAGTCCAAGACATTCGTAATCGTGGAGCACATTGGCAAACTCATTCTTGCGAAGCATGCCATGGTCGACGAATATACAGGTAAGGTTCTTTCCGATAGCCTTGTTGAGCAACACGGCGGCCACAGAGGAATCAACACCTCCCGACAGACCGAGCACAACCTTGTCGTCGCCCAGCTGTTCTTTGAGTGCGGCCACAGTCGATTCGATAAATGAGGCGGCACTCCAGTCCTGGCGCGAGCCGCATATATCTACCACGAAGTTGCGCAGAAGCTCGGTTCCCTGTACCGAATGGTACACCTCGGGATGGAACTGCACACCCCACAGCTGCTCGCCCTCGGCCTGATAGGCGGCAACGGCAACCTTGTCGGTCGATGCGATAATCTTGAAGTTGGAAGGGATTGAGGTAATGGTGTCGCCATGGCTCATCCATACCTGAGTAGAAGGTTCCAACCCCTTAAGGAGGGGATTGGCTGCATCAAATTTTTCAAGATGGGCACGACCGTATTCACGGGTTCCGGCGGGTTCTACCGTACCACCGTTGGTGTAGGCCATAAACTGTGCGCCATAGCATATGCCGAGTATGGGCAGACGTCCACGGATGCCGTCGAGCGACATGCGGAACGCTTTTTCATCGTAGACCGAGAACGGACTACCTGAAAGGATAACGCCAATTACGGAAGGATCGTCGTGGGGAAACTTATTGTAAGGCACAATCTCGCAATAAGTGTTCAGCTCTCTCACACGGCGGCCAATCAGCTGGGTAGTCTGGCTTCCGAAATCGAGGATAATGATTTTCTGTTGCATAGAAATATTAATCGGAGGGGATTTTCTGACTGCAAAGTTAGCATAATTGCGGCATATATAAAAACATAGCGCGAGGCCCATGCAAAAAATAAATAAGGTGTACCGCCGACATGTACGATACACCTTATTATCTATAGAGTGATTAATTACCGTTCTGTGCCCACAATGCGGGAAACACCTACACTACTTTCTATTGACAAACTTTAACGAGGCCGAACCTACACGCACTATATAAACGCCACTGTCGAGACCGTCGATAGCCACCTGACCGGATGTGACTGTGAAATCCCTGACTTTCTGTCCGTAAAGGTTGAAAATCTCAACATTGGCCTTGCCTTGGGCGTCAAAGAGAGATGCGGCGATAATCAGAGTGCCTTCGGCGAAAAACAGTGTCTTCTCCCGGTTGAGGGCAGTTACCTCGTCGATACCGTTCAAATCGGAATTCAATCCTTCAATCATCGCTACGTAAATCTCGTCGATTGACCAGTAGTTGCCTTTCTTTCCGGTCTGGAGTATGCGAAGTCCGAGCACATCCTCCTCAGGAAACGGAGCAATAAGGAGAGAGCCTGCACCGTTGCCGGTAGCTACCGTGCGCCAGCGGTGTCCATAAAGCTCATCAGTACGGTCATCCTCCCATGAGAGGTAATCGTCAAGTTCAATGCCAAATTCATTCTTGAAATAGTTTTTTGCATCCTGCGGAGTCTGCTCGGGACTGACAATCTGCTCCTCGCTGTCGTAGTCAAGCACCTGCAACTGCCATGACGACGGGCCGTCGTTAGGGTCGTTGCTTGCGTCAAGGATGAGAGCGTTGATATGTTCGGTCTTCTTAAGGTCGAGAAGATTCTGGTCAAAATATACTGCAAACCATTGCATCTCACGTGTCATCCAGGCCTGCTGCGGCTTTGTATCGTCGTTGGCATTCTGGTCGTACCATTCAAGCGGGTTCTGGCTCCCTTTAGTAGACCAGCGTGTCTTGATATCGTCGTCTGTGGCACGGCTTGCACGTGCGTCGCCGGGGTTACGCTCATAGAACTCATTGGCTTCGTAGCCGTCAAGGTCCTGAAGAGTGCTACCCTCTACATAGTTGGTAAGCGAACTACCCTCCACGAGGTTGCCGTTCTGGTCGTAAATCTTGCCGAGCATATCGTTGAACGCTATCACATGCCATCCGTCACGGTCTTTAAACCCGCTGCGGTTGCTCATGTTCCAGGCCATCGGAAGCATATAGCTGTAAGTAGCAAACAAAGATGTGTCGAATGCGTTCTTTCCGTCATCGGTAAGCGGAGTGAAGACGCCTGAGTAAAGGCTGACATTCTTATTGCCGTTGGCATTCTTGTTGTTGGAGCGCACGTTGAAGTTGTTCATCGCAAACTTGCCACCGTTGTCGACAAGGAATGTCTGTTTGTCGCCATTCTGCTGTAAAGCGGCGAGAATGAAATTTACATTTCCGCCCTTGATATCGGCAAATGTGTCGCCTCCACCCCAGTTGTTGGTGGCAAACATATCGACCGTACGGTTGAATCCGGCGTCTGTGGTGAAGAAGCTCGCCGAGTGGCCGTTGTTGAGAGCCACAAGCTGAGAGTTGGTCATAGCCGCATCGGCTGCGATAGCCTTGAATACAAATGTCTTAACAACACCGTCGACCGCGTTGCCGAGCGACTTGAATGTCGCGCCTCCCTGGCCGTCGCTCTGGAAGAGCATACCGGTAGCCGAGCCGAAGAGGAAGTTGTTGTAGAGATTCTCGTCGCGGCAGTCGCCGATGATGAAGAAGTCGAGTTCGTCGTAGTTCTGCTGATAGCAGGCTTCCTGATGGAGATTGTTCTTGTTGTGGAGCGAATTGGGCCACAGACCGAATTTCCATTCGTCGCCGGCAGCATATCCGATAGTGTTGCACTGGATGTTGCTTATAGTTCCGTTTTCCGACATTCCGCCGACACGAATCACATTCTTGAAGCAATGTCCCGATATGTAATCTACATAATGGTTGTCACACTTGTTGGTGAACATATCTACAGCCTGGTAGCATGCGCGTACAGCGAGGTTCACCACATATGTGTCGGCATTTCCTCTCACTGCGTACGGATATTTTTTCGGCTTGCATACAGCATGTGCTGGTACAAACACACCGTCGACCATACCTCCGGCCACATCGGTGAATATCGACTCGTCCTGTGCCGGATAATTTATGGATATGCCACGTATGCCCGACTTGGGGGCCATGGTTATGAACGGAGTGCCATTGTCACTGCCCTCTCCACAATATACTTCAAGTACAGCACCCTGGCCACGCGGAACACTGGCCATATCGGAAGCACCTCGGAGCTCTACACCCGCGGGTATTGACAGAGGAGAGTTGCACCTGTAGTGTCCGGGGGTTAGATATACGATACCACCGCCATTGGCGCCGGCAGCGTCCAGAGCCTGCTGGATGGCTGTAGAATTGTCGTGTGAGGAATTTTCACCATGTGATGTGTCCTCGGGGAAGATATAGGTGCCTACCGCACCGTAGGCGCTTGCAAGGAAGAGGTCGGTCTTTGCCGGGCGTGTCTCCTTTACCGCCATCATCTCAGCCGGATATTCCGGCACAGCCTTTGCGGTATAGGATGCATTGTCCGACACCTGACAGTCATACAGCGAGTTGTTGACAAACTGTCCTGCGGTAAATCTGTTGCCGACAAAGATACAACGCGCCATGGCACCTACCTCGACATTTCCATTAAATGTATTGTGATCGGCAATCAGCTGTCCGCCCTCGAAATTAACAATACCGTTTACCCGGCACTGATGAAGCTGTGTGGTCTGTGTAGCGTCGGGATGGGTGTATATGCCGTAGCGAGAGCCTGTGAAGTCACATGCAAGGAACTGCGAAGGGCCAAGATCACCGGCTGCCTGTTCCAGACCTATCTCACAGCCTTGAGTGGTGACACGTGTGAACATGCATCCGCATCCTGCCGACTCTGTCATATACACGCCGGTACGACAGTCTGTAAATGTAAGATTATAGTTGTGGCCATTGGGCGAACCGGTAGACTGTGCCGCCATATGGGCCGGAGATTTTTTTGCCCAGAATCCACGGTTATAGCCTTCAGCAGAGTAGTTGCAGCAATATGACCAGTCGTTGCGGCGCATCTCGAATCCTGTTGCATGGTAGTAGGTCCATGAAGTAGCATCGGCCGCGTCGGGCAGACCGGAGCCGGCCCAGTATTTCGGAGAAAAGTCAATATGGTCGAATCGGCCTACGTCAGCAATATTATCCATAGTCACACCCTTGTGAAGCGGAGTGCCATAAAGCCCGAAGATATTAGGGCATCCGCCACCGTTGCGTTCTGAGAATATGACTCCGATATACGAATTGACAAGCGTCACATTACGCACGTTGCAGTAATCATTTCCGAAGTATCCTTGCTTTCCCATGACTACAGTCGGGGGATAAGGAATCGGATTGTCGGCACGCTGAGTCTCATACCATACAGCCACATCGCTGACAACAGTCGACGGCTCCATGATGAAACATGAATTTGTCTCTACCGTATCATTGGCATATTTGTTTGACACTTTCAGAATCGTGCCTTCAATTTTCTCGCCCTTTACGGGTTTCTTCCAGTCGCCACGTATGGATACTCCACGGGGCACAGTAATCCGGCCGTCAATCTTGTATGTGCCTGCCGGAAGATACAGAGTGCCGCCGGTCTTGCGATAGGCCTGGCGCTCACCGGAGGGATACAACGATGCGTCGCCCAGAGCATTCAGCATCTGCTGTATTATTGTTGTCACATTGGTGTTTCCCTTGTTGGCGTCGGCACTATAGTCGAGGATGTTCATTTCCACGACCTTGACATCAGTAGTGGGATAGTCGGGATTATCGACAACCTGCGGCTTGCGCTCATAGGTAGCGGCCCCGGCGGCAACCGGAGTCGCCGCCAGGAATAATCCCGCCAATATGGATATTGTAATCTTATTCATATCTATTAATTTTATTACTGGCCGAATTCTTCGGCGATAATATTCAGATAGGTATCACCCCAGCCATTGCCATACTCGGGGTCGGCAGGTTCTACGGCATTGACAAAGTTCCATTCATTGTATGCGTCGACAATCACCATAGGCTGTGCGCCGAGCTGCATCTTGGCCGACCAGCAGCGTTCGCGGAAGTCCTGAGGATCGGGCTTGATGATAGGATAGTCCCAACGTCCGTCCTGCACATAGAATGAGAATCCGGGGCTTACAGAAGGTATGTAGTTTATACCGCAGTTGGCATAATACTCGCGGTTGACCTTCAGATGCTCGTTTATGAGAATATTATGGAGGTCGAAACGGTCCCATCCGATACCGTTTTCAAGGTTGGTCAGCTTCTCGGGAACCACAGCATCGGCATGACCCTCAATCCAGAAGTGCTGCCAGCGTGCCGGGGGTGTCCATTGTGTCTGGCGCGCGATGATATACACATCCTTTCCTACCTCATTCTTGATTATGGAGCGCATGTCGTCGTAAAGCGCACGAGGATCACGGCTGTAAAGCTGACGCAAACCGTCGATAACCAGCACGGGACGGCCATTGAAATGGAAATATGTGGACTCGGTCATGAACCACGACAGACGGCGCACAAAGTTGAGGAACACCTCACGGGCAGGCACCTGTACGGTCTGGCCGTTGTCGAGTCGGTACTCACGGGGAGAGCAATCCTCAAGGAGAGTATTGTTGTCCTTGCAGCCGAGACCGTCGGCAACGTTCTGCGCATTGAAGCGGATGGCAAAGCCCATCGAGCCATCGTTCTTCCACTGAAGTGTGTCGGTATGGCCCGAAAGCATATTTATGAACACTGTATCCTGAGCGCTGATATTATTGGGGAACATCTTGTTGCGGTCCTCCGATATGTGGGGAGTGATGATATAGTCGATTTTGGCTTTCTTCACATTCTCCACGATGACGCCGAGATTTTGCGCATACTCTTCATGGTAGTCGCGGTTAGTGCCGAACAGTTCGTACTGACCGGCCGCAACCTTTACGTACGGACCGTATTTACCGGTTTCGGCATCATATTCCTCCTCAAGGCGACGCATAATCTGGGCATCGCTCCACCAGCTCGAGGGGTTGTACATCAGGATGCCGGTAGGCACCTTTCCTACATTGACGGGAGTCAGCTTGTAGTTCCAGGGGTGCTCGGAGATATCGGGATTGTCATCCTCGACACACGCTGTGGCAAACAGTCCGAGTGCGATAGCCAGGCTCCATAATATATTCTTTTTCATGTCGGTTTCAATATATGTTTAATAGTGTTGGTGTATGCTGGGGAAGTAGAAAATCAGTTGCCTGAAGTGAGGTTGTAGCCGTAGGCCTTGGTACTCTGGTACTCGAAAGCGACAGCTCCGAGGGCTGCGGCCTCCAGACGTGCACCGCTGATTTCCTTGGCGCGTGCGAGGAGCTTCTCATACGTATCGCCGTAGTAGTGCTCGTAATATTCCATCTTTGGAGTAATCTCACGCGGAGTACCCCAGAGACTTGCATCCTCGACATGTGGATTCTTTTTTGCAAAGCCAAGAGAGGTGAAGATATTGTCGCCCCAGCGTTCGGTACGTACAAACGGAGACACTGACTGAAGCATCGCGATACCCTCGGCATTTGCTGCACCGTTCTTTGTTGTCTCGGCCTCCGGATATATGAGGCGTTCCATCCAGTAGTTGTAGTCGGGACTTGCGCCAAGCACTCCCGATGACTGGTCTTTTGTAAATGTAGGAGGCCAGTCAAATGTGCGGGTACGGCGCTCGATGTTCCATATCTCAAGACCATTGAAATAGTCGGCGAAAGAGCGCTGTTTGTAAATCTGCTCAAGCAGGCCGTCGTTGCCGTTGTCGCCACCCATGATTTTGGCCTGATATATGAGACGGCGGTCGTGGTATCCTTCTTTCGAGGTACCCCACTTCACACCGTCCTGAGCCTTGAAGTCGGCATAGTCGGTGATGCCCCACTGTGCCATCGATGCATCGATACCCTCTTCATAGGCAGTCTTGGCACGTCCCGGATTGTTGTTGTAGAGTAGTTCGGCCTCGGCGCGGAGGAAGCATGCGTCGGCATAGGTGAGGATTACCCAATGGGCATCCTCGCTTACGAAATAAGGCTGTGCCACGGAGTGGTTGTAGTCGTCCTGACGTGCGGAGCCGAGAACATCGTGGTAGGTATATGTCATACCCGGCACAGTGGCATATCGCCATGAGTTGGGAATATCGCACTGCTCCTGATAAGGTGCATAGTCGACAGTATAGCGCACAATAATCGAGTCGCGAAGAGTGTTCTTAACGGCAGTAGGAAGCGAACGGTGCTGAGTGTAATTGGCACACTTTGTGGCGACTACCACGCTCTGGCCGTTGATTGTCATCTTGGTGTCGGAATTCTTGCAGTAGGCCGAATGAGGACGTGTAAGAGTGTCTGTGACAAGGAACGGCTTGGCCTTTGGATTGCGCTCGTTCATCTTGCGTACATACTTCCCGATACGCGGGTCGTTGAATGTAGCGAAGTATATGTAGCCGTACTCATTGAGGCATGGCCATATCGGGGCCTCCCCACCCTGCTCGGCCTTATGGTCTTTCTGGAACGAACGGTAGTAGTAGCTCGACGACTTATCCGAGTCGAGCCCCCACTGCATCACCGCATTATCATCGTTCGACGCCATAAGACGTCCGTCGGCAAGCACCTCGAGAGCATGCTCACGCGACAGGTCGGAATTAAGGTTCTGACAGTGCATGGCCACATTAAGACGAAGGGTGTTGGCAAATCTGAGCCATTTGTCCATATCGGGATCACCGATACCGCCGGCACCGAATATCGGGTCGTTCTGAAGGGCGTCAAGAGCCGATGCGTTCTGAGTATGGTCGAGCAAATCGACGGCCTCCTTGAGGTCATTGAGAATCTGTGTGTACACCTGCTCTTCCGAATCGTACTTGTAATAACGCTTGCCCTCGTTGCCGACGACAATAGCGTCGCTCATGGGGATGGGCCCCCAGCAGGATGCCATCACATAGTAGACATAGGATTTCCATGTCTTGACGATGGCCATGTTTTTGGGATATATAGTGCGCCCCTCATCGTCGACATTTGCGGCATATTCACGTTCAAGTTTGATAAGGTCGCGAAGCACGTTGACATAGTAGTTGCGAAAATATCCGTCGCCGGTGTCCTGGCTCGGATTGCAGCAGAACATCACAATCGTAAGGCGCGAGAAGTTGAGGAAACGACGATAGTTCATCTCGGCCCAGTTGTTGGCGGTACGCTGCACGGTTCCGGCAAACACATCGTTGAGCTCAACGCGTATACCTTGTGAGGATTGGTGTTTATCTCCTCGAAATCATCGGTACAGCCTGAAAAACCGAGTCCGGCAGCGGCTATCGCGACAGAGGGAATGATATATTTGAGTTTCATACGGTAATTGGTCTTTTAGAATGTGACTTTGATGTCGAATCCCCATGTGGCCTGCGGCAGAGTGAAGCCTTCCTCAAAGCCCTGGGCATTGCCGGTGGAGGATGTAGCCTGCGGATCCATACCCTTGGGGCAGTTCTGGTAGAGAATCGCCACGTTGCGGCCTACAACTGAAACCTTGGCCGAACGGATAAATGACTTGCGCAGCCATTCCTGAGGTACACTATAGCCTATGCTGATTTCGCGCAACTTCACATAAGAAGCCGAATAGATATAGCGTGCGGCCGACGATGTGCCGTTGTGACACCAGTGGTCGGTAGGAGTAACCCATGTCATCGACTGCTTGCCACCCCAATATTCAAGCCCCTCGGAGTATACGGTGTTGCCTACCCATACACCTTTGGGACGCGCCCAGTCGGCATAAATCACAGGATTGGTATTCGGATCGGAGCCGGGTACATTTGTATACTGCGATTCGAGCACACCCTGACGTTCGCGGTCGTTCTCGCCATAGACGAGGCGCGAAATCTGATTTTCCAGACGGCCCTCAAGGGTATTCACTGTGTTTCCGTCGATACCTCCGCGGAATGTGGTGTAGCTCCAGAAGTTGCCACCGTGGCTGAAGTCGATAGCAGCGCCCAGGGAGAGATTTTTCCAGCGGAGCGTAGTTCCGGCACCACCGATCCAGTCGGGCTGAATCGAACCGAGATACCGGTCGGGCTCATATTCGGCCTTGCCGTCGCGCCCCACATATATATTGCCGTTTTCGTCGCGCTTGTAGTCGTTGCCGTAGAACACGCCATAGGGCTTGCCCACTTCGGCATATGATTTGATATTGTCACGTCCGCGTATTTCGAAACGGTCGATGCCGGGAGCGAGCGCCACCACCATATTGTTGTTCTTCGCCCAGTTGGCACGTATCTCCCAAGTCCAGTCGCGTGTGCGTATCGGAGTTACAGAGAAGCTGAGCTCGACACCCTTGTTGGTCATCTTGCCCGCGTTGATAATCTCGCGCTGATAGCCTGAGGCCAAAGGAGCGTCGGCCTCTACAATCTGGTCGGTGGTAGCCTTGTTGTAATATGTGAAGTCAAACGAGAAGCGGTTGTCGAAGAATCGGAGTTCGGCACCGAGCTCCCACGATTTGGTCATCTCCGGGCGCAGACCAAGTGTCTTAAGCACAGATTCACCGGTAAAATAAGGTATACCGAGGAATGAACCGTCTTCAGCCTTGTAATATCCCGAGATAAGACGGTCGTAGCCCGTATCGTTGCCCACCTTGGCGTAAGAGCCGCGAACTTTTACGAGCGGGAAGATATGCTGGTCGAGCTTGAGCAGGTCGGAAATCACCAGACCGGTACCTACCGACCAGTAGAAGTATGAATTATTATTTTTGGGAAGAGCCGATGACCATTCGTTGCGTGCGGTAGCATCGATGTATGCCCACCCGTCGATACCGAGAGAAAGGGCTCCGTACACGGCCTGTTTCTTTTTCCCTTCGCTCTCTTCAAGAGCGCTCACGAGGCCTTTGGCATTGGAAAGCGAGCGCATGTCCTTGAACTGGAGCTGAGAAGCCTTGGAATACATTCGTGAGCCATGTATCGACTGGGCCGACGCACCGATGCTGGCGTTGACATTGAGAAGATTGTCCCAGAATCCGTTGTGGAACATCACAAGGGCTTCGTAGTTGGTATTGCGCCAGTCGCGTTTCCAGCGCATGTACTCGCCGTCGGTATCGAAGGGTGTATTGAGATTGGTGAATGACCAGCCCTCGCTCACCTGCAGGTCGGTAGCGGCGCGCAGACGCACGTCGACCATCTTATAGGGCTTGAAGTTGAATGTGACGTTGCCCATGAACCAATGCTTGTTGTCGGAGTTGTCACACTCGTTGAGCGACCAGAACGGATTTGTAAAGCCTTTGAAATTATAGGCTGTGCCGTCGGGCTTCTTCCAGGGGACAAGTTCCTCGATAGAGGCATCGCGCGACAGATTGGCGAAAAGATACACCGGATTACGGTCGGAGGAGTTGCGGAACGCACGGTTCTCGACCTCTTCGTAGACATAGCGGGCGGACACGTCGACATTCCACCATTTGGCTATGTCGGCAGTGGTATGGAGGTTGAAGGTATGGCGTTCGAGATCGTTCACACCCTTCAGCACGTCATCGGAGATGATGTTGGTGTAGCTCAGACGGAATGTGCCTCCGTCGAACACTTTGTCGACCGAAAGTGAGTTGGTGTACATATGGCTCGTACCATACATGGCCTTGGTGGTCTCGGGGTGCGACGAATACTGACGCACCTGGCCGTTGCGTCCAACAACGTCGAAGCCGAGCATCGGCATACCCCACGAGCGCTGGTCCTGACCGGCATTGTTGGGATTCCATATGCCGTATGGAAGGTTGGGGTCATATCCTCCGGCAGTACCCTGGCTGCCATAGAAATTACGGCCCTGATTGGCACGCTCGAAGGCACATGACTGTCCTGCGCCATACCAGTTCTGATAGGCAGGATAGTTGTATAGGTAGCCAAGCATAAGGTTGAATCCGTAAGTCACACCAAGGCCTTTTTTCTTGGTGGCCTTCTTGGTAGTGATAAGAATCACACCGTTGGCTGCATCAGAACCGTAGAGAGCCGAGGCGTTGGCTCCCTTCAGCACCTCGAGATCCTCGATTTCATCGGGGTTGATAAGGTTGGCCGGGTTGCCGAAGTCAAGGTCACCGTCCTCGCCCATGTTGTTGATGATGGGTACTCCGTCGACTACGATAAGCGGCTGGTTGTTGCCTGTGAGAGAGTTGACACCACGCAGCACTATACGTGTCGAGGCGGTAGGACCGCCGCCGGATATTACCTGCATACCGGCGGCTTTTCCGGTAAGCATATCCATAAGGTTGGAACCACGCACCTCTGTAAGAGGCTCTGTATCTATTGACTGCCGCGCATAGGAGAGCGACTTGGCGTCGCGTGTGATACCGAGAGCAGTCACAACCACCTCGTTGAGCTGGTTCTGGTCATTTACAAGCACTACGTTGAGGGCGCCTGCGTTTTTTACTGTGATATTCTGACGCTGATAGCCCACGTAGCTGATCTGGAGCTTTTCGCCCTTGTCGGCCTTTATGGAGAATTTGCCGTCGACATTGGTGGAGGTGACTCGGTTTGTACCTGCTACATGCACGGTAGCGCCGATGACAGGCTCTCCATCCTGGTCAACAACCGTACCGCTGAGCGACAGACTCTGTGCCCATGCCTGTTGTCCAGCCAGTGATGTTGCCAGCAGAGCGGCCGATGCCGAGAGCCGTGACAGATGTTTGAATGATATTCGCATCCTATGTACTGAGTTTTTGTGATGAGTTAAGGTTTGTTTGTCTCAGAAGAGGGGGTCGTGTTGCAGGCCAAGGTCCATTGCTACAGCCAAAGTCCTGCCACACATATATGGTGTAATTGACTTTACAATAGTTCGTTAAAAAATTATTCATAGGCTAAGCGGCATCAACCGTCAAG
>ERZ778495.1971-NODE-1971-length-12518-cov-4.311161_pt1 | contig 12518 bp, 15 predicted proteins | sample MGYA00433100_ERZ778495 | MGnify/ENA primary metagenome ERZ778495 (study PRJEB29527, sample SAMN07138962) | mouse gut metagenome | material: feces | host: mouse | place: China:Nanjing | collected 2016-01-25 ...
GTCGATGGTGTTGACGAGGAATTTATACACGGCGGCATTGTTGTTGTCGGCAAAGTGCTCGTCGAGGATTTTTTTTACAGCCGTCTCCACGGCCTGGTCGTCCTCGCCTACTTTGCTGGCGTGGATGGCCTGGTTGTATTTGTCTTCTAATGGCGTGTCTGACATAGTGGTGGTGTTTTAGTAGTTAGTTATCTTGAAGTTTGGGATTGAGGCGGTGCCTCTCGTTGTCTCTAACGTTTTTTTTGACAAGATTGTTGGCAAAGGCGTCGGCCAGGTCGATGCCGTGCTGGTTGGCAATCGCCATGGTCACCCACAGAAGGTCGGCAAGCTCGTCGGCAAGGTCGAGCCGTTCGCCGGCTTTGGGCGACTGTTCGCCGTCGGTGCGCGCGATGACACGGGCCACCTCGCCGACTTCCTCGGCCAGGACGGCCATATTGGTCAGCGGCGAGAAATATCGCACCCCGACCGTGGTAATCCAGCGGTCGACGGTATGCTGGGCTTCGCGAAGCCCTATGTCGGCATTTGTTTGTTGCATATCTTTCGCAAAAATAAGCAAAATCCACGATAACGGCAAATTTGTTTGTCGCAGTCCGAAACTTTTTGTTACCTTTGTATGTTCTAACAAAGTAAACTACTGACAAACCAAAAACACAACTACAATGAAAGGACTCCCCATCATCATCGCAGCTATCGGCGGTGCCCTCGTAGGCGCTGCCACCGCACTTCTTCTCGCACCCCAGAAGGGCAGCGATACCCGTGCAGCCATCAAGTCATATATCCGCAGCCATGTGCCCGGCATCAAGGAGGGCGACCTCGAGAGCCTTGCCGACCAGATTGCCGAAGAAATCAAGGAAGTGAAATAAATTTATAAACCCTTGTCAAATATAAAGAACTACTGAAATGAAAGGATTTATGACATTTGTGCTTGGCGCGGCTGTAGGTGCCGCCGTAACGGCCCTGCTCACGCCCACTACCGGCGACGAACTGCGCGAACGCATCAAACTCATCCTCCAGAAAAAAGGTATCATCGCTGCCGACGACGTCGACGAGCTCGTCGAGATGATAGCTTCTGAGGTTGAGGAAGCCAAGAAATAATATCCGACAGCCAAAGACTCGTCTTTGGCTGTCGCGTATCCCCACCCCTTGTGTCCGACGGTTTAATATATCGCATTATGGAAAATCAAGAAACTACCCCCGGACTGTCGGGTATATCGCATATTATCGGGCGCTATGTCAAGCTGCTCATCGAGGACACCCGCCTCAATGTGGCAGAAAAGCTGACGCGCCTGTTGTCGACGATTGCCCTTGCCTCTTTGCTGACTATTATCGTGACTGTCGCACTGGTCTTTGTGTCAATCGCTGTCGGCATTGCGCTGGCAGAGTCGCTAAGTCCCCTGTGGTCATTCATAATAGTGGCCGGCTTCTATATCGTGCTGCTCATAGTGCTTGTTACCTGTCGTAAGACTCTTTTAGTTAACCCTGTCGCGAGGTTTATCAGCAGTATCATGCTTGACCCGCCTGCAAATACAGATACTCGTCATGATAATCAATCTACCCCCTTATCCTAAAGAAGAGACCATACAGTGGTCAGGGTTTACCCTTGATGAAATCCGTATGCGCCGGGCTCTCGTGCAGGCTCGAATGGAAATCGAAAAATTCAAGCTCAATGCCGAAGTGGAGCGCTACAAGCAGCGCGCACCCATTTTCGGCGGCCGCTCGTCGCTGTTGTCGCGTGTGGCCGGGGCTTTTACGGTGGCCGAATATGCCTTCTTCGCCATACGCCTATTCAGAATGGCGGCGCCACTGTTCAGACGTAAGAAATGAAACAGCTACTTGTCTTGCTCACTCTGCTGCTATTGCCTGTCGTGGCTATGGCGGCTACATATACTGTCGACCAGGTGCCTAATGTGCATGTGGCCGACAGCACTCGTTTTGTATCTGACCCCGACGGCATTTTGTCGCCCGAAGATTTGTCGCGTGCCGATGCCATTATGCGCGACATACGCCGCCAGACCTCTGCCGAAGCCGTAGTGGTTGTGGTGGGTGATATTGAGGGCGGCGACATAGATGCTTTTGCCACCGATTTGTTTACAAAATGGGGCTTGGGCAAGAGCGATGTCGACAACGGCCTGTTGATACTTGTGGCAAAGGACTTGCGGCGCGCCGCCATACGCCCCGGCTACGGCCTCGAGGGCGTAATGCCCGATATCGTGTGTGCCGGAATACTGCGCAATCAGATGTTCCCGGCTTTTCGGCAAGGTGATTTTGGCAAGGGCATCATAGATGCGGCAGAGACCGTCAAGACCATACTCACCGACCCCGATGCCGCTGCCGAGTTCCGGTCGGCCGATGCCGACGTCGATTTTGCCTCGAAAGACGATGGAGAGGGTCTGAAAGCTTTCTTCGGAACGTATTTCGCTATCTCGGGGTGCATTGCCATCGTAATGTTTATTGTGCTTGTGCTTACAGTTCGCGCAAACCGTGGCCGCAGCAAGCATGACAAGTATATGGCCCTCAACAGCATGAAGCCTGTCTATCTGGCCCTTACATTCTTTGGCCTCGGTCTGCCGGCGCTCGCTTCGATACCATTGCTTCTGACGATGAGCCGCTACCGTAATAGCAGCCGCAAGTGCCCACGCTGCGGCACGGCTATGACTAAGGTCGACGAGGTGCACGACAACGACTATCTCAGCCAGGCACAGGACACCGAGGAACGACTCGGGTCGGTTGACTACGACGTGTGGCTGTGTCCCAAATGCGGCGAGACTGATATCGAGCCCTATGTCAATGCCAATTCGGGCTATCGTAAGTGCGAATTGTGCCATTCGCGGGCATGCCGTCTCACGCGCGACAGGATTTTACGCCAGCCCACCACCCTGAGCATGGGGCAGGGTATGAAGGAGTACACATGCCTCAACTGCGGCCATGTCAATTCGGTGCTATACGACATTCCCAAACTTGTCGCGCCGGTCATTATCACAGGCGGGGGCCGGGGCGGAAATGGCTTCGGCGGCTTCGGCGGTTTTGGTGGTGGCGGAGGCTTCGGCGGCGGCATGACCGGCGGCGGCGGCGCCTCCGGCGGGTGGTAGGACAAAGCCCTCCGGCAGGCCAAACACTGCTTGTGCCAAGCTTTTCCTTAACCTTTAAGTAACTCTTAAAAATTAGTTATCATAAAGCAACCCTGCGGGCTAATTTTTGCGAGTTACTTAACCTTCAAACTTTCGCTTGCGAAAGTTGAATTATCTACTTAAATGAATAATATAGAAGAATTCCGAATCCGCCGAGGCGAGGCCTGTGATGCCCCCGCAATCAGCCGCGCCATTCAACTGGCCCTGCACCCCGAGGGCTGCATAGCCATGGCCGGCAGCAAAGACCGACTCCCGTTGGCAGACAAGATATTCACCCTACTGGCATCGCGGCCCGACTCGCAGTATAGCTATCTCAACACATTGGTTGCCGAAAGTCCTGACGGCCACGTAGCCGGAGTGCTTGTCTGCTACGATGGTGCCCGGCTGCATGCTCTGCGGCAGGCATTTGTCGAGGTGGCAAACGAAGTGTCAGGGAGCAATTTCATAGAGGAAGAAATGGACAATGAGACAACAGACGACGAAATCTATCTCGATTCATTGGCGGTATTCCCCCAATACCGAGGGCGAGGACTGGCAAAACGTCTGATAGAGTCTGCCTGCCGGTTACATGCCGCGTCGGGCAAACCGTTCGGCCTGCTGTGCGCTCCCGGCAACGATGATGCCTATCGTCTATATGAAAATCTCGGATTCCGAGAAATCGGAATACGATTCTTCGTGGGAATCGCGATGCATCACATGCAGCGTAAATAAACGTGAGCAACATGAAACATAAAGTCAGAATAACCATTCTCGATACAAAGGTATTTCCTGATTTGCAACAACATTATTGCGCAAATCCTTGTCCTGGAAAATGCCCTTGCTACAACAAGGGTGATGAGTTCGTATTCTACCGTGATGAAAACCGCGATGATTATTGGCATATCGGGCTGAATACCCTGGTAAAAACGACCGCCGACCCTAAAACCGTGGCGGGCGGACCTAAATTGCCATTTTGCTCAGAAGCCTGGGACTCGATAAGTCGTTATATTTATACCGGCCTGCAAGGCGGCTCGATTATGAAAGGGTGGATGAAAGACGATAATATAATGATTACCTGCTGTAATGACGGCACTCGCCCGGTTATCTTCAAAATCGAGCGAATCGATTACGAATAGACATCTTTTCGCGGACCACATACCATAGACTACGGCTACAACGATAAAACCACTCTCCTTATGAGAAACAATACAATCAAGAATTCATTGGCAAGAGGACACGACGCGGTGAAAAGCTGGTTTGCCTCGCCCGACAGGAATGTCGCCGATGTAGAAGCCCTGATGCTCGACTTATTTATGCGGATGCGCCAAATGTGTATTTCGGGCAAATATATCGATTTAGAGGAGATTGGTACCGATGAGCAAGGGCACCTTGTGGCGGGTATTTCCACGACGCCGGATGCCCCTGAGGCCCTATGCGAAGTGCCACTCGGCGAGTTATTAGATTCATATAGCAACCTTGTGGAAGATTTTTGCTCATTTCTTCCCGAAGGTATGCTGTCGAAGTCGATTCTGCTTCAGGAAATTATCGAAATTCAGTACAACGACCTTTACAGTGACGACCTTGGACGCTTCATCATCCCGCGTCTGCTGGGCGGATACAGGGATGCCGAAGCATTTCTTGCCGGATATCAGACTTTTGAGCAATGTCTAAACCCCGAGTTGCGCGATACGGCCGTCGACAATACCGAGGCTGTCATTGCCAAATTCAAGACATATCCCATAGCCGTCAGACTTCAGTGTATCCTCGCATTTTTCAGCCGATACGGCGACGAGTATTATATCGGGGAACTGAAGATGACCACCGACCCTGACGGCAGCCATCCGTCGCTTATCCTTCCCGATTCCCCTGGATGTTATTACAGCGACTGGATGGTGGGGCTGAAGCAACGTTACGGTTGGTGGACCGACATAATCAATAAGTTGTTCGACATTGATTCTTACCGCCGGGCGTGCGAAATCAGCCCTATGCTCGGCGAAGTTTATTTCTGCGCCGAACACTGCCCCGACTCAACCTACGATTATTTAGGCGTCAGTTCTATTTTTACCAATATGTTTGCACGGCTCAAGGCGTTGGACATATTTTCAGAGGAGGAGTTTTTCAAGGGCCGCGAGGACAGTGCTGCGCTATATGAAAAGATGCGGCGTGCGCTCGGCGACTACAAGGCTCTGACGACGAAGCAACGCGCCGAACTTTGGCTCGACTTCTTCCGCAATACCGAGATGCCTGCGCGTCATACCCCGCCTGTTGCCATTCATCGCAGCGGCGACGGAGAGCCAAGGCTGGAGCTGCTGCCGACACCGCCCGGCTATAATTTCACATATGTCTTCGCTGTGATTTTGATGGAATACCTGGAGACAACGCTCCCCGAAAAAGAGGCAGCCCTGAAATATAGAGAAGTCATAAATGAATTGCGGCTTTTGAGAGGAGCCGAGTCGGCAAAGGCTGTTTATGAACCGTTGTTAAAACACATTAAGGACCCGCATACTACGGCCGACAACTTTTTCAGTGGCTACCGGAGCCAAGTCAAACCAATCACAAAGCACCGAAAGCGTGAGTGGCAAGAATTGGAGGAGAGAATGGGGGCCGGAACTGATTTCAGATGCGATTCACGCGGATTCACGTGGAGTGAACGCACGGCCGCCGACACATTTTTTACGTCGATACGGTTTGCAGTGCGTAAGTTTCTCCACAAGTTTTTTCACAGGAAATAAGGGGGCGGCAGCATGGCCGGTGTCTAAATATTATTAGGAGAGCCTGACTGCGGACCGGGGGTGCTCAAAGAGTTTACCACCAGCTTCGCCTTTGCCGGGCCGATGATGGCCGCTATGTCGGCCTCGGCGGCTTCGCGGAGCCGCTTCACGCTCTTGAAGTGCTGCAGCAGGGCCTCGGCGGTCTTGGGGCCAATGCCCTTTATGCCGTCGAGTTCGCTAACCAATGCGCTCTTGCTGCGGCGGTTGCGGTGATGGGTGATGCCGAAGCGGTGCGCCTCGTCGCGGAGATGCTGCACCACGCGCAGGGTCTCCGAATTTTTGTCGATATATAGAGGCACGCTGTCGCCGGGAAAATAGATTTCTTCGAGTCGTTTCGCTATGCCCACTACGGCAATCTGCCCCCTGAGGCCCATCTCGTCGAGGGCCTCGACGGCGCTGCTGAGCTGTCCCTTGCCGCCGTCGACCACGATGAGCTGCGGCAGCCCCTGGCCCTCTTCCATCAGGCGCGTGTAGCGGCGTGTCAGCACCTCTTTCATCGAGGCGAAATCGTCGGGGCCTTCGACCGTGCGGATGTTGAAATGCCGGTAGTCTTTCTTCGACGGTCTGCCGTTGCGGAAGACTACGCACGATGCCACCGGGTTGGTGCCCTGTATGTTGGAGTTGTCGAAGCACTCGATATGCCTGGGCAGCTCGCTCAGGCGGAAGTCGGCCTTCATGCGTTCCATCAGCTTGTCGACGCGCTCTTCAGGGTTGTGCCGCTCCATGTGCTTGAGGTCGTCTACGCGGTTCTGCCGCGCATTGCGTTCGCTCACTTCGAGCAGCTTGGCCTTGTCGCCACGGCGGGGTATGGTAAAGGTTATGCCCGTCATCTCTACCTCGGGGGCTTCAGCGACGATAATCTCGTCGTACTCTACGCCGAGCGCCAGGCGTATTTCCTCCATCGCGTATCCCAATATCTGCGCCTTCGACTCCTCGAGGCTGCGGCGGTAGCGCAGAGTCACGCTGCGCACTACCGCGCCGCGCCGCACGTGCATGTAGTTGACATAAACCTCGTTGCCCCCGTCGTCGTCGAAGCCGAACACGTCGACATCGCCGATGGTCTGGCTCACAATCACGCTCTTCGAGCGATAGTTTTCGAGCAGTCGGTAGCTTTGTTTCAGCTCCTGCGCCTCCTCGAAGCGCAGCTCCATGCTCAGTCGCTCCATCTCGCCGCGCAGATAGGTCATAAGTTCCTGGGTCTCGCCGCGTAAAATCTGGCGCACGCGGTCGATATAGCCGTTATAAGTGTCTGGGTCAATCTCGCCGGTACAGCAGCCCTTGCAACGCTTTATGTGGTATTGCAGGCAGCGGCGCCCCTTGCCACGGGCCAGGTAGTCGGGTGTGATGGGTATGCGGCAGGTGCGCACCGGGTAGAGTTCGGCGATGAGCTCGAGCACCGTGCGTGCGACAGCAGTGTTGGTGTAGGGGCCGTAGTATTTCGAACCGTCGCGCACGTGCTGGCGTGTGAGGAACACTCGGGGATAAAGCTCGTTGGTGACGACTATCCACGGATAAGACTTGTCATCTTTGAGCAACACGTTATAGCGAGGCTTGTACTCCTTAATCATCGAGTTCTCGAGATTGAGGGCATCTTGCTCGGTGGGCACCACGATATATTTCATGTCGGCGATATTGCGCACCAACAGGTTGGTACGCAGCACGTCGTGGGTGCGGTTGAAATACGACGACACGCGCCGTTTCAGGTTCTTGGCCTTGCCCACATAAATCACCGTGCCCTCCTTGTCGAAGTACATATATACTCCCGGCGTATCGGGCAGGATGGCAATTTTCTCCTTAAGCTCCTGGCTCTTCTCGTGTTTCATCGAATGACATTTAAATTTTGCAAGCTCAAACCGAACTCCCGTAGTGTCGCGGAATGTCGCGACACTACAAGGCTCAATAAGCATTGGCTTTAACCTTCAAGATTTTGCTTGCAAAAGTTGAATAACTATTACAAAGATACGGATAAGCGAGAGCAAATCAAAATTTATTTTGAATTTGCAGAGCGACAGTATCTAAGACAAAGTCAAAGATATGAAAAAATCTCCAAAATGACAACCTCGCATCTCTGCCTATTGGAAAAATATTGGCAAATCAAATTTATCAACTAACTTTGCAACCGGCTAAATAAACCTACACAACAACAAACACGCATCACTATACCCGGATGAACATTGCAGACGTAAGAGAATATGGGCTTTCGCTGCCCCACGCGACTGAGAGGTGTCCGTTCGGGCCCGACACGCTGTCGCTCGAAATAGGGGGCAAAATGTTCTGCCTCATGGACTTGTCGGGGCATTGGCAATTCTACAACCTCAAAGTCGACCCCGATTTCTCCATCGAGCTACAAGACCGTTACCCCTCAATACGTCCCGGCTATCACATGAACAAGCGCCACTGGGTGTCGGTCGATTTCGACAACCGCATCCCGCGCCGCGTAGAGGAAGAACTCATACGCCACGCCTACTACCAGACCGCCCGCGGCCTCACCCGAAAGCTCCGTGCCGAGCTCGGATTCGACTTTTAGCCGAGCAGTACGGAATGTAACATATAGAGTCAAAAAAAGGACAAAAATTTTATGTAACTTTTGCCCTTATGTCTTTGTGTCTCCTCTGATTTTCAAATCATAAGCCTTTTCTAACCAAGGTCACGAAGCTATAATCGGGCTTGTCTTCACGCTCTTGCTCTACGAACATATCCTCGTAGGGTGGGAAATACGTGTCGACCTCGGGAGCTGCCGAGTGTATAAGCGTCAGGTCGAGTACGTCGGCAAGCGACAGGGCCTCGGCATATACCTGTCCTCCACCGATAATATATATTTCGTCGCCTGCGGCCATGGCGAGGGCCCCGGCAAGCGACGATGCACGTTCGGCCCCCGGGGCCGTCCACGCTTCATTGCGAGTAATCACGATATTGCGACGCCCTGGCAATGCGCCCCCAGGCAGCGAGTCGAAAGTCTTGCGGCCCATGACAAGGGTGTGGCCCATGGTGAGCGACTTGAAGCGGCGCAAATCCTCGCGGATATGGTAGAGCATGTCGCCACCGTAGCCGATACCGCGCTGCTGGTCTATAGCTGCGATTATATGTATCATACCGAAACGTCTGCCTTTATATGTGGATGAGGGTCATAGCCCTCGAGGGTGAAATCATCGTATTTAAAATCGAAAAGATTGTCGACGGCGGGGTTGATTACCATCTTGGGCAGCGGTCGCGGCTCCCGGGTGAGCTGAAGTCGTGCCTGGTCGAGATGGTTGAGGTAGAGGTGCGCATCGCCGAGGGTATGCACGAAGTCGCCGGCACGAAGGCCCGTCACCTGCGCCATCATCTGCAGCAGCAGGGCATACGAGGCGATATTGAACGGCACGCCGAGGAAGCAGTCGGCACTGCGCTGGTAGAGCTGCAGGCTCAGGCGCCCGTCGGCGACATAGAACTGGAACATCGCATGGCACGGCGGCAGCTTCATCGTGGGAAGGTCGGCAACATTCCACGCGCTCACTATTATGCGGCGCGAGTCGGGGTTGTGCTTTATGGTCTCCACGGCCTCGCGTATCTGGTCGATGTGGCCGCCGTCGTAGTCGGGCCACGACCGCCACTGGTAGCCGTAGATATGGCCGAGCTCGCCATTGGCGTCGGCCCATTCGTTCCATATCCTCACGCCGTTGTCCTGCAGGTATTTCACATTGGTATCACCGGCAAGGAACCACAGCAGTTCGTGTATGATTGACCGCAGGTGCAGCTTCTTGGTCGTCAGCAGGGGGAAGCCTTCTTCGAGGTTAAAGCGCATCTGGTAACCGAAGGTCGATATGGTGCCGGTGCCGGTGCGGTCGTGCTTTACCACGCCGTGGTCGAGGATATGTTGCAACAGGTCGAGATATTGTTTCATTTTGGGGCAGAAGTTTCGGCCGGGGCACTGCGCTGCAGGTCTTGCAGCATGGGCATATCTAAGTGATAACGGCCTGATTTATAATTTATAGCCTGGTTGGGGCATACGGTAGTGCAGTCGAAGCACACCACGCAGCGCGAGGTGTCGACAGTTTTTTCGGGCAATTTGATGCACTGGGCCTTGCATACGCGCTCACATTCGCCGCAGTTTATGCACCGGTCGGGGTCGATTTCGATATGGAAATACGAACGCTTCGCGCCCACGCCGAGCACGGTGCCCACGGGGCAGACCGTGTTGCACAGCAGCCTGCCTCGCCGCCACGACACCAACACCACGCCTATGGCGGTGATAACGGCGATTGCCAGCGAGGTCATGGTATATGCCGCAGCGTCGAACGATATGCCCAATGGCCTGCCGATTAGCTCCCTCACCATACGCGCATACGCGCTGTAGGGGTCGAGGATGGTGGGCAGCAAGGCCGAACCGCTCACGAGCGACACAAGCATGACGAGCAGGAACACTATTCGCGTGCGCGACGAGGGGGCACAGTAGCGGTACGTGCGGCGGTCGCGGCGCACTATGCGGCCCGCTGCCGACACGCAGTCGACCAGCGTGCCGAGGGGGCACACCGTAGAGCAGTATATGCGCCCGTAGACCAGCGTGACCACGGCCCAGAAGACCAGGCACACGGCAACGCCGCTTATCAACGCAGTCAATATCTGCATACGCACAAACACACTCTCGTAGCCGGCCAGGAGCGCCCATGTTGGCACGGTCATGGCGATTAGCGAGATTATGATGCGCACGTAGCGGATTGACTTGTACATTTCGTTATGAACTTATAGGGAGCCCGAGCCGAGTTTGTCGAGGAAGAACGTAGCCACCTGCACGTAGATTATTATACCGAAGAGGTCGTTCATAATTTGTATGAAGGGGCCGGTGGCAAGGGCCGGGTTGATATGGATTTTTTCGAGGGTAAGGGGTATGACCGTGCCGAGGATTGAGGCAAACATCACCACCACGAACAGCGACACCGCCACCGAGATTGTCACCGCCAGTTCGCCCGGCATCACTATCAGGTTGTAGGCCAGCACCACGGCGGTGATGATGGTGGCATTGAGCAGGCCAATCAGCGTCTCCTTGCCGAGCTGGCGCGCAAACTCCTTAACCTCGAGCGAGCCGTTTGCAAGGCCCTGCACCACGATGGCCGATGCCTGCACACCCACGTTGCCGCCGGTACCGCCGATAATCGGGATAAAGAGCGCCAGGGCCGTCACGGCCTGCAATTGGGCCTCGAAGGCGCCGAGGATGACTGATGCAAGTATGCCCGAGGCTATGCCCACCAGCAGCCACGGTATGCGCGCCTTGGTCTGCGCGATGACCGAGTCGTCGGCATCGACGTCGCTCGAAAGACCTGATGCCAACTGGTAGTCGCGTTCGCTCGACTCGCGCACCTGGTCCATCACGTCGTCGACAGTGATGCGGCCCAGCAGTCGCCCAATCGAGTCGACCACGGGCATGGCCACAAGGTCGTATTTCTCAAAGTCGAGGGCCACCTCGTCAATCGGGGTATCGGCCTTCACGCTCACGGGGTCGGCCTCCATTACATGCTTGATTTTCGACACCGAGGGGTGGGTGAGCATCATCTTCAGTGGCAGCGTGCCGCGCAGGCGGTAGTCGTTGTCGACAACGTAGACATAGTATATTTCGTCCATGTCTTCGGCCTGCAGGCGCATCTGTTTGATACACTCGGGCATCGACCAGTTTTCGTTGACCACAATCATCTCGGTGCCCATCAGGCCGCCGGCGGTGTCCTCGTCATACTTCAACAGGTCTATGATGTCGCCGGCCTGCTCTACGTCGTCGATGTGCGATATGATTTCGTCGCGCTCCTCTTCGTCGAGCTGCTGGATTAGGTCTACGGCGTCGTCGGTGTCGAGGTGGTCAATCTGCTTGGCGATTTCCTCGGCCGGCATGTCCTCGATAAGTTTCAGACGCTCGTCCTCGTCGAGTTCCATCAGCACGTCGGCGGCGGTGTCCTCGTCGAGCAGCTTGAAGAGGTATTCCGACTGCTCGGTGTCGAGCTGCTGGAAGAGCTCGGCTATATCGGCAGGGTGAAGGTCTGCCAGCTCGGCACGCGCGGCCTCGCTGTTGTCGGCGGTCACGATGCCGCTGATTCGCTCTATATCGTCCTGGGTAAATTCTTTCATGATTTGCGGAGCTCTTCTATTCGTTTGGTAAGTTCGATAAACTGCCCTACCGACAATTGTTCGGGTCTCAGGTTGAGCAGGTCGGGCCAGTCGGCCACGGTGCCCGGGGGCAGCAGCGATTTGACCGAGTTGCGCAGGGTCTTGCGGCGCATACCGAAGGTCGTCTTGACAACAGTGCGGAAAAGCCGGGCATCGACACCGAGGTCGGTAACGTTGTTGCGGCGCATACGTATTACTCCCGACTTGACCTTGGGCGGCGGGTTGAACACGTGCTCCGACACGGTGAAGAGGTATTCCACGTCATACCACGCCTGCAGCAGTACGCTCAATATGCCCCTGTCGCGTGTGCCCTCGGGGGCGGCGAGGCGTTGGGCTACCTCGCGCTGCAACATGCCCGAGCAGCATGTCACGCGGTCGCGCCAGTCGAGGACCTTAAAAAATATCTGCGACGATATGTTGTAGGGGTAGTTGCCAATCACGCAGAATTGTCCGTCGCCGGGAAACACCTCGGTATCAGACATTTGCAAGAAATCGCCCTCGATAATCC
>ERZ778495.1974-NODE-1974-length-12501-cov-5.416118_pt1 | contig 12501 bp, 11 predicted proteins | sample MGYA00433100_ERZ778495 | MGnify/ENA primary metagenome ERZ778495 (study PRJEB29527, sample SAMN07138962) | mouse gut metagenome | material: feces | host: mouse | place: China:Nanjing | collected 2016-01-25 ...
ATATTATAGTATTTTTCTCCAAATTTTTCAATTATTACCAACCTTTAAAAATAACAAAATTAATCCAAAATAAACACAATTTATTGCCTTGTATTGTGTAAATCTTGGTGTCCCAGCAACAGTTTGAATTATCTGCGCAATTTTACCAAATGGATTATTCCCTTACCATACTGTACCTATTACTTTACAATCCCGCTATTTTGCAGTTTCCGAATTGATACTTCAACCCCAAAATCAGCTTTCTTTTGTTTAAGGTTACCACATTGTATACGAGCATATGCAATCGAATAGGAGAACATAACTTTAGTTCCCAGCAAGCACCCGCTTATTGTCACGCTGACACACTTTGCATAAAAATACTCCCATTATTCCTGTAACCACAGGATAATAAAACAGCAGCATATAAAACATTGGTATCTTAGCGCCAAATAACGTAATTGGTCTGTAATAGGTTACAAACTGCATATTTAATGCATGAAACGGCAAAAGCACAAGAATCCGTCCAAACAAAGAATCCGGCTCAGCGGCAGTAAAAAACGGCAGGCTTGGCAGCAGAAAAATTACAATCGAAAGAATCATTGCGGTAACGGTATTTTTGCTAAAATAAGATATCAGCAAAGTCAACATTGCCATACAATTATAAACCAATATCGTTAAAATAATCCCCTGTATCACTGCCTCCAAAAAATTCATTGCCACAGGGCTGCTGCGGAAAAATCCGGGCCAGCCAATCTGGATACTGGTATTCCATCCCTCCACACCAAAAAAAGCCAAATGCATAACAGACTCAACTACAATAAACAAGACTGCACAAAGATTTGTCAAAATCAAAGCAGCAGCAATTTTTGCCCTTACATCTTCCCTTCTGCCTTTGGGGCTTGTAAAAATAATAGATGCCATACTGCTTTGATATTCGTTAGCAAAAATTGGTGCCAACACAATAATTACAAGACAAAGCACTATCTTCATCTGTGTATTGATTGTATGCAGAAAATCCTCCCAGCTATCACTATATCCATAGTACAGCGGTTCTTCCATTTGTGGATAAACTGCGGATACGGTTTTTACTTCACTCTCATTGATTAAGAAATGCATCTGGATAAACTGCGAAACACAATCCAGTGGATATAAACTGTTCCAGCCCTGTTCTGTTGAAACCGTATAATTTTCCAACATTGACTGCACTGTTTCGTCCGTTAAAATCCCCTGATATTCTTGCGCACGTGCCTGATTATATTTCACCGCCTCGCGACCATATAGTGTTACGCCCTCTTCTGTCTGTGCTGTCGTAATATAATAACCTTTTGCAATCAAAAACGGTACAAACTGATATACGGCATACAGCAGCAAAAGCAACAAACCTACCCAGAAAATTTTTCTGCAGGCAATTTTTTTCAACTCACTTTTTAAAAGCCCTTTCATGCTTTCTCCCCCTTATACAGCATGTAAAAGTAAACGTCCTCCAATGTATGCCCAGCAGCTTCTGCCTGTGCACAGGGCGGTTCATCTGCCACCAGCCTTACAATAACTCCTGATTTCTCCGTTCTTGTATTGCAGACACAATACTGCTGCTTTAGATGCTCCGCTTGTTCCGCGTCTACATGGCATTCCCAGACTTTTCCTTCCAATGAACGGAGTACAGCTTCCCTCTCGCCGCTGCAAATTAGATTCCCTTCTTTCATTATCAATAAATGCTCCGCTGTATGCTCAATATCCGAAACAATATGCGTCGAATACAAGATAATCCGTCCCTGACCAAATTCGCCTAGAAAATCACGCAGGCTTCCCCGTTCCAAAGGATCAAGCCCAGCCGTCGGTTCATCTAATATTAGTATCTGCGGATTATGAAGTAACGCTTGGGCAATTCCGACACGCTGGCGCATACCGCCGGATAATTTTTTCATTTTCGTTGTGATTTCATTGGTAAGGTTTACCACTTGCAGCACCTTTTCTATTTCGCTATGTAGCTCCGTTTCCGCTATTCCTTTTAGCCGCGCAATATATTGCAAATAATCCCACACTGTAAAATCTGGATAATAGCCAAGCTTCTGTGGCAGATATCCCAGTCTATCAAAATAGCGTTCCTGCAACGCTGCAATTGGCTCGCCGTCACATAAAATCTCGCCCGTATCACTTTTTTGCAGACTGCACAATATCCTCATTAACGTAGACTTACCAGCTCCGTTCGCTCCCAAAAGCCCATAGACGCCATTTTCCAGCTTTGCAGAAAACGACTTTAGTGCCTGTTTTGTCCCATAGCTTTTTGAAATTTCTTTGATTTCTAAAATCATATTGTTACCTCTATCTGCTGTTTACAAACTGAAAATAAATCTGTTGATAGCAATTGTTCAGCTTTTGGCTTCTTGTTATGTTGAATGTACTGTATTTGCATTTTTTGTAGATAAGTTATAAACGTGGAAAGCAACAATAACCGTCGTCCAACAAACTTTTATATTATTTTACATTTTTCAACATATAAAATCAATATACATATTGCTATAATTTAATTTTTGTGCATTTTATATATTACTGTCCCCTACGTTCAGTAACAAATAAAAATCCATTTGCAATACGAACTGTATTAGTTATGCAAATGGATTTTTACTATATCTTGTAAAATCAAAGCTTATTGTGACAGCTTCTATTTGAAAAGTAACAAATTTATTTCTCTGTAAATACCATTTTATTTCCCTGTATTGTCAGGATTCCATCCGCCACAGAATCTAATTCGTTACTATGCATAATCAATGTCATCAACTTAAAGGAAATTTCTTCTAAAAAAGACAAATCTTAAATTTAACCAGTAACTCAAATTTTTTGAAAAAACTATTGACAAAATACCAATAATGTGCGGCCGCTTTCGCTACTGATGTATTTTAAGAGGTAGCGAAAGCGGCCCTTGGATTTGAATATGAATCTTATCTTAATCCAAGGAGGTACACATTATGAAGTATTCTGATTCTGTAAAAGCACTCTTACTGGCCACAATTAATGAACTGGCCGCAGACCCTGAAAAATATGCAAAAAGACCAGGCAGGGATTTTTCACGCAACAGGAAGCTCGGCTTTAAACAGCTCCTTCTCATGTTTCTTACCATGGAAGGGCAATGCATCAGGGAGGAAATCTACACGTATTTTGGCCGTTCCACAGACGCCCCTTCCAAAACAGCCCTTTATAAGCAGATGCAGAAACTTAAGGACGGGGCATTAAGATGCCTGTTCCTTGCATTCAACAGGAAACTGAAACATAACCTTTTTAATGAAAAATATCAGCTCGTTGCCTGCGACGGGTCTGCACTGGACATCTTCCGCAATCCCCATGACCCCGATACTTTCTTTGAACCAAATTCAAAATCCCCGAAAGGATATAACCAGGTCTACATAAATGCCTGTTACTCCATCCTAGACAGACGCTTCACTGACCTTGTCATCCAGCCGGGCAGGAAACGCAATGAATACAGCGCCTTCTGCCAGATGGTCGATTCCGCAGGTCGCGGCGGTTCGGTTATCTACATTTGTGACAGGGGTTATGCATCCTATAATAATTTCGCCCATGTCATTGAAAACGGCCAGTATTTCCTGATCCGCTGCACAGACAGGAAGACGGAAGGAATCCTCGGGCACAGCCTGGAAGGTGTAAGGGAAATGGATTTCCATGTGGAGCGTATTCTTACCCGTTCCCAGTCAAGGAAAAAAATGACGCATCCGGAACTTGCAGAAAGCTACCGCCATATATGCAGTGAAGTTCCCCTGGATTACCTTACGGATGACAGCCCCGAATATGACATTTCCCTGCGGGTGGTTCGTGTTGAGGTAACCCCCGGTTCTTTCGAAAATCTTATAACCAACCTGCCAGACCATGAATTTGACATGGATGACTTTAAGGAGCTGTACCATCTGCGCTGGTGCCAGGAAAACGCATACCGCGACATCAAGTACCCGCTGTGCCTGCGCAAACTCCATTCGAAAAAATATGAATATATCGTGCAGGAGATTTGGGCACGGGCATTACTGCACAATTTCTGTGCTGTAATAACATCTGGCGTAAAAATTGAAAAATATGGGAGAAAATATGAATATCAGGCGAATTATTCGGAAGCCATCAAGACATGCAGGGATTTTCTCCGCATCCATGATGAAAAAAGCACCATGGATGTGGAGGGCCTGATCGCCAGTAATATCGAGGCAGTCAGGCCGGGAAGAACTTTTTCCCGACAGAAAAGATTCAAAATCCCCATGAGCTTCTGCTACCGTAATTAACCGCAGAAGCCATCCAGTACATTTCTAATATACACCTGTCCGCAGGCGGATTCAACCATTTTTAAATAAAAACGTTGGATTGGCTTTATTGTTATGCCTTTTTGAAAATTAAAGTAGTGCCTAGTGGTATAAGCATCCGGATTTATCCAGTTTTAATTGTCTATAAATCATATTTCAATCTAAAATATCATCTTCATTTTTGATAAGTTGACCTCTGTCTGATACCCAATGGTAGGTGTTCGTAAAATTTTTCTTTAAGTTGATGACATTGATGCATAATAACAAGCATACTTTTACGTCCCTTTAGTTCTGTAATATATGCAATCACTTGTTCCTGTGTTTCCACATCTAGGTTCGACAATGGTTCATCTAAAAATAAAATCGGGGCATCTGTTCCAAATTATAAGAATACTTGACTGTTATTTCACTATTATCCACGAGTATTGCTGCTACTAACAAGAAAAAATGGTGTCGTCGCAATAAGCTTTCCTTATAGAAAATATCGTATCAATCGCAACACGGTCTTAAACGATTTTGTATACATTTACCTTAATGCGACAGCCCCATTAGTTAAATTATTACAAAGATAATTAAAAAATTGATACTTTAAAATATGTTTTCCATATTCAGCAACACTTTTTCAAACGATTTATTAAAAAATTCCCCCACATAAAGCATAATAAAGAAAAATGTGATTGTCATAAAAATTATCTAAAATGGATATTTCTTTAAAGCCTTTGCTTTCACTAGTTTATGAGATTTCATTATAGTGCTTCCGTTTTTTAAACTTAATACTATAACTCTTCTCCACTATATCACCATTTCAAAATTAGTAGAAATATTTTTCCAGTTTTGACATGGTGTTATTATCAATCATATAGTACAATTATTAAAATACTATTTTAGAGGTGAATGTATATGAAAAAACACAATTTAACAATTAAGAAACTATATTTAACTTTTATAACTGTGCTTACATTGACTTTCTTTCCTTTATGTGTTGGTGACTATCAAGTTTTAAATGATCCCAATCCACTTGAAGATGCAGATGTATATTCCCTTACACCTCCTCTCCATAACAACTTCGATAATAATTCTTTATAATATTTACATTATAGTTATCATTCCTTGCGGCAGCAATATAATATGCCTGCCGCAATTTTCTTTTTATCTCTAATATTTCATTTGCATTATTGTCTTTTTCAATTATTTTATTCATATCCCATACTATCGCAACAAGTGCCATTGGAATCATTCTTCCATAATCAAATTTTATAGCATTTTCCAACAGTTTCTTTCCCTTATCCAATGCCTCTTGATATTTATCTTGTTGTTCTAACGACCTTATATAGTTAAAGTTAATCACCATCCGCAGCTTCCTAACGCTAATAAAATCCATATATTCTTCTTCCAAGCCAAGCAGCAGTGCATCATAAATCCTTATCGCTATATCTGGCTGCTCATTTACAGAATACGCATTCGCCAAACTCATTAATGTCAAAATTTCTAATTCTGTGAAGGGAAATGCATCTTCTTTTTTCTCAATAAACAGATACTTCTCATACTCTGGTACTGTTAACCGTATGGCATTTTCTTCCCGTTTTATCCATTCTTCTGCATCAATCCGCTTATTTCGATAATCCAACAGCCCTTCTATACGCGCAATATACTGCTGATTCATTGGTGTATCAGCTATCTTTCTTTTTAGGATACTTAAATACCTGTCAGCTTCTCGATAATCGAATTTCGCCAATGCATCTTCTAACCATATTCGTTCTTCCAGCAATTCCATATCCTTACTCATACATAACGCATAGCACCGGCTTGTATTACGTCCCATTCTTGCCATTAATTGGCTGTACGTTTCCCGTTTTACCGCGTGTTTACCATTTTCAATACGAGACAGCGTTTCCACAGAACAAATTCCATCACTCAACTGTTCCTGCGTTATTCCGGCTGCTTTTCTTGTTAAACGGATTACATCTCTAACTCTGTAATTTGCCATTTCATTTTCTCCATAATTGCTACTTTATTCCCCTATATCTCCCTAACAGATACTTCTGTACAGCCTTTACAAATTAGATTTAAAAATCTGAATCTCTTATATGTTTTAAATATTACTCAACAACTCATTCCAATAACTACTACTTTTAATTTCTTCATATCTCCCAACTATATCTATTTTTCCATTATTCAGCACTGCAATCTGATCCATTTCACGCAATATTTCGCATTTGTGTGTAATCACAATTACTGTTTTATTACTAAGTTCTGTATGTAATAATGTATTAATCTGTTGTTCTGAATAAGCATCCGCTGCAGAAGTCGCTTCATCAAAAATTACTATTGGACGATCCTGAATTAATGCTCTAGCCAGTGCTATTTTTTGTTTCTGCCCTCCTGAAAGCATCACACCATTATGTCCCACCAAATAGTCAAATGAAACCTCGGCAATAAAATCAGATAAACCCGTATTTTTACAAACATCTAAAATCATACTGTCATCCACTTGCCTATAAAGACAAATATTATTACGTATAGAATCATTAAAAAGATAGATATCCTGACTTACGATTGAAATCATACTTCTATAAGATTCTAATGGAATATCTGCTATTTTTATTCCTGCAAGCATAATTTTCCCTTCTGTGGGATCATACATCCGAAGAATTAAATCTATAATTGTACTTTTACCAGAACCATTCTTTCCAATTAAAGCAGTTTTACTCTCCCTAGCAAATACAATATTAATATTTTTAAGAACCTGTTTATCTTTCTCATATGCAAATGACACCTGTTGAAATTCAATATCACCAACCAGTGATTTTATTGTCTTTCCCTGATCTTCTTCTTCCATATTGATAAACTCATAAAATCTTTTAGTAGAAGGTATAATACCTGATAACAGATATCCAATATTTAAAATTGCTGATATTGGTTCCGTCACATAAACACTATATGTTATAAAGGAAAAAACACTTCCAACCGATAGTTGAAAATCCAACACCAAATTTATTCCAACAATATATATTAAGGTTGTTATAAGATGCACTAAAATTGTATCTGAAATGATATTATATTGATCAAGCATATTTATCTTTTTTTGATCTTGGAGCACCTTATTTTGTCTTTTAGAAAATTCCTTATGTTTATTATCATATATTCCAAATATCTTAACTTCTTTTATTCCCTCAACAGTATCCCCAAACCAACCAGAATAATCTTGTTTGTCAATGATCAACTCATCAACTATCCTTTTTCGCTGTTTTGCAAAATACTTCATAATTGTGCACTTAATTGGAATGAAAATTAACACCAATATTGTCATATAATAATTGAGCATAAAAAGCCCAATTACTCCACCAACTATACTAAATGCCTTTGTCACCACAAAAAACACGCCTTCATCTGCTATTGAGGTTATATTTTCAATATCGATATTTATATTGTTTAAAATTCCTGCATTATTTTTATCGCTAAAATAACCTGCTTTCATTTTAATAAGATGTGAAAATGCTTTATCAGACAAAGAATATTGAAGTCTTGCAGAAATGTCAATTCTTTTTTTTTCTTTAATAATATCAATTATTGCAATAATTATATAAATAACCATTGAACATAATACCATTTCTATTAACAGTTTCTTATTACCACCTATAAAACCATCATCCATAATCCGACGACTTAACAGAGGAATACATAGATTTAACCCAGTAGAAATCAACAAACAGCAAAATATACTTGCTATAATTTTTTTATATTCTTTTAAGAGTGTGATCAATTTACACACTGCCTCTTTATTACTCATTCATTTCTCCATAAAAGTTTATATTTTCTTTATATATAGCAAAAGAAGATTACTTTATGTACAAAAGCTACAAGATATGTTTAATAATGCAGGTGTATTGCAACACTTAATGCCATATTAAGGTATAATACTATCTACATTTCTGTAAATGCTTTACAACAATCTGTGATATCAATTCAATTGTAGAAAATTTTTCATACATAATATCATCTTCACAAAATAATATACCATAATACGCTTCAATCTCATCAATAAAATATACCATTTCTAATGGGTTTGAAAAAAGATTGTAATCAAATAAATTGCTAGAAAAACATTCTATGGGCTGTATAGCAATTCTGTTATAAATATCCAACAAATGTTGTCGAATTTCTTCTATCTCTTGCATAAAGTTGTTCCCCCTAAATACAATCAAACGATGATTCTTCGCCTAATACTTTAATTAATTTATCAGTAAAATCAGATATTTTTTCCTTATTAAAAAGACCACAAATATTGTATCCGTTGTTATAAAACTCCTCAATACAATGCTCAACAAATCCTTCTGAAATAGTAATACACGAAGAACTTCCACTTAATGACATTGCGTTCCAATTTAACATATTATTAGACATTATAAAACCAGCCAATTCATAATTATATTTTTGTTTAGTTGTTTCTCTCAGCCAATTCAAATATTCTATAGTTAATTGCTCAAAATGTAAATCTAATATACATAAATCAAAATTTATTGCATTACTAACCAAATAATTTTGAAATGAAAAATTTTCGTGAATCCGTTTTGTTAAAGGAAATATACCGCCTGGTACTTCAATTAATATAATATCTGATTTTCTCAAACGATATAACTGATTTACAAAATAATTAAATGATACTATCTTGTTTTCTATTTCATAAGAAGAATCAAACATAAAGTCAGGATATGATTCCACATTCAAAAATCTTCCATACAATTTACTTGATATACATAAAACAGAATATCCTTTTTTTTCAATACTTTCCTTAATCATTAATAATGTTTCAAATTTTCCTGTACCTTTTGCAGTACCTATAATTCCTATCACTGGAACCGGAGGGTCTAACAATGTATATTCTGAATAATCAAATTGTTTTATCTCATTTTCCCATGTATCAAAATATTGGGATTCATAATGTTTCGCTGCTCTTTTAAGTATATCTTTATATGATTCATTCATTTCGCATAACATTACTATATCTTTATTTTTTTCAACAAATTTTATTGCATACAAGAATAACTCAAATTCATTAAACGATAATCTTGAATCAAGAAATATTATGGCATCTACCTCATTTATTGTCTTCTCTAGCTCGCATTCTACTTTGTAACTAGTATCTATTCCTAAATCATAGCCAGCATCTTTAAAACAGTATCCCCATGAAATTGGTGAAACAATATGTGTTATATTATAGTTTAGCAAATTTTTATGTAATATAAGTGATATATTTGAAATATCATAAGGAAATATAACTGCACTCTTTTCCATACAACTTTTCCTACACCTTTCATTTTCTTTCTGTGAAATCAAACCAATCCAAATTTCTATCAAAATTGTGTTCAATAAGACACGCATATATCATAAAGTAATTATTTAAATTCTCCCTCACCTGCTTACAATTTTTCAATCTAACAGAAGGTAGCAGCTTAGCATCTTCCTCACAAAATAAGCAACATAAATAACATAATCTACAAGCCCAACAATTTTTACATTCATCTTCTGTCAAATGTGCTATATTTATTATTGTAGAACATTTCTTTATGTCAAATCCTTCAAAAATATTTCCAATCTTCATATTTTCAGACATCTCATTTACTTTTTCGCAGGGATAAATATTTCCATCAACATTAATAAATAATTTCCCTTCACCCGGAACACATGGACCGCTTGGATGCCCTGTTTCCCCTAAATTACCTACAAATCTTTTGTCAAACATAACTTGTAAAACTTCATCTAAATATTCCTTTACAATAGGTGATACAGTTTTTTTACTTATTTTGCCTATATTCGCTAGAATACATTTAAAAACCTCAAAATTATACTTTGAAATATAATCATTTGAAACTTCCAATTCAAAATCTTTTGCATTAGCCCTTGTAATATTACTAAATCTACAATAAAATTCTTTGACATTTTCATATGATGAAAAAAAAGAATGAAAACAGTCAAAAGATGCTGCAGGGTCTATTACACAGTTAAAAGATACTCTATCCCTAAAATCTGGATATTTTTCATTTATTGTATCAATTGCACCCATGACCTTTTCAAAAGAAGATTCTTGAGAAAAAGACTGCCTATTTTTATCATGAACTTCTTTTGGACCATCTAAACTTATTGTTAAATTAAATTTATGTTCATTTAAAAAAGCTATTTTTTCTTCATCTAAAAGCGTTGCATTCGTTGTCATGAAAAATGAAAACTCTTTATAAGGATACTTTTTAGAAATATACTCTACAGTATATTTAACTGTTTCGAAATTTACTAGTGGTTCTCCTCCATAAAATCCAACTGCCAGTAAATTGCTATTTGTAGCGTGCTGTACTAGGAAATCTATTGCATAAGCTGCTGTTTCTTTAGACATTTGTTTCCCTGTATGCTTTCTACTATAATAGTTCCCCTGAGCAAACGGACAATATGAACAGTTTAAGTTACAAATTTGAGTTACTTGTAAAACAATCGAACACAATGCATTATCCAGTTGAAATGGCATAATATCAGATGCTGGATGCCTTATATTTTTCCAACGATTTGAAGAAAGATATCCTTGTTGTTGCAATTCTAATATTTGTTTTTTAGCATATTCACTATACTCAAATGAGGGACTTTTTTCTTTTTTGTTCAATTCATCCCACAAGGTTCGAGGAATACTTAATATTCTATTTGTATTAACATCATATATGTATTGTCCTCTATATGTTTTAAATAAATATATAAAAGGTGCATTCATACAATATACTCCTAAATAATCTTTAAAATAAAGCTGTCAGTATAAAATTATCAATCAACTGACAGCTTTTGAAAGCGTGCTCATGAGCTAATTAACTCATGTTACCATTATATGCAGACTATTACTGCTTAGCATAAAGCTCATTAGACATTCTTGTTGATTGAAAAACTGAATTAGATTGTCCACCGCAAGTACAATAACTGCCACAAGCTTTGCTCATACAATATGTTTGTGCCTCAATCGTCTTCACATCTGCCATTTGCTTCTTTTTTAGTGTTTTCATACTAAATATCTCCTTTCTTACATTTATTAATAAATATTGTTGTATTAATAAATCCAACAATACTCATTTCTATAATCTTCATTATACATTACCTTGCATTCATTGTAATCTATATACCAAATCCAATACTCTATTTTTAAATAAAAGCTATAGAATATTAAACAAATATATCAATCTTACGATAAATTGTTGTATGACGAGATTTTGTTTCCTCACCCTCCATAAAAATATTGTTTTCATCTAATACGATTTCATTATGTATATCTTGCTCATTTATATCATTTTGTTCATTAATCTCTTTATCATTATCTGATTCTTTTTCCTCTTTTCCCTTTATTTCTGTATTTACTTCCTCCAACATTTTTGCTTGAGAGGTTGTTGCATCTGCCATTTTTTGTTCTATCTCGGCAATTTCCATATATTTACCATTTACATTTGCTGTACGTCCACTTTCTTTCGTCACACGAGATAATTCAAGCTTAATTTCCTCCTCCAAAATATTTGTTCTATGCTCAAATGATGTAACAGAATCTCCTTGTATTTTTACTTGATTAATAGCAGAATCAGCAGAAATCATAGCCTTCATACTTGCTTGGGTTAATCCCGTTTTTTGCGCACTATCTTTTAATCTTAGTGCTTCTTTATTTTCCCTATTCATTCTCTCATCTTTAGACATCTTTTCTTCCTGTTGCTGCTTCCTTTGTTCAATTTGGTGCTGTCTTAACTGATTATTCAAATCACTAATCTGCTGCTGAATTTCCTGACGCCTTTTCATCTTTTGTTCTACACTCATTTCTTTGTTAGATGAAATCTCTTGTAATTGATTCTGCGCATTAGCGATCTGATCCCGAATGTTTTTACTTACAGAATCTGTTGTTTGACCCATATCTAATGAATTTTTAAATGAAGTAATTGCTCCATTCACTTTGTTAATAATACCCATTCCCATTTTATATCCTCCATCCATACTATTTGTCGTTCTATCTACCATAATTTTAATTTATTATAACTCTTAGACAATTATTTCACCATGTCAAAACTGGAAAAATATTACATCTAATTTTGACAAATTCACTCCTTTAACTCCATAAAATTATATTAAATTAATATACACTAAATAAGCATATCTGTCCGGGAGTTCGACACTTCCTATTTCCCAAAAACTTCTTAAAGCCTTATTTTAGGCT
>ERZ778495.1978-NODE-1978-length-12489-cov-13.598681_pt1 | contig 12489 bp, 13 predicted proteins | sample MGYA00433100_ERZ778495 | MGnify/ENA primary metagenome ERZ778495 (study PRJEB29527, sample SAMN07138962) | mouse gut metagenome | material: feces | host: mouse | place: China:Nanjing | collected 2016-01-25 ...
TTTGTGCCAAATGCAGTGCAAAGGTATGTCTTTTTTTTTATTGGTACAAGCCTAAGCCGTGTTTTTTTTATTTAATTTTGCATCATGGAAGATGAAATAATCATTGGAGAGAAGGGCAGTCGCCCAGTAAGAACTTCGGCTGCTCGTAAGCGTAAGTCTAAGAAAAGCAAGCGTAATCCGCTGATATGGCTCATAATAGTGCTTGCGGTGCTAATGCTTGCCGGCGGATTTGGCATTTTTTGTTTTCATGGGTTCAGCGGTAAGGAGTCAAGGTGGGTGTACATACCTGAGGGATGCTCTAAATCTGCCTTTAATGACTCTCTTGTCGGTGCTCTCGGCAGCGGCGAGGCGAATCGTGTGATGTTTTTGTGGAATTTAATGGGTGGCACTGTAGAGAAAGCGCATGGAGCATATAGAATTGACCCGGGGCTGGCGTCGGTGCGAATCGCGCGCCGGATTGCTTCAGGTGCGCAGACTCCTGTAAAGCTTACGTTTAATAATGTGCGTACTATCCAAGAGCTCGCTTTGCGGTTGTCAAAAACCATGGAGTTTGACGCAAGTCAGTTTGCCGAAGCCTGCGCGGATGTTTTGCCAGGCTATGGTTTTGAGGATGCGCGTCAGTATGCGGCGGCTTTTTTGCCCGATACTTATGAATGCTATTGGACAGAATTACCGTCTTCGGTTGTGGAAAAACTTGTCGGGCATAGAAATAGTTTCTGGACTGCCGAGCGGCGTTCGAAGGCGAAGGCTTTGGGGCTGACACCAGTTCAGGTGGCTACTATAGCCTCGATTGCCGAGGAGGAGACCTACCGTAAGGATGAGCGTCCCACTATTGCGCGACTCTACATGAACCGTCTGGCAAAGGGAATGAAGCTACAGGCAGATCCTACTGTTAAATTTGCCAACGGCGATTTTTCTATACGCCGCATTCTCGGTAAGCACCTTGCGGTCGCATCGCCGTATAATACCTATCGCGTAGCCGGACTGCCGCCCGGCCCTATCAGAATTGTGGATGCCACGACTCTTGACGGCGTGCTTGACGCTCCTAAAAATCCATATATATATATGTGTGCCAGGGAAGACTTTTCGGGGTATCATAATTTTGCATCGGACTATTCAACCCACATGGCAAACGCCCGTCGTTACCAGGCGGAACTCAACAAACGCAATATAAGATAAAGAATATGCCGGCAGATATCAATCCTGATTGCGCGCTCGTAACCCTTGAAGTGTACGATCATGACTGGCAGGCTCATATAGCCAAAGGGGTGCTTGACGAAGCGGGCATTCCGTCAATAATAAACAATGAGATTTTCGGTAGCGTTTATCCTATAGGGTTTAATTCGATAGGAGGGATTGCGTTGAAGGTGAGAGGCTGCGATGTTGCCGCCGCGCAAAAGCTGTTGGGTCATTGTTCAAGCGGCGACTGAACAATATTGTCTATAGCCTCTTTGTCTTCCTTACCTGTGTGCGGAGAGCCGTCGTCTTCTGCCCGCAAAATAATGTATCGGTCGTAGTAGGCGAGAAGCAAGGTGGTGAGGGGCAGTGCAATTATGAGTCCAATGAGTCCGAGCAGACTTCCCCATACCGACAGTGACAATAGTATCAGGGCGGGGTTGAGCCCCATCGCTTTTCCCATGATTTTGGGCGTGAGAATCAAATCCTGGATGCACTGGACAATACAGTACACAGCTATGCATTCCCATAGTATTGTCCAGAAATCGCCGCCGCCCCCGACTGCGTAGACAAGACACAATGCCACAGCCGGAATTATGGATATGAGCTGAAGGTACGGCACCATATTCAGGATTCCGATAAACATTCCGAGCACAACAGCCATTGGCAGGCCGATTATCAGAAAGCCTATGCTGAACAGAATTCCTACTATGAACGCTACGAGAGCCTGACCACGGAAATAGTGGTTCATGCTTTGTTTTATGTCATTGCCTATTCTGAACACGAGGTCGCGGTACTTCGGAGGAACCATGTGGCGCATTCCGCGGTTGAGGCGGTCGTAGTCAATCATAATGAATATGATGTATAATATGACTATAAACCAGCTTACAATACCTAATATTACCGATATGCTGCCGCTTATGATGTTCCATGATGCGCTTAGGGCAGACTCTGCCAGCGATGTCCATTCCTGACGCGTGAGGAGGTCCGATATGTGGTTGAAATCTACCTGACGCTTAAGGAAGTCGTGAAATTCAGCCGGCAAAAAGGTTCTGCCGCTCTGCGACGCGGCGTAGTTGCGCAGTATCGCCGCCATTTCGTGCATTTCGTCAAGTAGCATCGGCACAAAAAAGTAGGCTAAAATGCCCATCAGAAACAGCACTTCAAACAGTGTGACAAAAATAGCGGGGGTACGCCCTTTGAAATGCAGCAGTTGTCTGTTGTACTGAACAAACGGCTCGAGCATGTATGCTATAAGGCATGCCACGCAAAATGGCAGCAGCACATCTTTGAGCGCGTTTATCAGAAAAATGACACCTGCGAATATGAGGCATCCTATTATAAGACGTACAACTCTGTCAAACGTATAAGGTTGTCGTGTGTGGGGCATTGTGGTCAAAGAGTGGGGTTATGGAATGAATCTGTCAAGAACGGTTTGAATAAGGTCTGTAATCGCCGTGCGGTAGTTGGGGGTTGAATTGTGGTTCATGCGGTTGGCTATGATAGAGCACACCGTCATAGCCTTGTGTCCCATAAGTTTGCCGAGTCCCTGAAGCGGAGCGCTTTCCATTTCGTAATTTGTTATACGGTTTCCGAGGTGCCTGAACGATTCTATGCGGCTGTTTAGCATGGGGTTGGCAAGGGGCAGTCTGACCTCTCGCCCCTGGGGTCCGTAAAATCCCACTGCCGAAATGGTATTGCCGTGCACCATGTCGTCGCGTCCTATAAGGCTTACAAGTTCCGGGTCGGCATCCACAACATAAGGCTTTGCCCAAAGGGGATTCCAATCGGTGTGGGCACAGAGCGCTGCCTCGTACTCAAGGTCAGAAACCTCATTACGTCCGGCGTAGTAGTTCAAAACGCCGTCAAATCCTATTGATTTGCACGCAATTACCGGAGTGCCCAGCGGCAGGTCGGGCTGTAGGGCTCCGGAGGTCCCTATGCGCACCATTTCCAGGGTTCTGTGTGTGGGGTTGACAGTGCGGGTGTTGAAATTGATGTTTGCAAGCGCGTCAAGTTCTGTTATCACTATGTCTATGTTGTCGGGACCTATGCCGTGCGACAGGCACATCACCGGAGTGCCTCTTAAGGTTCCGCCCACGGTTTTGAATTCGCGCGACTGTACAGTCCAGTCGCGTGTGTCGAAAAAGGATGCCACAAGGTCCACACGTCCGGGGTCGCCCACAAGAATTATCCTGTCGGTGAGCTGCTGCGGCAGCAGGTGCAGGTGAAACACACTGCCGTCGGGATTTATTATCAGTTCGGATGGTTCAATTATTTTCATAGTCATGATGTTTATACGGTTATGGTTTATGCAAGTCGGTATTTGGCTCCGGGAAAAGCGAGAACAAGCCCTTTGAACTCCATGTCTATCAGCAGGGCAAGCAGTTTGCCGGTGTTCATGTTCAGTGCAATGCTTATCTGACCTATCTGTGCCTCTCCTTTCTCTGTAAGATAATCAACAACGCTCTGCTCTTCGTCGTTCAGTTCGGCAAACAGGCTCGGCTGGGTGTCGGTCTGAGGTTTGCGCTTCCACCCCATAGCCTTTATAAGGTCGTCGGCGCCTGTGATAAGAGCGGCGGTGTTGTCGGCTATGAGTCTGTTGCAGCCGGCGCTGTACCGGTCAGACGTGCGTCCCGGCAAGGCAAACACATCGTGCCCGTACTCTCCTGCAAGCCTGGCTGTTATAAGGGCGCCTCCTTTTTCAGCGCTTTCGCTCACTATCAGAGCGTCGCACAGCCCTGCCACAATTCTGTTGCGGGCGATAAAGTTTACTTTATGAACAGCGTCCGAGCTGGTGTATTCGGTTGCCAGCATGCCGTTAGATCTTGCTATGGCGGCGGCAGTCTGCCGGTGTTGGGCGGGGTAGATGGTGTTTAGCCCGTGAGCGAGCACGGCTACCGTAGGCAATCCTTGTGCCAGCGCCGCATTGTGGGCGGCTATGTCTATGCCGAATGCAAGACCGCTCACTATGACCGGCGGCTCCTCAAGGGTTGCTGCAAGGTTTTCTACGAGGCGTTCGGTGAACGAAATGCCGTAAGGAGTGGCGTGCCGGGTGCCGACAATGCCTATTATGTGCTTTCGGTTCAGGTCGCATTCGCCGGTGGTGAAAAGCATCAGCGGGGCATCCTCGCAGTCGGCGAGCCGCACCGGATACGAATCGTCCCTGAAATACAATGCCTTTATATTGTGGGCAGTAATGAAGTCCATTTCCCGTCTGGCTTTTTCCAAAGCCGCGGCTTTGTATGAGTCCTCGAAAATTTTGCTTTTGTATCCCAAAATGGCTCCTAACCGGCTTGACGATGCTTCGAAGAAAGCCTGCTCGCTGTGGGTTCTTGACAGAATCTCCTCGGCAAGACTGCGGGTCATGCCCTTCAATGACGCGAAGGCTACCCTGTATGTCAACGGCTCGCAGGTCATTTCAGGTATTTTTCAAATGCCTTTGCAAGCACATCTCCTTTGGTGAGCCTGCCGCCTTCAAGACACACCACCGTAACCTCGGCATGTGTAACCGGCTCGTTGTCGGCGGCGCGGAATATGTCCTGTACAAATACGAAACGGGGCCCGCGCCGGCACAGACTCAGACAGCTCACCATATCCTCTCCCAGAGTCAGTGGGGTAAGGTATTCAATCTCTACCTTTCTCAACACCGGGTCTATGCCCTGCCGGTGCATGTCGGCAAATGAGAATCCGGCGTTTCTGCAAAACTCATGCCGGGTGTGCTCCATGTAGTGAAGGTAATTGGCGTTGTTGACAATGCCTTGAACATCAACCTCATAGTCTCGCACACGCATGCGCAGCTCAAAGTCGTATCGCTTTATTTTTGTCATATTCCGGTTATTTGAGGTAAAATTATAAAAAATCTCCCGAATATGAATGAGGGAGACGGTAAAGCCTCCCTCATGTCAATCAAATAATTGTCTGACCGGCTCTTATTTGTTTACCCGGTATTTGTCAACGCCATCTTTCAGAAACGCCACAACCTGACGTGCGGCGGCTATGCCGGCGTTTATATTGGCTTCAGAGGTCTGCGCCCCCATTTTCTTAGGGGTGAAAAACACTCTTGAACCGAATAGTGAGCTGAGTTCTGCCGCGTTGTCGGGCTTGATGTCCGACAGGTATCTGATGTCCTGCCGGTCTTCAAGAGCTTTTTTCAGACCCTCCTCGTCAATCACTTCCTTGCGCGCTGTGTTGATGAGAATGCCGCCTTTGGGCAATGACGTGATGAGGTCATAGCCTATAGAACCTTTGGTTTCGGCGGTTGCCGGAATGTGTATCGACACTATGCTGTTTTCGCTATAAAGCTCATTGACACTGTGTACCGGATTTACTCCTGCCGCTTTCATTGACTCGTCGGGACAGAACGGGTCGAGAGCGCACACCTCCATGCCGAACCCTTTGGCTATCCGGGCTACATTGCGCCCTACCTGACCGAATGCGTGAATGCCTATCTTTTTCTCTTTCAATTCCGAGCCTGAAGTGCCGTCGTACATATTTCTTGCTGCCATTACAGCCATGCCGAACACAAGTTCGGCAACAGCGTTGGAATTCTGTCCCGGAGTGTTTTCAACGCATATTCCCGCAGCAGTGGCGGCGGCAAGGTCTATGTTATCATAGCCGGCGCCGGCGCGCACAATCACTTTGAGCTTTTTTGCGGCGGCTATTACTTCGGCATCTGCCTTGTCGCTGCGCACAATAAGAGCGTCGGCATCGGCAACTGCTGCAAGGAGTTCTTCGCGCGACGGGTATTTTTCAAGCAGCTCCAGTTCATAGCCTGCATCTTCTATGACTTTGCGTATGGAGTCTACGGCAACCGCCGCAAACGGTTTTTCAGTGGCTACTAAAACTTTCATGGCTCAAGGTATTAGTTTTTTGTCTCAAATTCCTTCATGGCGTTGACAAGCACATCCACGCTCTCCATTGGCAGGGCGTTGTACAGCGATGCGCGGAAACCACCCACGCTGCGGTGCCCTTTTATACCCACAATGCCCTTTGTGGAAGCGAAGTCAATGAAATCTTTTTCAAGTTCCTGATACTCGGGTTTCATGACAAAGGTGACATTCATGATAGAGCGGTCTTCGGGATTTGTGACAGTGCCCTTGAACATGCGGCTGCCGTCAATGGCACTGTAGAGCTTGTCGGCTTTTGCAATGTCTGTTTTTTCAATGGCGCTGACTCCGCCGAGCTGCTTGTAGTATCTGAGAGTCTGCAGCGCGGAGAATATCGGAAGAACCGGCGGGGTGTTGAACATCGAGTCCTTTTTTATATGGGTGCGGTAGTCGAGCATTGTGGGGATTGGACGCTCTACTTTGCCGAGTGCGTCCTCGCGCACAATAACTATGGTGACTCCCGCGGGGGCGAGATTCTTCTGGGCTCCGGCGTATATCAGGTCGTATTTGGACACATCCACGGGTCTGGAGAATATGTCGCTGGACATGTCCGCTACCAGACGCACACCCACGTCGGGGTCTTTGCGAATTTCAGTGCCGTAAATAGTGTTGTTTGTCGTGAAATGGAAATAGTCGCTGTCGGAAGGCACACTGAAGTCCTTGGGTATGAAAGAGAAGTTGGCGACCTTGGATGAAGCCACAACATCCACTTCTCCGAAAAGGCGTGCTTCTTTTATAGCGTTTACCGCCCATGTGCCGGTTTCGAGGTAGCTTGCCTTGGTTTTAAGCAGATTGTATGGAACCATGCAGAACTGCATGCTTGCTCCGCCTCCGAGAAACAGCACTGAGTAGCCTTCGGGTACGTCAAGCAATTCCTTGACCAACAGTCTGGCTTCTTCAATCACTGCTACAAACTCCTTGCTGCGGTGAGACACCTCAAGGATAGACAGCCCGGTTCCCGCAAAATCAATTATGGCATCGGCGGTGTTTTTGATGGTGTACTGGCTCAGGATAGATGGCCCTGCGTAAAAGTTGTGCTTCTTCATTGTTGAATGTATTTATATTGGGTAGTTTTTCGCAAAGATAGCATTTATTTGCAGAGTTGGTTGTTTTTATTCAAAAAAAATACTGAGCAGTCAAAAATTGAGTTAAAGGGTGTCTGGCTGGTTAAACCAATTGCGCTTGCTGCTGTCAATAATGCGGACGTCTAAAAAAAACAAAAGTATTAAAAACAGTTCAAAAACAGATAATTATGAATTTAAAGACAATATTTGCGACTGCAGCCGTGCTTGCGCTTTCCACCGGAGCAATGACCGCTCAGAATCCTGTAAATAACCCCAGGAACGGTGCTCGTGCCGGTGTTGAGGCGCGCAGGAGCGAAAATCCTCAGAAGCGTGATGCGGTTTCTCCCTTCAGCTCGCTAAATCTTACAGATGCTCAGAAAAGTCAGATAAAGGAGCTTGGCACAAAGATGCAGACTCAGCGCAAAGAGCGTGGTGAACAGCAAAGAGCGCAGCGCACCAACAGCCACAAGGAGTATCTTGCCGGATTGAAAACAATCCTTACTCCGCAGCAGTACACTCAGTTTCTTGAAGATAGTTTTGTGAAAGCCGGGTCGCGTAACGGTAGAAAAGCCGACCGTCCCCGTGCCGGCAAAAACAGAATGGACAAGAACAAGAAGCCCGGAGACCGAAAGGCTCCTCAGACAGCCGCAACAGCAGGGTAAAATAAAACATAATCGACACAAAGCAGAGGCGCGTCACCTTACCGGTGCTGCGCCTCGTTTTTGTCAAGCAAGCCTTAGTCGAGCATCAGGCTCATGTGGGGGCGTTCACTTGGAAAGTTCAGTATTGATCCGGTTTCTGAGGAGCTGAATACAATGCGGTTGAATGTGTCGGCATCCAGGTCGAAATCAAGGGAGGCTGTCCGGGTGTCGTCAATGGTGCACACACCCTCTTTTATTATATAGGAGTGGCTGTTTGTCGGCATAAGGGGGTCGCTCAGTCTTATTGTTAAGGAGAGGTGCGGGTTTGCCGCCGCTATTATGCCGAGGCACAGAGGGGCGTTGACAATGCGTATCATGCCCTTGGCAAACAGGCGGCGTCCGTTGTTTTCTGCCGGAGCGAGCACTGTGACCGGGGTGTCGGGAAAATGGCGCTGTATGTGTGCGAGAACAGTTTCGCGGGCGGCTTCATCTGTGCCCAGAAGCTCTTTGACAGTGAGCCTGTCGTCCTGCATCGCTCCCCACCCCATGGCAGCCACTGCGCCGTTGCTGTCCTCCACGGCAGCAAAGCAGCCTGAGTCATGGGCTATGTCGTCAAGTATGTTTAAAAAGTCGCGCTGAGAATGCAGAATGCCGCATTTTCGTTCCAGCTCAAAAGCGTGAAATGCCGAATACACGCCCGGTGCGTACGGGTCGTTGACCGGAGTGTAGTGATCTGACTCCTTGAACCGGTGAAGAGATGTGAATCTCTGGGGGTCGGTATAAAACACCGTCGAAAAGTCGAAATTGCTGTAAAAGGAGTATAGCCGGCTATTGGCGGGGATGAGTGCGCAAGCCATGAATCCCCGTTCAAGGGCGCTGTTGAGGGCGTTGACCATGAGCTCGCTCATGTAGCCGTTGCCTCTGGCGTTTCTGCGCGTGGCGGCTCCGGCAATGTAGCCTACGGTGACCTCTGTGTTCTGGAACTTCATGTAGTAGGGTTGCAGCAACAGGCTGCTCACCGTTTTGTCGCCCTTTTCAAGGGTCAGGGCATCGCGGTCGTTGTACACCCGGCTGAAGTACATCTCAATCCAGTCGTCAGGGTCGCGGAAACACTCTTTCCATATCTTTTTTATTTCGTCCTTTCGGGTCATGTCGGTTGCGCGTTTATGTTATAACGCCAGTCGCCCCGCGAGTGTTTTGCGGGGCGACTGTGTATAGTGAAACCTTGGAGGGCGTCTCAGCTCTGGTGAGCCGGGCGCAGCAGGTCGTTGACTGTCTTGACCGGATTGAAAGTGTCGACAGGCACTTCTACAAAAGCTGTGTTCCAGTCGCTCATGGCACCGTTCCAAAGTCCGGGAAGCTCCAGAGCCTTGAGTTCCTTGCCATGGCTTGACTTCGAAGAGATAAAGCCGGTAGCAGGGTCTGTATGGGCAAGCAGGTTGTAGTTGTTGCCGTGACGGTCCTTGATGTAGCACACAAGGTCTACCGGATTGAAGTGTGTGGCGCTTTTCATTTTTGCCACATACTCGGCGTTGCCGGGGTCTATCTGATGACTTTCGAGTATCTGCAATGAAGCTGATCCATCGGGGTTTACGGCTATGAACGGGCCTCCGCCGGGTTCTCCCTCGTTGCGCACCATGCCGCACACGCGCAGGGGGCGGTCGAGCTTGTCATGAAGGTATACGGCACGGTGGGTCACGTCCAGTCTGGTGAAGTTCGGGTCGTGCAGGCTGAGTCTGTCGCGCATGAACACAAATATCTCGTCGAGCTTAGCCTCGTCATAGTTGCCGGTGGCAAGAATCTCAAGATATTCGTCTATACGGTCGTGCAGCTCAATGAGGTAGCCTGCGATTATTTCCTTGTAGCGCACCGTGGCATCGCGACGGCTGTCCGGCACCACATTATCTATATTTTTTATAAACACCACGGCAGCCTCCATGTCGTTGAGGTTGTCGATAAGCGCGCCGTGACCGCCCGGACGAAACAGGAGCTTGCCGTCCTCGCGGAACGGTGTGTTGTCGGGATTGGCGGCAACGGTGTCTGTACTCGGTTTCTGCTCGCTCAGCGTCACGTTAAACCTCACTCCGGTGCGCTTTTCTGTTTCAGGCAACACAGATTTCAGCTTTTCCTCAAAGAGGGCGCGGTGGGCGGATGAAACGGTAAAATGAAGATTTGCAACTCCGTTCACCGCAGCTGTCTGGGCGCCTTCTGTGAGCTGCTCCTCCAAAGGGGTGCGGCTGCCGCCGGGATATGAGTGGAATTTTAAAAGTCCTTTTGGCAGACCGCCGTAGTTCATGCCTTCGGGTTTGATTAGCGCGGCTATCACCTTTTTATACTGTTTGTCTGCAATCAGCTGCCGGGCGCCGGCGCCGTAAAGGCGGCTGCATGTGTCATCAAGATCGTCGGCAAACGGCAGCCGGTCAAAGTCGGCAATAAGCAGGTCGACGGCAGAGCCGGGGGCGGGAACCTCTTCAGCTCCGTCAACAAACTCAAACAGAGCCTTGAACATGCGGGAGGCAGCGCCGCTTGCCGGAACGAACTTGCACACATCTCCGCCGTCAGACAGATATTTGTGCCAGCGCAGGCAGGCCTTCTCCTCCTGTTCGGGCGATAAAACCGTTATGCCGTTGCTCGGTCGGGCGGCATCTATGATTGTGAGATACGGAAATCCTTTTTCAAAGCGGTTAAGCATGCCGTTGAGCTGATCTTCCGAGATGCCTTTCGCTTCAAGTGTAAGCTGGTCTTCTGGTTGTAACATGGTATGTTGTTAGGATAAAATTTATTGAATGTCCAAATTTACTGAAAAAAAAGAAAACCCGATTAAAAACATTCAATAAAAATTTTGTTGCGGTTCATCCGACTGAGGACGCAAGGATTTTTAGTCCTTTGCTCTCAAGGTTTCCGGAAGCGACAGCTTTCGGAAGCATTATATCATCAAAGAGTTGCGCTCTTTCCCTTTTCTCGCCTTGCGGTTTAACTTGTGGGAATGCCGAGATTGGGGGTTATCAATACGTTAATTATCTCAATCTAAAGTTAGCAATTTCCAATGGGTTGTGCAAGGACTTCCAAGAAAAGAAAGCGGACAGGCATATTTTTTTCAAGTGTTTACTGTCCTATCGTTTCAGGCGATATTCCATATTCGGCAATGATTCTCTCCACATCTTTTTTGAGTTCGGGAATATGGCGTATAACCAGACTCCACAGAAATTCAGGTTTCACAGAATCGTAGCCATGTATTATGCGGTTGCGTGTGTCAATCACAGCTTTTGCATTTGGCAATGGAAAATCACGTTGTATTTTCAGAATACGGTTTATGGCTTCTCCCATTATCTCCGCTTTTCTTTCAACGGCACTTCTGCGTAGATAGTCCTTTTCAAAGATATCATAACGCATAGTATAGTCTACAAAATAGCTTTCGACTTCTTCAATGGCTCGCTTGACATCGTAGATATAAACGGCTATATAATCATCCATATATCAACTGTTTTTTCTTGTCAACCAATGCCTTGAATATTGGATTGAGGTTTTTACCGTACTCTATCAAGTCCACTTTACGATTGAACAACTGTTCCAATGAATCCTTTAAGTCGAAGTAGTTGCCGACATAATCAAACGTGTCATGGTCTATCGGCTCAAAATCCACAAGCAAGTCCACATCGCTTTGGTCGTTGAATCTATCCGTAAGGATAGAGCCAAAGACAGCCAAAGACTTGACCTTGTGCTTCCGGCAAAGGTCTATGATTCGTTGTAGGTTCAGTTCAATCAACTTCATAGGCTGATGTGTTACAAATGCAAAAATAGCGATTCTTTCTGATATATAAACGCTCCAACCATGAAAATCGGCGGTAAATTCAGAAGCATCGCCTTGAATACCATTCTCGCCCGGCGCTTGTATAGCAGTTTCGTCTGTCGGTCAAGGGTGCAATTATATATGGATTCTGAGGGTGCGCCTCGTCCCGGAGGCGGGGGCAGGACACGGCTCTTTCATTTAAACTAAAATAAAGAGCACATCCTCCCTTAACCGCTTCAGTCCGGAGCGGGTAATTTTTCTATGTCTGTATGTCAAAAGGTTATCCTGTTATCAAAATCTTGTTTTTTTCAGTTTTGGCTTAAAAATCGCATCAGCCTGGTAAAGCTCATAGAGACATGTCTCATCAGTTCGGCTATGCCTTTATTTTTGTCCGATCGTTTTTTGCGGAGTCCTTTCCATATTGAGAACACCGAGTAGACTATTCTTTGTATGGTGTCGAGGTTTCGGGCAGCTCTCGTCGACTTGCGTTTTATATTGTCCTGCTGAAGATTGTGGTCCAGCCCCCAGTGCATGCATTCTATTGACCAATGGTTGCGCACGAAGATTCCTGGCTTCGGAGTATGCGTAGGCATACTGCTGACGTACAGGCGTTTTTCTGAGGTGTGTACTCCTGTTGACTTTTTGACTGTGGACGATTCATACTCTATGATGGTCATGTTTCCGCCCCATTTCTTCTTGTCTGCGATAATGTCCAGTCCGTCATATACGCGGTAGGTTCTCGTCTCTATCCTGCCGTGGGCCAGTTCGGGACCTTCGGTGTAAGAATATACCGGTGTGTGTTCCACTAGCCTGTCCTCAATGCCGTATCGCAATGACGGCTGGTTGGCTTTGAGTTCTATCAGAAAGTCACCCCCTTTCTTTCTGATTTTATCGATTATATCCTTCTGCATGGACATGGCGTCGGCTGT
>ERZ778495.1981-NODE-1981-length-12482-cov-3.304176_pt1 | contig 12482 bp, 12 predicted proteins | sample MGYA00433100_ERZ778495 | MGnify/ENA primary metagenome ERZ778495 (study PRJEB29527, sample SAMN07138962) | mouse gut metagenome | material: feces | host: mouse | place: China:Nanjing | collected 2016-01-25 ...
AAAGTTTGAGCGTCTTGTTGGTAGCCTTGTGGTCGAGCACAAGGTTAATCCGGCTTACGCGCTTATCCTTTGTAATAAAGAATAAGCGGCGCAGAAATTCCTCCGAGATGGAGAAAGAAGTCTGCCAGACTTCTGCGACTCCGACTTGTTCGAGAATCCATTCGAGAATGTCGGCCACCTGCACCGCATTGCTCAAATAAGCCTGAAAAGGATTATCGGCAAGCGGTCGGAGAATTTCGGAGATTGAAGCGGAGCGTTTCATTTCTTCTTGGATTTGCTAACAGCGGCGGAACGTTTGGCTTTTGCCAATCGCGAGGGAACGGCATCGGGGCCGGGAGCAATGAAGTGGTCGTATGCCTCCCAGTTTGAGTGCAGTTTCTTGTCGAGCGATATAAGTTCTTTGAGGAACGGATAACGCTCGCTGTCCGGGCAGGTCGCGTTGTCGAGCGAAAGCGAGCGGAGGCGCAGATGCAGCTCGCGCATACGTTGGAGAAGCGAAAGGTTCTCAACGTACTTCGACTTGATTTCGTCCGGGAGTGAATCGTGGTCGGCACGTCGGCCCTTTGCCGGATTTTGGTCGGCGTTAGCCGCCAGCGGAATATGTTCGGCCACGATGGTTTCCACCTGCGCCGCCATTTCCTCGACCTGCGCGTGAGTGAGAGCCTGAACGCGGAAGTTGTAATGCTTCTGAAGCTGATAGTCCACGACATCGTGGCGGCGGTCAATCTGCGCGATTATGTTACGGTACATAATCTGATTGCCCGACAACTTCAAAAGGTAAAGAGCGCCAACGGAGTAGTCGCGCTCGTCTTCCGGCGTTTCAAGCCATTGCTTTATCTGTTCAGTGAATTTGTGGTCCATTACAATTTGTTGTTTATGCCGGTGAAAAACACGAGGTTTTTGCCGAGTGGAAAAAGCAGCTCGCGCATTGAGATCATCGTGGCGCCGGAAGTAACAAAATCGTCAAAGACGATGATGTTTCGCTCCCTGGGCGGTTCTTTGCCGAAGGTAAAGACAGCTCCGACACGATGCTTAGAGTGGCACTCGGCAACGTCTTCATAAAAAGGTATGCCGAGAAGTTCTGTGAGCCGGGCAGAAATGAGCGACGCAAAATTTCTGACCTTGTGGCGACGCTTGGGCGAGGTAACGATGCACCAGTCGCCGGAAGCGAGAGAATGACCGAGAATTTGCCGGATAAGGGTGTTCATACCCTCGGCAAACTTCTCGACCATATCGGGGTCACTCTTAATGTCGGTCAGGGTGCGCCCGTACACCGATTTCTTCCAGAGCGATATGATACCGAACTGCGGATTGCGATAGGAAATTCGCACCTTGTTTGGTGCGAAGTCGCAACGGGCCTCGGCCTGTTGCACGTCTTTCCATGCCGCACGTTTCTTCTCGGCGAACAGGTCTTTGGCCGGAGCCGCAGAGCAAAAAGAAGCGTCGAGGTCGGGAACGTCAAGCGAAGGCACTTCGATGTCGTTCAACAGATCATCTATGCTTGGGTCCAACGCCATTCCGTACCGGCATTCTCGGCTGCGCTCGGCAGAGCCAAGCGAGCTTGCTCTGCTCTCACTGGCACGAGAATTGTCTCCTTTCCTGACGCTTCTTATATCGTCCATAGGGTAAAAAATTACGCGGCCTTGTGCGAGCAATCAATGTCTCCGTCCTCGGTTTCGAGCGTACCGACATAGAAGGGCGCGGGCACTTCGTCGGTAGCCTCGACGTTGATAGTGGTCGAGGTCGTGCCGGTGGCACCCTGACCGAGATCCTGGGCGACAGTAGCCTTTGTGCTCCACTTGTCGTTGCCGAGAACGCGGAAGTTGCCTTTCATGTCCTCCACGACAAACACGTTGTCGGTGTTGTTGATGTAGGCTGCGGCAGCCGACGCATCGGCACCGACTCCGGGGTGAACGGCAGTGAGCTTGTTAAGCTGCGTCTGCGAGGGCAGCTCGCCCTGTGCCTCCGAAGTAAGCTGCGACTTGTCGGGGAGGATGTCGATGTATTTCCACTTGGCATCTGCGGCGAGAGTGAACGAGCCGGCGAGGATAGCCGAAGTAGCGCGGCCCAGTTCATCGCGGGGAAGCTGCGGGAACACCACTATCTCGCTTTTGGCGAGGTAGTAGATACGGCGTTTCACACCGGGAAGCTCGGGGGTGCCCTGGCACCACCCGAGACTTTTCTGTATCGAGGTACAAACTTTTGCCATAGTTACACTGCGATTTCAATGGTTTTGAAACGGCGCTTGTCGATAGTCTCGAACTGAACGCCGAAGAACATAGTGGCGATGTATGAAAGGATAAAGGGTGCGAACTCCTTGATCATCACGTTTTCGACATCGCCCATCTGGTCGTAGCCCACGAGCATATTGCTCTTGGTGGATACGTGCATGAATTTCGACCCCGCCTTGTTGTAGAGGGGGCAGAACTTCAACTTGCCGTTGGAACCCTCCACGGCACCCTGTCCGTACTGGGTGTTGTAAGGTATGCCGCCATGGGTAAGCAGGTAGCCTTCGTTGTACTTGTCGACGAAGTCCTGCGAGCAATAGAGATAGAGGTCCTGGGAGCGGAGGCGCGGGTCGAGCGAAAAGAGGATTTCTTTGGCGATGTCTACGGCGTTGGCCGCAGTGATGGCATCGTCGAACTTCATGTAGTTGCCTTCCTCGGTGGCGATAGCACCTGCGGCGATTTCCTTTTCGGTAATCGTGTCGAAGCCGTCGAAAAGGTCGGCGGTGGTATCTCCGGCGGCGTTTCGTCTGCCGTTCCATACGGCATCGTTCAGATGCTCCGAGAGGTTCTTGGCAATCTTGGCGAGGACGTGGCGGGCCGTGGGTGTAGTCATTTGACCGTCGCCCTTTGTGGCGCCGGTGCCGAGAAGCGTGGAGATAGCCGAGTTAGGCTCGAAGTTGGCGACAACGGAGCCAAAGAACGTTTCGAGGTCTCGGAACTCGATGCCGAGGTTGTAGTCCACGGCACGCTGGGGATTGTAGGGCGCGAACTGGGCGTCGCCCGTGAGGTTGCCGACGCGCTCCTTGTATCGGATACCGGGGCGGCCAGTCATATACTGGAGCGTGTCGCCGATGCCGATAATGGGAAGCATAAGGAGGTCGGCGCGATACTTCACGGCGGCTTCCTGATACTCCTTGAGGGTGAATGAAAATTTTCCTGCCATATTCGGGTGGATGAGTTGATGAGTTAAGAGTTGATGAGTGGGTCAGACCTCGGCAAAGAGGGCTTTGGCGGAGTTGTAGGTATCTACGAACTGCTCGACATCGTTCTTGGGCTTTGGCTCGCCGCCGGGCTTGCTGTCCTCGACAACCTGCTTCGACGGCTCCGCCGGAGTCTTGGCGAGTTTGGCCTGAAGGTCTGCGATGGTCTGTTTCTGTTCGTTGCACAGGCGGTCTTTCACTGCGAGCGCGTCTTCGATCGCGTCGAGCTGCGCCACGGTAACCGAGGCTGTACCGTCTTTCACGGCCAGCGGTTTGTCGGCGAGGATAGCCGACAAAAACGTGTAAGTCTTTATCATTGCTGTTGTGATGGGATTGGTGTGCGCGTTGAAATCGGGCTGCCGCTCTGCTTTGGCAGAGAACAAGGCGGTAAGCGCGGCGATGAACCTGGCAAATGCTCCCTCCTTTTCTGTCTCTGCGACAGGAATATTCGGGATAGGTATTCCGGCATTTGCCATAGCCGAGGCGAGCGCGTCGGTGAGCTTCGGGGCAGGTTCATCGGCAAGGTCTGTTATTTCGTCAACGAAGCCCCAGTCGAGAGCTTCTTTAGCCGTGAGCCAGCCGCCTGCTTTCATCAGGGCGAGAAGGTCTTCCGTCTTGCGCTTGCAGCGCGAGGCGTAGAGTTGGGCGCAGTTCAGGTCGAGCTTGTCGAGGTCGGCCTTGATTTTCTCACAGTCGGCGATGAGCGTTGCGAACTGGTCGCTGTTAAGGCTGCCCCACTCGAAGAAAGCCATCGAGCATTTATGCACAAGGTACATGGCCCCGGCATCGATGGAGATACGGGCCGCGCCGAGCGAAGCGATGGTTGCGGCGGAAGCATTGAGACCCACGAAATGCACATTGACATTGCCGTGGTTGCGGAAGGCTGCGGAGATAGAGAGGCCGGTGGCGAGGGAACCGCCGAGGCTGTCGATAAGTACGTTGACCTGCTTGCCCTCGTTCTTGGCGAGTTCGCGGTCAACGGTCGAGCGGTCGAAGTCGTAGCCTCCGACGTAACCTTTGAGCGAGATATGGTATGCGGTCTTTGACATGGCGTAACTGAGTTTTACACCACGAAGTTACCGCTATAAATAAGGAGGGTAAAAGACACCGAAATTCACGAAAATTTCGTAACTTTGCAGAATGAAATTTGAAAAACCGCCATTAACATATAAAGAGCAAATCGAACTTTTGAAAAGTCGAGGCTTGGTATTCGATGATGAGCAGAAAGCAGAACTGCAATTATCGAATGTCAGCTATTTCAGGCTGAGTGCGTATATGCTTCCTTTCAAGAAAAATATTCACTCTGAAATAGTTGACGAGTTCCGATATGGAACAAACTGGAAATCGGTCTACGATTTATATGTTTTCGACAGAAAATTGCGACTTCTGGTATTTGATGCCATCGAGAAAATCGAAGTGGCTATACGTTGTCAGTTGGTATATGTCCTATCACACAAATATGGTTCGCATTGGCAGGATAATCCTGCAATATTGAAAGATCCATACGTCATTACCCTTAATGACGGAAGCAGTAAAACCGTTGACGTTTACACCGATATTCAAAATCATATTGCCGAGCAATTGATTAGCCAACAAGCCGAGCTGTTTATAAAGCATTACCACGAGACCTACGACGAGCCGCAAAACCCTCCATCATGGATGAGCGTCGAGGTAATGTACTTCAACCAACTGTCAAGGATATGTTCCAACCTGCGAGAAAGAGCCGACAAAGTCGCGGTTGCAAAGCATTTCTCGCTGCCTCCCGATGAATTTATTTCTTGGCTGCACACTATCAATTATGTGCGGAATATCTGTGCGCACCATGCGAGATTGTGGAACAGAGAGATAAAAATAGTACCATCAGTACTGCGTTTCTCCAGAGATAAGGTATGGATTTCCGACCCGGCACAAGCTAAAAGAAGCAAGATTTATTATACCTTGTGCATGATAAATTACTTGTTGCAGTCGGTCAATCCAAACTCCTCATTTTCGGAGCGCCTAAAGCAGTTGATTTCCGAATATTCTCCGAAAATAAGTGCGATGGGATTCCCGGAAAATTGGAAAAGCGAAGAAATTTGGAAATAATGTGCCTAAAATTTTGGCGGTTCAGAAAATAGTAGTAACTTTGCAGAACAAAACCGACAACACATTGTTTACAAGATAACAAGCCTCTCAGGCGTCCGAAAGGAGCATACTTGAGGGGCGTTCTTTATTTTAGGTCATTGCTATCTTTAGCGATGACCTAATATTTTATAGATAAACAGAGCCGCCCCGGAGGGCGACCCTGCAAGGAGAGAGGGCGGAAAGGGGTCAGATTCGGCGGAACACGTGATTGTTGGCGCCCATGTTGTAGTCCCACATGAACAGGTCGCGTCCGAAGGCTTCATAATCAAAATAGCGCGAGAGGTCGCCCATCGTTCTTTCGAGGTCGTAGCACTCATCGACGATGTGCCGGGCGAAATCTTCTTCGCTGTCCCATTCGCCGCAGTAGGCTTCCTCGAAGTTGTCGAGTTCGTCGGCAAACTCCATGTAATCGTCTACGGCATCGACATCGTACTTGTCGCACAGCTCCGTGTATTCCTGAATGTGGTCGAAGTCTTCCTCGGACATGAAGCCCTCGTTGTACCACTGGCGGGGGAACGCCTCGTAGTCCTGGGCCATCAGCTCCGGGTCTTCCTCGTCGGCGTGGATAGCCTTGCAGAAGTCGATAAACTCGTCGTAGTCGCTGAAGCTGCTGAGGTCGATCCACAGACCGCAGAGAGAGCCTTCGTTGTACTTGCCGTAAGTACCGACATAGACGGAGGGTTCACCGTCGCAGCCGCTCTTGTGTTCGCTGACCGCTTCCTGAAGTTCTTCGGGCGTGTAGCCCAGTTCGGCGAGTCGTTCTTCGACTCTTGGAGTAATGTTGAGTTCTCCGAATTGTAGTCTCATTGTAGTTGAAATTGAGGGGTTAAACATAAGGTTCATTGTTTTTGTTTTACACTGCCCCCCAAAGTGCCTTCGGGCGGACCGATGAGGCAAGGGTGATTGCCGTTCTGCAACGAAGCGAAGAACGGAGGAACGCGGAGCGCAAACCTGCCCTTGCTGTTCCGAACGGAGGTAATAACTTTGCGGCGTAAAACAGGGCAATGGGCCTGACGTGGTAGCCCGACAGATGGAAACGAAGATGAGAACGGAAAGCAGGGGTTGCTCAACACCAAGAGTCAGAAGAACAGCCGGACGGGCTGCATGACCGGAGCAGGGAGCGGTCAACAAGAGAGGATGCAGGTGTGACCCGACGAGTCTCTGTGCCGGTGCTTACGAATATGGCAAGTGCAATGACGGCTCGCGGTCTGAGGCTTGACCTACTCGGCGACCACGACACCGCTTTATCCTGCAAGGCGTTCCATATAGACAGGCAGACCCATTCCTTAATTATGGCTCGGACTATGAGAACTTCCACCGCCTACCGCTGAAAATCGAGAGTAATGTCCGAGGATGATTCCGACCGCCAAAATCCACGGAGCGAAAAAGTGCGATACGTATGTTGCCGATGCCGTACCGCTGACAATTGGAGTATGCGGACAGGCCGACAACCCGAAGGGTCACTGCCGAGAACGGAACAGGCACCTGACACATCGTGTGCCACGACCCGAAAGCGAAAGAGATGGGCACCGCTCACGCCGATTATGAAGCCGTACTGTTCCGTAGGGCTGCGACATTGACGCTTCCTTGAAAATTAGTGTTCCGCTGTATCTGACCCCTCCCTCACTCCTGCAAAGTGTCGCCCTCCGAGGCGGCTCTACCTATGAAAAAACCGCCGACGCCTCACGCGCCAGCGGCTAACAACTTCAAAATCTGTAATGACTTTTGCCGCATCACTGCGGCGGACGAATGGGAATGTTCTTGATGCAAAAGAATATCATATAACGCACGGCACCATCGAGCGGATGGCGACGTGCTTAATCTCGTATTCGTACCCTGCGGCATCGCCCGACGGGAGACCGCAACGCTGCTCCGACTCCACTTGCGGTTGCGGAGCTTCGAGCGAGCCGAGAAGGTAAGACTTGTCGTTAACATCGGTAACGACAAAACCGAGGCAAGGATTCCTCGGAAGCCGCCGGTCGGTAAGAAATTTCAAGGTAGCGGTGTCCTCGTACCCGGCACCGTCCTTTTTGGTCTTGCACTCGCAGGTCGGCTCGTCGAAGAAGGCAATCGGATGAATGTCGGTAAGGACGGCCACCGTCATGCCGCAGATGGCAGAGAGGTCAACTCGCCTCGGCAGATGTCGGCAGTCAATCCAGCCGATAGCCTTTATTCCGGGTAATATCTGTGTCGAAGTCTTCATTATAGCAGAAATAGCATAATTGAAAAAACGAGGTGCTGAAATCAATGAGATTTTTTACGCAAATATTGTTTTTCTGCGCGTTTGCGGTGAAGATAGATGTCGCGCTGCCGCTGATAGCGTTTGGCGATGGCGTTCCAGTTCTTCTCGGTAGGCTCGATGCCGTGCTTCTCCATCCAGGCATAGATCAGCTCGTCCTGACGCTTGCCTATCTTGCCGAAGTGATGCAGTTCCTCCCAGAGCTGAATGTCGAAGCGGTTGCGGATAAGATTGAGCAACATCGACATGGCACGTGGCGGCAGGTAATTGTACGTCTCCGGCGGACGGTTGCGGAACGTCGGAATCCTGACAGCCAATTTGCCGTCGGCGCAGACCTCAGGCTCGACCCCTTCCGGCAGCTTATCGAGATACAGTTCGAGCGTCTTGCTCTCGACAGAGCCACGGGTAAGATGAACCGGCACCTCGCCGCCATGTTCGTTGACGAACCACTGCGCGAGATAGTCTTCCAGAGGTAAATAGATACAAAGGTCGCTCATAACATAGCCGATTGGTATATACAAAGTTACCAAATATCAGCGTGTTAGCCTAATAATCAAGGGGGATAATGGGTGACTTGCGGGGACACTCCGGAGCCGATTTTCAAGATTATTTCTCAGTCCGACGAAGAAGAAAAATATGGGAGCGGTATAATCGGCGGGGTGACAGCGTTGACACGGGAGCCACGATGACACGAAATCCAAACTGCGATGCGTAAAGCCGCTTAACTACAATACTTTATCTTTTTTTGAAAGAAAAAGTAAGTATGTATAGGTATGGCTTGAAAGTGTCAACGATTGGCTCTGATAATTTTCGGAAAATCGAAAATGACTACAAGTGTCAACGATTGTCAACGCTGCATATTTTCATAAATTACTGAAATACAATCAGTGCTACCTTGTCAACGGTGACTTTCGCGGAACATACGCTTTTGCTTTCCTCCGATTGGCTTTTTTGAAATAAAAAAGGCCAACATCCGAGTGTTGACCTGAGAGGAATAATGATGGATTACAATGTCAGAACGGCGCGTCTTCCTCCTTGTCGGGAGGGTCAAAAAGAGAGGTCGGCTTGGGAGGAACCGCCGGAGATACAGGCGCGGAGTCCGTCGGCTCTGCGTCCTCGGCCAGTTCCTCCGTCTCGCTGATAACCTCGGTTTCGAGGTTTAGCCCGAACTCGGCTTTAAGCATCGCATAATTGAAGCACATCGCTTTCGGGCGGTTGACTTTCATCTTCTTGGTCTGAGTGCCGTTCACCGTTTCAAAGGTATAGTCCGGCGTACCGTTAGCGAGAAGAATAGTGAAGCGGTCCTGTTTAAGACCGAGGAACGACGGGTGCGAGCGGAGATACGATAGCATCGTACTCCAGTTGCTACGGTTGGCGGTGGCGTTGGACGCTCCGCGACCGTTGAACAGACCCGTGACGGCGGCGCTGTTCAGATACAGCACGGGAGTAGGCTCGGCGAATATCATATCCTCCTTCATGGTAGTGGAGCGGAAAGTGCGGTGCCACTTGATGCGGAAATGCGCCTTGTCGATGGCGCGGCCCTGGGTATGGAAGCCTTGAAGCGCCTCCCAGAAGTCGCCCATCTCGGAACTTTCCTGAGCGGTCTCGTTCTGCAGACGCATACCGGCCACGGCCACCGTGAGCAGGTCGTTGTAGCTGAACGGCAACGACAGCACCGATTCGAGGGTGCGGAAAGCGGCAAGCGGAATAATCCAGTTGCCGAAGATACGGTCATGTATCTTCTCGCCCTCGACAATCTTAGACAGCTCCGATTTAGTGAGCGAGTAGGCATTTGAGAAATTCTTCTCAAATAACGCACGGTGCGACAACACCTCCAGAGTGAGGTGAGTATTGCCGAGCGAACACATCGCCACAAGATCCTCGTAAGCGTCGCGCTCCGGCTTGGAGAAAGATGTTTTGGAGAAAGCGAGGAACAGAACACGGGTAAATAGCGCCATGTCCTGTGTGGGCTTGTCCTGACCGCACAAGGCTATCCCGGTTGAAATGATGGTCTGCGCGGCCATGCCGTCCGTGTTCTGATTCTTCTTGGTCTGACCGCCGCCTCCCCATAGACCTTTGAGGTATGCGATTTTTCGCACATCGAGGTCGTTCTTGTACTCGTCGAAAACGACAAGAGAGTTGACCGCCTGTGAAACGCGGTCATTCATGGCCGGAACGGAAGTGACACCGAGGTTCGGCGGGTCAACGCTGTGTATGAAGAACGACTGGAGAGAGGTCGCAAGCGTAGTCTTGCCGGTGCCTTTCTCTCCGAAAAGGTTTAGTATTGGAAAATGTCGTGTGCGGTTAAAGATGACATCACGATACAGAGTAGCGAGAAGATAGCAGAAAGCGATTTTGGCATTGTCGCCGAAAACCCTGACAAGCTGCACGGCGAAGTCATAGAGCTTTATGCCGCTGCGGTTCTCATGTATGAAAAGCCGCTCAAACTGATATATCTCGGGGTTGTTCTCATACATCTTAGATGTGGCCGGGATATAGAACGACCTGTTGGGGGCGGTTTCCACGATACCGAGGTCATCGACGCTCAGGAAGCGGTCGCCGTTGAAAACACCGTTTCCGAAAGCGAAGAAGCCGTTGACGGAATCCCAGCCCATCTTGCGGACACGCTCTGCGGAGCGGGTGCCGCGATAGAGATATTCCTTAACGTTGTTGAGCTTGTCAATCTTGGCTCTCCATATATAATTGCCGACGGAGCCGACGCGCTGCTGAAAGGTAGTGAGCGAGCAAAGTTCGGACTCCCTGAACTCTATCTCGACCGCCTCGTTGAATTTGTTTACCATGCGGAACAGACGTGTGCCGTTGGTCTCGTCTTTGATATGGTAAAGGGATTCGAGAAAGAAATTTGAGAGCCTTACGGCTTCTCCCTCGTCGTAGGTATAGAAGCAGTTGTCGATGATGTTCAGATTGCACTGGCGCAGAAGTTCCTTCCTGCGCTCGGCATCGTTCTTCGGGTCTGACTTGGCGGCACGTTGCCGGGCTTCCCCTTTGGCACGGCTTATGGCGGCTTTCCACGATTTGACTGTGCCGTTGATTTTGGCGAGAGAGGCGATGCATTCGTCAGCGATGGCATCGTCCTTGATATGTCGCAGAAGGTCTGCGACCTCGGCGACAATAACGCGCTGTTCGGCAAGTGATGAAGCCACGGAGAATTTCTTCTCCGCGAGCCAGAGGATAAACGGCTTCTCAGGAATGGCGGCGTAAATCTCCGGCGAGAGAATGTACTCGTCGGCATCGTTCTTGTGAAGAATAACGGCATCATCATCGGCTTTTTCCTCGTTAAACGGCAGCTCGCGCACCGTGACATCGAAGCCCCGGCGCACGGCTTCGGCTCCGTTGGTCATAACGGCCTTGAAGCCGGGCCCGAAAAGTTCATCTTTCGGAGGGTCGGAGTCGGGGATGAAGCATAGAGATTGAATGTGCTTTTTGAGAATGTCGAACTGGGCGCCACTCCAGGCGGTGCCGAGAGTGGCGACGGTGTTTTCAAGCCCGATGGACTGGAGGCGCATGACATCGGGCGCACCCTCGACGATGTTATAGTAGAGCGCATCGCGGCAGCGGCTCGCCCTGTCGATGCCGAAAACGGACTCTCCTTTGGTAAATACAGACGAGTTGGACGAGTTGACGTATTTACCCACATTGTCGGCCTTATCGTCGCCGAGATAGCGGGCAGTGAAGGCAATGACGCGCCCGAAGCGGTCGCGGATAGGGATAACAAGGCGGTTGCGGAATAATGTATATATCCGACCGCTCTTTTCATCCTTGCGGTAAATGCCGGACTGCAAGAGCAGATCTTCTGTGATAGCTTTGCTCTTGCAGTATTCCATAAGAAGTTTACCGTCCTTCGGAGCCAGACCGATGCCGCAGGTGGAGCAGAAAACCTCCGGCCATCGTGAGTAAGCGTACTCACGGGCTGCGCGGGCTTCGTCGCTCAGTTCCACTCGCAGCTGATCGAAGAAGAATTTATGCACCAAAGCGACGGCGGCCAGAACTGATTCTTTCAGTTTCGCCGCCTCCCGTTGCTCGTCGGTCTGTTCTTCCCGGGTGTATTCGATATGCAGATTGTTGGCTTTGGCGATGGCTTCGACGGCCTGTAAGAAGTCCATACCCTCGCGCTCCATATAGAACCTGATGCCGTCGCCCCCACGGTGGCAGCTATGGCAGTACCAGAGGTTTCTGCCGGGCGTGATGGAGAAAGATGGCGTTTTCTCCGAGTGGAACGGGCATGAGGCGAACATCGTTGAGCCACGGCGCCGGAACTCCAAACCCCATGATTTCAGAACCTCCTCGATGTCGAGATTGCGTACCGTCTCTATTGTCTTGTCGCTTATCATAATACTTTGGCTTTATCCCAGCAGTCGAGTATCGACTGGCCGGTGTATTTGAGTCTGCGCGGATTGCCGTTGCAGGGAGAGATCAGACCCATGCGGCGCAGTTTGCGCAGGGTCTTGTGGCAGACGCCAAGTTCGGCACAAGTCCGCTTAACCGAAAATACACCGTCGGGGTCGCATTTGGGGCGTATCTCAATCATGGCTGCGGTTGCTCTGTGTCGGGCGGCGTATCATCAAAGATACGCTTCCCGGCCTCGTCCTCGATAATCTGTTTGGCGTGTTCGGGTATGCGGCAGGCCATACCTTTCCAATTGAAGAAGGTCTGCCGCCGGACACCGGCCAGTTTGGTTACGCCGGTCACGAACTCGACCCTCTCACGATAAGTGAGGGTGTCGAGAAAGCCATTGAGCTGCGTCGCCTCCCGGTGCTTTATATCATTGTTCGTCATCACGTTCAGCATTGTTCCTGTTGTTGGCGGCCTCCCATGCGTCGGCCGTCAGTTTTGATCTATAACTTTCATCCGAAATACGTAACCTTTTGTCTGCGGTTGGTGAAAATCTCG
>ERZ778495.1988-NODE-1988-length-12416-cov-3.543969_pt1 | contig 12416 bp, 7 predicted proteins | sample MGYA00433100_ERZ778495 | MGnify/ENA primary metagenome ERZ778495 (study PRJEB29527, sample SAMN07138962) | mouse gut metagenome | material: feces | host: mouse | place: China:Nanjing | collected 2016-01-25 ...
GTAATTTAAATATTTAATGGCATTTGTACGAATGATTTTAAAATGATTTCTTAAATAGTTTGAAAAAACACTAAATTTTGGCGAAACTTTGAAATATAGAAAAATAGAATAAATTCTCCTTTGAAAAATAAATTAATTTGCAAAGGAGATTTTTTTATGATTGTAAAACAAAAATCAAAAGTTATTCCAATCGAAAAATCATCTACACATTACAAGATGTATAAAGGTGGAAAATTATGGCTAACGGCTGGTATTACTACATTATCAATGGCAGGTATGATGGTTGCTGCAGGTGAGTTGCAGACAGCACATGCTGATACAACCACAACAGCTAATAACACACAGCAAACTGCTACTGGTGGTAATGCGGTAACGGCTACTACAAGTGGAACATCTGGACAAGCTGGCACAATTACGCAGCCAGTTAATGTTGATCATTCGCAACTGAATAATGCTGTTGATCAAGCTCGTCAAGCTGGATTGACTGTAAATCAGCAACCAACAACTACTCAAACGGTAAGCCAAGATCAAGTTGATGCTGCCAAGCAAAATATTCAAAATGACGAAACTAAGCAAGCACAACGGATTCAAACAATTACTCGACAACATCAAACAGAAGTATCTAATGTTAATAACTTTAATGGCTCTAAGGGAGACACTTCCCAGCTTGATGCTAGGGTAAAAGAAGCACAATCAATCCCCGGATTAACCGTTGTACATGATCAAGATCAAACCACTGTAAAAAAAGCTTCTGATACACAAGGTATCCAAGAAGCGGTTAATAATGCAACCCAAAGTAATAATGATCAAGCTCAGAGCATTCAAAACGCTATCGATACTCAGAAACGAAATAATGCTGAGTACGATAATGCAATGAACGAGTACAATGCAAAGTTACTTATTCTGACAGCACCCCTACTGGCAATCGTATTACTCAAAGCGGATTAAATGCTATTACAGAAGGTGCTAACGATAACTTTTTAGTAGTTTTTGAAGACCCAGTGCGGGGAGATATGCATTCAACTACTGTAACAGCAACTTATCAGTATTACGATACAAATGGTAACTTAATTGATTTTTCCGGAACAAACAATGCATGGCTTTCAGTAGGATCTCTAAACTTTGATCAGGGAAATGATTATCAAGGAGGTAAAAATGAAGGTAATCCAACAAGTGGTATTAGCGAAGGCGTTAAACTGATTTCCGGTGCTCAAATTAAACAATTAGCTGGATCATCAATTAGTGTTCATGATGATGGCTGGGCTTATGCCGGTTTCAATAATTATAGTGGTACTGGTATGAATAACGGTATCAATACTGATAACGGTGGTTCTGGCTGGGATATGGATGGATCTCCTAATGCATACTATGGTGCGATTGTTTTTCAATTAACTGGATCTAGTGTTTCTTTACGACAGGGTTTAGTCTCATGGGGTGGAGCTGATATTGCTTCCCAGTATAATAATCAGTTCCTGAATAATGCTTGGTTTACTGCTGGAACAACCTTACCTGAAACACAAATTAAACAACCAATTCGTAAGGCTTCTGAAACACACTATCACTACAATACAGTGATGGTACCTAAGACTACAATTGGTGATCAACCAGTCAATTACCAACTTCATGACTTAAATGTTAAGACTACGCCTGAAAAGAACTGGGTTAATGGTATTCAAAGCGTTAACAACAAGGTAGGAATCAATGACGATGTGGTAACTACCAAAGTTGATATGAATTATCTTGGTTCAAATCAGATTGAAGGTGGTTTGCATAGTCTTAAGGTTACTGACGATTATTCCAAATTTGCTAATAATGTTGACTATGCTGGAGCACAAGTTTACGAGAATGAAGAACTTGCGACAGGTAATTATGATATTACTAATAATGGCCAACAGGTTACGGCTACACGAAAGAACCCTGAATCTGCCAATGGTGGTAAAGTTTCCTTAGTAATTGACTTTAAGATTAAGCCAAATGTTAAAACTGGAACTGTCTTTGAAAATTCAGGATCCGGAACCATCAATGATCAAACTGTCCCAACGAATGACGCACAAATTAAAACTTATGAACAAGAAACAGTAAAGCACTGGATGGAAGGCAAGAATATTGTCGATGATAAAACTGAAATCAACGGTGATATTGTTACTACTCAAGTTCATATGACTTTACCAGACCAAAGTACTTTAATTGCGCCATTAAGTTATGTGTCAATTGATGATAACTATACTGATTTTGCTGATAAGACAAATCTTCTTTCTTATCAATTATGGGAAAATGGTGCTAATGTAACTGACCAATACAATATTACTAACGAAAATGGTCATTTAACGGCCGTTCGTAAGAATGCTTCAGCGGCTCCAGCAGGAGAAGTTGTTTTAATCGGAACATTCAAGATTAATGATAATGTTCTTAATGGTACTAAGTTAGTAAATCGAGGATCTGGCCGGCTAAACAATCATACAGTTGAGACTAATACGCCAGCAATTGTTACCTTTACGCAAAGCGTTGATAAGCATTGGGTAGAAGGTTCAAATACCGTTGATACTAAGACCTATATTGCAGATGATGTAGCAACTACAAACATTACAACCACTTTACCTGATCCTAATAGTTTAGCTAAACCATTAACATACCTGTCAATCGATGATGATTACACTAACTTTATGGATAAAGCTAAATTACAAAGTTACCAAGTATGGGAAGGCAACAGCAATGTTACTAGTGAATACACGGTAACAGATAACAATGGACACTTAACGGCACGGCGAAACGATCCAAGCAAAGCGCCAGGAGGTACTTTACGCCTAGTAGCAGTTTGGAAAATTAATGATAATGTTCCTTCTGGTACTAAACTAGTAAATACGGGTTCTAGTCGAATTAACAACCATACAGTAGAAGCCGGCAAACCTTATGTAGTAGTTTACACACAAACTACGGACAAACACTGGGTTGATGGTAACCAGGTTGTTGATGATAAAACTTACGTTGATGGTGACAATGTTAATGGTCAAGTTACTATGTCCTTGCCAAATCCAAGCGATTTAGCCAAACCATTATCTAATGTAATTATTCGTGATGATTACACTAAGTTTGCTAACGATGTTGACTACAAGTCAGCAACAGTAACTGAAAATGATAAGGATGCAACTGATCAATATAACATTGTTAACGAGAATGGGGTAGTTACAGCAACCCGCAAGGACCCTGGTGCAGCACCTGCTGGTAAGGTTCAATTAAATGTTATCTGGACCACTCATACTGGTTTACCTAGTGGAACGAAGTTAGTCAACAGTGGTTCAGGAACGATTAACGGTAAAACTGTAAATACACCGGACCGAACAATCTATACTTTCCATAATGATAGTGATAAGCACTGGGTTGAAGGAAACCGCAAGGTTGATGGCTTAACTCGGATTAATGATGATTTGATTCATGCTGAAATTTCTACTGCTTTACCAGATCCAAGTCAATTAGCTAAGAAGCTCGGTGAAATTCAATTAGTTGACGATTGGTCTGATTTCAAGGACAAGGCTAAGGTTACTAGTTACCGTGTGACTGAAAATGATAAGGATGCAACCGATCAATATAATGTAGTAGTTGATAATAATGGTTTTGTTACTGCTACTCGTAAAGATGCTAGTTCAGCACCAGGTGGCGTTGCTAAATTATTAGTTGACTGGAAGATCAATCACGATGTTGCCAGTGGTACTAAACTACGTAATACTGGTTACACTTTGATCAATAAGAGTCGTGTAGAGGTTCCTACTGTCGACACTGTTACCTTTACTCCAAAGACAGATAAGCACTGGGTCGAGGGTAATCAAGACGTTGATGATAAGACTTATGTTGCTGGTGATGAAGTGCATGGGAATGTCTCAATGACACTACCAGAACCAGAGCAGTTAGCTAAACCACTTTCTAAGATTATCGTTATAGATGACTACCGTAACTTTATGGATAAGGTTACTTATGAGGGTGCTAATGTTTACGAAGGAGATAAAGACGTAACTTCACTCTATGATGTTAAGAATGAGAATGGAATTGTTACTGCTACCCGCAAAGATGCTAGCTCAGCACCGGGTGGGATAGTTTATCTGAAAGCCAACTGGAAACTTAATACTGCTATCCCTAACGGTACTGTCTTAACTAACCGTGGTTTAGGACAGATTAATGATGATCTAGTTCCAACCCCTGATCGCAATATCTATGTCTTCACACAAACAGCAGAAAAGCATTGGAAAGCTGGAGACCAAGATGTTGACAGTAAGACTGTTATTAATGACGATGTAATTCATTCAGAAGTTTCGATGTCCTTACCGGAACCTAATAGCTTAGCAAAATCATTAGAAGATGTAGAAATTGAAGATGATTACAGCGACTTCAAAGATAAAGTTGGACTACCAACAGTTAAACTTTATGAAAATGGTCAAGATGCTAGTGCCGAATATAATGTAACCTTAAAGGATGGCGTGATTACTGCTGTTCGTAAGGATCCATCTAAGGCGCCTGCAGGTACCTTAACCATGAACGTTACTTGGAAAGTTAATCACGATGTGGCTTCGGGAACTAAATTCACTAACAAAGGTACCGGAATTATTAACCGCAGCCGCGTTAAGACTAATACACCAGATGTAGTTACTTTTACTCCAGAAACCGATAAACATTGGACCAATGATAATGATCAATCTGTTGATAATATGGTCTTCATCGCTGGTGATAATGTAAGCAGCAAGGTTTCAATGTCGTTACCAGAGCCACAGAACTTGGCTGAAAAGCTCAAGAAAGTTCAAGTAATTGATAACTTTGCGGACTTTGCGGATAAGGTTGATCTTAAGGGGTATTCCATTACCGAAAACGGAAAAGATGCAAACGATCTTTATAACTTTGAAGTGACTAAGGATCATCAAATCATTGCAACGCGGAAAGATCCTGCAACGACGCCAGGCGGACTCGTAATTCTACGGGCGCAATGGACTTTGCATAAGGACGTTCCAACTGGGACAGTGCTTACTAACAAGGGTTCTGGTCAAATTAATGATGACCTGGTTCCAACCCCTGATCGTCAAATTAAGACTTATACTCAAGATACAGATAAGCATTGGGTTAATAATGGTGGCCAAGTAGTTGATAATAAGCTTGCAATCAATGATGGAATCGTTACTGCTCGGGTTGATATGACCCTTCCTAAGTCCTCAACTCTTGGTAGTAAGATTCATAAAATTCAATTAACCGATGACTTCTCTAAGTTTGCTAAAGATGTTGAAGTGCAAGGAGTCCATGTCTTTGAAGGTGATAAAGATGTAACTGATCAGTATGATATTTCTATTGATCCAAATGGTAAGGTTGTTGCAACCCGCAAGGACCCATCTAAGGTTAATAATCATCAAGGTGAATTGCCAGTTACTATGCAGGCAGTAATGAATGCTAAGGATTCCTTAGATACTAATAATTTAGTCACTAAAGCAACTGGTAACTTAAACAATAACCTTTTTGCCGCTAGGGCCGGATTATTCAATGCTTCCTTTATTCAAACTCATGTATCTTCAGCTAATGGCAAGATCAATTCACAAGTTGATATGCAACTTCCAGAAACTAGCGAAGGGGTAAATAAGGTAGCAGTAACCGACGATTATACTAACTTCAGCAAATATGCCCAACCAGGAGCTGTTCATGTTTATGAAGATGGTAAGGAAGCCACTGCTAATTACACTGTTTCAGATGATGGTGCTGGTCATGTAACAGCAACTCGGAATGACACTGAAAATCTTAATGGTGGCCAAGTTTCAATGAAGGTTGATTACAAGATCAAGGGTGATATTCCTAATGGTACTGTTCTTGAAAATCACGGTTCCGGAACAATTAACGATGAGACAATTCCAACTAATACACCATCAATTACTACCTATACCCAAGAAGCTGAAAAACATTGGGTAGAAGATGATCAAATTGTTGATGGCCGGGTAGTTATTGATGGATCCGTAGCACATGCTAAGGTCACTACTACCTTACCGGACCCATCACAATTAACTGATCCACTTACTAATATGTCAATTAAAGATGATTATTCGAAATTCGCTAAGGATGTTGACCTTACTGATGTTCAAGTTCTTGAGAATGGGAAGTTAGCAACTAGTGAGTATAACCTTGAAAAAGGTGACGGTTTTGTTATCGCAACGCGGAAAGACCCTACTAAGACACCAGGCGGTAATGCACAATTGCTATTAACATTTAATATTCACAAGGATGTTCCTTCAGGCACTAAACTTGAGAATGCTGGATCATCAACAATCAATAATCATACGGTTAAGACTAATACTCCTTGGATTGAAACCTTCTTACCAAATCCAACGAAGGATGTAGTAATTAGTGTTGATAATCAGAAGAGTCTCAATGGCCAAAAGATTGAGTTAGGTCAATATTTTGATTACAAATTGATGGGGTCACAATTGCCGGCTAGTGTAACAGCACTTAATGAATATGGTTTTCACGATGATTATGATGAAACGCATGATCAATATAATGCGGGTTATACTGTCCTCTTAAATGATGACATTACGTTAAAAGATGGAACTGTGCTTAAGAAGAATACTGATGTTACAAAATACACAACACAAGTTGTTGATACAGAAAATGGTAAAGTGGACATTGAATTTGATAAAAACTTCTTGGCAAACGTTGATCTTTCTAAGTCATCATTTGGAGCAACAGCTTATCTTAAGATGAAGCGAGTAAAGAGTGGTACAGTACAAAACAAGTACACAAACTCAATTAATAACATTGACTTTAGTTCTAATACCGTTACAACAACTACGGAAGAACCTAAGAAGCCAGAAACACCACCTACTACACCTAAGAAGCCGGAAACTCCAGTTACGCCAACTGAAACACCAAAGACAACCCCAACACCAACTCCTGCTCCACAAGTAACGCCAGTGCAAGAACCGGTTATGGCTGCAGTAGCAACTCCTGCTCAAGTTGCCACTCCAGTACCACAACAACCAAGTTCTGCTGCTCCTCAAGAAGCATTGCCACAAACTGGTAATGCAAATGAAAGTGGATTAGTTGTAGCTGGATTAGCTGGATTCCTAGTGAGTCTAGGCGCATTTAGTCTTAAGAAAAAGCGAAATTAATTAGTTTGTTTTACACATAAAAATCTCATATCTCCTTAAAAAAGGCTCAGCAGTTTGCTGGGCCTTTTTGCGTGAACAGTGTCAATGGCGAAACTTCTTTTTTTCTCCTTTAGTGTAATAGTGGATTTTAATATATAGAGCAATTTTGATATTGGACGGGATTAAAAATGGATAAAAGAGAATTTAGCCTAAAACTTTATCGAATTTCAAATAATAAGTTATATTACTTGGTAACTGCCTATTCTCAAACAGATGCAATAGACTATCTCCTTGAAAAATTAGGACTTGAGACAAGCACTAAAAGCAACTATTCGATTAAAGATTATGTCAATTACCCAACAAAAGGAATATAGTGCTAGTGACGTAGCAAAAATGATTGGTACTACTCCTAATATGATTGGAAGGATTGCCAATAAGTTAGGGATAAAATCTAAAACATCATGTAATCAATATGGTCGGTGGGTTTCTAGTAAATCGCGCTATTCAAGTAAAGAAATAACCCAGTGGATGTACTATCAAACAGCAATTGATTTGATTAGGAATACATTTAGCAAAAAGAATAAGAACATTAGTTATCAGGAATCACTTTTTGGAGAAGATTATGAAAAACACAATTGATCAATTATCATTAACCCAATTAAAATTCAGTCAAGCCGGAATAAACAGGGACACTGCTACTTGGTTAGCTTTAGAAGCCACATTGCCATTAGAACAACAATGTGCTTGCATAGAAGCCTTAGCGTTAGAGCCTAATCCAAATGAGAAAGTTAAAAGATTAATTGTTGCTAGAGGATTCCAACAACGGCAAAGGCAACGAATTCTTAACAGGTAATGAGAACAACTAATTAAATTAAACGGTGATTATCAGATTATCATCGTTATTTTTAAATTTTAGACAATAAAAAAGAGCGCCTATTAGGACGCCCTCTCAACCGACTACTTGTGAGCTAGGAAGCACTCACAGCACACGGTCTAATAATTATCATTGTGCCTAATAAGCACATTAAAAAGTTAATTAAAAAAGCTATGCGACTATTCAAATAGCTTTTTCAGCGGTGGTATTTGGTTACTGTCGCTTTTTTATTTTCCTGAAAGATAGATAAAGAATAAAACTACAATAGCGATTAATGGTGCGAAGGCTAGTAGAAATAAAAATTTACTAATCTTCCAGAAAATCCAAAGAATAAAAGTAAAGCCAGTAAAAAAGAATACGTTGGAGTTAAAATTTTGGAATAAATAATCCCATCCAAATGTGGCGAAAGGGTAAAAAAGGGCTAGAACACATAGAATTAAACAAAAGATACCATCTTTTTTATCAGTAAAGTTATAAAGAATAAAGATAACAAAATAAACTGATAGATAGTGAGAAAAAATATAACCTTTATCTATTCTGCCAATAGTTCTGTTATATAAATTTAACATTGATGTAACCGCCCTTCTATTTATTTGTTGCCTCTATTTTACACTTTATTTACATTTATGTAAATACAAAGTTTACACCAGTTAAAGTGTGGCGAAAGATACTAAAAAGCTCATTCCAATTTACTTTTGAAGAAAAAGTTAAGGAGTGATAACCCATGATTCGAGTTTTCTATAAGCCTAATTGTAAAGCTTGTCTAATGACTATGCATTTTTTTATCGTTCACCACATCAAATTTATCGATATTGATCTTTCTCAAAGTCCTCAGTATGCTAAGAGTCTTCATGATAAGGGGCATCTTAAGGTACCTGTAGTCATTACAGATACAGAAGAATGGTCGGGATTTCGTCCTGATAAACTTAATCAGCTTCTCCAAAAGCAACGGCTAATGCGGGTGGAGAGGTGATCAACAATGACTGCAGTTACAGAAGAGAAATTATCAAACGTAGATAAATTGTGTCGGCAATCTATTCAGAAATATTTAGATATTAAAGGAATTCCTTATGAAAAACAAGGCTATTATTTAAGACTAACTGATCATGATTCGCTAGTTGTCGATACAAGAATAACCTCACAGAAGCCATACGAGACTTTCTATTGGAATTCGCAAGGCGTTGGAGGAAATCTGTATAATTTTTTAAGATCATATGAAGGACTAGAAAAGAAACTAGCACTAGATCAATTAGAGAAACTAGCTCCAGAATTAGCAAAGGCACCACAACACCATTATCAGGTAGTTGAATATCAACCAGAAAAGTGGCCAGGTAGTCGACAAAATCAACAAATGATTAACTATTTCACTAAAACTCGTAAGTTAGACGAGCGCTTGATTCAAGTTCTCATTAAACATGGCTTAATTAGGCAATTACGTAACGGTAGTGCATTCTTTTCCTGGAGAGATAAAAACATGAAAGAAATTGGTGGTGATGTGCAGGGAACGATAGTTGATCATAAAAGATTTGGGAAACGTGGCACCATTAAAATGATTGCAAAAGGTTCTGCTAGGGAATTTGGCTTTCGTTTTAATGCCAATTCAAAAAACGATGACACTAAAAGGCTATATATTTTTGAAAGCCCAATTGATATGCTGTCCTATTTTCAAATGCATGGTAACCAACCAGGTGCTAAAACTTTTCTATCGCTTAATGGTGCTGCTACCAAGGTAAATACCGTTAGTAATTACATAACTAAATTTGGTGTTCCAGATGAAATTCATTTAGCGTTAGATACTGATACAGCAGGATTGAAGGGTATTATACGCATTAATGGGAGACTTGAAACACTTAGAAAAGAATACGGTTGGGATAATATGAAAATTATAGTAGATCAGCCCAACAGCAATAATAAAGATTGGAACGATGCCTTGAAACTTAATGACAAGCAATACTATGCTGAGTCCATGCACGACTTTGCTAATCGTAAGACTAAAGAATTAGGAGCAAAACGGATTCGACAAATTATGGATGAAATGCTGGCTGGTAATATGGGGAACAGTAAAGCAATAACCAATGAAGTAAATCCACAAAAAACTAGTTTTAAACAACATTTTAAAGATAAGCGAAAAGAACGTTAAGGTATAAATGGTCACGTCATGAAGAAAAAAATTCATGGCGTTTTTACTTTGTCCAAATTTGGACGAAATTAGGCGAAACTTTCGTAAATCAAGAGCTACTGTATCTTAAATTCAGTTGAAATAAGAAAATCAGGTGAAACTATGTTTGATTATTTAATCTTAACCGAAAAGAAATCAGCATTTGATAACTTTGTCGCTGCTCTTGGTGGAGAAACAGGAACAGTTAATGGCCATACATATCAACTAACTCATGCTCAAGGGCACCTACTAGAATTCTTAGATCCAGTAGATCAAGTTGCACCAAACTTGAAAGATAAATATGAATCTTGGGAGTTAAAAGATTTGCCCTGGAACTTACAAGATTTAACATGGCGAAAAAAAGCGAAAAATGGATCAGCACAGAAAATGATTAAAAAAATTGCTAATGAGAGTCGTCAAGCACAAGCAATTGTTATTGCAACTGATAATGATCCAAGCGGAGAAGGTGAACTTCTTGCTTGGGAAATTATTAATGCTATCAATTGGCGAGGACCAGTTTATCGTGAATATCATGATGATGAAAGTAAAAAGGGAATTCAAAAAGCATTAAGGAATTTACGAGATATTTCTAGTCAGAAAAAAGATGGTGACTACATTAAAGCGGTTTTACGGCAGCGATGGGATTTTGCGTCTATGCAAGCAACAAGGGTTTCCACAACATTAGCTCGTAGTGAAGGTTATCGGGTAAAAGTTATTAATCAAGGACGATTAAAGTCAGTAATGCTTGCTTTTACTTTTGATCAACTGCAGCGAATCAAGCATTATCAAAAAAAGCCTTACTACGAAGTTAAATTTAAGGATAATAATGGCCATGTCTATGCTCGCAAAGTAAGAAAAGAAGACGAAGAACTAATTAAAAAGATTCGTCATGCTGATATTAAACTAGCGAAACAAGAACAAAGCACTTACTCATCGCCCGCAGAAGTCAAATTATTAAGTTGTACACGAAAAAAACAGGTCCCTAATACATTAATTGATATGACCGGAATTGATAGTGCAATGGCAGCAAAGGGGTATTCTTCTACAATGGTTGAAGAGGTTTACCAAGAACTTTATGAAAAACATTATCTATCTTATCCGCGAACTGGAGACAAAGTTATTACTAATGATCAGTTTATTGAGCTGATTAATAATGCTGATCAAATCGCAACTGTAATTAACGTCGATCAATCGCTTTTAACACACCGACAACCAAGAGAAAAGTTTGTTAAAGACTCAGCGACTCATGGGGCTAATCGGCCTGGTGAAAAGATTCCTGAAACAATGGGTGAGCTAAAGAAGGCAGTCCCTGGTAAAAGTGAAAAAGCACAAGATTGTGCGGTAGATATCTATAAATTAGTAGCTGCTAGTGCCTTATCCATTCTTGCAGAAGATTATGTTTATGATTCTTATGAAGCATGCGTAGTTAATTATCCGGACTTTGTAACGCACTTTAATCAGCCAGTCGAGTATAATTATCGTCTTATCTATAGTGAAGATAATTTACCTAAGCAACAACAACCACTTGGCAGTAGCGCAATTACATTTATTGATGAAGGGGCCAATCCTAAGCCTGCTTGGCCAACCAAAAAATGGCTCTATCATAGACTTTCTGCTTATGGAAAATATGGGATTGGAACGCCAGCAACTCAACAAAGTACTTTGGCTGCAATTACTAGCAATAATGGCCTGTTGAAAGCAAAAGGAGCTAAGTTAAATCTAACAGATACTGGATTAATGTCGGCTTTAATTGGCTATAACACTTATATTGCTTCACCTAAAATCACCGCACAGTTATTTGATGCAATGGATGTAGTTGCTAAATTTGAAATGGATCCAAATAAAGTCCTAAATACAGTAACTCAGGTTATTAAGCATGATATTCCAATTATGCAGCGAAACGCTAAGCATTTAAAAGATATTCTAGGGGCACCAAAGAAAGTTAAGTATGAAAAGAAAGAGAAAGTGATGGTTCAATTCCAAGGAAAAGCGGTTCAAATTAGTCGTAAGTGGGGTACTCATACTTTTACAGATCAGGAACTTGAGGATTTATCTGCTGGGAAAATAATTACTTTCAAATATAAGAAAGGTAATTTGAGTGGTCAACTTGGCCCAAGTGAATATAAGGGACGGAAATTTATTGGCTTTATACCAGATTTTAAAAAGCGAGGTAAATAAAAATGATGAAAATTACAGGAATACTAAAGGCTCAAGAAATTGAGGGTAATGATGTGCTATTAGATTTTGAATGTGAAAGTAATAGCGGATCTCAATT
>ERZ778495.1992-NODE-1992-length-12387-cov-9.755920_pt1 | contig 12387 bp, 12 predicted proteins | sample MGYA00433100_ERZ778495 | MGnify/ENA primary metagenome ERZ778495 (study PRJEB29527, sample SAMN07138962) | mouse gut metagenome | material: feces | host: mouse | place: China:Nanjing | collected 2016-01-25 ...
GGGTCAGAGCCGATCTCAAGGTTATGGGAAAGCTGCCCTTTTAAGTTCATCACAAATTTGTGGTTGAACGAATCAAAGGACACCGCCATCTTAAACCCGGCATACTCCCCGACTGTGGCAGGCACATTGACGGTTTTCATCTCCTTGCACATCTCCACAAGTGCGGCTCCGGCTTCTTTTTTATCCGTATAAGCCTTATCCCCGACTTTCATAAAAAACTGCTCTTTATCCACCGGAAGATTTGTCTTTGCTGTCTGAATATCCGCTGTCATGCCGCTGATTCTCTCTTTCAGAATGGCTATCTGCTGTGGGTAGTGCTTTGCAATGTTGTCCTCAAGTCGGTATTTCTGGCTGGTATGGTTCGCTTTCATCAGCTTTAGCTTGGATACCTGAATATCCAGATCCATTTTTTCCTTTATATATGGGTTTCCGGTAGCCAGTGCTTTCACCTCCGCATAAGTGAGTGCCGCCTCGTCCACGTCCTCACAGCTGCGCACCGGAGATTTGCTCGTCATAATCTGCCCGATGAATTTCTGCTTGTTCTCGATGAGCTGCCAACTGTACGAATCGAATGTACCTTCTGTTACATAACGGAAAATCTTAACCTTTGGATTGAGGTTGCCCTGCCTTAAAATACGACCTTCCTGCTGTTCGATATCAGAAGGACGTATTTCACGAAACATTTAAAATGCCGAAAAATACGCCCTTCTTAAAGGATATTCCCTATGAATTTATAATAGATTTTTACTTCCTGTGTCCTCTGTCCGTCTGTTTCCTTTGCTTCGCCTATGGTAATCTTTTCAATAAGCCTGTTCAGGAGTGATGCACTCAGTTCCTCAACGCCTGCATAATTTTTTATGAGTTTTGCAAACTGTTCCGCATTTTCTTCCTCATCACTCTTTGCCCTGTTCTGTTCTTCCAGCTCCCTTATTTTCACTTCAAGTTCGGTCTGCTCGGCTTCATACTTCCTGCTCATCATCTGATAATTGCGCTCTGTGATGCCGCCGCTTATCTTATCTTCATAGAGTGACTGGAACAGCTTATCCACTTCCGATAATCTTGCTTTGCACTGTTTTAATTCTTTCTCCAATGCTTTCCGTCTGTCAGTTTCCGCCCTGCCAGCCTTTTTTAACAGCTTATCCACCATTGACGAATTATCCCGCAGCGCTTCATCAGCGTGTTTCTGAATGTCTGCAAGGACACTCTCATATAACGCCCTCGCCTCTATCCAATGGCTTGTGTCGGCTGATTTTCCAAATGTCTTGTAGTTGTTGCACATATAACCGTATTCGTCAATCAGTTCTTCCTTCGGGCTTCTGTGCGCTTTGGAAAGCGTCATGGCATAGCCGCAGTCCTCACATTTGACCAGCCCTGCAAAGATATTCTCAAAAGGCTTTTTCTTGGTCTGTGCGTTCCTCCTGCTTGTGATTAACCTCTGCACCAGTTCAAAGTCTGCCGGATCGACAATCGGCTCATGCACATCTTTGACTACTGTATAATTTTCAGGAAGTACGCACCTGCTCTTGTGGCTTTTGAATGACGGCGATACACGCTTGCCCATGACAAGATGACCCGCGTACACTGGATTCCGGAGTATGCCCCTGATACTGTTGTTGCTCCACTCATAACGCCTTGCATCGTCCTCACCGTCGAAATGCCTTTCATATCCGTTTGGATTGACCGCCGACGGTCTTAAAATATGCAGCATGTTGATGTGACTGCGGATTGCGGAAATGCCTTTCCCCTCTTTTGCAAGGTCAAATATCATTCTGACTGTCGGTGCGTAACGCTCGTCTATAACTAAACGATGCCTGTCCTCTTTGTCCTTCTGATAGCCATACGGGGCTGATGTGGCTACATACATCCCGCTCATCACCCTCGCACGTTTGGCACTTTTGACTTTCTTTGAAGTGTCCTTCGCATAAAGTTCATTGATGATGTTGCGGAAAGGCGTAAAATCTGCTGACTCCTGCTCGTCGGTGTCCACCACGTCATTCACTGCAATGTAGCGTACATTATGTTCAGGGAAATATACCTCAATGAAAACTCCCGTTTCAAGGTAATTCCTCCCCAGTCTGGAAAGGTCTTTTGTGATTACACAGTTGATTTTTCCGCTTTCAATGTCTGACAGCATTCTCTGAAAGTCAGGACGGTTGTAATTTGTCCCGCTGTACCCGTCGTCCACATAGAATGATGTGTTGCTGATGCCGTTTTCCCTTGCATAACGCATGAGCATTTCCTTCTGCGTCTGTATGCTTGAGCTTTCCTGCACGTTCCCGTCGTCCCTTGATAACCTGCAATAAAGGGCTGCATTGTATGTTTTTGTTGTGGTCTGCCCTGCCATAAATAATACCTCCATTCGTGACAAGGCATTCCGCTATTCAGTTAAGTCCATTATACCGTTTTACCCGCCACCTTTCAAGCTGATTTTTGTTGAATTTCCGCTGTTTTTCTATATTTTCTGTAATATTCGTGGAAATTTCTGCTTTTAGCTCCCCTGCATTTTCCGTCTGATATTATCAAGCGCAACGCTGCCGAATACCTCTGTCATTTCCTGTTTCCCGACATAAACAGGCTTTACAACGATTTTCACCGGCTCTTTCCTACCTTTCCCACCTGTTTCTTTTTTATTGCTTTTTTCCTCTCTATTTTCGACCATAAAATTATCCTTACCCTTTCTGCGGTCATTTTCCCGCCAACAATATCACAATCCGATTTATCTCTCTGTACAGAAAGATGAATCTGCATAAAAAAACAGGGCAACTATAAAGCCTGCAAAGGGTATAGTTTCCCCTTGTAGGTTTATAATTGCCCTGACGCTGTGTAAACGCAGCGATTAACACTGCGTAAATCTGCCATTTATAAAGACTGTTCATCTTTTTTGGCTTGTTTTGTGTTTGTTCCGTAATGCTGTGATTTGTAATCATCAACACATTTCTTATTGGCACTAAGCTGTGCCTTGAGGGATATTCTTGCTGTTGTTTTTACCTGTTCGAGATTTTCCTGCTTCCGTTCAGGTTCCTGAAAGGATTTCGTAACCTTCCCCATAATCCCATTTGCGGATTTCATGAATTTTTCTTTTAATGTTTCCAAACGCCTTACAGCATAATCCCGCAGTTTTTTATCGGCGGTGCGTTCTGGTGCGGACAGCCATTTTGAATAATCATCAAGGATTTTTATGTCCTCTTTCTGTGTCTGCTGTCGGACGGTATCGGTAACGACTTCACAGGCTTTTTCATATGCCTGTCCTGCCACCTCATCAACCAGCGTTTCCATGTCCGCAAGCTGCATTGTGACTGCTTCAAGCGCAGAATGTTTTTCCATGATTGCGGCATTTTTCTCCGCAATAAGCACATCCTGTTTTTCAATCACTTTTTCCCTTTGTGATAAAACATTTTCTGCATTTTGGATTTTCTTCTCCTGTTCTTCTATGGCTTTGTCAGTCTGGGTAAGGATTTCCCTCTGCACAGAGATTGTTTCTTTCTGTTTTTCAATGATAAAATCCTGTTTCTCCAAATATCCCCTGCCGCCATAAGTCGGCTCAATCTGCAAGTGGAGATTATGCTTTGCACAGATACGGAAAAGCATCTTCCGGCATTCCGCATCAAAGGTCTGCTTACGGTTATTGTTCCTGCCTTTTTTCCTGTCGGGATTGGGTAATGGTATGCCCAATTCTTCAAGTGCCTTCTCCTGCTGGGGGCACAATTCTCCGTATTTATTTTCACAGTCAAAGACGTGCCTTTCATGGATATGCGGAGTGCCTTCGTCAAGATGTAGCGCCCAATCCAATATGTGTACATGAGAGCCGAATTTTTCTTCCATCTCTGCAAAAAATTCTATTGCAATCTTGGCTAACAGTTCACCCGATACGGATTCATCAATCGTTCCGATTTGATAAATACTTTCTTCGGGACACGTTTTGTTATTTGTGAGTAAATCCGTCACCGTTCTGTTGCGCTCGGTGTGTCTTGTTTTTTCGTTCCGTTCATTCTGTGCCTGTATATGGTCTGCGTAATGTTCAAAATAATAAAGCTGTTCAATCTTTTCAAATGAATAATCATTTTCTTTGTCATGTTCCCTTATTTTTGCAGATGAAAATCCAGTGTAACAGTCCCAGTAAATATTTTGATTTGCCCTGTCCGCATCTATATGCTCGCTGTTTTCAATATCAAATCTGCGGTCATTATGCTTGGGATTGTAAGCGCCGTTTTTTCCGACTCTGCCGTTATGCCTTGTCAGTTTCATTCAATCGCAATCTTCCCCCTTTCTTTCCAGTGTCCCTCCAACGGGAAAAGCCTGTCCCCTCTGCCCGCAGGGGACAGGGCATTTCCCTTCATTTTCTCCCCAAGCGGAGCTTGGGAGAAAGGCAGCTTTGCTGCCAGTCCTGCCGATTTCAGCGTCAGGCAATACCCAGTACGAAGTGACGCAGGCATCACTTCACTGGGCAATGGCTGCCGCCCTTGACCTGCACAGGGATATTGCATTCCCTGTACCCTTGCACAAAGGGCTTGCGCCCTCTGTACTCCCCTCCGCATCAGCTAACGCTTATGCGGTTTTTGCCCATCATGTTGTGCAAAAAAGCTGTGACATTTTTAATCTGCCACAGCTTGGAAAGTTCTTTTTATTCATTTCAATTTCTGCAATCTAATTCTTTCTCCTTCCTGCCTGTTACGCTGTATATTTACTATGAAAAAAGCATTCAAGATTTCTCCCAAATGCTCCATCATTTCCCCGCTATGTTTTTGTAATTTCCTCTTGTCCGGAGTTGTTAAACCCTGCACGCCTTTCCTTTCATATCTTACCACATTCTAAATACGACACACAAGTTTTTATATTTTGCTAATTGATGCCCCTGCATATAAAAAAGTTACTATTCACGGAGCGGAGCCGTTCATAGTGACGTAAAACCTTAATTTAGGAAACATCCAAAATTGTACCAATATCGTCTTTGTAATATGCGCTAAAGTCCTTTTGGACCAGTTTTCCCGCAATGTCCTGTCTTTCCAGCTCCTCGATGATTTCTCCAATCACACGTTCCTTATATCTGCCGCAACCATCACCCCAGTAGCTTTTCAGCCTGTCCCATATGCTGTTTTCGCCTATGCAAACAGAAAAACAATTTTTATAGTGCACACAGCTATCATTGTAATATTTTCGATAACTGTTATTAATTTCACGCCGCGCCGTATCCAGATATATTTTCTCTATTTCGTCCTCCGGATCAAAAATTTCCTCCAGCCTCGCAAGCAGTACGTCTCTCCCTGTATCACATTTCTTGGCAAATTCTTCACCGCCTGCCAAAATGCTTATTGTATATAAGTCAAGACTGATATAGCTTCCGCTTCGGTTGACACATCCCCTGACAACGCCTGCATGGCTCTGCCGCATCACTTGTGTAATTTTCCCTTTAAAATCTTCCCCTAAATCCACCTGTTTGATGTTGAATTTTTTCGCAGCCTCCCTGTATTCTGCACATTTGGAAATGATTTCCTCCGAAACCTGTTTTTTTTCCAAGCATTTCAAACTATGGAGCAGTTCTTCCGTTTCCGCAAAATATTTTGAATACATTTCTTTCAGCCCTGTTTCCAGCCATTCCCAAAATCCCTCACGTTTCTGTTGGCAGACCGCCTCATCCACACTCAGTATTTCATTGTCGCTGGTATATTTGATGCCTAACCTGACATTACGGCAGTCAATATGCCCCTCAAGTATGGGAATCTTTCCCTCTTCCATCTTCTGTATAGCTTCATTGCGTTTACTCTCAATTCCCTGCTCATAATCAACGGCGCCGTTCACATTTTCTATTTCATTTGCTTTACCCAGCCCCAGCAAAAACAGCCGCAGCAATATGTCATTCCCGCCTTTTGAAATGGAATGCCTTAACTGCTTATGTGCATTTGCGCCAAAGGACGCTATCTCCTCACACATGATTGAAATTACATCTTTCCTGATGACAGATTCTGTAATATCTTCCCTTATCGAATCTGAATTGCCGTCAATGCCCCTCGTATCTACAATCGAAGAGATGTATTCCGGAATACCCGCTTCAAAATCCCTTCTGTTGACACAGATTGAAATTTTCTCTGGAAATGGTGCGTCCGGTATTTTTCCGTCATTTAGTTCCTGCATGTATTTTTTCAGCCAGTCTTCAAATCTTCCTTCTGAAAACACAAATTCCGTCTTTTCCCTGCCGTCGTAATTGATATTCCGGCTGATTGTGTCCAAAAGATTTTCCTTCGTGCATTCAAGGCTCTGCGCGCCTGACTGTTCCAAATAACCTAAAATGTCTGCTTCTTCCGTTTGCAGTTTACCGTTCTTATAAGGATAGCCTGACATATTGCTGATCAGGCGAATGATTTCAGTGGGCACCTCCACTTTCGGGTCATATATTTTATCCCGAAATTCTTTCACATACTCCCCGAATGCATTCCCAGGCATCTTTGTAATAACAATCCTGCTTTGTTCTTCCGTATACAGTATCCTTGTCTCACATACTGTTGTCCTGCCGCTGGCAGTCTTAAGCAGCGGCAGATCATTAATATTCCCGCCTGCAAAACAGTTTTTGTCAATCAGACCGGTCAGATAACAGATAGCAGTTGACTTCCCTACGCCAACCTTTCCGTTGAAATAAAGGTGATACCGTTCCACGCTGCAGTTTTCTTCAATCACCTTGCTCCGTTTTTTAATGCTGTAAGCCTGCTCACGCACAACATCATGTCTGTTGTCATCATGATACAGTGCGTCAGCCAGTTCCCCAGCCTCCCTGCATTTTTCAATAATCCTTCCTCTCATGCTGAAATCCAATTGATTCATCTTACTTACTCCTTTTGTATATAGTATAGAAAAAGCCTTTTTGCAAGGGAAATAACATCCTGCGGACTGTCATTGTGGAGCTGACTCCTCCTCAGCCTGACGTAGCGGCGCCAGCCCCTCTTTGTTGAAGCGGAAAAATACGGTACCTTCTACATATTCGTCGTCAAAGGCGTATTTTTCGCCTTCATCAGTATTCTCGTAATCCCAATCCTCCTCATGGTATTCGGGATAGGGAATTGCCGCAAACACGAGACCGTCGTAGCCCTCGGGGATCTTGAAGATATATGTAAGATAGTCAAAGCAATCTATATACTGATCTCCGCTTGCATCAGCAATCCAGTCACCAAATTCCCATTTGGAATCCATTGTATAGGACACATCGTAGGATACACCGTCAACATCTATCATAGTAGTATATTCTGCGGCATCATCCCCTTCTAAATCCTTGTATGGAAACTGGCGCCCTGTATACCAATCATAGCAATTCATCATTAAATTCCCAGCACCATATTCAATATTCTTGGCGCTGTCATAATAACACTGATAAGTTCCAAGCAATTCAAGATGCACAAGCAGATATCCGTCCTCTTCTGCCGGTTCACTGTAACAGTCAAGCTGCTGCCATGTGTCATCTGTTACCATCTGCTGCTCCGGATGATACCGATCACGAATGACCATATCCACCGTACAGTCCACCGGCGCATCCTTCACCAGCGCACCATGCTCCTCAAAATATGTCTGTTTTGGCTCCCCTTCCGTTTCCCCGCATACCGTACAGGTCTTAGGCTCGGAAAAAGTCGCTTCTTTCCATTCATGCGCACACACGGATTCGGTTTCCTCCTGTGGGACTTCAGTGGGCGTATTCTCGACTACGGCAGTGCTGATAACCGCATTGTTCGCCGCTGGTTCCGCCGTATTGCCGCACGCCATAAGCAACGGGACAGATGCTACCGCCATGATTGCCATGTTTATTACTTTTTTTCTCATTTCTGTTTCTCCTTCTTTTAAATTGTGTATTGTGTTTTCCAAAAATCCGGAAAAGTATACTTTTCCGTGTCGTCCATAATGCCGAAAAAATTATGTGAATTATATCGAAATATATTGACAAACAGTATATTTTTGGTTAAAATTTCATACAAATAACGTACTTGAGCGTAAACCGTTTAAGTATACTCTTTCGGTTTTAAGGTAAAAATCGAAAATTACCCCTTTTCAAATTCTCTTGCTTTATCAAAGAATGTACTTGTTGCCAAGTTGCAGGTTCTTGCTGCCTGTTTCAAGGTCAGTTTCTTATCCCTCCATTGTTTATGTACCTCGTAAAAGTTGTCAGGTAATGGAACTGGTGGTCTGCCAAACTTAACTCCCCTTGCTTTAGCGGCAGCAATCCCCTCTGCCTGTCTCTGTTTGATATTGATGCGTTCGTTTTCCGCAACATAACTCAACAGCGCAAGCACTATGTCGCTGATAAATGTACCTAAAAGGTTCTTATCCCGTCTGGTATCAAGGATTGGCATATCAATCACAACTATATCCGCACCCTTTTCTTTTGTAATAATCCGCCACTGTTCGTTTAAATCTGCATAATTCCTACCCAAGCGGTCAATAGACTTCACAAACAGGACAGAATTGTTATCCAATTTGCGCAATAATCGTTTATACTGTGGTCTGTTAAAGTCCTTTCCCGATTGTTTGTCCATATAAATCTGCTTTTCCGGCACCCCCATTTCTTTCAGTGCAATCAACTGTCTGTCCTCGTTCTGCTCCCTGCTGCTGCATCTCATATACCCGTAAAACTTCCGCCCTTCCATGTCATACCTCCATAATATGGCTTTTTAACACCCGTACAGCAAAATCATATATCTCTATTTCCATACGAATACTGTTGATGAAAACGAAATAGTCCTTCTCTGCCATCTCCTCTGACAGCCGCATTGCCAACCGATAAAACAATGCCTTTACTTCTGCATCCGGCGTTAAAGCCGCTACCAAACATAACCTTTTTATAGTATTCTGGTAATTTCCACACCCAAAAACGACTAATATTCTTTTTTCTTCAATTGTTGTTCTCATATGCCCTCCTCATGCAAGAATGTAAAGCTTATTCGGTCTGCCGCGTCCCTGCCTTTTTCTTTCTAAAAGTCCTGCCTGCTCCAATTCCAGTAAAGCCCTTTTTACAGCAGCGTCGCTCTTGGATAATACAGCCATCTGTTCACTTATTGGAAATCTTGTGTAAAGATATCCTTTATCATCCTCTTCTTTTTCATTGACTGTTTTATCCAGCAGCCGGACATAAAGCAATTTTGCGGTACTGCTGATTTTCATGTCTGCCAAAAATCTTGGATATGGCATACTCGGCGGCATCTCTGTATCTGCCGTAAGATAATTACGCTCCATTCATTTTCTCCTTAATCTTATTTTTATTCTGCCGTTCTCCCCCGACCAATATGGTCATTACTACCTTCCTGACAGGCAACCCTTTTCGGCGCTGTGTCGTTTTCTGCTCTTGGCAGGCTCGCATTTTACGCCCGCCAGCGATAGCTGGTTATATGCCAGCCATTCCTTTTCGGCGGACTCGTCTTCGCCTGCTTCCCCGAAACAGTAACAGTAATATGGACGGTCATTCAGTTTTCTTTTCCTCATGGAATGTGTTTATTATGGCACGTTATTGACCTGTCTTCCGTATATCCGTAAATCGGGAAAAACTCCAAAAAAAGAAAAAATTCCGCGATTACGGAAATCTTGTAGTATACTGGATTCAGAAAACCACTATTCGCAGTATTCACTTATTTAAAGGGAGAACTTATGAAAACGAAATTAACAATACAGGAAAAACTAAAAGATTTAAGGGTAGAACGCAGTCTTACCCTTGAACAGCTCGCAGCGGAAACGAGAATTTCCAAAACTGCACTTAATTCCTATGAAACAGATGAGCTGAAAGACATTCCCCATACTGTCATTGTAAAACTGGCAGAATACTATGGTGTTTCCACTGATTATCTGCTCGGACTGACTGAAAACATAAAATACCACAGCATCGGGATTCAGGAACTTAAAATTGATGATGCTATGGCAGAACTTTTGCAATCCGGTCACATCAATAACCGCTTGCTCTGTGAACTTGCCACGCATCCGGAATTTTCAAAGCTAATGACTGATTTGGAAATCTATGTTGACGGACTTATCAACCTTCAGATACAGACCATCAATTCTGCACTAGACGCTGTAAGGCAGCGGCTGTCTGAACAGTTTCATCCGGACAATGGTGATTATTACATGAAGCTGTTAGATGCTTCCCATATAGAAGATGATGATTATTTTCTGAACATCATACAGAATGATTTGAAAGCTGTCATTAGTGACATCCGTGCCCGTCACAAGAAAGATACGGAAAATGCTGCTGACATTAATATCACTGACAAAATTAATGAAACCTTTGATGATATAAACAATTATAACGGCAATCTGTTGGATTTGCTGATGTATTATTTCTGCAAGGAAATACGCCTTCCGTTAAGTTCACTGTCCAGTGAGGAAATACAGACGATGCGTGCATTGTTTCAACGTTCAGGACGTTATAAATCCGAAGCAAGACTTTTCCGCAAGGGACGGAAAAAATAGAAATGACTGTCTTTCCTCTTGAAAACAGAAAAAGCAGTGGACTGTTTTTCAATAAAACTTTGTTCACTGCTTTAATGATTTTATTCAGTCAGCGGATTATGCCAGTACAGGTTCTCTTTTCTCAATGACAGCCTCTACTTCATCAATTGTCTTTTCCACACATTCTGCTATCTGTTCTAATGTATAGCCTTTCATGTGCATATTTAAAATAATTTTTTCTTCTCTTTCTGCTCCGCCTCTTTCTCTAATTCCCTGCGAAAGATTACACATGGCACTCACATCCTTTCTTATTCTATCATCTAACGGAATACTGTACTCTTTCTCCATAATTCCTAATTTTTCATCAACAGACAACTCTATTGACAACAGTGTACTCAACAGACGATGAAGTTCATACTTATCATCATGCTTCGGAAGTTCATTTGATATACCAATCAGGATAATATTCAACAGGTCAAGCCCGCCTTGCCACGGATAAGAACCAACTAAATCATCTTTTGTCAGATGCACATAAGCCATGCTGTTTTCGTCCATGTTCATACATACCCAAATGGAGAAAACACGCTTGATGTCATTATAGTTTGTCTTGACAAAATCACGTTCTTTCTGCGAGGAAACGAGGCGGCTTACATAAAAAACTGCCCTGTTAAGAATATGGTAGCCTGTCGGCTCATCTTTCTGCGCCTCTAAATTCACGATAACCTGTGTGATGCCGTCTTTCATCCGTACATAAAAAATAATGTCAAACCGAATAAGCCCTTCGTTAATCTCCGCATTCTCCGTATTCATGCCGACAATCCTCTGCCCGTCTTTCTCCTTTTCGGTATTTGTCAGCCCCGGCTCTACCGGAACCACGCTGATAAATGGTTCTCCCTCAATATAGGATACCACGTCTTTCGGATTCATTCCACGGAATTCATCAACGGTCTTTACCAGAATATGTGCCAAAATGATTTTATTTCCCAACAGACATTTTGCTTTTGCATCATATTGGGCATCTTTGTCCGTTGCAGACACCACATTTTTTATTTCAGTGTTTATTGATATATCCACAGCCATAACCTCCTTTTTATTCATTTGCAGGAAATGCAAAAGCCATTCCCAAAAGGTATATGACCTTAAAATTATTATACCCCGAAATTACTGTTAAATCAATCGAATTTTGGGCAATATCATGCCTGCATACTATGTGCGTATTATAAATGCACATTATTTCTTTTTAACTGAATTGCGGAATGCCTTGAATTTTCTTGATTTGTTAATGTATCGCCTAGCACGTCCTTCTTCGGACGGACGCCAAGGCACATCAAGGTGGTGCAGCGCTATCAGTCTGTCCTGCACGTTGGTTCCTGCGCCCATTTTCTGCGTCGAACCCAATAAAAAACGAACCTGTCCGCTTCTTACCTTGCCAAACAGCTCCGCTTTCCTTGTTTCCGTATTCGCTTCATGTATAAATGCTATTTCCTCCGGCGGCACTCCTTTCTCCACCAGTTTATTTTTTATATCCTCATAGACATTAAATGTGCCATCTCCTTTCGGTGTTGATAAATCGCAAAAAATCAACTGCGTGGACTTCTGCTCCTTTGTCTGCTCCCATATCTCAAATGCCTTTTCGACACAGGTTGTTGCTTTGGAGGTTTCATTGTCCGGCAGCATATCATTGATAAGCCGCTGATCCAGAGCCAGCTTCCTGCCGTCATTTGTGATTTTCAGCATATTATCGACTGATGCGTCCACCTTACGGTCACGCACAGCTTCCGCCCGTTCCGCAAGGGAAGCCACCATATCCTGCTGGTATTCGCTCGGCTTTAATACTACGTTTTCATACTCCGCTTCCGGCACAGGCAGATTTAGCATATCCGGTGTCTGAATGTCGGCGCTCTCCTTAAAAAGCGCAATCAGTTCCGGCAGGTTGAAAAACTTTGCAAACCTTGTCTTTGCCCTGTATCCGGTTCC
>ERZ778495.1994-NODE-1994-length-12385-cov-5.848094_pt1 | contig 12385 bp, 13 predicted proteins | sample MGYA00433100_ERZ778495 | MGnify/ENA primary metagenome ERZ778495 (study PRJEB29527, sample SAMN07138962) | mouse gut metagenome | material: feces | host: mouse | place: China:Nanjing | collected 2016-01-25 ...
TTTCCGCTTGTTCTTTATAATTGGAAAAGCGCAATAAGTATTATACAAGTGACATAAAAAGCTACAAGTAATAAGATATTTTTCCCCATTTTTTTTCCCTAATAATAAAGATGTCATGGCAACATTCAAGGCAACGATAAAAAAAGAGAAAATGAGAGCCGATAAAACATGGCTTGTTCTTATACGATTTTCGCATTCCGGTGAAAGCAGATATATACCGACCACCATGTATGTGACAAAAAAAGACCTTACGGCCTCGTGGAAAATCAAGAACACTGAAATATTAGATAGGTGTGATTATCTTATACAGGAATACAAGAAGAAGATGTATAAACTAAATATGGAGATAAATAATGTTGGTATTTAAAAGAAAATAATAAGATGAAAAAAACTAAAGTAATATTTGCATTTTTGCTACTTATCCTATGTGGTTGCAGTAGTGATGAAACTTTTGTTGATACGCCCACGACAGATGAAGAAGAAATAACTGATGACAGCACAAAAATGTTCAAAACAGAATATGCGGATGGGGAATATACTCAGCCCCTATATTTTGGTTTTGAGTTGACTGATATAATTAGTAATACGGGGTGTCTTTACATTAAATCCTTGGATAACCGTTTATATTATGATAATTATGAAAATGGTGAGAGAGCAGATCGCTTGTTGCCCCCAATCGATGATCCCACTTATGAATGGAAAAAAAAGTACGTTGAAATTCAAAAGATAAATGAAACCATATCCGAAGGCTATAAATACTATCTTGTTTCAAATTTTACATTTTCAGTTCTAAATGAGTATAAAATAATCTTTCTGTATAACATAAAGCAAAATGACATTTGGCGTATATGGCGAGGTCATGAAGTACCCTATGTATATAAGACTAAGCAGTACAATGGCATTGTGTTGGATGAGGCGGTAAGGCTCGAAGATATTATGCCAACGGACACGGCTACATCTGTCAAATAATTCACAAATAATTGTAAATAGTTTATAAAATATCACAAATTTATTTGTTGGTTTATAATTTAATAATTACCTTTGCTTTATACAAACAAGCAAACATAAATCCTATACATAAACCGAGTGCCAAAGAGCCATAATTTATCATCATGGGACAAAAAAAAATACATAAAAATAAGAACATCCAAAGTAATGTGAATAACAAAACGACTTTGAATGAAAGATTTGTACTCACTGATGTGTCTAAGGATGAATTGAACAAAAGAAGAATACCAGTATATTCTTACCTATTATAAATGCTTGATAGCTCCTATCCCTTTTATTTTGTCATGAATGAAAAAGGAGATGCCGATAATGGCATACTCACCGTCAAGTTGTATCGGTTTAAATCAACAAAATCGAAAATTACATATATTGTTCGTGTGGAAATTTACCAAAACCATGTTTATGCAGTAAAATTCTATACAAAAAATTCAAGACATTCAAAAAACAAATACAGTCTTATGACTAATACAAATGAGCCAAGGTTTATAATACATACTTGCATAAACATTATGTTATCCATATATAAAAATGACAAAATGGCCTCATTTGGATTTATAGGAGCAAGCAGTATTAATGAAGATAGTACATATTGTACTAAACGGTACAGGGTTTATTCTAAAATTGTTGCAACATATTTCAGCGATGAGAATTTCTACCATAAGGAAAATAAGAATAAAAGTGCATATATGCTTATAAACAATAAAACATTGGCGAATAATCCTAAGCTCATAGAGGACATTGAAAGTTTCTTTATTGAACAATATGATTATTTTAATTAAACCAAAGCGACACGTAGTATTTGGCTCTTTCTGTTCGTAAGGTAAAAAAGAATTAAACATTTAATATATCGCAAAAATAATGGAACTTAATACCAAAAATCACACAAATTACAATATAGACACTTGCATTCATGAGTGCGAATATATGAACCGAAGCGAGGCAATGATATATTTACGTCAATTAATAGAAGACTGTTCCAGTGATGATGAATTGATTGAGTTTGCCAATAATGCAATCTTTTGCCTCGGTACCGGAAACAGAGATGTAGTGTTTAACGATTATCTGTATAAAGACGAATTGGCTCACATCTGTAACGTTGTAGATAATAGAAGTTTGAAATAGGTGCAATATATTCCCTATATTTTCCCCTCTAAAGAGCTTTTTAAATCATAAATAATTAACAATCAACAAATTAAAGCATTGAGAGTCTCCGCTTCCGGTTCTGAAGGTCGAGGGTTTGAATCCCTCCGGGATCACAAAAAGATTCCACTACCACCCGGTAGTAAATAAGCGGAAACCCTTTATTTATGGGATTTCCGCTTGTTCTTTATAATTGGAAAAGCGCAATAAGTATTATACAAGTGACATAAAAAGCTACAAGTAATAAGATATTTTTCCCCAATAATAAAGATGTCATGGCAACATTCAAGACAACAATTAAAAAAGAGAAAATGAGAGCCGATAAAACATCTATTTTACGGAACAATATCATAGAGCGTACTGTCATTGTCTTGGAATATGGTTTGCATTAGCTGTATGCCCACTTTTGCTATGCTGTCTGTATCCGTATCTATTCGGAGGCTGAGGACAGGAGCATGTGTCATATCGTGATAATCAATAGGAGTGTTTCCGTAAGTATTTTCCACAGTCGGGTAGCCGTGTTCTGAGGCAAACAGTTTGATTTTTGTAAGATACGGGAGCTGACTTTTAGTGATTGCCTCATAGTCGATATAAAACTTACCGTTCTCCTGCATGAAATAGATACATGCCACGGGGCTGGAACAAATTCCGACGAAGTCATATTCGGTTTGCCTGTTTTTCAATCTCTCCAACACAATCGGCAGCTCGTTAATCGTAATTTGTTCGGCATACATCACAGCAGGAACATCGACCACTTCATGTGACACCTCACTACGTCTTACTCCATTTCCACACCCTGTAAGCCACAATACAGAAGCCGTTGCCACAATTATTATGGTAATAAAATCCTTCGTCATACAGATGTCTGTTTATCGGTAATCTGTTTGCGAAATTACTCTTTTTTTTTGTTTATTCCGTCACTCCACAGATGAAAATATTCCAGACATATAATTATTAAAAGTTCTTTTTGTGGTATTTGTATTATGTGATGTACCGAATTGTCTTTTTATTTCATTCGTCATCAATGCTGACGTGTATAACCGGCCCAAATTTCAAAATTATCGGTAATTTGTATTTTAGTCCATGATCAATATCTTTGGAGAACACAATTCTGACGTAATTGTTTTCAACATGACATTGGCAATCGTGTCTTTAGACATAGCATTCCGGGTTGGCAATTTATTGTTATTTGGTTGAAAATTCATTTTCAGTAAATTACAACAGGGATCTATTCCGTTATGCAAACATCTGGTTTGCCAGAGACTGTTGATCTCAGGCTTTTGTTTGATTATACTGTTTTTATTGATGTTTATTATAGTGTAAATATAAAGTAAGGGTCTTTTTTGTTTGGTGTTTAGCGCAAAAGAGACTATCTTTGAAGGCAAACAGATATTTTTTCCTATAATATTATTATATTTGAAATGAAACGATTTAAAAAGATAGTTGCGATAGAGCCTGTGAGCATGGTTCCTTCTGCCGAAAAGCGATTGCACGACTATGCGGATGAAGTGGAGATGTATGGCGATATACCTGTTGATGCCGATGAGATAGTAAGGCGTATAGGGGATGCCGATGCCGTCTTACTCAGCTATACCTCAGCCATGACGAAGGAAGTGATTGCCAGATGCGGCAATGTGAGATATATAGGCATGTGCTGTTCGCTCTACTCCCCTGAGAGTGCCAATGTGGATATTATGTATGCCGGTGAGCATGGAATAACGGTAACCGGTATACGTGACTATGGCGATGAGGGAGTGGTGGAATATGCGGTCAGTGAACTTGTGCGTTGTATGCATGGATTTGGCGGGAAAGCATGGTTCGGTGAGCCAAGTGAGATGACGGGATTGAAAGTTGGAATCGTAGGTCTGGGTAAATCAGGCGGTATGATAGCGGATGCCATGCATTTCTTTGGTGCTGATATAGCTTATTTTGCCCGTAGCGAAAAAGCCGATGCCGGAGCCAAGGGATACCGTTTTATGCCGCTTGGCGACCTTTTGGAACGGAGTGATGTGGTGTTCTGTTGTCTTAACAAGAATACCGTTTTGCTGCATGAGGCCGAGTTTGCCAGGTTAGGACAACATAAGATTCTATTCAACACCGGTTTGTCTCCCGCATGGGACGAGGATGCTTTTGCCAGATGGATAGACGGAGACAATATTTGTTTCTGCGATACGGAAGGAGCATTGGGTGGCCGGCGTTTCCTTTATCATCCTAATGTACGTTGCATGTGTGTTTCGACAGGCCGCACTCGACAGGCCTTTGTAAGGTTAAGTAATAAAGTTTTGGATAATATCGAAAACTATCTGAACGAGGCGTGAGGCCGGATGTCTATGAATGAGTCTGCCCTAAGACATTGAGAACTATGTTTAATGTCTTAGGGCAGACTTATTTATTGCCGTGCCGACAGGATTTGCCTGCTTAGCAGAATACTATCGGTGATGTGATATTGCGTAACGTGTTTATCACAGACCATGCGGCAATCTCGGCCGTAGCGCTGTATACATCTATTACGGCATGTACTTGCTCGTTGCGTATTTCCACACGTTGTGTATCGCCTTTGAAACCGGGCGTGGAGCGCATGGTTACTTTCATGCTATCCGGTCCGACCGATGCGCGGGCAGCGGCGACGGTCACATTAACCTTGGTTGGGAATTGCATGATGGCTTCAGATGCCGTGCCGCTGAATACAGTGCGTTCTTCTTTTTGCAGAGAGTCATCGTATACAGGTGTGCCTTTCAGTGCATCCGGTCCTTTTTCGTTGAAAAATTCAGCTTTGGCATTGCCCATAAGTGTTGCTGTTTGGAGCACGTCAAACCCTCCCGTTGCTCCCGATGCGATGTAAACCTGCGCGTTATGGTCTTTTGCCGTGTGTCTCACCTCATCATAGAATTCATCGTCCGCGAAAGCACCGATTGACAGAGTTATGATTGATATTCCGTGTTTCAGTGCCGTGACAGCCCATTGTCTCATTGCGGCCGGTGAGGCGGCCTCGACCATTATGTCGGGGTTCAGGTCAATCAGGTTATCGAAACTCTCCGCAATGCGGCATTCAATTCCTTTTTCATGAGCCTTGTTTGCTATGGCTTCAGCTTTTTTCGCTGTTCGAGAGAATACCCCTATAAGTTCATATTCGGGTAAAATTCCGTTCAGAACGGCATCCGCCACTATCGTGCCCAATTTTCCGCATCCAGCTATTACCAGTCTTTTCATTTCTTTTCCTTTGGTGTGTATTATCTGATGAACAGCAGTTCTCGGTATTTCGGTAGTGTCCACAGGCCGTCTTCTACAATCATTTCGAGGCTGTCAATCTCCTTGCGTATGGCTTGCATCTTCGGTTCCACTGTGTCGTGATATGCTATCGCACGGCTGTGTATGTTGTCGATGCGGTTTGCCACGCGGCGTGCTTCGGTCAGTTCCTCCACGAGTTGTTCTATTGTCTCGGTCCGTTGGGCAATCTCTTCAATGAGTTTCAGGTTGCGGGTGCTCAGTTTCAGTGCCTTGTTCTCCGGAAAAACGGCTTTCATGCTCTGCACGTTGCGTATCAGGGTGCTCTGGTAGTGGGTTGCTACCGGTATGATGTGGTTCATTGACATGTCGCCCATCACGCGCGCTTCTATCTGTACACGCTTCACGTATGTCTCCCATTTCACCTCGTTGCGTGCTTCGAGCTCTTTCCTTGTCATCACGTTTGTGCTCTCAAACATGTCTATGCTTGTCTCGTCGAGATAGCGTTCGAATACTATCGGACAACTCTTCTCGCAGTCGAGGCCTCTTCTCTCAGCCTCTTTCACCCACTCGTCGCTGTATCCGTTGCCGTCAAACCGTATCGGTTTGCATGCCTTTATGTCTTCCCTGAGCACGTCCAGTATCGCGCTAATCTTGCTTTCCCCCTTCTCTATCAGTGTGTCTACACGGCGTTTGAAGTCCGTAAGCGCTTCGGCCACTGCCGAGTTGAGGGCTATCATGGCCGACGCGCAGTTGGCTTCGCTGCCTATCGCCCTGAATTCAAAGCGGTTTCCGGTGAACGCGAACGGGCTTGTGCGGTTGCGGTCGGTATTGTCTATTATCAGTTGCGGTATCTGCGGTATGTCGAGTTCCATACCCTGCTTGGCTTTCAGGTTGAACAGGTCTTCCTTGTCCGCCAGCTCGATGTGGTCGAGCAGCTCGCTGAGCTGCTTGCCGAGGAATGACGAGATGATTGCCGGCGGTGCCTCGTTTCCTCCGAGCCGGTGCGCGTTCGTGGCGCTCATGATGCTCGCTTTGAGCAGGCCGTTGTGCCGATGGACGGCCACGAGCGTCTCGACGATGAACGTCACAAACCTTAAGTTTTCCTCCGGCGACTTTCCCGGGGCGTGCAGCAGCACTCCGTTGTCTGCGCACAGGCTCCAGTTGTTGTGCTTTCCCGATCCGTTTATTCCGTCGAAAGGTTTCTCGTGCAGCAGCACCCTGAATCCATGTTTGCGCGCCACCCGCTTCATCATCGACATGAGGAGCATGTTGTGGTCTATCGCAAGGTTGCATTCCTCGTATATCGGAGCCAGCTCAAACTGGTTTGGCGCCACCTCGTTGTGTCTCGTCTTGCATGGTATTCCCAGTTCGAGGGCACGTATTTCGAGGTCTTTCATGAACGCCTGCACCCTGTCCGGTATCGTTCCGAAGTAGTGGTCGTCCATCTGCTGGTTCTTCGCGCTCTCGTGCCCCATCAGCGTCCTGCCTGTAAGCATAAGGTCCGGTCTTGCCGAGTATAGTCCCTCGTCCACGAGAAAGTACTCCTGTTCCCATCCCAGGTTGCATCTGACCTTTGCCACTTCCGGATAGAAGTATTTGCATACGTCTGTTGCCGCCTTGTCCACCGCGTGCAGGGCTCTGAGCAACGGCGCCTTGTAGTCGAGCGCCTCTCCTGTGTATGATATGAATATCGTTGGTATGCAGAGCGTGTCATCCATTATGAATACCGGCGAAGTGGGGTCCCATGCCGAGTATCCGCGCGCCTCGAATGTGTTTCTTATTCCTCCGTTGGGGAACGAGCTTGCGTCCGGTTCCTGCTGCACGAGCAGTTTCCCGCTGAAGTTTTCCACCATGCCACCCTTTCCGTCGTGCTCCGTGAATGCGTCGTGCTTCTCGGCCGTGCCCTCTGTCAGTGGCTGGAACCAGTGTGTGTAGTGTGTCACTCCCATTTCCATCGCCCATTGCTTCATGCCCGCCGCCACGGCATCGGCTATCGAGCGGTCGAGCCTTGTGCCGTTGTCTATCACGTCTATGAGCTTGGCATATACGTCGGCCGGCAGATACTTGTACATCTTATGCCTGTTGAACACGTATTTTCCGAAATACTCCGATGGTCGTTCCGCCGGTGTCTTTACTTCTGCGGCCTGCTTTTTGAAAGCCTCTTCTACTACCAAAAATCTTAAATTTGAAGACATCATTCTGTTTGTTTATTTGGTTGTTAGGTTTTGTTTGCTTGTTTTTTAGAAGACGGATGAACAGGGTTTTCCGTGGGGCGCATGGTGCGGACAGGGTGGTGTGATATGCTTATATAAAGAAAGATTGTATCTGCCTTTTGCCGTGTTTACGCCCTGTTTGTCCTGTCAGTCATCGATATATCTCTTTGTTATTCCGCCGTAGTTCTCAATCCTGCGGTCTCTGAGGAAAGGCCACCAGCGGCGTACTTGTTCGCTGTGCTTCATGTCTATGGATACTATTATACTCTCTTCGTCGTCTTCCGATGCCTCGTATATAATCTCGCCCTGAGGGCCGGCAACGAATGATGTTCCCCAGAAATTGATACCGTTGGTCTGCCCCGACGGGTCCGTCTCGTGTCCCACACGGTTCACCGCAACCACGGGCAGTCCGTTGGCCACGGCGTGTCCGCGCTGTACTGTCTGCCATGCGCGTCGCTGCCGCTGCTTTTCGTCTTCGGTGTCACTGCTCTCATAACCTATGGCTGTGGGGTAGATGAGTATCTCCGCTCCTGCAAGCGACATCATTCGCGCAGCCTCCGGATACCATTGATCCCAGCAAACCATAACTCCCAACCGTCCCACGCTTGTGTCTATCGGTTTGAAGCCGAGGTCACCGGGCGTGAAGTAGAATTTCTCGTAGTATGCCGGGTCGTCCGGTATGTGCATCTTTCTGTATTTTCCGGCTATGGTTCCGTTGCGTTCTATCACCACTGCTGTGTTATGATAAAGTCCTGCCGCACGGCGCTCGAATAGCGACGTGACTATCACCACGTTGTGTTTACGTGCCAGTTCGCCAAACAGTTCTGTCGACGGACCGGGGATTGGCTCCGCAAGGTCGAAGTTATTGACGCTTTCCACCTGACAGAAATATAGTGAGTTGTGAAGTTCTTGCAGCACGATGAGTTCCGCCCCGCGTCGCGCGAGGTCGGCCACACCTTCGGCCAGTCTTGTCATGTTGTCTTGTATGTCGGCCGTGTTGTGCTGTTGCAGAAATCCTATTCTAAGTTCTTTCATGCGTGTATGTTGTTTTATTTTATTCATTTCGTGGAGTGAGGATGATGTATATTTGCGTACTCCGGATTGCGGATAGAAGTATATGAATGTCTTTTCTCTTTTTCTGATAAATCATACATCCTTCCTCAACCCACCGGACTACATTCTCAAGAAAATCAATAATACTGCATTGTGCAGCAGTGCAGCGAACCGTGCTGTTTTATTATGCTGCGGCAGTCGATACCTACAATCTCCCGGCCGGGGAATGCCTGCGCCATGACTTCCATCGCTTTGCGGTCGTTTTCAGGTTGGCCGTATGTGGGGCATAGCACGGCGCCGTTTATCACGAGATAGTTTGCGTATGTGGCTGGCAGCCGTTCGCCGTCACCATATATAGCGTCGGGTGATGGAAGCCGTAGCAGGCGGTAGGGCTTTCTGTCGGCGGTGCGCAGCATGATAAGTTGGGTTTCCATTTTTTTTAACTCGTCGTATTGCTCGTCGGTATTGTCGTCGCACCCCATATATAATAAGGTATTGTCTGGAGCCACTCTCACCAGTGTGTCGATGTGTCCGTCTGTGTCGTCGCCAGTCAAGTTGCCGTGGTCTATCCATACTATACGGTCTGCCTTGAGCCTGCGTTTCAGTTCACTCTCGATCTCGTCTTGCGACATCGGTTGGTTGCGGTTTGGCGCCATAAGACAGCCCGTCGTGGTGAATACCGTTCCACGTCCGTCGCTCTCTATCGAGCCGCCTTCGAGCACGAAGTCAAGATTATCCTTGTATTCCCCTTTCACGATGCCTGCGTCATATAGTTTTCGGTTGATGGCATTATCTTTATCGGCCTTGAACTTCATTCCCCATCCGTTAAATCTGAAGTCGAGCAGTATACGACTGCCGTTGTTTCCGCAGAGAGTGATGAAGCCGTGGTCTCTCGCCCAGGTATCGTCCGTATCGCATTTCATCGTGATTATGTTTTCGGTGATGTCGTTTCCTGTCTTTTCGGCGATGGCTCGCAGAGCCTCTTCCGGTTGTGGAGCCACAATGATTAGCTGCTCGCGTTTGGCTATTTCCACGGCCATTTTAACATAAGTATCTGTAATTTCGCTGAGCATAGGCTGCCAATCGGTAGCCTGATGCGGCCAGGTGAGCTGTATGCCGCTTTGTGTATCCCACTCTGCGGACATCACGAATCGGCCATTGTAGGTATTGCTGTTCGTCATTTATGTCCTGTCGCTGCCTTTTTTGTAATTATGCCGCAAAGTTACTCTTTTTTTTTGAGAGAAGTATTGTATGTTGATAAAAAATCAGACAAAAGCCCTTTTATAATTCGTTTATTTCAAAATTATAATCCCGTGGGCGAAAATATCGGCGTATTTTTATGCTTCCGCAACACTCTGTTTATCAATATAATACGCTTGCTTACGTTTTTTAAGGATGCCGAGCGGGCTTTGTCATTTTGCAACGGGCACCTTATTGGCCTGCATTTAGATACCCGTTGCTCTGCGATTAGCGTCTAAACGTCTTTCATTTACTTGCCAATCACGTTCCAACGAGCGTCCCGTTGCGGCAAAAACGAATGTTTTTCACCTCACCGCAAGTATGCTATCGCGTTATGTATAGCCCTGTATATCGTGCGGATTTTTCTGTTTCGAAGAAAATAAAGATGCCTTTTTAATGATATTTTTATTACAAGCCGCGGGTTTGAGAATGGAGGGATATGAAACCGGAAGGTTCAAAAAGAGAATGGTTCCTTGCTGTTTCCGCTCATTTTGATTACCTTTGTGTCTGTCTTTCGTAAAAGGTTTCCGGCCATTGGCATGTCCGGGTGCCCGGAACCGGAAGGCGCTTTAACAGACATGACCGAATAAACAGACGGATAATAATGATAGAAGTGAATAAAGCATCGGTGAGGATGGACGACAGAAAGCTTTTCGCTGGTTTGTCGTTGTCTGTCGGTGAGGGACAGATGGTGTGTGTCACCGGAGGGTCGGGATGTGGAAAGACGACATTGTTGCGTGCCGTGCTCGGTTTCGTGCCGCTTTCGGAAGGCCATATCAGTATATACGGTGAATTACTCACGCCATCTTCGGCGGTTGAGTTTCGCAAGCAGATGTCGTATTTGCCGCAGGAACTTGCTTTTCCGGTGGAGAGCGTCCGTGAAATGGTGGCTTTGCCTTTCGGACTGAAAGCCAACAGAAACCTGCTCTTTTCGAAAGACAGGCTGATGGAAGAGTGGGGACGGCTGGGGCTTGACACTGGGTTGTACGATAAGAAGGTGACCGAGATAAGCGGCGGTCAACGCCAGCGTATTGCGCTCTCGGTGTGCGGATTGCTGCGCAAACCGATATTTATAGCCGACGAGCCGACATCTGCGCTCGATGAGCATTCGGCCGCCCTCGTGGCCGGGTATATCCGGGACATGGCTTCGCGGGGATGCGCTGCGCTGCTGGTGAGCCACGACACTGCTTTTGCCGAGGCATGCGACAGGAGAATAACGATGGGCGACACATATCATGATAGAGGATTATAGACGATGAACACGATAGATATATCATATTTAGGACTGGGCGTGGGATTGCTGCTGCTTGCCATGCCGATATATTTTTTTCATAGGCTCGGAGTGCGTCTCGTGCGTTCCACGGTGATAGCGGCTGTACGTATGGTTGTGCAGCTTTTCTTGATAGGTCTATACTTGAAGTATCTCTTCGAGTGGAACGACCCGTGGATAAATCTTGCATGGGTGGCTCTGATCGTGCTTGTGGCCTCGTTTACTGTGGCTCAGCGTACCCGCTTGCGGTTCGGTTTTGCCGTGGTTCCGCTGTTTGGAGGGTTTTGCGGCTCGGCAATGGTTGTCGGGCTTTATTTTCTGATGTTCGTTCTCGGACTGTCAAATCCGTTTGACGCGCGTTATTTCGTGCCTGTCATCGGGCTTCTTGTTGGCAACATGCTCGGTGTGAGCGTGATGGCCTTAAATACATATTACGACGGATTGCAGGGCGACCGCCGGCTGTACTATTACCTGTTGGGCAACGGTGCAAGCCATGTTGAGGCTGTGATGCCTTTCGTGCGGCGTGCGGTGGAAAAGTCGTTCGCCCCCTGTGTTGCCAACATGGCTGTCATGGGGATTGTAGCCATGCCGGGCACGATGATCGGACAGATACTCGGCGGCTCTGTTCCGGGTGTAGCCATAAAGTACCAGATGATGATTGTAGTGATTGCTTTTGTGGCCTCGGCTTTGTCGCTTGTGGTCACGCTATATCTTGCCGACCGCCGTTCGTTCGACATATACGGGCGGTTGAAAGACATACGCAGGAGATCTTGAACATGATAAAGAGGAAAATGACTGTAAGAAATGTGGTTGCCATATATGCCATGGCCTTAGTTCCGGTGCTGTCGGCGTGCGACATGTCTACCGGTGGCAAGCCACTGATGGGCGGAGACATAGGCCGTGGCGAGACGGAAGATACCGTAGTCGTTTTGGAAAAGGAACCCCTGCCCGACATGGCGGATATCGCGCTGCCTGCATTCAGGCCGGCATCGGGTGAACAGATCTTGCGACGTACGGCGTATACGGTGTCTTATAATAAGGATACAAGACTGCCCAATTGGGTGGCGTGGAACCTCACTGCCGATCATACAGACGGCCCATTCAAGCGCACCGGACTGAAATTCCGTGAAGACGTGGACGTGCCGGAACCTCGGGCGACAGACAGGGATTACTATAACTCGGGTTATGATCGAGGGCACATGTGCCCATCGGCAGACTGTAAGTGGTGCGAGGC
>ERZ778495.1995-NODE-1995-length-12379-cov-3.729228_pt1 | contig 12379 bp, 10 predicted proteins | sample MGYA00433100_ERZ778495 | MGnify/ENA primary metagenome ERZ778495 (study PRJEB29527, sample SAMN07138962) | mouse gut metagenome | material: feces | host: mouse | place: China:Nanjing | collected 2016-01-25 ...
TCAAAACGCTCGCAAATGAGTGGCGCGCAACATAAGTGGTCAGATTTGCTTCGATACCTAATTGATTTGCTAAGGATTTGAGATTGGCATTGACCTTAATCAAAATCTTGTGAATACGGTTCTGCTTCTGCTGTGCGGTCTTATGTACCGCTTTATCAAGAATTGGGAACAAGTAGCCATTTATTCCATTCTCGTATTTAGTCAGAATCGCTATGGCTTCCTCGCATAATCCTATGGTAATTCTTTTTCCTGTCTTTTGACGGACGTAGTGAAGTCTGCCGTTTGTAATATTCTCCACTGTCAGATTGGCAATATCTGTAAAGTTGATTCCACCACAAAGATAGCTGAACATAAAAATATCACGGCTCAACTCTATGTACTGCCCTTTGCCCTCTGTTGGCTGACAGTTCTTTATTTCCATTATTTCAGTTTTAGCGATTGCTCTCTTTTGAGTAGAGGTATCAAACTTGTTAATCTTGTAATCATCAAACGGATAGTCAGACTTGCGAGCGCACTTTGCTTGAATTGCCTTATTATAGGTACTTCTCAATGTGCGAAACAATAGGCTGATAGTTGTTTCTTTGTTCCCTTTTGACCGTAGCCATTTCTCATACTTGGATAGCCATTCCATATCTATGTTACTGAAAGGAATATCAAGTTTACCCTTGTTAAAGACTTTCAGGGAGTTATAAGAGCCTTTATAGATAAGGCGATTGCCACAACGCTCTGAACGTGCGTATTTCTCAATCAGCTCAATATAAAACTCACCAACTGTCTTTGGGGTAAAACTATCGCTCTGCGATTTAAGGAGAGTAGAAGCTGTATAATCTCGTTGCTCTGAGTTTAGAGTGAGTACACGGCTTTGTAGCTCTGCTTGTTTAGCGATGATGATTTTTAGGATTTGCTCACGATTTGGGCAACTTACTTTTGGGGCGTTTTTAGAAAAGCTCCAATGTTTAGGATTAACAGATATGCCTAAACTTCGATAACTCTTTTTCCCATCTTTGCACACACGGAGCATGAGGGGATGTTCGCCATTTGCAAGAGTTTTCGACTTGTAGCAAACGACTGAAAATGTAGCATTTGACATTCTTGTGCGGTTTAACTCTTGGTTTAACCCACAATGCCAAAACTGAGTTATTGGGGAATGTTAGATAAAGAAAAATCTGACAACCAACCTAAGTTAATTGTCAGATAATCAAATGAGCGGTAAACGAGGCTCGAACTCGCGACCCTCAGCTTGGGAAGCTGATGCTCTACCAACTGAGCTATTACCGCGGGCGTTAGGTTTATATGGTCAAGTGATCGGAGAGGCGGGATTGCGGGAGGGCCTGCGGCGATGTTGACCGATGCAAAGGTAGGGATATTTTTTTGAATTGACAAAACAGTTGTTGCGTTTTTTTGTGACGGTGTGTCCGAAAAAGCTGTGGCGGAGTCGGATTTATTGTGTAACTTTGCAGATGTATGGACCGACGTAAATTTTGCAAAATTGGCGCGCTGGCTATGGGCGCATTGGGATTAGGGGTATTCGACGTGCAAAGCTCGGCTTTGTCTTCCTGGAGTGAGCTACGGCCGATGAGGCCGTTCAGGCTTACAGTAATCAGACGTGAGTGTTATGAGGATATCCAGAGCCTATATCTTGATGACCCGGAGTCGGGACCATGTGAGATGTTTAGCCCGGGAGTTGTGATGGAGTTTGCAAATGGATATGAATGTCCTGCCGATTTTTGCCGTAGGGCCTGGTCGGTAATAATAGGAAGTGTCAACATGGCTGTGCAGAGTTGTGTGGCCATGCGTGAGAATGTTCTGGTAGTGGCTTGTCCGGATGGAGCAAGGCCGGTTATATTTAAGGTGGATTTGTTGTAGGGGATGCCTTTGTGATTTTATCGCATAAACGGATGTTTCGCTTCCGGATCGGGAACGAATGATTCGTAGGTCGAGTCGCTGTAATATACAACGATTCCTGTGACACATTTGCCTTTGCCGGGGGTGACGGTAATGGGGTGGTTGGGCGACTGCTGGCTCTGTGTTTGAGGCGAAGGCGCGGCGGCGGGAGCGGAGGAGGTTGACGGATTGCCTGCGAACGCAAAAGTGTTGCCTGCAAATGAAAATTCTTCCGCGTCTGACACCTCGGATTTTTCTGAGTCAGAATCGTCGACAGAAAAAAGATTCTCGTCTTGTGACTGATATTCTTGTATATCAGTTTTTTGCGTGTCAATTTCTGCGCTTGTTGGCTCGTTTTGAGGCTTTGAGATTGCGATATTATCACCGATTACCATCTCTCCCTCGCCAAACATCAGCCATGAGACGGAAAGTTCGGGGTAGGTGTAATGTATTTTACCGATAATTTCATCGCTAACCTTTTTATTGCGTCCTGCAAGTAGCTGAGAGGCAGATGGGCGAGGTATGTCGCATTCATCGGCAAACTGAGTTATGCTGATGCCGCGTGTGTTGAGATACTGTTTGAGTCTGGAAACAAGATCCATAATTTGCAAACTTGTAAAATTTGACTTTACATTCGATGTGCAAATGTAATTATAATATTTGAAACTGCAAAATTTATTTTTCAAAACCACAAGATTGCACTATGGAATTGCAAATCGGTGCGAGTTTTAAAATGAATCAACCGGGTGTATGCTTGAGTTTGCAAAATGGAATTAAAAGCGACTGCTATAAATGGATGTATTAAAGGATTTGTTTAATGGTTTTCGGTATATTATTGTAGTATGTGCTCTTGATATATGCGAAGGCTATTGTGAACTAAAAACGCCTATGATTAGGTGCTTTGCTTGCAGCTGTTCTTTATATTATTTTTGTAATATACTGAGTTTTAATGTGTAAAAAATCGCGTTAATAAATTAAAATGCTATAAATTGATATGGAGTATGCGAATGCAACATGATGTGGGAATTGTAAAATCAAGATTGTTCGACGTATTAGACCGGGTTGCGATTTAAAAGCGCGGTCACGAGGTTTGATATCTCATCCGAGAATTATGGCTGTTTGCGATGCAGAATAAGTTTCAATATTGAATTTGCAATTGCAATATGGGGGATTCTGATTGCAATCGTAAAACCTGTACCATAAAATCAAATACGAGCTATTCGCAGTTTTAATTTTCAAACACTTAAAGAGCGATTGAAGTCATGAAGTATGACCTTTGATTGTATAACAATTCTCTTGTGTCAAAGTGTTTGATTATTAGGGGTTTTAACATACGCAAATATTTTGGCTAAAAAACTCATCTAAATGTAAAAATAATTCAATATATATTTACGTTTTACATTAGTTTAAACATATCTTCATTAACTTAAATAATCTCTACCGTGAAAAGAATCATTACGTTTATGCTATGTATATCCATATTGTTTTGTGGAGCAAAAGGCATAGAAAAACCGTGGAAACATGGCGGTCTTAAAGTGTCGGATGTCGGGCCATATCTCTCTCATGCCGATGGAACACCATTTTTCTGGCTTGGTGATACAGGCTGGCTCTTGACTCAAAGACTCGACAGGGATGAGGCTGCCTACTATCTGAAACGATGTGGCGAGGCTGGATATAATGTCGTACAGATCCAGGTGATAAATGGCATACCTGCTTTTAACGTGTATGGCCAGATGTCAATGCCTGACGGGTTTGATTTCTCTAATATCAATAGGCCCGGAGTGTATGGTTATTGGGATCATATGGACTATATTATAGATATGGCCGAGCGCAACGGCATATACATCGGTATGGTGTGCATATGGGGCGGTATGGTCAAAGCCGGAATGATGGACGAGCAGCAAGCTGTAGCCTACGGTACGTTTCTTGCCAACCGTTATAAGGACAAGCCTAATGTGATCTGGATAATGGGTGGAGATGTGCAAGGCGATATACGTCCCGAAGTGTGGGATTCGCTGGCACGTACTATCAGGAGCATTGACAAAAATCATGTCATGACCTATCATCCTCGCGGACGCCATACATCGGCCCAATGGTTTGCCGACCGCGAGTGGCTCGATTTTCATATGTTTCAGAGCGGCCACAGGCGTTACAACCAACGTATGGGCAACAAGAATTATCCCATACAGGAAGGTACGGAGGAGGACTCATGGATGTATGTCGACTCGACAAGGGTTTATGATCCCGTTCGACCGGTGCTTGATGGCGAGCCGAGTTATGAAGATATACCGCAAGGATTGCATGGTGCTGACGAGCCGCGATGGAGTGCCCGTGATGTGCGTCGGTATGCCTATTGGTCGGTGTTTGCCGGATCATGCGGGCATACCTATGGACATAATTCTATAATGCAGTTTGTGCGTCCCGGAGTTAATGGCGCGTATTTCGCCGACGGTATAGCCAAGCCGTGGTATAAAGCTCTTGATGATGACGGTTTCAATCAGATGGTACATCTTAAGCGGCTTATGCTTGCGTTTCCTTATTATGAGCGTGTGCCTGACCGGTCGGCCATACGTGATAACGGTGTGCGATATGAACGTCTTATTGCTACTCGTGGCAAAGATTATCTGTTGGTGTATAATCACATCGGTCGAGACATGAATGTGGATCTGAGCAAAATTTCGGGCCGCAAGCATCGCGCCTGGTGGATGGACGCAGCTTCCGGAGCGGTCAAGTATATCGGTGAGGTCGGTAAGGATATGCGTTATAAACCTGATGGTGATGCCGACGGTGTGCTTATTGTGACCGATGTCAAGTCTGCTTATCTGACGCCCGAGACAACGTCGCTTATGTCGCTCCCGCAGCCTGAGGTGAGAGACCTTACGGAGTGACAGACGAGAGGCGCAAAAACAATAATGGAGAATGGATGTCTGAGCTTAGCAAAGCTCGGTGTCCATTCTCCATTTTTTAGCGGGATTCCGCTTGGCTTGTGATTGCTGAATTTATCCCACTTCGGCGATAACTTCGATTTCGACAAGTACCTGCTTGGGGAGCTCGCGCACAGCTACGGCCGAACGGGCGGGGAACGGCTCGGAGAATGTGCGGGCATATACCTCGTTCATGGGGCCGAAGAGGCTCATGTCGGCGAGGAATACAGTTGTCTTGACTACTCGGTCGATGCTGGTGCCGGCAGCGGCAAGAATGGCCTTGACATTGGCGAGCGACTGTTCGGTCTGAGCCTGGATGCCTTCGGGTACTTCGCCGGTAGCGGGATTTACGGGTATCTGGCCTGAGCAGAAGAGGAGTGAACCACACTTGATGGCCTGGCTGTAGGGGCCGATGGCTGCGGGTGCCGCAGTAGTTGAAATTACTTCTTTCATGTTGTTGAAATGTTTAACATTGATATTTATTATGGTTTTGCTTTGGCAAAACTTTTGTTGCTATTTTATATTTCCGATAGTAGTGTGTCGCCTTTCATTGTCGTGAGACGTGAGTCGATCTCGTCACATATGGCTGTTACGCCCGGAAATTCAGCCGGGAATCCGGCTATGAAATTCTTCTCTCCGTGATTGCGCAGACGCTCTATGACAAAGACACATGAGTAATGGTCGATGCTCATGGCCGGCTGCACGGGCTGCTCGTCGGTCGAGAGGTCGTGTGACCCTTCGGGCATGACTCTGACAAGGAGTCCGCACGCTATCAGGCGGTCTGTGATTGCCGAGACAAGCGGTGAGGGAATGCCATAAGTCGAAGCTGTCTCGAGTGGTGTTATAGGCCGCTTGGCTGCGGCGAAACGTTTTATTATCACCGAGAGAATGGCAATGGTGACTTTCAGCCGGTAGTTGTCAGATATGTCGCGTGTCTGGCGGTTGAATGTAAACATGGCAATGTTTTGAGCCGCACTGCACACAAGAGCTCCCGCCAGTGTTATCAGCCACGAAAGCTGCATCCATATGAGCATCAAAGGCAGAAATGAGAAGGAGCCGTAGATGGCATTGTATTTGGCTACATACAATTGGCCTGTGACAAATAGCCATTGGAGTAATTGAAAAGCGGTTCCTGCTAATATGCCGGCCGGTAGAGCGTTCTTGAATTTAACCTTGGCGTTGGGGATGAGCATGTATGCTCCGACAAAAAAGAGCCATGTGAGCACCACGCTCGCGCAGTCGAGCATTATTTCAAGAAACGGTGTCACGAAGTCAAAAGGCAGCAGCTTCTGTATGGCTGTCGACATGAATATCTGTAATCCCCCCGAACATATCATCAGAATAGGCAGTATGATACATATGGCGAGATAGTCGGTGACCTTGCGGAAAAACGAGCGGCCGACAGTCACTCCCCACACATAGTTGAAGGCGTCCTCAACGCTGTCAAGCAGAGAGACGATGGTCCAGAGCAGAAATACTATGCCGACGCCTACAAACAGGCCTTCGGATGCTTGGGCTAGGCAGGAATCGACAAACTTGAAGGCCATCTCAAGTGCCTTGTGTTGTGATGGGAAATAAGTGTAAACCTGATTCTGAAGTAGATTTTGAAATCCAAAGCCTCGGCCTATGGCAAATACCAACGCAAGAGCCGGCACCACAGCAAGCATGGTGCGATAGGTCATGGCACACGCTTTGCTCTGGAGGTCAGTGCTCATAAAGGTTTTGACAGTCAGGTTGACTGTTTTTATGAGGTTGACTTTCAGATTGTCGCGATGATCCTCCCATACACCTTCGGAACAATAGGCCCATAAAGCCATGGCCCGTTTGCTCAGACGGTCATAGGTTTGCGCCAGGCGTCCTTTGGATTTCGTGTCATTTTTCATCGGTCGGTGTTTCTATATATGTCTTGGCTGCCTGTGACCTGGCTATGTCAAGCATGCGTGTGAGGCGTTCCTTTTCGATGCTTGCAAGTTTGGCCTGGCGCAGAGTCGTAGCGTAATCATACAGGGTGGCTATTTCTGAAGCCTGTATCGCCGGCAGCGGCATGGAGTGGGAGGATGAACCGTTAAATGTGAGTGTCATCAGAGTGGCGCGGTGCTTGTTGATGAAACGTCCGAGCGAGTCACATTCGACTCCCATAAATGTTATGATCTCGGCTCCCATCGAGCGGTCATTGCGCTCGCCGTCATGAGGCACGGAAGCTGTCGACGCACTCTCTCCGTTGCAGCTCACGGTGACCGAAGTGCTTTTGGCCGGTTTGCCTTTAAGGGATGATATTATGTAGAAATCTCCGTCAGGACTTATACGTGCCTGAAGGCCGTTGACTGCTCCTACGCTTTCCGGATCGGTGGATGCTCCTGTGTAGTATCCCTCGATGGGATTCTTTACGAATTTCACAAGCCGTTGGAGCGAATCTCCTCTGACTCCAAGCACGGCGACGAGCGAATCGGCCTCTTGGAGCTTTTGTACGGTCAAACCTTCGGTAGCCCGTGTGGCGAGATGGAGAGCCTGGCGGCGCACGTCTATTTCAGCCGGATATGCCGACTTGATGGAGTCGGTGAGCGTAATCGCACCGGCATAGTTGCGGGCGTCATAGGCTGCGGTCGCTTCTGCAAGCAGGGCTTCGGCCTTGGCTTTATCGCCCGAGCCGGAGCATGAAGCGAGTATGGATAGAGCGGCCAATGCCGAGACGAGAGGGCGAGAGGTGTTAGTTGCTGCGTTGAACATCTTTTATGCCTTTGACAGTTTTGATTTTTTTGATTATATTGTTGAGTGCGGCTGTGTCGTTGATGCCGAGGACGAGAAAGCCCGAGAACATGCCGTCGTTCGATTCAATGGATATATTGCGAAGGGCTACGTCTTTTTCCTTGTTGATTATTGATGTTATATTTGTGACGATGCCGATGTCGTCGATGCCGACAATGCGCACTGTGGCGGCAAACTGATTGCCGGCTTTGCCTGACCAGCGTGTGCGTATCACGCGATAGGGGTAGCGTTCGTGGATATGGCGCGAGTTGGGACAGTCGATGCGGTGGATTTTTATGACTCCCTCGGCCGAAACAAATCCAAAGACTTTGTCGCCGTAAATGGGATTGCAGCATTTCGAGAGCCGATAGTTTACTCCTTTGATGTTGTCGCCTATGACGAGAATGTCATCTGACGAATTGTCGGAATGCCGTTCGCTCTGGTCCATGAACTCAAACTCCTCGGCACTGCGACGCTCTATCTCGGCCTTGTGGTCGGCGGCATTGAGCAGCTCGTAGGTCGCCATCACATCGTTGACATCAATGCTCTCGTCGGCAATGGCTTTGTAGAAGTCTGTTACTGTGCGGTAACCCATCTTTTTGATGGCACGCATGAGTGTTGCTTCCTCAAGATCGATTTTGCGGTTTTTACATCTGCGCTGGAGCAGCTCGCGTCCATATTCCGCCGATCTGTTGGCACGCTCGTTGATGGTCTGCTTTATTTTGTTGCGGGCCTTGGTAGTGACAACAAAATTGAGCCAGTCGAGTTTGGGTTGCTGGGACGGAGAGGTGAGAATTTCGACCGTGTCGCCCGACGATAGTTTGTGGTTGAGCTTGCGGTTGCGTCCGTTGACCTTGCCTCCGATGCATGAGCATCCGAGTTTGGAGTGGACGGCAAAGGCAAAGTCGAGAACCGATGCGCCCATAGGCAGTCTGTAAAGATCGCCCATGGGTGTAAAGATAAACACTTCTTTATCGTAGATGTCCATCTTGAAGTTTTTCATCAGTTCCATCGGACCGTCGGCGGTCTCGAGGATGTCGCGCACATTGTTCATCCACGCGTCAAGCTGTCCCTCGCTCTTGATGCCCTTGTATTTCCAATGGGCGGCAAGACCTTTCTCGGCTACGAGGTCCATTCGGCGTGTGCGTATCTGCACCTCCACCCATTTGTTGTCAGGGCCCATTACGGTGGTGTGAAGTGATTCGTATCCGTTGCCTTTAGGTATGGACAGCCAGTCCTTCAGACGTTTGGGATTGGAGGTGTACATGTCGGTGATAATGGAGAATACTCGCCAACACTCGGCCTTCTCGTCCTCCAGAGGTACGTCAAGAATTATACGTATCGCAAAGAGGTCATAGATGCCCGACAGCTCCACCTGTTGCTTGCGCAGCTTGTTCCAGATGGAAAATATACTTTTTGTGCGTCCTTTTATCTCGTATTTAAGCCCCGTCTTGTCGAGTTTTTCTCTTACAGGGGCAATAAATGAAGCGATATACGCGTCACGTGCAGCCTTGGTCTCGTTGAGCTCGCGTGCAATCTTAGTGTATGTATCGCGGGCTGTATATTTGAGCGACATGTCTTCCAGTTCGCTTTTGATTTTATACAAGCCGAGACGATGTGCTAAAGGTGCGTAGAGGTAATTAGCCTCAAAAGCTGTGTCAATGACAAACTTCTCGTCAGGATGATGGTTGATGGCCCGCATGAGCGTGAGGCGATCGACAATCATGATGATTATGACACGGATGTCGTCGGCCAGAGCCATGAGCAGGCGTCGGAAGTTATCGGTCTTGACTACAGTCTGTTTTCCGTAGAGCGTCGATACTTTCATCAGGCCTGTCACGAGGCGGGCCACATCGGTGTCCCACAGTCGCTCTACATGCTGCACTTCGAGTGAGCCGGCTGAACATAGATTGTAGACAAGCGTTGCTATAATCATGTTGCGGTCGGGCGACACCATCTCGCATAGCGCGATGCTTGTCTCCATGGCTCTTGCCACAGGGTCTATGCCGTGGGTGTGAGCCGGTTTATAGCCGGCTTCAACGGCCTCCTTATAGACTTTGCGCAAGGTTTGATAATCGGATGGCTCGGCCACTATTGAGGCGGCCGTCATCAGATGTCGCACCAGTTGACGCAAATCGTTATGTGATGTCTTGGTTGTTTCCATTGCGCTTATGAAATAAGGTGGAAAGGGTCAGATCAGTTGGGGTGAATGGCGGAGAGAGTGGGGGATATGCGTATTATTCGCGGCGTGATATGCACGCTCCGGCCGATGACAGGCGCGTGTCGATGGCCTCATAGCCTCGGTCAATCTGGTCGATGTTGTCAATTACCGACATGCCTTTGGCACTTAATGCCGCAATAAGCATGGCGATGCCGGCACGGATGTCGGGTGAGTGCATATTGTTGGCTCTCAGCGGCACTTTGTGATCGAGTCCAATAACGACAGCTCGGTGAGGGTCGCAGAGCATTATTTGCGCGCCCATATCAATGAGTCGGTCGACGAAAAACAGCCTGCTCTCAAACATCTTCTGGTGAATGAGCACCGAGCCGCGACATTGTGTGGCCGTTACGAGAATTACCGACAGAAGGTCGGGCGTGAGTCCGGGCCATGGAGCGTCGGCTATGGTGGGAATGGAGCCGTCGAGATTGTTTTCGATTTCATAGACATCCTGTGCAGGGATGAATATATCGTCGCCTCTGCGCTCGAGTTTGATGCCAAGGCGTCGGAAGGCGTCAGGGATGATGCCGAGATTGTCATACGACACGTCTTTGATAGTCAGTGAACTTTGGGTCAGTGCAGCCATGCCTATAAAGCTGCCGACCTCAATCATGTCGGGCAGAATGGTGTGTTCAGCCCCTCCAAGACGCTCGCAACCGGTGATGCGGAGCAGATTTGAACCTATACCCTCTATTTTTACTCCCATTGCAGTAAGCATCTTGCACAGTTGTTGCACATAAGGCTCGCATGCTGCATTATATATAGTGGTGGTGCCTTCAGCTAATGCGGCTGCCATGACAATGTTGGCGGTGCCGGTCACAGAGGCCTCGTCAAGAAGCATGTAGCAACCCTTCAGTCCGTTGACTGTAATTAGGTAATAAGCCTGACGCTCCTCGTTGTAGGCTATCATGGCTCCAAGCTTGGAGAGTCCGGTTATGTGGGTGTCAACCTTTCGGCGTCCGATTTTGTCGCCTCCAGGTTTGGCAAAATAGGCTTGTCCGAGACGGGCAAGCAGAGGCCCGACCACAAGCACCGAGCCACGCAGACCGGCGCATCGGGCTACAAAATCGGCACTTGATATATAGTCTTCATCAAGGTCGTCAGCTTGGAAGCGATAACTGCCTTCACCGATTTTGTCGACCTTGACATTCATGGCTTTGAGCAAATCTATGAGATTCTTGACATCAAGAATGTTGGGGACATTGTGTATTGTCACTGGTTCTTTGGTAAGCAATACTGCACTGATTACCTGAAGGGCTTCGTTTTTCGCACCTTGTGGTCTGATGTCACCGTTGAGGCGGTGTCCGCCTTCGATAATATATTTACTCATAATTTGTGTTTAGCTGATAACTGTGAGAGGTGGGGGTAATTATAATATTTGAACGCCGATGGGTTCAGATGTGTTCAACTTCGGGTGTCAAAGTCACACCATATTTTTCACGTACCGAGAGCATGATTTCGTGTTCGAGCCGTAATACTTCATCGGCGGAAGCCTTGCGCTCTGGATTTACAATAACCAATGGCTGAAGATGCCATACGGCCACGTTGCCCATCGATCGGCCTTTCCATCCGCAATGGTCAATCAGCCATGCTGCCGGTACTTTCCAGCCGTCGTCCGTCCGATAGTGTGGGAATGAGTTATTCCCCTCGACATTCTGTATGTGTTCGAGCTGAGTCTCGGAAATGACAGGGTTTTTGAAAAAACTGCCGGCACTTGGTATGGTTTGCGGATCGGGCAATTTTGTGTCACGTACCGACATCACAGCCTTGCGCACATCAAGAGGAGAAGCCGGAAGTGTGGAAAATCGCTCCTTAAGAGCAGGATATTCGATGCGGGGGGCGGGTAGGGTAGAAAGTTGATAGACCACCGAGTGTATTATATAACATCCGTGTAGTTCGGGACGTTTGAATATCGAATCCCGATAGCCATAACGGCACTTATCTCGAGCGATAGTGACAAATTCATGCTTCTCCCTGTCAAATGCATTCACCTCTATTATAGAGTCGGCCGCTTCCATACCGTAAGCACCTACATTCTGCACAGCGGAAGCTCCGACCTCGCCGGGAATTCCGGAAAGATTCTCAACTCCCCAAAGTTCGCGGACGCATGCCCAACGGATAAAATCATCCATTATTTCGCCGGCTCCAACGCGCACTTTTACATGCGAAGAGTTCTCTTCGATAATTTCTATGCCTTTAATTTTACTGTGAGCAATCACGCCGTGAAAGTCGGACGTGAAAAGTAAATTGCTTCCTCCACCGATATGCAGAAAGTCGACATCTTTTCGTAACGTAGAGAGTATAAACGGAATATCTTCCTTGCGGTCATATTCAATGAAGCATCCACACTTGGCCGGGATGGCAAATGTAGTGGCTTTAGATAGGTCGAAATTATGATATGTGGTAATCATAGGCACAAATTTAATCAAATAATTCTGAAAAAAATTAATAAAAATGCATGGTTTTTTAAAAATAAAGTCTTAACTTTGCACCGCAATTCAAGGAAAGCCCCCTGCAAAGGGTTATACTGATAATTGAAGCAACCAACCATGAGGAAAGATGCCGGAGTGGTCGATCGGGGCGGTCTCGAAAACCGTTGTGCCCTTGC
>ERZ778495.1998-NODE-1998-length-12347-cov-7.218597_pt1 | contig 12347 bp, 13 predicted proteins | sample MGYA00433100_ERZ778495 | MGnify/ENA primary metagenome ERZ778495 (study PRJEB29527, sample SAMN07138962) | mouse gut metagenome | material: feces | host: mouse | place: China:Nanjing | collected 2016-01-25 ...
CACAACACTTTTAATGTTGGGGTCCTGGGTTCGAGCCCCAGGCGGATCACTGAAAATCAAGCAGTTAGACAAAAGTCTGACTGCTTTTTCTTTGTAAAATACTGTGGTTTTACCTTGAAAGTTAAACCGAGAGTTAAACCAAAACTTTCATGAGTGAAACAGTTAAAGTGCTGTGCTACAAGTCAAAGACTTTAAGTGACGGCAAACATCCTCTAATGGTACGTGTCTGTAAGGATGGAAAGAAGAAGTACCAAAGCATAGGCATCTCTATCCACCCTTCTCATTGGGACTTCAAGAAGAATGAACCTAATGAGTTCTGCCCCAACAGAGATGAGATAAGAATGCTGATTCAACAGAAACTCTATGAACTGCAAAAGAGTATCCTCAGCAAAAGAATAGAGGGAAAGGATTTTACTGCCTCCTCTATCTTGAAGCCCAAAAGTGGCTCTCTCAGTCTACACAATAATGTTGGAGAGTGTTTCAATTATTATGTAAGAATACTGAAAGAGCAAGGCAGACTAAGGTATGCAGGAATGTATGAAGTCAGCCTAAACTCATTTATCAAGTATGCCGGAAGTCTTGACATTCCTTTTAGTGATGTAGATGTGGTGTGGCTAAAGAAGTATGAAGCTTGGATGCTGAGACAAGGATTGGCTATTAATACAATAGGAACGAGAATAAGGCATCTTAGGGCTGTTTTCAATATGGCTATAGAACACTATGTCATAGACAAGGAGTGCTATCCTTTCCATACTTACAAAGTATCCAAGTTGTCTCAATCTCCACCCAAGAGAGCAATGAGTAAGGCTGACATTCAAAGATTGATTGATTACAAAGGTAAAACAGATATAGAAAGTCTTGCTATAGCGTTGTTTACCTTTTCATACTTCACTGCTGGCATTAATTTCATAGATATAGCTATGCTGAAGCATGATAATATCATAGATGGCAAATTGTGTTACCTGAGAGCCAAGACAAAGAAACAGATAGTGATTCCACTTCAAGAAGAATCAAAGAGAATTATATCCAATTATTCTGCTGATTCTGCAAACAGGTCAGGCTATCTATTTCCTATTCTATCGGAGTTCCACAAGAATGAAGCACAAGTAGCCAATAGGTTACATAAAGTGCTTGCTAAGGTAAACAAAGCCCTGAAGTTAATTGGTCAAGAGTTAGGTCTTCCAATTAAACTGACAACCTATGTAGCCCGTCACTCTTTTGCCACAGTCCTGAAGAGAGCTGGAGTTTCTACATCTATTATATCAGAGTCTTTAGGGCATAGTTCAGAGAAAATCACACAGATTTACCTTGATAGCTTTGAAAATACTCAGATAGACGAGGCATTTTCTCATCTGAAATGACTAATTTTGCAACGCCAACTTTTCTTTATATAAGAAAATAATCGGAGTTGGCGTTGCATTTAACCCTTTCAGCCATGAAGAAACCAAAACACTATATCAATCAGCCTGAATATCTTATTCCTTATGGGCATTGGGTATCTGTGGACTTACTCCCGGAAGAAGAATTTTTCCCATCTGAATTGAATGATGCCTTGTTAATTGACGAGGCATATAATAGTGGTGTAACTTTTAAGCATAGTAGAATCACATCAGATGGTTATGCTGTAAGTGTGATGGATATGACTATTCCTTATGGATTAAAGATGGGAGAAGTCTTCGACAGAGTACCGTATGGCATTATCAACAAGACAATCACTGGTCTTGGAGCAACTACATTAGAGCTGATGACTCCTAAAAGAAACTCTATCATAGTTGTACCGACTAAGACTTTGGCATACAGTAAGGTTCTAACAGCAAATAACGCTAAGGGAGATAATTATGCAATGTATATCGGTAGTCCAATTGGTGAAGTGAAATCAAATATCAATTTAACCAGTGTAAGAGATTATGTTAGAGCCAAGGGAAGTGATGTTGTAAATAAATTTGTAGTGGTTGCAGATAGTCTTCCAATGCTGTTGAATTACCTGTCTCAACTTGATATAGATGTCTATTCTGACTACTTTCTAATGGTCGATGAAATTGACACCCTTCAATCAGATAGTTCATATAGACCGAGACTTGAAGTGGTTATAGACCACTATTTTAAGTTTGATTTCAATAATAGAGCTGTTGTATCTGCAACTATAATCCCATTCTCCAATCCATTGTTTGCACAAGAACCTTACTTGAAGATTGTATGGGATAAACAGCCTGTAAGAAAAATACAGCTGCTATATACCAACTATGCTGAAGATGCAGCTATTAATGAGATAAATAACCTACTTCAAACAACTCAGGACAAGATTCTTGTAGCATATAATTCACTTGATGGTATTTTCAATATAATAGACCAATTGGATATAACTAAGAAAGAGTGTGGAATACTATGCAGTGAGAGAAGCTCTGATAAAGTCACATACTATAAGGATGATTCTGAGGAAGCAATAGATAAGTATGGAAATCTTTTGAACAGGGTTACCTTTATGACCTGTGCATATTTTGCCGGAATAGACATTCAAGACAGGTGTCACCTTATAACAATCTCATCAAAGAACACTGCTTATACATATTTGTCTGTAAACAAAATGACACAAATAGCAGGTAGAGGGAGGAATGGTAATATATCGGAAACCATCATATATGATATTCCAGAGAAGAAAGAATATGACAGGTTTGGCAATATAGAAGAGTATAGAGACTCCTTATTGAGCCGAGCGACAAAATATATCACATTTCTTAATGCCGCTCAGGAAATGATAGCAGATGATAGGGATCTGGAACCGATGGAATACTTTATCAAGTCATATATGAGTTACATATCCCAGTCTAAACCTACTGTATATGACTATCCTTTGACGATCATCAGGCAGGACTCTATATCCGATAAGTTTGTCCCAGCATATTTTAACATAGACTCTCTATTGGAGAAGTGGACATTGAGGCACACCCTGTATACTTCTCAAACTGAACTTGAAAAAGCTCTCAAAGAAGATGGACAGAAGATTATAACAATGCCTCCATTCCTATTACAGAAGGAGGAACATGTCAAATTGGATAATGAGGCTCGCAAGAAAGCAGACAAGATAAGGAAAGAAAAAGAACTTGAAAACCTTAAACAGTCTTTGATTGAGTGGCATAATAGTCATGGTAATGAGTATGCCCTTGAAGCTATATCCTCTAAAGTAAATAAAAAATTGAATGACACGGTAGTAAAAGCATTTAAGCTCTTGCACTTATGCTATCCTGCCGAGGAACTGTTGGATATTCTTATGGAGGGAGCAAAGAATGTTAAGATTTTTAGAAACATATATAATGCTGCCGTGTTTCATGCACTTCCACTTGATGACACCTTCAAGGCTAAGGTGATTCTAAAATTCGGGTGCAATCCAACAACAGGCAAGAGTGAATGTTATATAGACTATGCTCAAAGACAAAATCTCATTGCCGAGTGTTGGATTGAAACATTTATGGTTCGTCCCAAGACTCTTGAGAATAACCTGCCTGAATTAGCTACGTCATTCTTGAAATTCAAGACCAGCAAAGGTAAATATTGCCCCGATGGATTCAATCCAAAAGAATTGCCAACCATAATTTCTACATTACCTGTTGGAATACTCACTGCTGATATGTTTATGTTACCTAGTCTGAAAGATTAGTAATCGTGGTTAGTTTGCCTTAGATATTTATATCTCTAATATATAATGTATAGCTGAATTTACTGAATACAGAAGCTATCAGACTTCAGGAAACTTACTATAAGTAACCTGGAGTCTGCTGTTTCTATATGGTGAATCTTCTCTTTTCTGAAATTTTTTGAAAAATTTTTGACTCTTACTGCATTTCTATGAGCTATCCCTAATCACAACATCACCCCCTCCATACTTTGCAGATGGGGTTACTCCCCTCTGTGCTGTTGCAATGGGTCCCCTATTGTAATTGCTCATCAACAAATCCCAACAATAAATCATCAAAGTATGGAAAAACTTAAGTTCATTGAAACTCTGTCAGTGGCAGAGTTCAAGGCTCAACAAGGAGTCGAGAAAATCGAGGTGAAACAGAATCCTCAGACAGGCAAGTGCTTCTTTGTCTATGGCATTGAGACAGGCCCTGTAAGTGAGAAGTTCAACAAAGGTCAGCTCACAGACCCTGTAATCTCAAAGGTTGTGTCACCTGAGGATGGAGAAATGTTCTTCATGCTTCATCAGAGAGGAGAAGGTGGTGCCCCTGTAGTAGCTGTACTCTAAGCTCTCTCAGTTCTCAGCACTAGAGGTCAGATAGTCTGTAATGGGCTGTCTGACCTTTTATATTCATCAGAATAATCAAATCAACAAGAATATGCAGTTAAGAAAATCATCCAAGAAGCAAGCAAAGATAAAGCTTGCTCTTCAAGGCTGTGCAGGTAGTGGCAAGACCTACTCAGCTTTGCTCTTAGCCTATGGGCTATGTGGCGATTGGACTAAGATTGCAGTTATAGACAGCGAGAATAACTCTGCTGATCTATATGCTCACTTAGGACAATACAATGTACTCCCTCTTGAGGGAAAGTATGACCCCGAAACATACATTGATGCCATCAAGGTATGTGAAAAGGCTGGTATGGAGGTTATCATCATTGACTCCATGAGTCAGTGTTGGGATAATCTTCTTGAATATCATGCCTGTCTCCCAGGCAATTCTTTCACAAACTGGCAAAAGGTTACTCCTAGAATGACCTCTCTTATTCAGATGATACTCGGAGTAAACTGCCATGTAATCTCTACAATGAGGTGCAAGCAAGATTATGTCCTGTCAGAGAAGAACGGCAAAATGGTTCCTGAAAAGGTGGGCTTAAAGGCTGTGATGAGGGATGGAATAGATTATGAATATACCATAGTCTTTGACATCAACATGAAACATCAAGCCATAGCATCAAAGGACAGAACCAATCTCTTTGCCAATAAGCCGGAGTTCACTATCACACCAACTACAGGCAGGATAATACTTGATTGGTGTAATGATGGTGTCACATTAGAGATGATAAAGGCTGAAATCTCCAAGGCTGAAACCATCGAGCAACTGACCTCAGTCTATCAGCAGTACCCCGAATGGAATCAGCAGTTATTGACTGATTTCACCAAAAGAAAGACTGAACTTATACAGCCTAAGTCTGAAACTCAGCCTATCAGTTATCAACCCAACTTCACAAGAATAAGCCATGCAGACCGCAGTATCAACTTTGCAGCTTCAGCCTGTCAATAGGTTCAATTCCTTTCCAAGCAGGCTGAATGACAGCTTTAGACCTCCCATTGAGGTTGAAGCTGTGGAGGTAGTTGAGGATATTATCACTCCTCAATTCTCCAAAAGACTTCCTTTCATTGAAGCCAACACAAAAGAGGTTACAATAAATCATCTGAAAGATGAATGTGTAGTACCTGTGTTCTCAAAGGACAATGAAATCACCATATCCCACCCTGCTTTCATTGAGGCAGTATGGAGTGCTGCTTCAAAAGTCTTTCCAAGAGAAAACATAGAGAAGCCATCTATCAGAGTAAGCCATGTAATCAAGGGCAGAACTCCCGAAGCAATCCACAAGAATGTCAAGGAACTACTTGATGAGGATAAGACCATTTACTGGGAGAGAATGGCCTTTTGCTTTGAAATACCCTCAATTTGGGAGGATATTCGTGGCAATAGGCTCAATCTCACAATAGGTGGAGTAAGGGCATACAATCACATGAACCTATATTCGAAGAAAAGCCCCGAGAAGTTCAAAATCTTCATAGGCTTCAAGAATATGGTATGCTGTAATCTATGTGTAAGTACAGATGGCTATCAATCTGAACTAAGATGTATGGATGTCAGAAGTCTTTTCAACTCTGCTGTAGCTCTGTTTCAGGACTACAACATGGCTAAACATCTTTATGAGATGGGAGGCTTACAGGAGAGCTACATGACGGAACATCAGTTTGCTCAGTTCTTGGGTAAATCAAGGCTTTATGGCTTCTTGCCTAAGTCTGAGCAGAAGAAACAGCCTCAGATGCTTATGACTGACACTCAGATAGGCATGATAGCCAGAGCCTACTACAATGATGAAAGTTTCTCTGTGCCACAAGGAAGTAAGGAAATCAATATGTGGAATGTATATAATCTCCTCACAGGAGCTAACAAGTCTTCCTATATTGACAACTTCCTTGACAGAAGCCTCAATGCCACACAGCTTGCAGAGGGGCTGAACAAGGCTCTCTATGGAGATAGTGAATACTCATGGTTCATCAATTAAGCCATGAGTTTGCTGTCTTTTGTACCTCCACTGATATTGGTGGTCTCACTCTCCATGCCCATAATAGGGGATTGGATAAAGAATAGAAAGAAGTAAACTACAGGACAGAGCATCTTATATCAATAGGTGTTCTGTCCTCTTATCTCTAATTCAAATGGATATTTACAACACAAGAGAATATAAAGCAGCTCAAGGATTGGAAAATGCCTTGAATGATTATAGCTGGTCTCCACAGAAGTTTGCAGACAGTATCGGAACCTTTCATAAGACACTGCAACAGACACTCATGAGAACAATTGTGGCTGTCATAAAGAACATGGGGGCTGACAATCATAGTGTGGACTCAAGAAACAAGGCATCCCATGAGCTATGCAGAAAGATTGTCAACTCCGGGATTCTTGATGAAACCACACTGCCTATGATATAGTCTTATGGAACCAAGATATATCATTCTTATGGACTTCTCCACAGGAGAACTGATTAAGATTAAGCTTAGTGACCAAGAATTGCAAGAGTCGGAAGAATGTGATGACTTTGAGGAATTCCTGAGTACACTTGAAGGCAAATATGAATTCAGACTGAGAGACTGCCTCTATATGACTTGTCATAATCTCTCTGAAAGGAACTACAACATACCCTGACTACTTCTCCATTATGATGGGAAATTCAGATTGTATGCCCTCTTGAAGATAAATCATCACTGATGGTTTATTGTTGGATGCCCCTGTGCCACTAACTTTGCTGTGGCATTGGGGCATTTTACCTCACAGCCTACACCTTAGAGGTGCATTAGTATGTCTATTACTCTTGAATTCAGAGGTCAAGCAGTGGATTATTCACTAAAAAGCATTAACTTTGCAATAATGAAATCAATAAACTGATTAGCCAATGAATTAAAGAACTAACAATGACATATTAAAGAAGTGTTTGCTTCTTACAAGTAGCTTTCAGAAATCGCCAATTTACTTGAAATATACCTACTTTGTAATGAGTGAATGCTTGCACCTGTACAGGTGTAGGCTTCTCTTGTTTGTAGGTATAAGGTGTTTGGCGATACCTTGAAAGCTGAAACAAGATAGCCTACACCTCTTTTTGTGTCCTAACCTTTAATATGTATCACATGAATTCTTTAACAGCAATTAAAACCTGCCTTGTCAAGAGACCTCTGTCATTCCGAGGAACTGCAAGTAAAAGTGAATTTTGGGGATTTGTACTCCCTTATGCCTTATTCCTGATAGGCTTTCCCATTCTTATAGCATGTATAGTAAATAGCCTACATGTAAAGGGGGTTGAAACTGTACTTTCTTCTATTTGGGGAATAGTATGCGTTGGTTGTTTTATACCTTTGCTTAGTGTTACTACAAGAAGATTAAGAGATACAGGGTCAAGTGGATGGATGATATTCATTGCTCTCATACCCGTATTTGGAATCATTATATTGATATGGCTGTTAAATGGAGAGTCAGCCAACCAATCTCAAAGACAATAATAGCTATGGAAGATTCATTCTCTTTCAAGTATATCAAGCTTGGAGTAAGTTTGGTATTTCTCCTTGTCAGTGCTATAGTGCCGGGCTTGGGGCAGTATATATTCTTGGCATTAGGTGGCATCTTTTTAGTGACAGCTTTTGCAAGTCTTGGAAATTCTGACTATAGAGGAGTGCAAAGTAAGCTACTCTACAGAATTGTGAGGTATGTATTAGTTGCATTACTGCTTATTACAGGAGGCATTCAAATTGATTATGCCATCAACTTACCTGAATTTGTGCATTACTCAGTATATGCAACAGTGGTAGACTGCTCCCTAATCGCATATCTGCTATTCTATAAGCCATCCAATACATCAACAGGCAAGAAGATATGGAAAGTTTTAGGTTACACTCTTGTTCTTATAGGTATTAATGCTCTTCAAAACACAAAAGAGTTTGTAATGCATCTAACCTATTCGTCTGAAGAAGTTAATTGGGGGATGTTTGGGCTTATTTGCGGAATACTAATTGCAGGTATAGTATGTATTAGAATTGGAAGTAAAACAACAGAAAAAGATACCCCATATGACATTTGTATGGATGAAAGCACAAAACAATCTTACACCAATTCAAAAGTCTTAATGAAGAACAAAACCGAAAACATGGTAAATGTCCGTGACTCTAAACATAAGAAATATAGGAGTAAACAAATAATATTAAATATAATACTATCTATGGCTCTTATAATCTATATGTGTAGTTCTTTGTCTTTTATGGATGAAGGAGATGGTTTGACTGCATGTGGAGTGATATTCTACATCCCCTGCTGTTTTATCATAACGACATATTACTTATGGCTTATATGGCGCAAAGGAAAGGCAACAGGAGCCAAGATGCTTTTACTGCCTCTATTGCAAAGAGTCAATCTGTTCAGGACATATCAAGACGATTTGAAAGGTAAAATAGAGTTGGCAAAAACAATATTGCCATTTCTTTTATCAGTGTTTATATGCCCGATGCTAACCTCTATACTCTACTATAACGTGTGTTATAATAAACATAGTCAACAAGAATGGCTAATGGTCATATTGTTGTTACCTCCGGTAATACTAGTAATCAGTCTGGCTAAAAGCTGGGTACAAGGTTGGGTGAGCCAAAATGACCATAGTGAAGTTGAGGAATAAGGTTTATGCTTAAAGATACTCTCATAGGCATTGCTGTAATGGCAATCTGCTGGCTGCTATATGTCTTGTATATCGGCTTCCAAAAGCTATGTGATGAAGACAGTAAAAGAGGAGAGATTGCACGATTCATAGGTAAAATAGGAAGTGGCTCACTCTGGACTTATATTGCTATCTGCTCCATTGTGGGGCTTATTATTGGAGGAATTGCTCTATTAAGATAGCTCACCTTACATACTTCGTTTAATTACAACTCAGAATAGAAATGAAACAATTTTTCCAATGTAAGCTAGCGCTTCATTTTAATACTCGTGCAAAAGCAACACAAGTCGAGGAATTAATTGAAGCTAAGACAGAAGATGAAGCCAAGAATAAGATTATGGCTTCTACCCAGGATGCAATTCTTCACCCTAAAAAGACTGTATATATCTATAGCAAGGAACAAGAAAAATATGTGCCTGTAGTATATGATGCAGAGGAGTCTGATAGTAGACTCGCTTCTGTAGACATCCTGTCTGTAAAAATGTCAAATATTTGTTGTTTCTGGGGCTGCCCTGGTAAAAGCATATATATTGCAAAAGCTTATATTGACTTTATATCCGTGAAATCAATTCAGTATATAGCAATAGGCGCAAAAGATTTTAAGGAAGCATATGAAATACTTACCGCATCCTTTCTCAATCCGCATGAGATTGCTAATCAGTTGGTACTTAAAAAGCATTTAGAGTTTATCACAGAGCTTGACTACAAGCACTTCTCGTATGATATTACCAGCTTTAACAAGAGCAAGTTGAGTATGACATCTACTCCAGATAAAGAAGTGTAAATTGTTTCAATTTAGGAAGTAGCAAAAGGCATGAATACGAGTCGTACGACATATTGTGAATCCATCCATTCTAACACATATGAATATACCTATAGAATATAGTTTGAATAAATTAGGCTTGCCTCTGATGGTAACATCAAGCAAGCCTAATCTTTGCTTCCTCATTGACACAGGGGCTACACATAATATTGTGTTTTCTTATGTGTATGAAGAAATTCCACAGTATTTCTCAGCTCTCCAGGATACATATTGTATAATGGGGATAGAGGGAACTCAGCAGGAAGTAAGTCAAGTAGAAACCTCTATATCCTTTGACAATATGGAGTCCAGAGTCACATTCTCTGTAATAGAGGCTAATGCAGCCATATTGCAAATACAGAAAGAGAGTGGCATGCAGATTCATGGTATTCTTGGCATACCATTTCTTACTCAAAACAAATGGATTCTTGACTTCAACAATCTCAGTGTGCAATGCTAACTTTTACTTTATTATAAAAATAATGAGAGTTGGCATTGCAAAACCAGTAGTCATTTTAAGCTTATAATACATGAAGAAGTGACGACACAACGCATAAACATATGACACCCAATCCAGATTCACCAATATTTATTAAACACGAAGTGCCGGAGTATGCCTGTAATAATTCCAAGAAACTCTCTCAGTATTTCTTTCTGCTGAGAGGGGAAATAATGAAAAATAGATGGAATGGTATCTCAGAAGCTGATATATCCCTTACTTATAATACTTATGATGGATGTACTGAGGTAGAGATTGTGTTTCGGGATAAAAACAATCATGCTCACCATTTCACAATGCAGCTTGTCCCTGCCAATGGTTTTGGTGACACAGATGAAGATAGATTTAGACTCTTGTATCTCTTTGAAGGCAAATTTGATGAGAATGCAATAAGTATAAGGTCTTTTGCAGCCTACCTTGCTATATATCTTGAATATGAGGGATTTGAACCCACAGTGATGAAATGTGATAAAGGTCTTGATATACCATGTTCTGTAGAATCTGCCTATGATGGAATCTGTAAGCTGATAGACATTACGCAGTCCAAAATAAAGCCATTGGCATGGTTTTATACCAAACAGCCAAAAATCAAGTCCTTTGATGAAATGTGCTATTACTTGGCTGGAGTTAAGTCAAGACTCCAGTTGGAGTGCTGTAATGGCAGATGGAACAAAGTGGATCCGGAGTGCTTCAACCTTGAAATATATAAGGAAGAGAAAGAAGTAGCTCTTCAGGTAGCATACATTGTTGATGATGTTTGGCAACTATCTCTTTCAGCCAATGCTGCACAATATGAGGGTTACTTTGACCTCTCCTGTACATTTAACTGCTATCCTGAGACCAATCTTTCAGATGAAGTAAAGAGGAAGTTAGATGGATTGTTTGCTGACTTCTTGTCTTCACTCAAGATTGCCAAAGGGAATACATATATAGGCTGTGGAGATAGGAAAAACCACTCTATAAACATACAATATTTTCACATTGAAGATACCTTTGACTTATTTTGTAAGATGCTTGATGAGATAGTTCCTGCATTGCAGAACTACACCTTTCGACTGACCTTACAACCCATCAACCTTACAGGAGAAATAGAAACTATAAAAGAACAAATGGAAGCAGCACTCAATACAACTCTTGAGGTTATAACCGAGGAGGAACTAATCAACAAAAAACTACAATGTGGTTACTTTCTACACTAAAGAAATGCGCAGGTCAAATGAATAATATACTACAACAAATAGTTTTTTTACCTGCGCAAAACAATTTTCTATATTGACATTCCACAATTTATTGTTACCTTTGCATCAGATATAATTAGACATTTAGATCCGTATTTATTAACTTAATCATTGTATTTATGCTGATGAACTTGGCAATTTCGGTGATGGGAGGATGCCTAGTCCTCCTTATAGAGCAAGCCGCTAGGCAACTTGCTAGTAGATACAATCGAAGATGAAAGATTTGTTTAGGGAGCAGGCGCCAGCTTGCTCCTGTTTTTAATTGATCAAGACAATATGAAAGATAAGAAGTTGTGGATACCTATTATTATAGGTGTTTTCATCATATTAGGCTCATTTATTCTCTGTTTCTACAAACAGGATGTATCTGATGATATATCTGACTGGGCTTCATTTGGAGCTTATGTCGGAGGATGCTTTGGCTTTATCTCTGTAGTTATCATGTATATGGTATTCAGAGAACAATCCAAAATGGCATATAAATCACAATTTGAGTCTGTATTCTTTGATATGCTACATACTCTACGTGAAATATGGAATCCCGATGTTGAAAGCAAGAGTCTTCTACTAAGTAATAAAATTTCTATACATTTTAATGTTGAATTTGGAGCTGAGGAAATAAACAGAAATGATGTAAAAAGAGTAATGACCTATTATATGTCTATACATAAGAAAGACAACTCTATCAATCATTATTTTAGGTACTTGTATCATATTGTCAAGTATGTTGTATCTAATGAAAGCCTTGATGAGAACATCAAAACTGATTACATTTCACTTATTCAAGCACAAATGTCAAATACAGTGAAGATTCCAAATCGAAGTGCAAAACTTTGAGATGGGCATTAGTCATTCTCCT
>ERZ778495.2001-NODE-2001-length-12345-cov-3.940439_pt1 | contig 12345 bp, 11 predicted proteins | sample MGYA00433100_ERZ778495 | MGnify/ENA primary metagenome ERZ778495 (study PRJEB29527, sample SAMN07138962) | mouse gut metagenome | material: feces | host: mouse | place: China:Nanjing | collected 2016-01-25 ...
ATCTAACTTTACAACCACGTCGTCATATTTATATTGCCACATCCCTTCTCCCTCGATATTAAAAGGCAGCCTATTCTTAGTCAATGATAAAGTATAACTATTCCCTATTTTTAAATTAGCATTGGGCGCAATATCTGGCCAAACACCTTTAAAATCGATTATAGGTACTTCTACAACAGGGTCCTCTTCTATATCAACCAGAGGAGAAGTAGCGACAGCTTGGCCTACTCGACCATACGTTGCAGTTAACGTTGTGTCTCTAACATTCTGAGCCGATGCTTGTTGCGGCAACACCTGATTGCTGTTACAACTCTTTACTCCGAAGAGATTCATGATAATGATTAAAGCCAATATGGCCCACAACAATAGAGTATTTAGCCCTTTATCTTCTTTTTTCTCATTACTAATTTCCTCGGGGAAACGGTCACAAATTACCTTGGATAAGCGTGATATAGGCTTCCCAATCTGTCGTAACATCTCATTGATTTCACCGTCGAGGTTTGATGACTGTGCATGGTTAGTCAATCGTTGATTGTCTTGCCTTAACCTATCAATCTCGGTTCGTAAATTAGTTATCTCTTCAGTACGTTCATTGACACCCGACAATAATTGTTGTCGCTCTCTTTCTATATCAGCATGAGCCTTTCGAATGCTTTCTTGTGCAGACAAAGGCACGATTTCAGGCGATACCCCTATTTTTAAATGCTGATTAAAAAGTTGCCTTACCAACGTCAGGGTGATATCGATAGGGTTGACTTTATAACGATTAGAAAGCGACGCACTGGTAAGTGAGATAAAATCGGAAATGGCAAAGAAGGCATTATACATTCCGAAGAAGTTCTGCTCTAACTGGGTCAAATAATCAGATAAATCTTCGAACCTGTCAACTGCAAATTTAAGTCTTCCACCTTCAATCGGTAAGAGAATCTTGCCGACAACCATTTTTTCAAAAAGATTGTCGAGAATATCATACATACCGCGCACGTCAGTGCAGAAAGCTCCGTCGATACGCACAGTCATGCCAAAATAGGAACCCTCACGCGCCGACACCACATTATTTGAGCGCAAATAGCTGTAATACGTGCATAGTCCATGAGGACGTCGGAGCGCTTCAACTGTCATCAACGTGTTTTCAGCTCGCTGTGCATAAAACGTCTTATAATAGTCCATGTCGTCTTGCTTCCACACGCTTTGTCCGGTTGCAAGCACGCCATGGATTTGAAACTCAACATTCATATATTACCCTCGGATAAGTTTATAAATCACTTTCCATAAGAGAGCCGGATATTCATCAGGGCCCGGGTCGAATGATTTTGTACCATCAGCGGCATGACAATACTCGCCGGTTTGGAATGGTACCACCTGGAAATTAAAGGAAGTTCCGAAGATTCCATGAGTAGTGAAAGGCACAAATATATTCGGGTATATGCCATCGATTTCTCTTATCATGGCCTTCGAATTTACAACCCCTGTAGAGATAACGAAATTTGATTCATCAACTTTATTGAAGATGAATATGTTGCTGTCTCCCGCTTTTGGACTAGAGTGTAATTTCTTGATTTTGTCCACGTATTTCCCTGCCTGGGAATGGAATTCCCAATTCGGTTCCAGCATATGACACCAGATTTTTCGATGCTTGCTACTTCTTATAACCCTTACAGGACGTGGGAAGTCTACATTCGGTTCTCTTTTATCATTCGGGTTATAGTAAAGTTCACCCGGGGCCTCAAGAAGCTGAACCAACAAATTTCCATGTTTGTCCAAGACGCGAACCAACATAAAGCTCATATTCGACGTGCTTTTGGCAGCTTGGTCGCTACTGAGCATATCGTTGAACTCAGAACACATCTTTTGATAATTGACATCGTCGTCAGGTCTGAATTTGTTATCGGGCTGTACTGTGTAGTTTAGTACGTCTCGTAAATACCGGGAAAGGCGTACCAAAGTCATTGTTTTACCACAAGCAGGAGGACCGAAAAGGACCACTATAGGCACCTCAGAATCCCTCAGTGTGATTTGAATTTTATTATGGTCATTCTGCTCTTCTACAGTCAGACCTGCTATAGGTTTTGACGACGGTGTGGCCGAATCATGCGGGGTTGCACCAGGGCTCATAGCGTTACCCGAAGTGTTTTCCACACTGCCCATATTGGGATTTGTATCCATATAGTATTTTTAGTTTTTAAATGCAAGGTCAAAGAAGAGAAACGCACCAAGGTCAATCAAGATTGACAAAAAGATATAGAATAAGAAAGACATAGGATATTTGCCATTCATAAAATCCGCCCATACGTCAATCACAGACAGCATACGCTTTGTGCGTGTTTCGGGATTTTCAGCAGTATAGAGTGTCTTGTCTATCTCATTCTCGAAAACCACATATTTTTGGTCGTTCTTAATTTGTGAATATCCTGTAGATAATACACCTTCGGTTTGTGTAATAACATCTTCATGTACACTGCCCATTTGCACCATGGTCTTGATAGTGTCACCCATAAGCCGGAGATCTGTCATAGTGGAATCGGCCTTAGAGGCTGCCATACGCGATACTTTGTAATTACTATCTTTGATGAAGGCAAGAGCATGACGCATCTGTCGCTCATAATTATTGAGGGCGGCTTCGTTAAACTTATTAAACGTCGTAGCAGGTACTATCTGCTTTCCTGGTGCTTCCTTTTCGAGTATAGCATTTATTTCAAGCATTTTCTCTCGAACGAATCGTCCATCTCCGATTCGACCCGCAGACTTGCCAACTCCATGGAACTCGTTTGAAAGCTGTAGGAATAAATGATTTACCTGGTCGTCGATGTTGTCATATGCCTTATCATAATTTTGGCGCGACGTAATTTGGGCAAGGTATTTATTGGTATGCTCGATATCATCTTGCACCACGTTGCCAATCTTATGCTGATAAAAGAAGGTATGGGTGTTTGTGGGCATACTCATGCACAACCAGAAAGCGGCAACAAGTATCACACCAAGCCAAAAGCTCCTACGACGATGTTCTACAAATTTACTATAGTTACAGGCATCTACGATAAGTTTCGAGCCATACGATGCAATCACGAAGAATGCTATGGTAAAGGCCCAAACTAAAGGCACAGGGAACCAATTGATAAGCAGATGAAACGAGTGCTCGGTCGCCCAGCAACTTATGCCGGCAAGGACTACATACCCCGCGATACACCCCCATTTTACTAAGTTGTTTTGATTCATAAAATCTGATTGATTGGTTTATACTCTATTTGCTACGGTGAAGTTATCCGTATTATGTATATCAAATATCTTCGTCTTTTTCTGCTTGAAATAATTTATTATTCTCGATATCTACATATGTAATTGTAATAGTAGAAGTCTTCCCACCCACACCAATCTTGCCACAATTATTTACAAAATATACGGTCAGACCTTCTTTCTCTACAATATCGTCAATATTATACTTTGATTTTATCACCTCGCCTATACGGTTGGCTTCTTTTTCACGGGCCGAATCATCCATCTCGCCATATCCCACTGTAAGAGATACCACAATATTGCTTTTAGCCGTAAACGTGACAGTTAAGAGGACTTTGTTACCCGCAAAAATACCCCTATACCATTTTTCTAACGCACTATTTGGCTCCTCTTCATCAAGAGTAAATCCCTTTGCAAAAAGTGCCTTTTCGAAAGTTGCGATATCGCCGTCGATGGGGATACCCATAAACTTGAAGTGTTCGGCATAAGCTGTCGTCAACAAAGACAACATCGCAATTATTAAAATTGGTCTTTTCATTTTTTAATAGTTTGTATCCAAGTTCTTAAAGGCATAAAAAAAGACGTGGAGCTGACCGTTGTCAGTTCCACTCTCTGAGGCTCTAGCATTGCCTAATTATTGTTGAACAGACAACGAAAGAAGCCCACGTCGATATGGATACAAACCAACAGCAAGCGCCGCATGTGCGACGAATGCTGATGGACATAAGCACATCAATGGGTATCTACCGTTGGCAATGTCCGGACAATAATTTCTGTAAATTTGCTAGATTTCAGAGAGTCCCGGCCAAAGCGTCGTGTAAACGCCTTATAATATGTCATGTATTACCTTTTTAGGTAATATGTGGCAAAATTATATAAATTTATAATATTGTCAATAGCGCACCACTATTATTAACATATATTAACCAAGCAATCGCATAAATAATTATACCATCTTTTTTTGGCAGATTGGCTGAAAATGTATAATTTTGTGGCCGAAAACGAGGCTACCCATGAGAAATGTCAGGGGTAGTCTTTTTATTTTTATAATTATGAATATGATAGTACAATGCGGCGTGCTGTTTATCTTCCTTGCGCTGGGCGAGCTAATCGTCTGGCTCTCGGGTATCACGGTGCCATCGAGCATCATCGGCATGCTGCTGCTCACCTTCGCGCTCAAACTCGGAGTGGTCAGGCTCGCACATGTCGAGAAGATGGCCGATTTCCTTGTCCACAACCTCGGCTTCTTCTTCGTCCCTGCCGGCGTGGGCCTGATTAGTTGTCTCGACCTACTGGCTGCAGAGTGGCTGCCCATTACCGGTGCTGCCGTGGCAAGCACAGCCGTGATTATGGTCGTAACAGGCCACGTGCACCAGTCCGTGCGCCGATATATGCGCAATATGGCTCGGCGCCATGCCTCGATGAGCAACACCCAAACACCTGACTGACATGGACTTCCTCACCAACAAAATATTTCTGATAGCCCTGACATTTATAGTCTTTGTCCTGGCTCAATACCTACAGCGCAAAACGGGTTCGAGGTTTCTCAACCCCATACTCGTATCGATTATCATACTAATCTGCTTCATGTTGGCCACGGGCATCGACTACGGCACCTACCGCGCAAGCGGCGAGTATATCGACCTGTGGCTCAAGCCCGCCGTTGTGGCCCTGGGAGTACCGCTATATCGACAGTTAGAAGCAATACGCAAACAGATGCTGCCGCTGCTCATAGCAGAAATGGCCGGGTGCGTGGCGGGCATTATTTCGGTGGTCGTAGTGGCACAACTTTTGGGCGCGTCGCAGGCGGTAATCATGTCGCTGGCGCCTAAGGCAGTGACAACGCCCATCGCCATGGAGGTGTCGTCGAGCATCGGCGGCATACCTGCGCTGACAGCCGCCGTGGTGGTATGCACCGGCATTTTCGGCGGCATAGCAGGCTTCAAAATCATACAGTTAGGCCATGTCAGCAGCCCTATTGCCGGGGGCCTGTCGATGGGCACGGCGGCTCACGCCCTGGGCACAAGTGCAGCTATGGAACGCAGCGACCGCTACGGAGCCTTCTCGTCGCTCGGACTTACCCTCAACGGCCTTCTGACAGCCCTGCTATCGCCCCTCATACTCGGGCTGATGGGATATACCGTCTGACGAAAGAACCTACTTCTTAGCAAATAACTGCCCTAAGGCTGAGAAAATGGTCATGACCGTATCGCGGCTGTCGACGGGAATCTGAAGCACAGTGCGCCCTGTTTCAGGGTCTGTTTTGACAACATTATCGACCAACGCCTCAACGGCTCCCGGTGTCGAAAGTGTCTTGGCAAGACTGCCCATAAAGGCCGTGGCTGCATCTACAAATTCGTTACCGGCCGCTGGAGCAGGCTTTGGTTTCGTTGGCTCGGATGGCTCGGAATGTTCAAGCTGTTCAATTTGTCCGGTCTGTTCAGTTTGTTCAGGCTGTTCGGTCTGTTCTGCATTCGACGCCGGGCGATTGTCTCCACTTACATGTTCTTCACTCTCGTCTAATACTTCGGCAAGAGCTGTAGTGACCTTTGTCAGCTTGGCATCGTCGATGGTAATCTGGTCGTCGCCGCCGTCGAGGACGCCCGCGAAAAGTCCCGACTTGAAGTTGAGCGTCGACAGCATCCGCTCCTCTATAGTATCGGCAGAGACAAGGTTAATCACCTGTATGGGCCGGCGTTGGCCTATGCGGTATATACGCGCAATACGCTGCTCGAGAACGGCGGGGTTCCACGGCAGGTCGAGGTTGATGATTACCGAGGCACACTGCAGGTTGAGGCCCGTAGAACCGGCATCGGTCGATAGGAACACATGCGTTGCCGGGTCGGTGGCGAAACGCTCGGTCATGGCACCGCGTTTTGCCGACGGTACACCGCCATGAAGGTACTCATAGCCGACACCTTCGCGCTCGAGTTCCTCGCCCACGATGCGGGTCATTCGTTCCCACTGGCTGAATATCACCACCTTGTCGTTGCCATTGTCGATGGCGTCGCGCACAAGCTGCACAGCCTCGGCAACCTTGGTATCGTAGCGCGACCGCTGGTCGAGTATATATGTGCTGTCGCATACCATGCGCATCTGGCTCAGAGTCAGCAGCAAGCGTTTGCGGTCTTTCTCCGACAGGAAACGGTGCCTCTGCCACTTCATGGCCAACTGTGCCACAATCGAGCGGCACTCGTCGTGTATGGCCTGCTGCTCCTTTGTCATAGGCACATATAGCATCTGGTCGGAGCGCGAGGGCAACTGCAGGGCCACATCGGCCTTGCGGCGGCGGAGCATACACCCCTTGAGGCGTTCGCCTACCTCGTTGAGGTTGCGATAGCCCGTCACCTTGCCCGTGGGCGACGATATGGTAGTGCGGTCTACGAACTCGTGATAAGGCCCCAGTGCATACTGGTCTACAAACTGCATGACCGAGTAGAGCTCGTCGAGCTTGTTCTCGAGCGGAGTTCCCGACAGCACCACGGCATAGTCGCTGTCGACGCGCCGCGCGGCCTGGGCTATCTGTGTGTTCCAGTTTTTGAGACGCTGCACCTCGTCCATTATCAACACGTCGGCATGAAGGTTGCCAAGGGTCTTGATATCATTTGCGAGGGTATGGTATGATACGATTTTATAGAATGTAGGGGCGGCATATAGTTCGCGCCGATGGGTATGCACGCCCTCGACAACGGTGACATCACTGCCGGTGAAACGCTCTATTTCGCGCTTCCACTGATATTTGAGCGAGGTCGGGCATACGATTAGTGCCGACGTTGCCATGCTGTGAGCCTTTAGCAACTCGGCTGTGCCTATGGCCTGTACGGTCTTGCCGAGGCCCATCTCGTCGGCGATGAGGGCGCGCCCCGCCCCGAAGGCGAAACGGATACCCTCTACCTGGTAAGGATAAAGCTTTGTCTTAAGCACCGAGCCGATTTCGCCGCCGGTGAGCTCGTCGGCAAGCTCGCGCCGGCGCTGGTTGTCGCGCTCCTCGAGTATGAGGTTGAGGGCGTCGGTGCTGATATAGAAACGTGGGTCGATGCGCTTTGCCTGCTCTATAAAGGCCGGCAGCTCTGTCACCATACCCGGCACGGCGAAGAGGTCGTCATCGAAATAGCGCATGGCCGCCATTGTCAGAGCGGTCTGATTAGGGCCTCCCGGGCGAAGTCGCAATCGGCGACCACCGATATAGCATACGTCTATGCCCGAGTTGCGCGGCAACCTGGCATCGGGGGTGCGGCCCTTGCTTTTGAGCCACTGCGCCACAGCCTCGATATGCTTGCACGTCCCCAGGCCGTTGGTTCGGAAGTCCATGCAGTCGCACGAGTTCCAACTGCTGGCAAGGCCGTGGTATACCACGCGGTAGTTGCGCCGTGTCTTGGGGTTGGTGACCGCGAAAGAACCGGGCACGTTCTTGTCGGCTATTTCAGATATTGCGAAACCGCCCTTCCTCGCAGCCTGGGCACGCAGCTGTATCTGCCATTGCGACAAAGACATGCCCTCGGGACACGAGGTCGGCGAAATTGCTTGCTGTTTTGACATGGGGACGGGTGGATTGAGGGTGCGTCAGAATTAAAAAGCGCCGGGCTGCATACCCGCGACAATTAATCCTGACACACCCTCAACTTAAAATTAAAGGATTACTGTATTTCCAGCAGTTCTACGTCGAAAATCAGGGTCTCGTTGGGCTTGATGCTTCCGTCGTGCGAACCGTTAGCGCCGTATGCGAGGCTGCCAGGGATGACGAGCGTGGCCTTGCCACCCTTGCCGAGCAGCATGAGGCCTTCGCGGAAACCGGGAACTACGCCCTGGAGGTTAAAGGCCGCGGGGCCGCGGCCGTCGGTGCTGTCGAACACCTCGCCGTTGATATGCTTGCCGGTATAGTTTACGACAACAGTTGCGTCTTCGGCAGGTGTCGGGGCCTCACCCTCGACCTCGACGAGGTAGGTCAGGCCGGTGTTGGTGGTCATGGCGCCGGGGTTCTCGGCCTTGAATTTTTCAACAAATTCCTGGCCCTCTTTGACATTGCTGTCAGAGTCGCCCGTACCGGCCAGCTCGGCAGCCTTGGCGGCCTGGGCCTCTTCTACAGCGCGCTGGTAGAGCATACGGAAATGGTCGCTCGCAACCGAGAGTTGACCATAATCGACAGAATCGTTGAGGAATGCGGCTTTGAAAGCATTCATCACGGCCACACGGTCTACGTCGATACCTTGCTGCTTCATCTGGGCAAGTTCGCCCGACAGTTGCAGGGCAACCTGCATACCCATTTGGGTGTTCTTGGAGTCATCGGCACCGAAGACAATCTGCATACCGCGCAAGAAAGCCTCTTTGTCAGACTTCTCGTGGTTGTCAAAACGCATGAAGTCGGCATTAATCATCGAACCGACATACTCGCCATAGGCAGTCGAAAGCGAGTCGTTGACTGTCTTGCACGAATTATCGGCACATTTGTCGCAGGCTGTAAATGCGGCCGCCATGCCAAGGACGGCCACGCCCATCAAAATCTTTTTCATATCTTTTGTTTGTGGAATTGGTCTGATTGTATTTGTTTTGTATCTAAAAATCAAGAATTTAAACCCTCAACCTCTAAACTCTAAACCCTAAACTAAATAACAGTTATATCAAACTGCAATGCGCAGTGGGGCGGTATGACACCCTGTACACCGTGGGCACCGTATGCCATGTCGGCCGGGATGGTAAGTATATACCTGCCGCCGGGTCGCATATGGGTCAGACCCTCGGTCATGCCGGCAACAAACTGGTTGACAGGGCTGGTAAGGGGCTCTTCGTCTTCGCCTATCGAGTCAAAGACCGTGCCGTCGGGCAGGCGTCCCTCGTAGCGCATGGTCACATTGTCAGAGCGCGTCAGACAGGCTCCGGTGCCGTCCTTGACAGTCTCTACGACCACGCCCGAAGGCAGCACGAGCGCACCGGGGGCCTTGGCCGCGTCGGCAAGCATACGTGCACTCTCCGCGACCACAACAGCGTTTGCCGCCGCATCGATTGCGGCGAAAGCGCGGTCCTGGGCCAGCGAGTCGTACGGCTCCTCAATCTCGCCCGCAATGAGCCGTATCACCGATGCCGAGTCTACATCAATCCCCGTGGCGCGAAGGTCGGCCAAGCCGTTGGCAAAGGCGACCTTGAACTGCGAGGCGAAGAAAACGGCCACAGCGCGGTCGAGCGAGTCGGCAACCGCTGTCTGCGCCTTGACACAAGCCGCAGACAGCGAGATTAACAGCAACAGGCTGAGACGGCGTATCATTTGTCGGGATTTACCTCGATAAGCTCTACATCGAAAATCAGCGTCTGGTTGGGGCCGATAATGCCTCCGGCACCCTGCGGGCCGTATGCCAGTTGCGAGGGGATGAACAGACGCCATTTGGCTCCGGGCTTCATCAGCTGCAGGGCCTCGACCCAGCCGGGTATGACCTGTGTCACGCCGAAGGTGGCGGGTTCGCCACGGTCGACAGACGAGTCGAACACGGTGCCGTCAATCAGCTTGCCGGTATAGTGCACCTTGACCGTGTCGCCGGCCTTGGGGCTTTCACCCTCGCCGGCCTCGAGAATCTCGTACTGCAGTCCCGAGGGCATGGTCTTGACCTCTACGCGCTTGCCGTTGGCGTCGAGGAATTCCTGTCCGGCCTTGGCGTTGACGTCGGCCATTGCTGCTGCGGCGGCCTCCTGTTTTTTCTGAAGTTCGGTAAAGAACTCCTGTATTGTGGCCTTGGCCTCGTTGTAGCTCATCTTGGGCTCCTCGCCGTAGAAGACTGCGGCGACGCCGTCGGCAAAGTCCTGTACCTGGATAGATTCGATACCAGAGCTGCGGAAGTTGTTACCCATGCTCAGACCGAGAGCATAGCTCAGACGGTCGAATTCTTTTTTGTCCATGTTTGTATGTCAGTTATTAATTATCAAAGGAATAACAAACTCGCCGGGGTGCGGGTTCACCCCGGGGTCAGTCGAGTTTTAGCACGGCCAGGAAAGCCTTCTGGGGCACCTCGACCGAGCCTATCTGTTTCATGCGCTTCTTGCCTTTCTTCTGCTTCTCGAGAAGTTTGCGTTTACGCGATATGTCGCCGCCATAGCACTTGGCGGTCACATCCTTGCGCACGGCCTTGATAGTCTCGCGGGCTATGATTTTGGCACCGATTGCGGCCTGCACGGCGATATCGAACTGCTGGCGAGGGATTAGCTCTTTTAGTTTTTCGCACATGCGGCGGCCGAAGGTCACGGCATTGTCGACATGCGTGAGTGTCGACAGGGCGTCTACGCTCTCACCGTTGAGCAGTATGTCGAGTTTGACCAGCTTGCTCTCGCGGAAGTCGTGGATATGGTAGTCGAACGAGGCATAGCCCTTCGAGATGCTCTTGAGCTTGTCGTAGAAGTCAATCACGATTTCGCCGAGGGGCATGTCGAATATCAGCTCCATGCGGTTGCCCGAGATGTACTCCTGCTTGACCAGTTCGCCACGTTTACCGAGACAAAGGGTCATAATCGGCCCGATAAACTCGCTCGTGGTGATGACCGAGGCGCGGATATAGGGCTCCTCGATATGGTCAATCAGGGTCGGGTCGGGCAACCCCGACGGGTTATGCACCTCGACCATGCCACCGCGCTTGTCAAAGACGTGATAGCTTACGTTGGGCACGGTGGTAATCACGTCCATGTCGAACTCGCGGCCAAGGCGTTCCTGTATAATCTCCATGTGGAGCAGCCCCAGGAAGCCGCAGCGGAAGCCGAAGCCGAGGGCCTGCGACGACTCGGGTGTAAACGTCAACGACGCATCGTTGAGCTGCAGTTTCTCAAGCGACGCACGGAGGTTTTCGAAATCCTCGGTCTCGATGGGGTAAACGCCGGCAAAGACCATCGGTTTTACCTCTTCGAAGCCGTCGATTGCCTCGCTGCACGGCCTCTCGACATGGGTCACGGTATCGCCCACACGCACCTCGCGGCTGGTCTTTATGCCCGAGATGATATAGCCCACATTGCCGGCCGACAATTCCTTGCGCGGCTGCATGTCGAGCTTGAGGATGCCGATTTCGTCGGCATGGTACTCCTTGCCGGTCGACACGAATTTCACAAAATCGTTGGTGCGGATAGTCCCGTTTATGATTTTATAGTATGCTATGATGCCACGGAAGGGGTTGAACACCGAGTCGAAAATCAATGCCTGCAAGGGTGCCGAGGGGTCGCCTTGCGGTGCCGGTATGCGCTCTATGATGGCTTGTAATATCTCGGGCACGCCGAGACCGGTCTTGCCGCTGGCGCGGATAATTTCCTCTCGCTTGCACCCCAGGAGGTCGATAATCTCGTCTTCGATCTCCTCGGGGTTGGCCGAGTCGAGGTCGCACTTGTTGAGCACGGGTATTATCTCGAGGTTGTTGTCGATGGCCATATAGAGATTAGAAATCGTCTGAGCCTGCACGCCCTGCGAGGCATCGACAATGAGCAGCGCACCCTCGCACGCAGCGATTGAGCGTGACACCTCGTAGGAAAAGTCGACGTGTCCCGGAGTGTCAATCAGGTTGAGGGTATATTGTTCGCCGTCAAGCGTATACTCCATCTGTATGGCATGGCTCTTAATCGTGATGCCACGTTCGCGCTCGAGGTCCATGTCGTCGAGCACCTGTGCCTCCATGTCCTTGGCGGCAACAGTATTGGTGTATTCAAGCAGTCGGTCGGCCAAGGTAGACTTGCCGTGGTCGATATGAGCTATGATGCAAAAATTGCGTATTCTTTTCATTCGCGTATATTTACCGCAAAATTAAGCAAAAACTCCCAAACTGCAAAATGCCGGGCTATCACCCGCTCCGATATAACTTTACTGTTTAAGGTCATTGCGCAGCGCCTCTATTTCCTCGACAGTAAGGCCGGTTGACTTCATTATTATATCATTTGGCACACCGATAGTGATTAAGTTTCGGGCAAAATCGCGTTTTGCCTCGGCACGGCCTTCTGCGCGGCCCTCGGCCAAACCTTCTGCACGACCTTCTGCGCGACCTTCTTCGCGACCTTCCTGATGGCCCTCTGTCCAGGCCGTGTCGAGGACGTCGTTCTGCACGCGGATGGTGTCGAGGTGCTCGTCGTAGGCGCGGCGCTCCCTGGCTGTCATCG
>ERZ778495.2013-NODE-2013-length-12303-cov-5.104507_pt1 | contig 12303 bp, 16 predicted proteins | sample MGYA00433100_ERZ778495 | MGnify/ENA primary metagenome ERZ778495 (study PRJEB29527, sample SAMN07138962) | mouse gut metagenome | material: feces | host: mouse | place: China:Nanjing | collected 2016-01-25 ...
GACTTCTCTATAACAAGTGTACCATTTTTTTTTTTTTTTTAGCAAGTCAAAACTATTCTGTCAAGATGTTTTTTTCATTTTATTTACATAAAAAAACTCACAACCGAATGTGAGTTTTATTGTATAGTTTAATTATTATTCAATAACTTCAGAAACTACACCAGAACCAACTGTTCTACCACCTTCACGGATAGAGAACTTAGTTCCTTGTTCAATAGCAACTGTAGAAATTAAGTCTACTGTAATATCTACATTGTCACCTGGCATAACCATTTCAACACCTGCAGGTAAATCGATAACACCTGTAACGTCAGTTGTTCTGAAATAGAATTGAGGTCTGTAGTTTGTGAAGAATGGAGTATGACGTCCACCTTCTTCTTTGCTTAGAACGTAAACTGCAGCTTTGAATTTATGATGTGGAGTAACACTTCCTGGTTTAGCAAGAACTTGTCCTCTTTCAACATCTTCTCTAGAAATACCACGAAGTAATACACCAGCGTTATCTCCAGATTCAGCATAGTCAAGTGACTTTCTGAACATTTCAATTCCTGTAACAACAGTTTTTCTTGTATCTCTTAATCCAACGATTTCAACTTCGTCGTTAAGATTTAACTTACCACGTTCAACACGTCCTGTAACAACAGTACCACGTCCTGAGATAGTAAATACGTCTTCAATACTCATTAAGAATGGTTTATCAGTATCTCTTTCTGGAGTATCAATATAATCATCAACAGCAGCCATTAAGTCATGGATTGCTTTAACAGCATCTGCATCTCCTTCAAGAGCTTTTAATGCTGAACCTTTGATTATTGGACATTCTGCATCGAATCCATATTCTCCTAATAATTCTCTGATTTCCATTTCTACTAATTCAAGAATTTCTTTGTCATCAACTTGATCACATTTATTCATGAATACAACAATTTTAGGAACACCAACTTGTCTTGATAGTAAGATATGTTCTCTAGTTTGTGGCATAGCACCATCTGCAGCTGAAACTACAAGGATAGCACCATCCATTTGAGCAGCACCTGTGATCATGTTTTTAACATAGTCAGCATGTCCTGGACAGTCTACGTGAGCATAATGTCTTTTTTCAGTTTCATACTCAACGTGAGCAGTGTTAATTGTAATACCACGTTCTCTTTCTTCTGGAGCACTGTCAATTGCAGAGTAGTCCATGAAATCCTTAGAGAATTCCTTAGAGATTGCAGCAGTTAATGTAGTTTTACCATGGTCAACATGTCCGATTGTTCCTATGTTAACATGTGGTTTACTACGGTCAAATTTTTCTCTTGCCATAATTTATTCCTCTTTCCTTTTAATCTAACAAATTTATTTTATCTAATTCTTGATATGAAATCAAGTATTATTCTTAATTTACGCTGTTTTTCTTGATAATTTCTTCAGCGATTGATTTAGGTACTTCTTCATAGTGGTCTTTTTCCATTTGGAAGTTACCTCTACCTTGAGTATTACTTCTTAAATCTGTTGCATAACCAAACATTTCTGATAATGGTACCATAGCTTGGATTCTTAAAGTATTACCAATTGATTCTTGTCCTAATGGACGTCCACGACGACTAGTTAAGTCACCCATAACGTTACCCATATATTCTTCAGGAACGTCTACTACAACTTTCATGATTGGTTCAAGAAGTACTGCTTTACATTTATTCTTAGCTTCTTTTAAAGCCATAGATGCAGCAATTTTGAAAGCCATTTCTGATGAGTCTACATCATGGTATGAACCATCAAATAATGTAGCTTTTACATCAACTAGTGGATATCCTGCAAGAATACCACCTTGCATTGCTTCTTGTAATCCCTTATCAGTTACTGGAATATATTCACGAGGAACAACTCCACCAACGATACCATCAACGAATTCGTACCCTTTACCTGGATTTGGTTCAAACTTAACCCAAACATGTCCGTATTGTCCACGTCCACCTGATTGTTTAATATACTTACCTTCACAATCCGCAGCAGCAGTAATTGTTTCACGATAAGCAACTTGTGGTCTACCTTTATTACATTCAACATTAAATTCACGTTTCATACGGTCAACAATAATGTCTAAGTGTAATTCACCCATACCAGAAAGTACAGTTTGTCCTGTTTCTGAATCAGTTTTAACTCTTAAAGTTGGGTCTTCCTCAACTAGTTTTTGAATAGCGATAGCCATTTTATCTTGATCATTTTTACTCTTTGGTTCAATTGCAATATCAATAACTGGTTCTGGGAATTCCATTCCTTTCATGATACATGAGTTCTTTTCATCACATAATGTATCAGCAGTTGTTGTATTTTTTAAACCTACAGCTGCAGCTATTTCACCAGCAAATACTTCTGTAATTTCTTTACGTTGATTTGCATGCATTTGTAAGATACGACCAATTCTTTCTTTTTCGCCTTTTGTTGAATTTAAAACATATGATCCACTAGATAATTTACCAGAGTAAACTCTAAAGAATGAAAGTCTTCCAACAAATGGATCAGTCATTATTTTAAATGCTAATGCTGTAAATGGTTCAGAATCACTTGGGTGACGTAATACGTCATTTCCATTTTTATCAGTACACTCAATTGCCTCTATATCTGTTGGTGATGGTAAATAATCAATAACAGCATCAAGTAATGTACGAGTACCTTTATTTCCAAGTGCATCAGAACATAATACAGGGAAGAATCCAACAGATAGTGTAGCTGTACGAATAGCTTTCTTTAAAGCATCAACAGTTATTTCTCCACCATCTAAATAAGTCATCATTAATTCTTCATCAAAATCAGCAACAGCTTCAATTAACTTAGCTCTGTATTCTTCAGACTTAGCGGTCATATCAGAAGGAATTTCCATCTCTTCTAATAATTGTTGATCAGAACCATCATATTTATATGCTTTCATTGTTACTAAATCAACATATCCAATATATTCAGATTCTGCTCCGATTGGAAGAATAATAGGTGCAGCATTTGCTCCTAATCTTTCTTTAATAGTTGTTAAACTATAATAGAAATCAGCTCCCATTTTTTCCATTTTGTTTGCACAAATCATTCTTGGAACTTTGTATTCATTTGCTTGTCTCCAAACAGTTTCAGTTTGAGGTTCAACACCAGCTTGTGCATCAATTAATGCAACTGCTCCGTCAAGAACTCTTAAACTTCTTTGAACTTCGATAGTAAAGTCTACGTGACCTGGAGTATCAATTATATTTAATCTATATCCATTCCAGTGACAAGTTGTAGCAGCTGAAGTAATTGTTATACCTCTTTCTTGCTCTTGTTCCATCCAGTCCATTTGAGAAGCGCCATCGTGTGTTTCTCCTATTTTATGAGTTATTCCTGTTAGGAATAAAATTCTTTCAGTAGTTGTAGTTTTACCAGCATCAATGTGAGCCATGATACCAATATTTCTTATTTTATCAATTGAAACGTCTCTTGCCATTCATGCCACCTACCATCTATAATGAGCGAATGCTTTGTTAGCTTCTGCCATTCTGTGAGTATCTTCACGTTTTTTAGCAGCTCCACCTGTTCCTGCGGCAGCATCCATAATCTCATTAGCTAATTTTTCAGCCATAGTTCTTCCACGGCCATTTCTAGCATATTGAACTAACCATCTTAATGCTAGAGTTAATCCTCTTTCATCACTAACTTCAATTGGAACTTGAACGTTAGCTCCACCAACACGACGAGATTTAACCTCTAATGCTGGTTGTATATTTTCAAGTGCACTTTGGAAAACTTCAATTGGATCTTTTCCAGTTTTCTCACGAATACTATCAAATGCTTCATATAAAATCTTTTCAGCTGTTCCTTTTTTACCATCTAACATAATAGTGTTGATTAATTTAGTAACAACTTTTGAGTTATAAATAGCATCTGGTAATACGTCGCGTTTTTCAGCACGTCTTTTACGCATATTCTTTCCTCCTTATTATTTTATTTACTGTCTTTTGGTTTTTTAGTTCCGTATTTACTTCTACCTTGTTTACGTTCATTAACACCTTGAGTATCTAGTGCTCCACGAATTACATGATAACGTACACCGATTAAGTCTTTAACACGGCCACCACGAATTAGAACAACTGAATGTTCTTGTAAGTTATGTCCTTCACCTGGGATGTAAGTATCAACTTCACGTCCGTTAGACAATCTTACACGAGCATATTTTCTTAATGCTGAGTTTGGTTTCTTTGGAGTTTTTGTTCCTACACGAGTACATACTCCACGCATTTGTGGATGGTTTGTATTTGTAGACTTTCTTTCCATTGAGTTAAATCCAACATTTAAAACTGGGCTCTTGCCTTTTCTTGTTTTCTTTGTTCTTTTCTTTCTTACTAATTGATTAATAGTAGTCATATTATCCCTTTCTACGTACACACATCCTGGTGTATCGATTTCCCCTTAAAACTAGGCTTCACCTATGGTGAAACCTAATTCCAAACGCGTCTATAATATATCATTTTAGTATGATTATGTCAATACATTTCTTTAATATATATGCTATTTACAAATGTTTTATTCCTTATAGTCAACTGTTGTGTAATTTTTGCACTTGATGTAGGCATCATATTGATATTCACTACCCATTTTTTTTACAGTAACATAGCCATCACAAGTGTCTTCCTTTACTTTATTTGTTGATAAAGTTCCAGTTTTCAACAATTCTTCCATTTTTATAGTTTTTTTATCACCATTTTTTAGTTTTGTTTCTGTCAAATTTAAGTAAATATTAGCTGATTCTTTTATATCTGCTTCATAGTCATAATAGGGTTTATAGGTTTTACCAAATCTTATTCCAATAAACAAAATTGTTCCAAATAGGCAACATGTAATTATAATCCAAGGAAATATCATCTTTTTCATATTAACCTCCGTTATAGATTTTAATTTTCTAAAATGATTATATCATTTTTAAACAATAAAAAGAAGACTCTTCCCAAAATAAAAAGACCTTTTAATAAGGTCTTTTTATAAAATAGCTAATTAAGCTAATTCAACAGTTGCACCAGCTTCTTCTAATTGAGCTTTAATTTGTTCAGCTTCTTCAGCAGCAACGTTTTCTTTAACGTTTCCACCATTGTCAGCTAAAGCTTTAGCTTCAACTAATCCTAAACCAGTAATTTCTCTAACGATTTTTATTACTGCAATTTTAGAAGCTCCAGCATCCTTTAATACAACAGTTTTTGAAGATGATCCTTCTGCTTCAGCACCTGCAGCAGGAGCAGCAGCTACAGCTACAGCACTTGGATCTACTCCAAATTTTTCTTTCATAGCATCAACTAATTCTTTTACTTCAAGAATAGTCATTTCGCTTATAGCGTCAATAATTTCATTTGTAGATAATTTTGCCATTATAATCTTCCTTCCTTTAATTAGTTTTCCTCACCTAATTTGTCGGCATATAAATTAAGTGCAATAGATAGATTTTTTACGTGTTCTATCAAGCCACCAGCAAACATAGTAAGTAATCCTTCCATAGATGGAATAGATGCATATTCTTTGATTGTATCAATTGATACAACTTCGCCTTTGATAATACCAGTAATAACTTGTACATTCTTATGGTTCTTTGCAAATTTATCAAGAACTTTAATTGGTTCAAGTAATTCTTTACCAAAAACAATAGCATTTGGACCTTCTAGGAATTCACTTAGATCAATTTTCATATCATCTAAAGCTCTTTTTACTAAAGTATTTTTGTATACTTTAACTTCACTACCGATGTTTTTTAGATCTCTACGTAATTCTTGCATATCAGAAACAGTTGATTCTGAATATTTAAATAAAATAACAGATTCTGAATTCTTTAATTTATTTGTAATCTCAGCAACTACTTCTCTTTTAGATTCTAGAATTTTCTCGCTTGCCATATATGTCCTCCTTTTGATTTTATAAAAAAACTTTCCTGATAAGGAAAGTTATTATATACATAAAAAGATATATAACTCTCCCTCGGTAGGATTATTAAGATTTCTCCCCTACTGTCTTCGGTACTCGTTTTTTCACTTGTTAATATAACATGTTAAATATTACATGTCAATAGAATTTTGATCTACATGGATACCAGGACCCATAGTTGTAGATATAGAAATATTTTGAATGTATTTTCCTTTAACAGTGCTTGGTTTAGCTTTGTTAATAGTACTTAATACATATAATACATTCTCTTTTAAAGCATCTTCAGTGAATGATACTTTACCAACTGAACAGTGAATGTTTCCATAAGAGTCTGCTCTGTATTCGATCATACCCTTTTTAACATCTTCAACTGCACGTTCTGGTGTTGGAGTAACTGTTCCAGTTTTAGGATTTGGCATTAATCCTTTTGGTCCTAAAACTTTACCAATTTTTCCTAATGAAGGCATCATTTCTGGAGTAGCGATGATTACATCATAATCAAACCAATTTTCATTAGCGATTTTATCAATCATATCTTGTTCTCCAACAAAATCTGCACCAGCTGTTTTAGCAGCTTCTGCTTGAGCACCTTTAGCTAAAACTAAAATTCTTTTAGTTTTACCATTACCATTAGGTAATATTAGAGATCCTCTTAATTGTTGATCAGCCTTTTTTGTATCAATATTAAGTTTTATTGCTAATTCAACGGAACTATCAAATTTAGTAGTACTTGTTTCTTTAGCTAACTTAACTGCTTCACTAATTTCATAGTTTTTATTTTTTTCTACTTTTTTTGAAGCTTCTACATATTTCTTTCCAAATTTTCTCATTGTTATACCTCCCATCATTTATTTGTGGTTTAGCGGATATAGTTTATTAATTGTTATTAATAATTATTCTTCTGTATTTTCTTTTTCAGTTATTACTTCTACTTCAACGTTGTTATCTGCTGCTGAAGCTTCCATTTCTTCTAATTTAGCTTCTCTTTTAGCATCTTCAATCTCTTTAGCTGCTGCTTCTTTAGCTTCTTCAGCTAATTCAGCATCGTTAAGTCCAGATACAGCAACACCCATATTTCTTGCTGTACCAGCTACGATATTCATAGCTTCTTCAACAGTATAAGCATTTAAGTCTGGCATCTTAATTTCAGCAATTGCTTTTGCATCAGCTTTAGAAATAGTTCCAACGATTTCGTGAGCACCTTTTTTAGAGCCAGATTTAATCTTAGCATATTTTTTAATTAAATCAGCTGCTGGTGGTGTTTTTAATACAAAATCAAATGTTCTATCATCATATACAGAGATTTCAACTGGGATAATATCACCCATTTTGTCTCTTGTAGCGTCATTATATTTTGTAACGAATTCTTGTAAATTAATTCCAGCAGGTCCTAATACTGTACCAACAGGTGGTGCAGGTGTAGCTTTTCCAGCAGGAATTTGTAATTTTATTTTCTTTACGACTTCTTTTGCCACGTAAAACACATCCTTTCGTATTTTCGCTTGTGGTTTAGGGCTAATCCGCATTCCCTCCCACCTACTAAATTAAACTTTAGCAATATAGATATTAACATAAAAAACCATTAATATCAACATTAAATCATTTCTTTTTTGAAGGTTTGTCCTTTTTTTACTATTTTATGATACCTTATATTAAATAATGACTATTCAAAGCTATGATGTAATGTATGTGGATAAACAGCTATTTCTATAATAAAAGATGATTAACAAAGATCAAAATGCTGTTTTTTATTTCCCTAAATAGGTTATTTTAGCATATCCATGACCTGAATTTCCTGTCATAGTAGATTTACCATCATGAGAAGGCATACCAGTATAAGCTCCTTTTACATTAGTCCAACTATATCCTGCTCCATCTATCATAACAGTGTTTTTAAATTTTAATCCTGAATAATGAACAGAGTTTCCTGTATGAATTATATTTGTTTCTGTTGAAGATTCAAAAATAGCATCACATCCATTGTGACCAGATATGAAAGATGAACCTCCTCCACCTGCTCCGTGATCTATATTGACTACACCATAGCCACCTCCGCCACCATAGTAGCCACCACCTCCAGATACTCCGCCACTAGTAGTACCAGAGATTCCAAATTTCCCATTGCTTTCAGCATTGTTTTCGCCACCTAAACCACCAGAATTTTGAAGTGCTCCTTTTCCCATATAATTAGATCCAGTTGATACATTATAGCCAGTACTAGTATAACCATTTAAGCCACCAGCTTGTCCTCCTAATGCATTCCAACCACTAGCTCCTGCTCCAGCAGCAACAATAATACGCGACTTTAAAGAATTAAAATTATCCCAATTACCATTTTCTAATCTAATATCTGTAGCTCCACCTCCTGATGGAAGATAGAGATTATTGCTTCCATTAAAGGTTTTATCAACTATATTATGTTGTCCTACATAAACATAAAGGCTTCTGTTTTTACTTAAATTTATTTCTCCTGCGACATATCCACCTAGAGACCCAGTAGTATAAGGTCCCTGTGGATAATATCCACTTCCTGCTCCCCATAGTTCAACTTTATATTCACCGCCACAGGGAACTTTAAATATTTGGTCTTTTCCTGTGTAATTAAATTCCCATACTTGACCCTCATCAAATTTACACATCTCTTCTGCATATTCAGTTCTACTTATCTTTTCAATATTTAGGGTACAAGTTATTTCCTTTGCGTTTGTTGTGTTTATTGTTTTAGTTATTTTTTCTTGTGCTGATATATTATTTATTTGATCGATTATAACATTATCACTTGGAATACATACTAACACTACTTTTGCATCATACTGATAACTATAGTTAGTTACTGTATAATGTAAAAGATCATTTCCACTTCCTACAAAAGTAAACGATTGTTTATCTTTGGCTATTAAATTTATACTATCATTGTTATTTATTTTTAAATTAGTTATTTCTAATCTAAAATCTTCTTCATTATACACTATGTTTGTTTTTCCTATTATATCTAGTGTTGTTGAAACTGTAGCATATCCTAAAGTTATAAAAAATACTAATAGAAATATTACGAAATGTTTTTTCAAAATACTAGTTCCTCCTATTTGTTAATAAATATCTGTTTTTACACTTAATATTAGATATATTTTTCCAACAATCATTATTAATATACGTACTTTATCTCTCTGTTTCCTACTATCTTTATCAGTATAACCTAAAACAGGTTATATTACAACAACTTATTTTAGGTTATGATAAAGTGTTTTTTGAGAAGGAATATTTGTTATGAATAGATTAAGAGAATTAAGAGAAGATAATGATTTATTTCAAAAAGATATTGCTAGAATACTTAATATGTCTCAAACAGGATATTCTCAGTATGAAACTGAGACGAATGATATTCCAACTGATATATTAAAAAAACTAGCAGATTACTATCATACTAGTATTGATTACTTATTATATAGAACTGACAAAATAAATCCTTATCCAAAATCAATTGTTGAGAATATTGATGAAAAGAAAAGACAAAAAAACTCATTTCAATTAACGAAATGAGTTTTTTATTTAATTAGCAATATTTACTTGGAATAACTCAACCTCTACTGGAGTTTCTTGTCCAAATAAATCTATTAACACTGTTAAACGAGAATTTTCTGTATCAATAGTGTCAATGTTACCTTCCATACCTTTGAATGGTCCATCAACTATAGATACCCTTGATCCAACTTTAAGTTCTGCATCAACATCAACTCTGCTCATACCCATGTTAATTAATATTTTATCAATTTCATTAGGCATCAAGGCAGTTGGTTTTGCACCTTTTCCAGATGAACCAATAAATCCTGTTACCCCTGGAGTATTACGAACAATATACCAAGCTTCATCAGTCATAATCATCTCAACTAAAATATACCCTGGGAACATTTTATGTTTCTTTTCTTTTTTAGAACCATCTTTCATAGTTTCTACTACTGTTTCTTCTGGAACTATGATTCTAAATATATAATCTTCAAATCCCATTGAAACTGTTCTTTGTTCTAGCTTTTCTTTAACTTTTGCCTCATGTCCTGAGTATGTATTAACAACGTACCATAATTTTTCCATTAACTAATCAAATCCTTTACTAATGCAAATATTGCGTCTATTCCGTAGAAGAATAATGCAAAGAATGCTACAAATACTAATGAAGCTATTGAATATTTGATAACCTCTTTAGCACTTGGCCATCTTACCATACTCATTTCTTTTTTTACATCTCTTATGTAAGTGTCTTTTTTACCAATTTCTTTTCTTTCTTTTTTTAACTTATTTATTTCTTTTTGAATATCTTTTTTGGATTCTTTGTCTTTTGCTTGTTTTTTATCTTTTACTAAAGAATCTATTTTATTCTCAATTTTTCTTTTCTGAGAAGTTATACTTTCTTTTGCTTGTTTTTTTATAGCTTTTGTTGTTTCTTTGCTTGCTTTTTTATTTTTTATTTCGTCAGTAGCAGTTTCAGAAACTCGTTCTTTTTCTTTCTTTGTCATCAAAACACCTCTTAATTTTTTTTGTATAAAAAAAACACTTTCGTGTACGTCTATAATATAGCACACAAAAATGTCTTAAGCAAGTATAAATATAATAGTTTACTCAAGTATTGATTTTATTTTAGCTCTAAGACGAGCAGCTGTATTATAAATTGCTTTTATGTCCTTATTTAGAATTCTTGCAATATCTTCATAAGAAAAGTCATTTATAATAAGTTCGTAAACTTCTTTTTCCGATTTACTTAACAATTCATTTATTGATGCCGTTAAGTCCTTAATATTTTCATCGGCTTCTAATGTTACTTGAGGATCACTTAAAGAAGAACCAAGTCTTGCACTAAGTGGAACACAATCTTCTTCACCATATAAAGCATCAAGTGAATATGTGGATTTTATTATTCTACTCTTAACGGTTTCTGCTTTTCTAACATAATTTCTTACTTTTCTTTCTACACATACTGATATAAATGTAGGTAAATTAACACCTTTATTTTGATCATAGGAAACTAAGGCATCAGAAAATCCTACCATCGCTTCTTGTTTTAATTCTTTTAAATCAACACTTAAATAATAAGCACTTTTGCGATATTTATTAAAAACTATATCAACTATATATTTATATTTTTCATATAATAAATCACTTGCTTCTTCACTTCTCTCACATACTAAATTAACTAATTCATTATCTGGATATTCATTCATATTAATCTCCTATTCCATATATAAGAATCGCTGCTGCAACAGAAGCATTTAAACTATTTACTACTCCCTTCATTGGAATACTTATTATTTCATCAGAATTATCTCTGATTATTTTTGATATACCATTTCCTTCATTGCCAATTACTAATACAACTTTATCAGCAAAATCAACTTTATGATAATTTATTCCACCCATATCAGCAGCGTATACAAAATACCCCTTATCCTTTAATTTGTTTATTGAATTCACTAAATTTGTTACCATAATAATATTCACATGATTAAGAGCTCCGCTAGAAGTTTTCATAACAGTCTCATTTACAATTACTCCTCTATCTTTTGGAATAATTATAGACTTTATCCCTTTAGCTTCACATGTTCTAATAATTGCTCCAAAATTATGAGGGTCCTCTAAATGGTCTAACATAAGTACAAGTTTGTCATTTGTAATATCGTCCAATGTTCCATATGAAAAATCATCTATTTCAATAATTATTCCTTGATTATGAGCCATCATCTTATCCATTACTTTTGAATCTGTTATGATATACTTTAGTTTATTATTCTTAATCTTATTAATTATTTCTTTATCTTTAAATGTATCAGAAATTAAAACTTTTCTTACAGTTTTATAGTCTAATTCATTAAAGACATTTTTACCACATACTTGCATATTACACCTCTATTTAGTAATTATTGTTAATATTTCATTACATCTTTCTAAATCATTTTTATATAAATAGCCAATTAAACATTCTAATCCAGTTGCCTTTTTATAAGTTATTATATCTGTTGTTTTACTTGAATGACTAGAGGCATTTCTTCCTCGATTTACTATTTCTATTTCTGATTCTGTTAGATATCCATTAGTTATCAATTCTTCTAGTATTCTTCTTTGCGATTTAGCACTCACATAATTTAGGCTGGCTGATTGAAGTTCATTGACTTTGGCTAATCCTGATTCTATTAAAAAATTTCTTATATGTAATTCATATACTGCATCCCCTAAATAAGCTAATACTAAATTATTCATTTTCTCACCAATTAAATTCTAACATATTTTTATGATTTTTACGAATTTTTTCTGAAAATTATAAAACTATGAAATAGTAAAATTAATATACTCTATTACTTTAGAAACTTGATTTATTTTTTGTCTTTAGTTTTAAGATATAGTCCC
>ERZ778495.2015-NODE-2015-length-12278-cov-4.707191_pt1 | contig 12278 bp, 11 predicted proteins | sample MGYA00433100_ERZ778495 | MGnify/ENA primary metagenome ERZ778495 (study PRJEB29527, sample SAMN07138962) | mouse gut metagenome | material: feces | host: mouse | place: China:Nanjing | collected 2016-01-25 ...
CATAGGTTACGGGACATGCTTCGCTCATGCCCCCCTTTTTGTCTATTTTCCGCAATTCGAGGAAATAGCTCGTTTCCATTCTCTCTTCCTCAGATGAGTATGCGATCAGTGCGGCCCGGGGTCGCAGTTGCATGGTAAGTTTATAAGTCAACTCATTCATATTATGTGGTTTGAAAAGTCGATCAGGCGATCCGCCCATTGAAAAAAACGTTCGGGATATTGGCCTGCAACAAAAAGCCGCTCCGTCGTCGGAGATAGATATTGCACGGATGTCGCATCGACAACATAAGAATCTTGCGATATGCTGTCTATGTGGCGGGCCAAGGTGTCTGTGAAGATGTCGTCCTGCGTATATATCAGGTTTATCCGCCGATCTAATTCAAGAGGCAGAAAATCCGGATCTTCCCAATGCTCGGGATTATACTTGTAATCCATGATTGCCGGTTTGTCATCGCCTATGAACTGCATCCCGTCCTGCATGATGTCGAGAAGCGTATGCTCCACGGCATCCTGCGGAATGCAGATGTCGAGCGCATGCGGCAGATTCTTGAAGTAGCAGCGTCGTTCTATGCGTTGCAACAGCTTGCGCGCCCGTCCGCAGTCATACAGCCGGATGTTGTCGATCAAGTCCCGTTTTTCCCAGTCGTACGTTGTACAGCATGCGTTTTCATTCATCCATTCGAACACATATTCGGCATCGTCGGAGGCAGTAATATCGGAGATGCGGTTGCTGTGCATCAGCTCGTGTAAAAAGGTAATGACCAGGCGTCGAAACTTAGGACGCAGTCGTTCAATGAATCGTACCGGCAGCCAATAGAGATTGTACTTCCCGCCATGGTGCGTATGCCAAAGTGCGAACGAAAGATGACCGCTGTCCGACAGTTCGAAATTGACGTTGAGCGACGGCCCGACAAGCGCATTCATTTCTTCGTAGAGGTTGATGATACCCTCGCCGCAATTGTTTCCCGGATTATGCTTTACATCGACGTGCAGCAACTGTGCATAGCGCAAGTAACTGTCGCGCAGATATTCGTAATTTTCATGTGTGATAAGATTATCGTCACACATGAATGTTATGCAAGAGGGCACTACGGCCGGAATGGGTTTTGTCAGAAAAGCATAACAGCCCCTGCGGGAGCTGTTATGCGCTGTTTTCGGCCGGTGCCTCGACTGTCTCGGTCCAGTTGGCCGATCAGCAGTTTTGCTAATGCCGCCGCCTGAGTCTGTTCGAGAGGTTTGCATCTGTTGCTGGATTTTTTTGATTTCTTTTTCATACGGTCAGCCTTTTACGCCGATCGTAGTCTTGAACTCATAAACAGCCTTGTCGTTCTCGATCTTCGGGCCGTGAACGGTCGCTGTCGTCAGCTCGGGATAGGTGTTCGAGAAGAAGCTCATGACCTGTTCGGGCGACATGGCGGGATCGGGATCGCTGAGCGTAATTGTCTCAGCATTGTGCTTGAAGGTAAATGCGCGGTTCATTTCCGCAATTACAAGTGGCATAGTATTGGAATTTTAATAGATGAAACATTTATCGTGACCTACTGCGCCGAGGCAATCATATCCTGCGGGAAATCTGGATACTGAGCATACTCGTCGGGGCGGTACGTGGGCGGTGTGTCCGGATTGCCGCAGGCTTCGGGCCACGTATACGGCAGGCCGTGTTGAGACATGGGCGGTAGAGGTTGCTGTTCACATCCTACCGGGGGATTGGGTGCTGCGTGCCGAGGGAGGACATATTGCCCTTGCTGCGGCATGAGAGGCTGCACAGCCGTCTGGACTGAAAGATCCGCAGGGGCAGGCTGCGGAATAGGCTGCTGGGCTTGTTGTGCGCCATGCCCGATAGCGGCGGGGCTCGGTGCAGGGATATTCGAAAGATCGAACAGGGAGCTACGCTTCTGTGCACTCTTTGCTGCGGCAATACGCGTATCGATATTTTGCGTCTGCTCCTCGGCAGCATAAAGTCGTGCCTGCTGAAACGAGATAATGGCATCCCCGAAGTTATTCGACGCCATTTGCTCCTCGGCCCGCTTGATGTATTTGTCGTATTTCTCGCTCCTCTCGCGGGCTTCCTTCGGCTCTTTCTCCTTTGCGGCCTGTTTGGGTGTCTTGTTGCTCGCCGCAGCCTTCTCGGCCTGTTTTTCGAACTCCGCAAGGTTGAGCATGAGCCCGGCAGCACGTTGTACGGGTTGTGCCACCGCAGGGAAGAACCCTGCGTCCAGCTCGGCTGGGGTACCGCTGAGAACCAGCGGTACGAACCTATTCCAGGTGCTCTCTTTGAGTGTTTGGACTTTTGGAATGAGCGAAACGGTCATTCTGCCGTTCTCGGTTTTGTGCATGACCAAAGTGAGATCCACGCTCTCGGTCATCATCTGATAAATGTAAGTGAAAAACATAATTTGTACGTGTTGGTAAAACATTTCAGTCTTCTTGGAAAAGCTCCGCCAGCAACCGGTTGCGATCCGGATCGCAGGCTATACGCTGCAAGGGTTTCAGTAACTCTCCGATTGCAATCGGGCCGTAGCGGCCCCGCGCATGCAGGCGCATATTCGGTAAGTTTGCAGCCGGCGGCATAGCTGTCCGGTTGCATACGGGTACCGGTGCGGTTGTGGTTCCGGACGTTGTCGTTCGTGGGTTCATGGGCATATCGTTTTAGGGATTTATCGTTGCATCATATGTGATCGGTGCCGGGATAGGCTGTGCGGACTCTGCTTTCTCGCGCCGCTCGTAACGAGCCACGGCCTCCATCAGCATGTCGAGAAACTTCTGTCCCTGGGTAATGTTCGTTCCGAAATAACCTACCATGCGGGATATGGAGCGTTCGTACAGACACCACTTGTCGTAGTAGTGCCTGCCCATTTGTCTGCCATAGGTCAGCTCGAAGGATTGCTGGGTCAGTGCCTCCGCAAGGGCGTGGTTGTACCACCATCGGAAGATGCGCAGAAACTGCCGGAAGTCCGGTATTACCTGCCACGTGCCGGCATATTGCAGCGGCTCGCAGTCATGCCGGGTGTAGATCCTCTCCGAAACGGTCTCGAACTCTCCGCACAGGCGGTGCATGCAGAGGTCATGCTGTATGCTGCCGAACTCCGAAGCATCGACCGTGGCGTTGTTGAGCCACTGCCCGGCGGTTGCGCATGAGGCGGAGAGGACGGTCAGGCAGACGTCGTGTCCGAAAATGCGCAGGCGGACGCTTATCGGTGAGATGGGTTTCAAAGGTTGTGTCATATGTCAGTATATTAAAAATCCGAGTATCGCAGCGATTACGATAGCAGTCAGAAGAAAGCTTGTCATGACGAACAATAGTCGGAACGCTTTGCGGCACCATAGGATGAATAACGCCGCTGCAATGGGTGTCAGCCCCCGGGTGCACAGATACCAGAGTGCCGGAGCGATCATGCTGATATGGAGCAGACGGGTGATAATTCTCTTTTTTGTTGTGTTCAGCATACGATTTAGTCGGGGAACGGCTTGTCGTCCCGCTTGCGTGGGCATAATTGCGAAGGGGCTCCCGCCGCAAGGTTTTCGGGAAAAATACCGCAGGCGCCGCCGAGGATGATTTTCCCCGAAACCGCTCCTGCAGCCCGACCTTGTCGGCGGGAACAAGCCCGCAGCGACCTTTGCCCTCGGAAGCGGGACGACGAGCCGGTGCGCGATAACAGAGAAAATTATAGGAATCGTATAGTATTTGTCAGGAAGAATAAAATCATTATATTTGCATATCCGAAACCGTCGTTTCCGAAATGGCTGTTTCGGAACTAAAACCGATATGCGATGAAATTTTTTGACAGAACAGCAGAAATCGCCTCCTTGAAGGAAACTCTTGAACGCTCGCGTGATGTTGCGCAATTTACAGTAGTAACCGGCCGCCGCATCGGAAAGACCTCTCTTGTGCTGAAAGCCTATGAGCAGGAGCCGTTTCTTTACTTCTTTGTAGGGCGTAAAGCCGAGAGTGAATTGTGCGAATCGTGGGTTGCGGAGATCGAGTCCAAGTTGGGGATACCCGTATTGGGCTGTCCGGATCATTTCTCGGAGATCTTCGAATTTCTGATGAAACTATCATGCACGCAGCCAATTACAGTGTTCATCGATGAGTTCCAGGAGTTCCTGCGTGTGAACAAGTCCGTATTCAGCGATATGCAGCGCATCTGGGATTTGTACCAAACGCAGGCGCATATCAATCTGCTGGTGTGCGGATCGATCCACTCGTTAATGTCAAAAATATTCAGAGACAAGAAAGAGCCTCTGTATGGACGTCAAACGCAGTTTATGCACGTTCGCCCCTTTACGCCTTCGGTTCTGAAAGAGATTCTCGCGACATACAATCCTCAATATACTTCGGAGGACTTACTGGCATTGTATGCGTTCACGGGAGGTGTCGCCAAGTATGTACAGCTGCTGGTAGACAGCGACGGAACGACGAAACGCAAGATGCTCGATCGCATTGTCAAAGCCGATTCCGTACTCCTCGGCGAGGGTAAAGCGATTCTTATCGAGGAGTTCGGTAAGGATTACGGAATCTATTTCTCTATCTTGTCGGCCATTGCCCGCGGGCGCAATACGCGAGCAGCCATCGAGCAGAGCATAGGCCGGGAAGTCGGCGGCTACCTGTCGAAATTGGAAGATGATTACGGCATCATCTCGAAGAAACAGCCGCTTTTCGAGAAGACGGCGACGAAGAATGTTCGCTATGCTATCGATGACAACTTCTTCATGTTCTGGTTCCGGTTTATTCATAAATACAATTATATCCTAGAAATTGAAGGATATGATAACGTCAAGACGATTATCGAGCGGGACTATGCGACTTTCAGCGGCATTATGCTCGAACGATATTTCCGCAATATGCTGATCGAGCAGCACCGCTGCACGCGCATCGGCAGTTGGTGGGACCGCAAGGGCGAAAATGAAATAGACCTGATTGCGGAAAATGAATTGGAGGATACGGCGACATTCTATGAGGTAAAACGCAAGGCTGCCAATATCGATCTGGACGTATTGAAGAGCAAGGCCGAGGTCTTTCTCCATGCTACCGGTAAGTTTCATGAATATGCCATATCGTATTCCGGGCTTTCTATGGAAGATATGTAATTCGCTAAAAAGCGAATATGCCTATGGCCGGACAACATAGTTTCCGGTCATAGGCATAATGGGAACAATACCGACTATTGATTTGTAAATGTCCAGCGACATTAAGGGTGTTACGAATAGCCGCACGACAATTCAATCTGCGGTCACTCTTTTCGGACGAACACCGGCTGTACGCATTTCAGACGGTACTCCTCGTCGAACGTCAGCGCTGCCTCGAACGTCCGTCCGGCGCGATTTCGAAAACCGGCTATTCTTTCGGTCTTGCCGGCTGTGAATAGCTGTTCGATGTGTTCGTCCGTCAGGTCTTTTCCTGCAATGGTACGCAAGACGACCATGCCGCACCGCTCATTGCTGCATTTCACGACCCGCCGGCGAATGATTACCCGTCCTTCGCCGCATTTAGGACATACGAACGTCGTATGTAACGGTGTGAAACGCAGTGAGGCTAACTCTTCTGTTACCTGTCGGGTAAAGATCGCGAACGACAGCATGAATCCCTCGGTGGACATTTCGCCGCGCTCGACTTGTGCAAGCGCCCGCTCCCAGTTCTCTGCCATAGCGGCATCGGCAATCTGCAATCCTCGCACGGTATCATACAGATAGAGTCCTCGTTCTGTCGGAACGAGCGATACTCCGGACCGTTCGATGTATTCCCGCTCGAAGAGCCCCGATATGATGGCTGCGCGTGCGGCCGGTGTTCCGAGGCCGGTGAGCTGAGCTGCTTTGTGTTTCGTATCATTTTCCCGATCTGCCGTCTTCATGGCCGCAAGCAGTGTCGCTTCGGTATAGAGCGGAAGAGGGGTGGTATGACTCCTTCCCAGGTTCTGCCCTTCTATCGGGAGGGTCTCGCCTTGTGTGAAATCCAATATCGGAGCATCGTCCGTTTCTCCCGTCTCACGGTCCTCCCCGCGTGAGCGGACAGCTCGCCAGCCAGGTCTCAGGATACGCAGCTCCCGAGAGCGGAATACAATACCGTCCACTGTCGCTTCGATGAGCGACACCTCCTTCTCGCAGCGCGGTGCAAACGCCTCGATGGTGCGCAGAACGATCATTCGATAAACGGTATGCTCGATTTCTGAGAGCCCGGCGGCCGATGTCTCACCTGTCGGAATCAGCGCATGGTGGGCAGATATCTTGTCGTCACTCACGCTGCGCCGGGCCAAGCGCTTCCGGTCTATACATGGTTGGAGGACCGCGAATTCCTCTTGCCGGAAGAGGCGATCCAACAATTCAGGGATACGAGTAAAGAGTGTTTCCGGAATGTAGTGGCAGGAAGTGCTCGGATAGGAAATCATACCCTTTTCGTAGAGCGAGTATGCGGCAGCGAAGGTCGTCTCCGGAGAGTAGTCCGGGTCGCGACTGCACTCTTGTTGAAGAGTAGACAAATCATACAATAGCGGCGGCGCCTGATAGGATTTTCTGCGGTCTGCAGCGGTAATTCGCACATGTCCGCATTTGGATATCCGTTTATAGAGCATCTCGGCGGTTTCCCGACGCCCTATTCTGTTTGCGCAGGTTAACTTACGCAGACGCTCGCCGCGGCGAAGCGTCACTCCGAGCTGCCAACAGGTGGCGGGCGTGAACGATCGGTTCTCGCGGTAGCGGGCACAGACCATTGCGAGGGTCGGTGTCAGAAGACGCCCCAGCGTGTTAGTGCCCAGACCCGACACGGCGGCCAGCGCCTGCGAGGCATTGAAGGATACGAGCCAGTCGGCTTTGGCTCGGCAGTCCGCAGCTTCGTAGAGTGCGTCGAAGTCGTGACTGTCGTACAGGTGCCTCAGGCCTTCACGAATCGCATCGTCCGTAAGAGACGATATCCACAAGCGTCTGAACGGTTTCGTGCAGCCCAGATGGGCGTATATCCACCGAAAGAGAAGCTCTCCCTCGCCGCTGGCCTCCGTTGCAACGACGATGCTCTGGCTGCGGGAGAACAGCCTGTCGATGATTTGAAGTCGTCTTACGGCTGCCGGATCGGTGATGAGTCCCCGGCGGATCTGCTGTTGCCGGATTATGAGTTTGAACGACGCGGGAATGAGGGGCAGTGATTCTGCCGCAGGTCTCGGATAGCCGTAGGCCGAAGGCGGCGCCAACTCCACGATTCGCCCCGCAGTCCATGTTATGCCGTACTCGTCGCTCTCGTAATAGTCGGGATCCCGGCGGTACGCCCCGACGGCATGGGCTATTGCCTTTGCGGTAGCAGCGTCTGCTGCTAAAATCGTAATCATAATAGATAATATTGAGACCGCTCTCCGAAGTAGATACGGAGAGCGGTCGGTGAATGAATGGTCAGCGGGCGGCGGGTTTCACGCCGACAATCTCTATCAGCGGCTCATTGCCCTGACGAACGAACTGCAGCGTAGCGTCCATGACGATGTCGGCGCCGAGCAGTACGAGGCTCAGCGGCAGTACGCCTGTCTTCTCGCCGCGCAGCAGCGTGTCGAGCTCTCCGGAGGCTTCCAGTTCGTCGCGCAGTATGCCGATGCCTGCCAACTCCTCCCAGTTGATCTCTTCGTCCCGGAACGCGACCGGAATATCTTTTTGTTTTTCCATGACTTACGTTTTGAATTGAATTACTGAATACTTTTGCCGCGGGACTTCTTACTGTTTTGTTCCTGTTTAGAAGTCTCCTGTTGGCTTTGGCGTTGTGCTGCGCCTGTACGCTGCGCAGCTGCCCGCTTGCGGTCGGGATTCTCGCCGTAATAGTCCAGTTTCCTGTTGCGAAAATTGGCCTTTACGTAACGTGAGAACTGCTTGCCATCGAAGCCCGTCATGCCCTCGACCAGCACAGCCTTGCCGTCCTGCAACTGGGCGTACTGTTTAGCAGAGAGTTTTACGCGCCACAGCTCGGTAGGAATCTTGAACTCCGGCTGCTCCTCGAAGCCATCGCGTGTGCGCGAGTAGCTCGGACGTCCGGTTTGCAAGTCGAGTTTCACGAACGATGAGAACTCTTCACCCTTGCGGTTGATCATATTCTCGATGAAGACAGGCTTGCCCTCGCGCAGCTGCTGACGATCCTCGGACGTGAGCTTCACGCCGCCCATCTCCTTGGGCACGTATATTTCGCGGGCATCCTCCGGAGAATCGGGGTTGTAACGCGTATAGAAGGGCTGATTTGTCGCTTCGTCGAGCTTCACGAACGACGAGAATAACTCGCCGTCCTTGCGCTTCATGTCCTCGACGAAGATGGCTTTGCCGGCATTCAGGTCGGCGATCTGTTGCTTGGTCAGCTTCACGCCGCCGAGGCTCTGGCAGTTGAACAGGCGATCGTCGTCGAAGAGGTATTCGATGCCCCGGCGTTCGGCACTGATCTGAATCTTGGCGTCGAACTCGTTGCCGCTCTTGGCTTTCATGCCCTCGATGAAAACAGCCTTGCCCTCGCGCAGTGCCTGCTTCTCGTCGTCGGTCAGGACGACACCCTTGATTTCGTCGGGAATGAATACCGAATCGGCGCGCATGGAGACCACTTCGTTGGTGAGCTTGTCGAGGCTGATGAACGAAGGAACATATTCGCCGCTGCGGGTTTTAAGCTCTACGACGCGGCCCATATTGCCTGTCTTCAACAGGTTCTCCTTATCCTCTTTGGAGAAGATATGCCCGAAGTAGGGCCGGTCGAGGTCGGGTTTCTGGCGGATGCCGTGAATGTCCAGCACGACGGGACCGCCGATAGACTGCTGAAACGAGAGCCGCGCGTCGGTGCGCAGAATGACCGCACCGAAGTTCATCGCGATAGGTACGGTCTGATTGGTTTTGTACCCCCGGAGCATCTGGTCAAGAAACCCTTTCTCTTCCAGAAAGTCGCGTGAGAGCCCGAAGTTCTTCAGCTGCTTCCAGTCGATCATCGATTCGTGGAAGCGATAATGTTGTGTCTCTTTCGCCGGTTGGTCGGAGCTCTCCTGTGCCAACGGCTGATTTTCTTGTTTTGCCATTTCTGTTTGTGTTGTGTTTTTAGGTTGTGTTTGTTCTTCTTTGCGCGGACGGATCTCATGCGTTTTGAGAAACTCCTCCACGGCGGGGGATCGTTTTCCGGCGGCAAGGTCTTCGAGTGCCTGCCTGTTTTCCGGCTTGTCGAGGTCTTGGCCTCGTGCCGAGAGAATGCCCCAGCGGGTCGGATCTTTGACCTGACTCCAAAAATTCTTAAAGAAATTTTCGAAAATGTTGGAGCGTTTGTCGACTTTGAGGAACGAATTGCGATTCTGTCGGTCGGCACGGACAGTAGTATATTTCCCGTCCTTTTCGATTTGAGTCACGGCCTGTAAGATCAGTTCCATTTTGTCGAGAATGAAGATGATGTCGGAGGTCGGCTCATTCTCTGTGACCGGTGCCCGCGGAGTGTCGGGCGACGTGTCTCCCCGGATTTTTGATTGTGCCATAACATGCTGTCTTTAACGTGAATAAATATTGTTGTCGGCTCAAAAATAGAGATGAAAATCATATAAAATACAGATCTGCAGTTCGTAGACGATGTAAGTCGCATTGTCGCATCTTGAATCATCGTCGCGAGGGGCACAATGAGCCGGACCCGGGAGCAAAGCTGCCGCAGGAAATGAATTGCCCGACAACGAAAAACCGCCGTGCGAAGCACGACGGACAGGATATGCGGATTTGCGAGGCGAGCCGCTTCGTCCCTGCATCACCCGGGTGCGGAAAAGAGGCGGCAGCTTCGTAGTGTGAAGCGAGGTAATGGCAGATGCTATTGGGACTGCGAGAACATATAAAGCTCCCGCCCTTTGACACGATATGCGTCATCGCTCGACTTTGCCTGCTTGCGTCCCGAGACCATGACGCAACCGCGCAGCCGACCCGAAGCATTTTTTTCGAGGAAATTTCTGACATGAATTTCCTCGAAAAACCCGAAGGGCTCGAATGCAGAGGATTCGGATGCGCGGTTATCTTCTCCGAGGGCGCAAGCGAGGCGAATACGAAATTGGAAAGATCCTAAATGAATTATAGATAGAAGAGTAACACTTTTTTATTAATTTTGCTGAAAGAATTTTAATACTCACCTGTATAAAGAATGTTTGGAGAACAATAATGATAAAAATCGGGATTTATCAACATCGACCATATGAAAATATTCTTGATGAATGTCAGCAACAATCTTTAATGCCAACACTCATTAAAGAAAATGAGCCTCAGTATTTCCCGGTCAAAGAAATCGGGGAGAAACTCGACACGGATAAGTTTGTACGAAATATAGCATTAACAGGCCCTTATGGCTCGGGGAAAAGCTCGGTCCTATATACCTTACAGAAAAAGTATAAGGGACACGAATATTTGCAAATTTCACTGGCGACACTGGAATCGTATGATATTCCGGAAGACATAGAAAATAAGAAAAAAGGTACAGAGCAACTAAACCGTCTTATTGAATATAGCATACTTCAGCAGCTGATCTATCGGGAAAAGTACGCAACAGTCCCCAATTCACGTATTAAACGTATTTTCCATTTTGAAGAGAGAAGCCTTTGTAAATGGTCCGCTGGAATTGTCGGATTCCTTATTGCATATTTAATAGCTTTCGAACCGAACTGGTTACGAGTGGAAACTATGTACCGACTATTTGATTGGGGAATAGTTGTAAATTCAGTATTCGATATTTTAAGTGTTATCTATATGATAGTAGGACTATTTATTTGTGTCCGTAAAATTCTACTGTCATATCGTGGGCACCACTTAAGCAAGCTAAATTTAAAAAATGGAGAAATAGAATTAAAGAAAGCATCCATATTCAACAAACATTTGGATGAAATTATATATTTCTTTCAACGAACAAAATACGATGTGGTCATTATCGAAGACTTGGATCGATTCAATACTTCCGACATCTATCTCAAACTCAGGGAGCTGAACCAACTGATCAATGAATCCAAAGAGATAGGCCGACATATCGTCTTTATTTATGCCGTTAAAGACGATGTGTTCAAGGATGCACAACGAGCCAAGTTTTTCGATTATATATCTACCGTTATTCCTGTAATCAATCCTTCTAATTCAATGTCTGAGCTCAAACGCGAACTCAATCACCGAGGTTATAACGATATTGCAGATGATGACTTGGAAGAAATGTCATTCTTCATTAACGATATGCGATTACTTCGTAATATCGCCAATGAATATCAGCAATATCGAACCCGACTTTGCTCTAAGAGCCAAATTAAATTAAATCCGACGAAACTTTTGGGAATGATCGTTTACAAGAATTGTTTTCCCAATGATTTTGCTCAATTGCATAATCGGGAAGGAAATGTTTATAAATGTATCGCATCCAAGCCCCAATTTATAAAATATGCCAAGCAACAACTTGAAGATCAGCAGAAACAATTGGAGCAAAAGATCCAAAGCTATCAGCAATATACTTACTTGCCAAAGAAAGATTTGAGAGAATCTTGTGCATATCGGATTATGTCCGCAATGCTGGCCAAACCTAAGTCAATTTTATTAGATAATACGAAATATGTGTTTAGTTCGATTGTAGATAGCGAGAAGCTTTTTGAAAAAATGATATCAGCAGACGTCATATATTATCAATACAGTGACCATTATTATAGTCTTCATAATGGCGAACTTAACCTCAATCAATCATCTCTTGATTTAGAGAGCACATATTGGAATCGTAAAAAGATATTAGAAGAGTCTCCCCGGGAAGTCAAACAGGAACAGAAACGAATCGACAATGAAGGACGTAGAATCAAGTCGTTGAGATTGCATGAATTCTTCAGATTATATGACATGGGGCAATGTAAGGCTTTTACTGATATAAAGCTGGAGCCTCTACAGAATGTATTTTTGCGACGTGGTTATATCGACGAAGATTATTACGACTACATTTCGTATTTTTATCCGGGTATGATTACACAAAATGACCGGGATTTATTGCTTGCTATGAAGCAAGCCCAAAACAGTGATTATAATACGAATATTGAGAAGATAGAAAATTTCACAAAGAAAGTTCCATTATATGTATTCGATAACGATGCTGTCCTCAATAATTGTTTGGCCGATTTTCTTATATCTCAACGTAAAGATAAGCAATTCAGCGAAAAATTCGAGTTGTTAATGAAACGTATTGAACGGGAAGATGCACCGCTTGATTTTATTGCTCAATATTATAAGAATGGCACACAAATCCAAAGGCTTTTCGAGCGATTTATCGAGCAGAACACTCAGCATCATTGGACTATAATTATGTC
>ERZ778495.2027-NODE-2027-length-12193-cov-4.135113_pt1 | contig 12193 bp, 8 predicted proteins | sample MGYA00433100_ERZ778495 | MGnify/ENA primary metagenome ERZ778495 (study PRJEB29527, sample SAMN07138962) | mouse gut metagenome | material: feces | host: mouse | place: China:Nanjing | collected 2016-01-25 ...
AGAAGATAAAAAAGATTATTGGGATAAAAAAAATAGGATAGAGGGAACCGGAAGTATTTGGAAAGGTAATTGATATGTAGGCTAGGAGTCAGGGGGATGATATCGTATGCACTAACTTTTTTGAAATGCCAATAAATCAAAGGATTCAAGACTTTAAAACAGTCTTAGTTATTGTCAAACCAATATAAATTGATTGAAATAATGACGAAACTTAAAAGTGAATTATCGCGAAGACTGCTTTATAAGCGGGGGTCAGCTAAATAAGTGCCTATGGGGGATAATATAAGAGAGTATTTTGGGGTTTAGATTTTAAAACAGGCATAATTAAAAATAAAGATATTTTGAATAACTAGGAGAAATCATAATGAAAAAACAAGTATACAATACATTGGAAACTATTCAAAAGATGAATGAAAAATATGAACTGAAAACATTGGAGGAAAAGACAACATTCATTTATGGGCAAATGGAAGAGTTTACTTTGAAAATTCTTTTTGTGGGTGGATTTAGTGCGGGAAAGAGTGCCTTGATTAATGCAGTGATTGGAGAGGAACTGTTGGAAGAAGGTCAAAGACCAGAAACTGCAATAGCGAGTGAAATTATTTATGATACAGATGAATATATTGAAGCAGTAAACGGTGATGAAAAAAAGCGATATGAATTAAAAGAGAGTGCGCAGATTAATATCGAAGAGTACGATTTTCTGATCTGGCATTTGAATCGCGAGGAATTAAAGAAGTATCAAGGATGTACCATTGTGGACATGCCGGGATTCAATTCAGGGATTCAGGAACACAACAAAGCAATTCTGAGATATGTGGGCAGGGGAAATGCATACATACTGGTTATTGATTGTGAAGATGGTGCTATTAAGAAGAACATGGCTCAATTTATTGAAGAGATTAAACATTATGATAACAATATAGCAATTGCAGTCACGAAGACAGATCTAAAAATAGATGAGGATGTTGAGCAAATTAAGGATAATATCAGGATAAATGCTGAAATGTTATTTATGGATCAGGTATCAATGATCGCGACATCAAAATATGATGATAGCGTAGGAGAAAAAATAGAAAGTTTGATCCGTGGTTTTGATCAAGAGAAAATATTTGAGCAGGAATTTGTACCACGGATATATGATGCCGGAATACGGTGCATAGACTCCATGGAAACGTATAGAAAGGGACTCAAACTTGATTTGCTTCAGTTTGATAAAGAAATAGAAACACATGAGAAAGCAAAACAGAAATTGGCAGAAAAGCTTAAAAAAGAAAAAGTGAAATTAGAGAGGCAGTTTAAAAATTCAGTTGGACCGTCAGTTATCAATGACGCACATAATGCACTGCAAAGTAATGTAGACGATTTGGCGAATAGTCTGAAAGGTGGAGAAAAGAATTTCTCAATGATGGTAAATAATATCCTGCGTCCGGTTCTTTTAGAGTCTACTAGACAGTATGTAGAGCAGAGCTTTGAACAGTTTATTGCAGGGATTGACTTTTCTGGTATGGATATAGACTCTTCATTACAGGGTATTGGTGTAAATGCCCTGGAAAAATACCAGCAGGCAAATAATAAGATACAGGAAATTGTCGAAAATGGGGATAAGTTTAATGTTGTGTATAAGACGCTTACTACCACATTAGCAGTGGTTACAAGTACGATTGCCCCATGGTTGGAATTGATTATTATTTTTCTGCCTGACATTTTCAAATTATTTGGGAAAAGAAATCAGGAAGAAAAAATGCGAAACAAGGTTGATGCGATCATACCTCAAATTGTGGAAAAGCTAAGACCTGAAATACAGAAATCTTTGATGGAAATGCAGGAGGAGATGGTACAGCAGGCGGAAAGAGAAATTGGCAGCCTGATTGACAATGAAGTAGAGGCTTTGAAAACAGCGAGAGAAAGTAAAGAGAAAGCAAGCGTTGAGTTTGATGAGAAGGTCAAGGATGTTGAACAGGATATCAATGAAGTAAAAAATGCACTTGAGCAGATTGTGTAGGAGGATGTTTAGATGAATAAAAATGAATTGACAAAAAAACTAAAAGAGATTAGCGAAATGCTGGAAATAGGAAAGGAATTAATACCAGATGATGCCATTGTGAGATTTCAGGATGCATCACAAGGGTTGGATAAAGAACTGGAAGATATCATACAGGAAGGGCGAGAACTTAGGCTGGGAATTGTTGGGCAAGTGAAAGCCGGAAAATCTTCTTTTTTAAATGCATTGCTTTTTGACGGGCAGGATATCTTGCCAAAGGCGCCTACTCCAATGACAGCTGCGTTGACAAGAATTAGCTATAGTGATACGCCTAGGGCAAAAATAGTCTTCTATACCGAAGATGATTGGAGTTCTATTAAAAAATTTGCAGATGAATATGATAAAAAAATAAAGAAATTGTATGAGGAGTATGAAGAAAATTTTTCTCAAATGCAGGAAAAAGAAAATAAAAAATTTAGATTTGGATGTAGTACGGCAATCTCGCAAAAAAATGTGATGTCTAAGAAAGAATCGCTTGAGAACTTTGAGAAGTTGAATCAGGATAAAATATCAATGGAATATAAGGCATGTAAAGAAGTTGTTGATATGGCTCAATCATTGAATGTGAAACAGTATTTAGGAAGAGAACAGGTAATTGAAGCTACTCAGGGGGATGAGTATGGTTATTTAAAGAAATTAAATGAATATGTGGGGGTAGAAGGTAAATTTACACCAATTGTGAAGTATACAGAGATTAGTTTATGTAATAAATTACTGGAAGGTATCGAAGTGGTTGACACTCCAGGAATGAATGACCCGATTTTATCAAGAAGCAGGACAACCCAGAAATTTTTGATAAAATGTGATGCTGTGTTTTTACTGGGATATTGTGGACAGTTTTTAGGCGCTGATGATATGGGATTCATCATGTCATCGTTGCCAAATGAAGGAATCAGTAAGGCTGTCTTGATAGGAAGCAAGATGGATTCAGCAATTTTACAGTACCCATTAAAAAATAATCCGTCATTTAAAAAAGCTTATTGTGGAACAAAGAAAAACTGTGAAGATCAGGCTAGGGATAATATTAATGAATGTTCTGTATCAGCACATAATAAGGAACTGTTGTCACAGATAAAGCAGTCGCTGCCACCATATTGTATATCTTCGCTTGCTTATTCTGCGGCTCGTCAGATACAGAATGGGGAAGGCTTGGGGCAGTATGAGCAAAAGATGGTGGATAATCTGCGTAAACGTTTTATGGATTTTTCTTATGATGCGAATACTCTGCTTGGATTATCAAGTATTCCCGATGTGAGAAAAGAGATCTTTGAGGAAACTAAGAAGCAGAAAGATCAGATTATACAGCAGAGGATTAATGATGTTGTAAATAGCCAAATCGTTAAATTTCAGAGTATACTAGAGGACGTTAATATTCAAGCAAAGAATAATCAGAACGATTTGAAGAAATATGATTGTGAACAGCTTAAGGAACAATTGGAAAGCTTTAAAGAAAAACTTGATTCGGTTAGGATAGTAGTTAAAAATATATTTGATGATGCAGCAATTGAATCTAAGCGTGCAATGGATGAGATAGCCGTGATTATTGGCGAAATAATGGAGGAATACTTGGATATCGAGGTGACGCATGATACAAAAACAAAGCATCACTCTTCAACGTCAGGTTTTTGGATTTTTAAAGAAACGGAACATTGGGATGAAACGATACATATTAATACTGCGGAAGTAAATGATGTGTACAGAAACATCAAAAAATACCGGTTAGCTTGCAAAAAAAAAATCAATGACAATTTCAAGAGTTTGCTAAAAATAGGAGAACTTGAAAAGCAAATTAAAGAAGTAGTAATGGATGCCTTTGATCAGGCAGATAGGAAGTTTGATGAAAGGAAAATATTGGATCCTTTGAAGATAGCTATAAAGGGTATTACTTTGCCTAGTTTTGAGATAAGTCTTGAGCCATACGAGGAGGAATTAGACAAAGAATTAGGCGGAATTGTTTCAAATGGTATTGTCAAAAATGAAAATATTCCGTTATTAAAAAAATCTCAAGATAAAGTGTTGCAAAAAATGTCACAAGATATTGAAAATAAAATTAAGGGACAGAGGGAAGACATCAGTCGCAAATTGCAAAAGGAAGGGGCAGAATTTATAGATAAAATAGTAATACAACTAGAAGATAATCAGAAAAAGTTAGAGGAACTAATTAGCGATAAAGAAGCAAATCTCAAAAAGTTTGACGTGTTCATACATAGAATTTTAGAAGCAAAAAATACACTGCATAATTTGGAGGAATAAAGACATGTCATTGTTTGAAGATGAAAATATAGATGATATAGATGATATGTCAGAAGATGAGAATGTCTATTTAGATAATCCGAAAAAGGGAATTGAGTTGATTAAGAGAATGCTTCTTAGAAAGCAGGGGAAGAATGTTCGATCGGAATTTGATAATCATATTTCTAATAAAATATTCCCGATATTGACAGATTTAGAATTGGAAAACGAAATGGAAATTTATGAATTTTTAACAAAAATGAGTGGTAAAATGGAAGAGATACAGAAAGTAAATTTATTGGAAGGGAAAAAAGTGTTGGGGATTGGTGGGCAATTCAGTGCAGGAAAATCATGCTTTATTAATTCCATTTCAAATGCTAATTTGCCAGAGGGGCAAAGACCTACAACTTCGATTGCTACATACATTGTTAATGCAGAGAGCAGAAAAAATTTAGCAATAACAGTTCATGATAATACCATCGAATTAGATGATCAAGCAATGAGTGCGATTACGCATAAATTTTTTGATCAATACCAAATAGGCTTTTCTAAACTGATAAAAAATCTGGTAGTGCATACGCCGAACTTTACGTATCCCAATATTGCAATTTTAGATACACCGGGATATAGTAAATCTGATATGTCAAAGAAGGATGATAATAAGGATAAAGGGATGGCACAGAGGCAGTTAAATACAGTTGACTATTTGATTTGGCTTGTAGATTCGGATAATGGAGGGATAAAAGAGGGGGATATAGAGATTATATCATCTTTGAATGTCAATTCGGATATTTTAGTTGTTTTTACTAAAGCATCATTAAAAACCAAAGATCAACTTAAGCAAATTGTACAAGGTGCCAAAAACACATTAAATAATATTAGCAAGAAAATCTATGATGTAATCGCATATGATTCTTTTGATAAGGAAACGATTATCGGTGGAGATACGTTGGAACAGTTTCTACAGATGATTAATGATACAAATGCCGATTCGAAGGATATCAAAAAGCAAATTTGTAATATGAGAGAGCAATTAGAGTGTCAGATTGAAAATCGAAGTGAAAGGCTGCAAGAAGAAATAGAAGAGATAGAAGGGCTTTTGACTAGGACATCCAATGTTGAACATATATCAGCACTTATAAGTGAATATAGCAGATGTAAATCGATTGCTACAACATTGACTAAAACTGGAGAAAAGGCGGTTAATACTTTAGAAGAATTGGAATTTATTACGGATTTAATGAAGAGAGGAAAATTGAAATGAAAACAGATAAGATAAGTACTGTCTTTACCGCCCTGTCAAAATTAATGGATGAAACAGTGGTGGAAGATGATAGGATAGAGAAAATGTTAGGTGATTTCGAGAGCATGATAGATCACAAATTAATTCCAATAATGGGAAAGATTCCTTATGAAAATAAATACAAACTGATTGAAGATGTTTCAAGTTTATGTAAGGATATTACTTTATACTTATATTTTCCTGAAATGATAAATAAAAATATAGTTGGATTTCATATGCCAAATAACTCTGCGGATAAAATTTTTAACTGTCAATTTATTGATGACAGACTTCAATCGGCAAAAACATCAGTATTGTTTGGAGAGGCTGCTTTATCAGAATCAGTTCCTACAGTAATTTACACAGGTTCGGAGGAACTGAAGATTAAAAGCCTAAATCTTGCAGAAAAGGTAGTAGTTTTATCAGACGGGGGATATTTGGATCTGTTGAGTTATGCTAAAACAAAAAAGATTGATTTAGCAGGGTTGGCTTATGTGTTTTCTTTACCATCAAAAAAGGTGGAAGAACATCGGGCGTATGTTATTATTCCCAATAATATAGATATTCACAATGAATATTATGATTCTATCATGAATTCGATTGATTTTCTGGTGATTCGGGCAAAAGAATGTAATGAAGAGGTGTTACAAGGTTATAAGAATATTTCTAAAGTGTTTGTTTACGGAAAAACATCTACAAAAGATAAAGCTTTGATTGACCAATATTGTGAGAAGGCAGGCATAAATATAGACTATCTTAATTCATTGTCAGAAATATTCGGTGAACTTAAGCAAGAGAAAAATGGGATTATAAATTTTTGTTATAAATATTGTCTGGAAAATATACTCTATGAAATGTCATGGTATTTGTCGGTCAGAAAGGCAGAGTTAGAAAGCCCATTGGCAGATATCAATGATAATTTATTGTTTAATGAAGATGATAAGTCATATCAATTTGTTAAAAACTTGCAGAAAAAATATGGTGATAATATTGATTCTGTTATGCAGCTTTATACAGAATACAGAAACGTCTGTCAGGAGTTAATTCGAAATTTAGAGCAGATACAGGAATCTTTTGGAATCAAAGAAGATATAGACTGTATAAATCAGCATATTGATATGAGCAGGATATTGTTGGATTTAATATTGAAACTATCCAGAACTTATAAAAGTTTTCCGGAGTTGGACAGTAAAGGCAGAGTGCGCAATTATTGTAGCATATATAAGCAGAATATTGGCAGGAATGAAGTGGTGGATGTTATTCTGAATGATTTTTTGGGAGATACGCTGTTGAAAAGTGATTTGGAGATATTTAGGAAAATTCAGGTAGAATCCATATTTTTTAAGAGAAAGAAATTGGATTTGCGATATGAACTATCATTGGAAAATGAGGAGTGTGCAAAAATTATATTTAATTTGGATGTTCCATTGAGAAGTACCGAAAAAAGGATTTTGGGAGAATATTATCTGTCACAGAAACAGTTTCAAACAGCAAAAACATATCTCTTTGAAGCATTGACTATGGGAGATGATACAGCTGGACAGTTGATTATAGATTCACTGGATATCACAGAACAGGAACAACGTCAACTTGCAGATTTTGGGGTTGGTGAGGCTGCTTATCAGGTTGGAAAAAAAATGTATTCTGCTATGTATGATAATGTTCAGATAGAAAAAGCGTGTTTAAAATATTTACATATTGCTGCATCAAAAAATCATTTAGATGCTATAAAGCTTTTGGGGGAAATTAGTTATGACCAATATAAATTATTAGGGGGAACAGAGGACGAGGATACAGAAAAGGCAAGAGAAGCATTGCATTATTATCTGATTGCTGTCAAGATTGAACCGACATATGCTAAATTGAATGAAGTAATCGGTTCTATTTATTATGATTTAGAAAATTATAGGGATTGTATAAGCTATTGTGAGCAGGCAAAGACTGCCCAGAGTAATTATTTGCTTGGTAGAATTTATGAATTAGGGCTTGGCTGTGCATCAGATGAAAATAAGGCATTGGCATATTATGAAACAGCAATTAATGCTGGTCATACAGAGGCTCAAGTAGCATATGAAAAGTTAAATTCAAAGATAGAGGAGCGCAAGAAAAAAACAGTAGTCGAGGAAAATAAAAGTTACAGTTCGTATTCTTCGTACAGCGGGTATTATACGAGCTATTACAGTGGATGGTAAAATGATTGATAAAAAGAAGTATTTTGATTTGTTATATCATTGCCTTAATGACAATAAACTACTGCCAATTGAAGATAAAAATCAATGGAGAATAGATTTTCAACAATATTTTGAGGCATCTGAAATTGATACGACTATCATTTCGGAAATGAAAGTACAATATGGTATAGGATTTGAAAATGTGTTTCTGGTAAACTGTAAGAAGTGTATATTGATATGCAATAATTTCGGGGTAAGGAAAAATAAGCTATTAATACAGACTTCTGTTTATTTCACTGTATTGGGGTGCTTGTTAGATTGGCTGATAGATCATGGTAATGCAAAGCAGTGTCAAGAAGCCGAAAATAAGCTGAGTTGGGATTATTGCGGAGATTATTTTTGTAAAGAAGTAGGGGCGAAAGATAATTCTGCAATTGACTTTATATATGAAAAAATTTCTGTAGGGATGTGTGAAATTTCACATTACAATCATGAAAGATTTGAATATATTATTGATATGATGAAGTTAGCAATTGATTCAGAATTGGCAGTTTGTATCGAAAATGAGAAGATGATTTATAATGATATTATTTTAAATAAATCAGTACTCTTTGTGCAAATAGCAGCAGAAATTGTTTTGGCAGAAAAGGAAAGCATAACAAGTAATGACAGGAAGATAATAGCAGACATAGGGTATGCTTTTGCGTTGATTGATGATTTGTGTGATTTATATGAAGATATGGAGAGCGGTCAGATGAATCTTTTTAGGGTATACGATATAGGAAATAGTAATGATATAGGAATTATTATAAAATCTGCTGTGCATGAATTAATTAAAAAACTGCATATCATGGAGAAACAGTTAGATAATCATTTATACGAATTTGTTTTTCAGGAGATAAGAGAGTGGAGTATGAGCAGTGTAGAATTACGGAAACGGATATGGTGTATTGATGGCTAATATAATGATAACAGAACAGTGCAACCTGCATTGTGAATATTGTTTTGCAAACGAATTTGTAAATGGTAACAAAAAGAATGAGATTGCAATAAATGATTTTAAAAACATACTTGATTTTATTTTGGGGGATGGGAGTGAAATCCAAATAGGTTTGATTGGCGGGGAGCCGACGTTACACTCCGAATTTGATCAAATACTTGATATATTGATAATGGATGAACGTGTAAAACAAGTAACATTATATACAAATGGTATTTTGTTAAAAGATTATGCAGATAAATTGTCTAACCAAAAGTTTCATTTTTTGATAAATTGTAATGACATTAAGTCAAAAAAAATGCTTTTTGGACAGTTTATGGAATCATTGGATATGGTATTTGAAAGAGTTCCAGAAAGAGTTGCGTTGGGCTCCAATTTCTATAAACCAGATTATGATTATCAGTATATTCTGGAATTATTAAAGCGTTATCCGTGTAAGAGATTGAGAGTTTCCATTGCAGTGCCGAATTCAAAGATATACTATTATGAGCCATTGGCATATTTTGGTCAAATCAAACTACATATATTTGAATATTTTAGACGATTAAAGGAATTAGGGGTAATTCCCTTTTTGGATTGTAATTTGTTTCCGGCATGTCTGGTCAGTGCAGCAGAGATGCGTGAGTTTGACGAATGGGGAGCGGACAATCCGCTGTCTATCATCAAAAATCGCCAGACAGGTTGTGTGCCGGTTATTGATATTTTACCAGATTATACGGCTGTCAGGTGCTTTGGATTATCGGAATATACTAAAGAAAATATAAGAGAATTTGCATCCATCTCTGATTTACGGAATTATTATCTCCGTATTATAGATGCATATGCGGTGAATAGTATATACAATGTAAAGTGTGCATCCTGCTACAAGTACAAGACTTTGAAATGTTCTGGTGGATGCTTGATTTATAAAATAGATCAGATTTTGAAGAAGAGAGAAGGGATATGAAGTGAAGATGCCTTCTGTTATTAATTTATGCGACCGGAACTTTAAAGAGATTTTTAGTTGGATTCAGAGAAAAGACATACCTATTATTCAGGTGGGAAGTTATACATGTGCCAATTATTTTATTCAGGCAATTAAATTTTTAACGGTTACAGATACAGAAATGTTTGTTTTACGTGGGTTTGATTTGGTGATTCCAACTTTGCCAGAGCACTATTTGGATATATTGGAGTCGGATGAATTTCATGTATGTTGTGACAGATGCAGGCAGATTGTAGTAAATGATTTCGGAACATTGCAGTATTTAAATGAGCAGTATGATATTAGAATGGGAAGATTATTTTTTAAAGATTATCGTGATCATCGGTATAAAGAATATGATTTTTCAGAATATGAAGGAAAATCGACATCTGTTTTGGATTTTGTCCTAAATAGTGGAATTCAGATTGTTGCCTATGAGAATGACATCATTACTCAAAATTACAAGTTCAATTACTACAAAAATCTGGAAACATATTTGCACTATCCTTATCGGCAGATATCTATGTCCCATATTTGTGAGTATGCATCTATTGGAAAAGATATCAAGGATAAGTATATACCTGATGATTTATGTAGTATGCAGTGTTTTAATGTAAATATAAAGTCTGCAGAATATAAGTATTTAAAAGTTGGAAAAAGTGTTTATGATATATTGGATGAGCAATATCTAAAAAATATAGAGAACAAGTATTATTTGATTGTCACTCCGGAGTGGTAAGTAATGAATTGGTATAAGAACGGAAAGAAGGCTGTGTATAAATGAAGATAATGGTTCCAGTATCAAAAATAGATCAGATTTACGAGTACTGTCAGGCAGGTGCAGATGAATTTTATTTTGGTTTTTGGGATGAAAAATGGTACAGGAAGTTTGGAATATTTGAAGAAATAAATAGGATGTCATCTTTTGGTTCTGTTGCTAATTTTGATTTAAGACAGATAGTGGAAGTGGTTTCTATTATTAAGGATAATGGAAAAAAGGCATATCTGACGCTTAATACTCCTATATTTTCTAATGCACAGTATCATTACATTAAATATTTGACTTATCAAAGTTTTTTTGGGCAATTGGATGGTTTAATTATAGGTGATCCATCCATAATCGACATGATAAAAGGGACGGGCGTACCTATTGTGTTAAGTACAATTGCAGGAACTTATAATAGCTTGATCGTTCGGTTTTATGAAAAAATGAATATTCGCCGTATGATACTCCCCAGAGATATGCAGATACAGGATATTCAAAAGATTGTGAAGAAATTTCCGAAAATAGAATTTGAAGTTTTTCTTATGAGAAATGGATGTAAATATTCAGATGCACATTGTATGTCATTTCATGGCAGAAAGCAAGGGTCGATGTGTGCATGCTATGATAAATCTTTGTTGGAATTTCGATTTTGTGATAAGTATTCTGACGAATTCTACAAGGAAGTGTATTCAAATAATAAATTGTTTACAAAGGCTTTTCATAAAGAAGCCTGCGGATTGTGTTCAATAGCAGTATTTTATAACATGGGAATTAAATCATTAAAAGTTGTCGGAAGAGCGGATAATCCAGAAATGGTTAAACAGGATATTATTCATGTGAAAAGGATAATAGATGCCTTAAATGAAAGAAAATCTTCAATAGAATCATTATATGATTATAATAATTGTTTATATGGATTGAATTGTTACTATCATTAATGATTTTCTGTTAATGGTTTATAATCATAAATTGTTGATAGGGTATTAACAGAATATTACAGAGTTTCAAAAAAGTATTTTTGTTTGAATGATTTGTGTTATATTTTATACTGCTGAGAATAGTTTGTATGATAAAAGTAAATGGAGCGAATAGTTTTCATTAATATCTTTTATTGTAAAATTTATAAAATTCAATTATATATTATAAGAGTGTAAGTAGTATATGTAGACTGTATATGTTTCACGACTGGTAGTAGTTTTGACCGTTAGACAAAAAATAATTTGGACAAACGAAGACTGGGAGAACCTTTCGGGTTCTCCCTTTTTTCGCGTAAGGAAACTAGTCAGAGACTGGAAGAAAACTCACAGTAGTCAAGAACTAAATACAGTCAAAAAACTTATTGACTAAGCAATAAAAAAGGAGGAAAAGAATTATGGCAGCAAATGTAGAAACAATGTTTTACACAAGAGAGAAACCGTGGCACGGATTAGGCACAAGAGTGGAGGAAGCACCTGCATCTGCGGATGCGCTGCGTTTGGCAGGGCTGGACTGGCAGGTAATTCAGGAGCCGATTTTTACAGATAATGGAGAACTAATATCCGGCTACAAAGCCAATGTCAGGGACAGCGACAGAAAAGTGCTTGGTGTAGTCAGCGACCGTTACAAGATTGTGCAGAATCAGGAAGCGTTTTCCTTTACGGATACGCTGCTTGGAAATGGTGTGCGCTATGAAACAGCAGGCTCATTACAGGAAGGGCGGAAAGTGTGGCTGCTTGCACGTCTGCCGAGGGAATA
>ERZ778495.2037-NODE-2037-length-12136-cov-3.840411_pt1 | contig 12136 bp, 5 predicted proteins | sample MGYA00433100_ERZ778495 | MGnify/ENA primary metagenome ERZ778495 (study PRJEB29527, sample SAMN07138962) | mouse gut metagenome | material: feces | host: mouse | place: China:Nanjing | collected 2016-01-25 ...
TCGGAGAGGACGAGGTAATGGTTAGCCCCACCATCATTGGTGGGGTAAATTGAAGTACGATTAAAAAGAGTCCTCGGAGAGGACGCAAAGTATATACACGTACACGGCGTCCTCTCCGAGGACAGATGCTCTCTTGCGGTTCTTAGCCCCACGAATAATCGTGGGGTTAACCATGAAAGCGTCGTCTCCGACGACTTCTATTTTGATACACCACACATGGATTGGATGGTGTTTTGACTGCCTGTCAGTCTATGATATCGAAGCCGGTATACTTGCGCAGGCACTCGGGCACTACGATGCCCTGCGGTGTCTGGTTGTTTTCGAGCAGTGCGGCCACGATGCGCGGCAGGGCCAGGGCAGAGCCGTTGAGAGTGTGGCAGAGGTGCGTCTTCTTGTCCTCGCCACGGTAGCGGCATTTGAGGCGGTTTGCCTGGTATGTCTCGAAATTGGAAACCGACGAAACCTCGAGCCAGCGTTTCTGCGCGCCCGACCATACCTCGAAGTCGAAAGTGATGGCCGAGGTGAAGCTCATGTCACCGCCGCAGAGACGGAGTATGTGCCAGGGCAGACCGAGCTTTTCGAGCAGACCCTGTACGTGGTCTTTCATCTCCTCGAGGGCAGCGTAGCTGTTCTCGGGCTTTTCAATCCGCACGATTTCAACCTTGTCGAACTGGTGCAGACGGTTGAGGCCGCGCACATCCTTGCCATAGCTGCCGGCCTCGCGGCGGAAACATGCCGAGTAGGCGCAGTTTTTAATCGGCAGACGGTCGCCGGGGATAATCACGTCGCGATAGAGGTTTGTAACAGGCACCTCGGCCGTGGGGATGAGATATAGCTTGTCGAGATTTACAAAGTACATCTGGCCCTCCTTGTCGGGGAGCTGGCCCGTGCCGTAGCCCGAAGCCTCGTTGACCACGTAGGGCGGCTGCACCTCGAGGTAGCCGGCCTTTCCGGCCTCGTCGAGGAAGAACTGGATGAGGGCGCGCTGCAGACGTGCGCCCTTACCGATATAGACAGGGAAACCGGCACCGGTTATTTTCACGCCGAGGTCAAAGTCGATGAGGTTGTATTTCTTGGCGAGGTCCCAGTGCGGCAGGGCGTCCTCGGGCAGGTCGGGCATGGGGCCGCCGGTCTTCTCGACCACGTTGTCGGCGGCGCATGTACCTGCGGGCACGCCTTCGTAGGGGATATTGGGTATGTTGAGGAGCTCGGTCTCGATTTCGGCCTGCGTGCGGGCAAGCTCATCGGCGAGGGCCTTCTGCTCTTCCTTGAGCACGGCCACGCCTTCCTTTGCCTTTTCGGCTTCTTCGCGACGGCCTTCCTTCATGGCTTTGCCGATTGTCGCGGCCATGCGGTTGAGCTCGGCGGCGGCAGTGTCGTTTTTGAGTTGGAGTTCGCGACGGAGGTCATCGAGGGCCAGCACGCGGGCGATGGGCTTGGCGCCGTCAAAGCCCTTTACGGCCAGACGCTCTATTATAAACTTGGGGTCGGCCTTTATTTGTTGTAGTGTAAGCATTTCTGAATAATTTAATTAGCCAGTAACTGGCGCACTATAGTCGATATTGCCTTACCGTCGGCGCGTCCGGCGAGCTGCTTTGTAGCCACTCCCATCACACGGCCCATGTCGGCCGGCGACGAAGCGCCGGTAGAAGCTATGATTTTTTCGATTTCTGCACGCAGCTCGTCCTCGCTCAATGCCTTGGGCAGGTATTGCTCTATGACCTCGCACTCGGCCATTTCCTCGGCAGCCAGCTCGGGGCGGTTTTGCTCGGTATAGATACGGGCACTCTCGCGACGCTGCTTGGCCATCTTGACCAGTATTTTCATAGCAGCCTCGTCGGTCAGCTCGCCGTTGGCACCGGGAGCAGTCTTACCTTCGATAAATTCCTTTTTGATGCCTCTCAGTGCCTGCAGGCGCACATGGTCGCGCGCAAGCATGGCAGCCTTGATGTCGGCTTCGATTTGATTGTAAAGATTCATCGTATCTTTTGTCTTGATTTCAGACTGCAAAAATACAAAATTTCTTTCAAAAAACGATGGTGCCACACAGATAAAATACCTGTGTGGCACCACAAAAGCTATTTGCAAGTTTGCGAGTTACGAGCTTAGAGGGCTACCTTGACTGTCTGCGCACCGCAACTTACGATGTAGACGCCCTTTGCAAGGCCCTCGAAGGTGGCATCGGCAGCAGTCGACGAGGCTACCAGAAGGCCGTCGACGGCATAGACCTTGACACCGCCTTCGGCACCGGCGACAGAGATTACGCCGTGCGAGGCGGATACCGAGAATGAAGCACCGGCAATGTCGTCGATACCCGACTGCGAGCCGGTCACAACGTTCTGCTCAGCCGAAAGGAGCGACATCTTGCCTTCTGCATCGAGGCCGCGCACGGTATAGTAGTACGAGGTATTGTCATTAAGGCCGCTCACGGCAACCTCGGTCACATTGCCTACGTTGGCGTTCTCGAAGTCTTTGACATAGACGGGAGTATAGGTGCCGGCATAGTCGAGGGCGATATCATCGATATATACCTGCGATGTACCGCCGTCGGGGGCATGGTTGACGATGCGTATGCTCTTGATGCCGGTAGGCATGAGCATGCCGCCGTCGCCGACCTTGACTGTGGTTCCGGCTGTAGCGGTAGTCAGCGGCTGCACGGTATAGAGCGTCTGCCATGTGGCATCGGTAGCTGTCTTGACATCGATGCTGATAAAGCCGTTTTCAGCGGGACGATAGGCACGGTACCAGAACGAGAGAGCGTTGATATCATCGTCGAACACAGGCGATGCAACCTGGGCACCGTTAAAGGGCATGCTGAGCGAGGGGGCGGCAGCGCCGAAGCGGCGCGCGTCGTAGTCGGTGCTGTTAGAATACCAGTCAGACGGTATGGCGGCATTGTCGAAGTTGACTGATATGTGCTTAGGAGCGACAGCATCTTTCTGATATACGTCGACGAGATATGCCACAGCATCCTTGAGCTGAGACCAGCGGGCGGTAAAGCCTGTCTTAGAGATATTGCTTGCGGGCAGCGACTCGGCGGCTATCATATCGAAATACGGGTCGTCGGTACGCACATTCTGACGCTCGGAGTCGACACTCTTGAGGTCGGCATCGACAGCGCGGACTACATAACTATAATCGGTCGAGGGTTCGAGACCGGTAAAGGCATGGCTACCGGCACCGGTTACAGTCACCGTGGTCATGGGCACTGGCGAGAGGCCCTTGCAGAGGTCGATTTCGTACGAGAGGCCGCCGCGCGTAGTCCAGTTTGCAGTAAAGCCGGTGGCTGTGACATCGGTGGCGGGCAGCGAGGTCACGGGGTCTATCACCGTACCGCCGCCCTTGACACGGAAATAAACAACGCCGCCATCCTCGTGGATGTTGGTCAGAGGCATATCGATTGTCGTGTTGGTCCATGTAGGCCACTTGGTTATGCTTGTCACGCGGTTAGAACCGGGATATGGGTCGCCGGCATACGACTGGTCGCCGGGCATACCGTCGGCTTCCATTATGTCGATGCGCTGATGATTGGCATCGTTGTTAGGCATGTTTTCAGTCCATGCCTCTTCGTCGTAGTCTATGTGCCATACCAGCATACCGTGACCAGGCAGATATGTGTCCCAGCCTATATTCTGGCGGTTTTCGAGGATAAAGAATTCGTCGTCGGAAATAGTCTTGACAATCAGTCCTTGGTTTGAAGAGTCAAGCGGCTGCAGGGCAACATCCTCAGCCCCCGAAAGCTGGCGAGGGTTGAGCCAGCCTATAGAGTAACGCTCGAAGGCACTCATGTTGCAGGGGGTGTTGCTGTTGTTGAGGTAGGGGCCTTCCGACATCAGGTCATACCGGCCGGGGTGGTTGTCGTGCGACGCATTATGCGTGGGATAGTTATCCACAAGGCCGAGTACGTGGCTATATTCGTGGCAGAAAACGCCGATACCATTACGCTGCTCGAGTGCGCCCTGCAGCTCGTTGGCACAGGCATAGCTGCCCAGCTTCTTGCCGCCGAACTCATAATTGAGGCCGAGGTCGCGATAGATGTTCCAGGCGTGGGGCCATATAGTGTACGACGGGCCGCCGTCGTGCTGTCCGCGACCGGCGTAGAACATGAATATATTGTCGATAAAGCCGTCGTTGTCGTTGTCGAAACGCGCGAAATCGAAACCGGGGTCTTGTTTCGAAATCACGTCGCAGGCATCAATCACGAGCTGATAGCCGCGACCGTCGGGGTTACCGTCGCCGCCGGGCGCGCCATAGTAGGCCAGACCCTGGGGCAGGGTCACAGGGCCGACGACTACAACGTTGGGCGAGAACACGCCGTGAGACTGGGCCTCGAAGTATTCGCGGGCACATCCCGTGGCACCGTTGAAGTCATAGCCCTTCTTTGTCAGCAGGTCTTTGAATGCCTGGGGGTCGTTTTCGGCCTTGAATTTGACATCCTGAAAATCAATAAGCAGCACGAGCACGTTTGGCGACCCGGTGGTAGGATAGTTGCCCACGAGGCCGTCGGGGCTGAAGGTCTTTGCCTTGGCCCTTGCCATACGGCGAGTGGTGGCAGCGCTCTCGGCCATACGGCGCATGGCCGGTGCATCGAGGCCCTCGAGAAGCCTCAACTCGCCAGCCGTACGCACACCGGCATCCTTGGCCAACATATGGCTGTTGACCAGTTTATTATTTTTTACAACGGCATAACACATCGAGCCGTTGTCGGACGGCATAAGCACATAGCCGTCGGAACTGGTATAATAGCAGGCATGCTCATCGCCGCTCACACGGATTTCCACACTGCTGCCATCAGGGTTTTGGTATCTGTGGAGCCCGGGCTTGGCAGGTACCGCGTAGGCACCAACGGCAAAAGAGGCTATTGCCGCCAGTGACAACATTGTTTTAGTAAAGAAATGCATCTGATAGATTGGTTATAAATATTTTCTGTTGCAAAAATACAACACAATTCTGAAATAATCGACATTTAGCATCGAAATAAATGCGAAATTCGCCACAAAAAACAATATTTAGTGAAAAAAGCATAATTTTTGTCTGAAATTTTTCGCAATTCAAAGCATAAAGTGTAACTTTACACAAAAATATATAGGCTTAGGCAAAGCAGGAAAAAGCATCCTGCAACATATATCGGCAATCAGGCAGCAGCGTGCGAACGATATGTTAAAAATTCCTTAAAAATCGCAACCGCACACTCGTTAGCCATGATTATCTTTCAGGTTCAAACGAGTAATCAAATTAATAACCAATACATATTGCAATGAATAGACTTTACTCACTGCTCGCTGCAACGATGATAGGCATGACGGCCATGCCCGGTGTTGCATCGGCACAAAGTCCCGACGAAGTCAGGTTCTACGCACCCGTCACGTATAGCGGGACGTGGTACAGCGGCACATCCTACACGCCGCAACGAGGCTTCTACACATTTACCACCGACCAGTCGTCGACCATCGAGTCGGTATCGCCAAAAGAAATATGGACAGAGTTTCATGGCGGCGCATACGTCGACGGCTACTACTACTTCCAGAGCGGTGCTGTGTTCTCGAGTCACAATGAGATGACCTTCCGTAAGCTCGACGTAAACACATGGACAGAGTCGGATACCGACGTAAAGGTACACAGTGACAACATCAACCGTGCATTCGCATTTGCCTACGACTATATCGGCGGCAAGATGTATGCCTCGTGCCCCAACTACAACAATACCGATACCCCCTACATGCTGCGCAACGTGCCACTCGACGGCAGCAACCTGGTCAATGTAGCCCCGCTGGAATACGAGTTCCCGGCTATCGCGTTCGATGCCAAGGGGCAACTGTGGGGCTTTACGCGCACAGCCTCGCTCTACAAAATCGACAAAGCGACCGGCAAGGCCACCAAGGTAGGCGACCTGGGCTACCAGCAACGCTCGGAACACGCCGCCGCCACATTCGATATCCGCACAGGCAAGCTCTACTGGTACACCCAGACCGTGGTCTACCGCGCCGACCAGACCGAGGCTTGGGAATGGGGCCTCTTCGAGGTAAATACCACTACCGGCCAGGCCACCAAAATAAAAGATTTCGGAGACACACAGGAAAAGATGCCCGACATCTTCATGATTGACAATCATCCTGCCGCCCCGGCCACCGGCACACTCTCGTTTGCCTTCAGCGCAGGCACTTTCGATGCCGGCACAGTGACATACACAGCCCCGGCCACTACCTACGACAGCACCCCGACTTCGGGCCAGCTCGACATAGAGTTCTTTGTCGACGGCAAACCACTTGCCACCGGCACCGTGACACCCGGCAGCACCAAGGCCGTAGAATCTGGCACACTGACACGCGGCGAACACATCTTTAGCGCGTACACAACCGACGCCAACGGACGCAAGAGCCTCGTAGCCAAGGCCCGCATATACGCCGGCAGCGACGCACCCGCAGCCGTGACCAACATCAAAGTCGTGCCCAACGACGACGAGACAAGCGCCACCGTCACATGGGACGCACCGACACAGGGCATCAACGGAGGCAACATCGAGACAGCCGACCTGACATACCGCGTGATGGTAAACATCGGGCGTCAGACTCTCTATACCGACCTCAAGGAGACTCGTTTCGAGCACACGCCCACCTATGATATGGCACTGACACAATACCAGATTGTGCCTATCATCAACGGCGTGGAAGGCAAGACAGCCTATTCTACCCCTGCCCTGCTCGGCAAGGCAATCGATATCACTCCCGACAAGCCCTACATCGAGCCGTTCAACAACTCCAACTCGTTCACTTACTATACCACCATCGATGCCAACGGCGACAAATCAGAAGGCGGCGGCAACGTATGGCTCTATCACCCCAACTTCGGCATGGCCGTATGGTGGTGGGACTACGACACCCCGCGCACACGTGCCGACGACTGGCTCATCACTCCTGCCCTCAACCTCGACAGGACGAAAGTCTACCGCTTGTCATTCGACGTCCGCGGCTTCTCCACGCAATATAACTTTATCACCGATGTCAAAGCCACCGCAGGCAAATATGCCACCGCAGAGGCCCAGACACACACACTGACCACCTACCACCGCGAAGTCGAACTCGGCGACAACAACTACTCGGAGCATGTGACCGTGCTCTTCAAACCCAACAGGGACGAACGCCGCATAGGCTTCTACGCCAGCAACAACGGCAACGACCACATCGGCCTCGACAACATACTCGTCGAAGAATACGGCCCCGCCACCATACCGGCCGAACCCACGGGCGTGACCGCTGTCAAAAATGCCGACGGCACTGTGACCATCAGCGCCACAATGCCGGTAAAACGCGCCAACAACCTCGACCTCGACCTTAGCGAGATAACCAAAATCGAGGTCTACAACATCACCGCCGGTGCCACTGTGGCGACCCTCGAGGGTGACAAAATCGCCAGCCAGATTAGCGTTGTCGACAGCAATGCCCTCTTCGGCATCAACGAATACCGCGTGCTTGCCTACAACGAACAAGGCCCCGGTATGGAAGCAATCGTCAGCGTCGACCTCGTGCCCGACACGCCCAAAGACGTAACAAACCTTGGCATCAAAGTCCTTAACGGCGGCAAAGATGCCCATATCACATGGCAGTATCCGTCCGACTATCTCGGAGCCAACGGCGGTATCCTCCGTCCAGATGACATAACCTATATTATAGAGCGCAGCATCAGGACCTCGCAGGGCACCACCACGTCGACTATCGCGCGCAACATCAAGGACAGCGAGTATGTCGACACCGATGTAGATGTCGCCCTCGGCAACGAACGCCAGGCCCGTGTCACCTACACTGTCAAGGCACGCACAGTAGGCGGAACCGCCTACGGCGCCTCTATTGCCGACCTCCTCGGCCGCGCCTACGAACTTCCCGTAAAAGAAACGGGCAACTCTAACGGCATGAAACCGTGGACCTCTATCAACGCCTATATGGCCAACTGGGGCATCAACACCTCGGGTACCGGCTACAGCCCCATGGCAAGCTCACAAGACAGCGAGGGCGGTATCATATCGTTCTCTCCGTCACAGACCAGCGTCACCGGTCGCGCCGACTTTGTGTCGCCCCGTATCAACCTGAGCGGCATGCTCAATCCCAAAATGACATTCTGGATATACCAGGGTCCCGAACTCAAACAAACCTACGTACAACTCGGCATCGTCACCGTCGAGAACGGTGTAGAATCTGAGTTCAAATCAGTGACACCCCAATATTGCTCACGTGCCGACGTGCCCCAGAACGGATGGTACCAGTATAGTGCCGACCTCAGCGCCTACAGCAAATGCGAACGTGCGTCTATCGTGCTTCGCGGTAGCGGCATACTCTATGTAGCCAGCGGTAAACACGATGGCAACATCCACATTGACAATATCCAGATTACAGGCGACAAGCCCGAAGTCGACGTGCGCGTCACCTCGTTTACCGGCACGCAGTCGCCCGTCATGGGTACCGAGGCAAAATACTCGGTAGCCGTCGACAATAACGGCCTCAACGAAGCCAAAGATGTCAAGGTTGAGTTCTTTGCCGACGACCAACTTGTAAGCGAACGCACCATTACCATACCCGTCAACACGGCCGACGTACTCGAGTTCGACTACACGCCCGCCATTGCAGAAGAGGGCACAATACACCTCAGCGTCAAACTCAGCCTCGAGGGCGACGTAAACCTCGCCAACAACGAGCTGTCGCTCAACATCCGCACCGTAACCCCGCTCCTTCGCTTTGTCAACGACCTCGAAGCAAAGGTAGAAAATGGCAAAGACGTAGTGCTGTCGTGGAGCGACCCGTCAGAGTATCCGGCCGGCGCTGCCATCAACGATGACTTCTCGGCATACGAGGACTACAGCCTCAACAACTTCGGCGGCTGGACGACCTATGACGGAGACAAGATTGTGACCACACAAGGCATATCGGGCGGCGGCTACCAGTACACATGGCCACACAGCGGCGAACCCCAGGCATTTATCGTATTCAATCCCAAGCGTGTCGGCATCAGCGGCCTCTTCGAGCCGAGCACAGGCGACCGATGCGTGGTATGCTTCAACGCCCTTGGCGGTACCAACGACGACTGGCTCATCTCTCCCCAGCTTTCGGGCAACAAACAGACCATCAGCTTCATGGCTACTGTAATTACTGTCGCACCCGCATACGAGTTCTTCGAAACATATTACTCAACCAAGGGTAACTCAGTCGAAGACTTCGAGCAAATCGGCGAAACCCAGACTGTCAACGCCAACATTTGGCGTCCGTATTCGTTCGAAGTTCCAGCCGGAGCCAAGTACTTCGCCATCCGCTGCGTCACCAAGGCAGAGAGCAACAACCAGTTCGGCCTCGGCCTCGATGATTTCGAGTTCACCCCGGCCCAGCCCCAGAGCATCCTCTCAGGCTTCAATATCTATCGTGACGGCAAGCTCATCGAAGGCAACTATCCCGACAACGACTACACCGACGAAAATGTAGACCTCACCAACGACGTGACCTACCAGGTTACCGCCGTACACGAGGAAGGCGAGTCAATCTTCTCTAACGCTGTCAAGGTAAGCCTCACCGGCATCGCCAACACCCTCGCCCGCGACATAACCATACGTGGTGAACGCGGTGAAATAGTAGTAGAGGGTGCCGACGGCCTCAACGTCACAATCTGCACCGTCGACGGCCGCACCATCCACAGCGCCGTGGCCACCGACCATCGCCGCGTAGCTGTCGCCCCGGGCCTCTACATTGTCCGCGCCGGCAACGCCACTGCCAAGGTCATCGTGAAGTAAGCTCCACCTAACTTAAACAATAGAATCGGAGATGCACCCGAGACGGGAATGCATCTCCGATTTATTTTACTATAATCACCGATAGGCAAAAGGGAATAGAAATTAGTCGTTTGGTCGATTTTTTAGTCTATTAACATTAGCATTTTTGTGCAAAAAGGGTTATTTGTTAATTTTGCGTCCGTATTTCTGAAAAATCAACATTATCACGATGAAGCATACCATATTGCTTGCAGTAATATCACTGGCAGGCATCGCCACGGCGTCGGCGCAAGATGTGCCGGTCCTCGACCTCGACAACTGCCTGTCAATCGCCCTGACCGAAAGCCCGACCATAAAGGTTGCCGACCTCGAAGTAAAACGGGTCGACTACTCGCGCAAAGAAGTCATAGGCCAGCTACTACCCAACATCGACTTCAGCGGCCAATACAGCCGCACACTGGCAAAGCAGACCATGTATATGAACATGGACGGCTTTGGCGACTTCGGCGGCGGCAACGAGGACGGCGACGCGACATCACGTGCCGGCAACCGTGGTGGCGGCGACGGGGGCATAAAGGTCGGCCTCGACAACTCGTACTCGGTCGGCTTCCAGGCTTCGATGCCGCTGATTGCGCCGCAGTTGTGGCAAAGCCTGAGCCTGAGCGACACGCAGATTTTTAGAAATGCAGAGTCCGCACACAAGAGCCGCCTCGAACTCGTCAACCAGGTCAAAAACGCATATTACACCCTGCTCCTGGCCGAAGACTCGCGCAAGGTGATGCAGGAGAGCTACGACATGGCCAAGCTGACCCACGAAACATATACCAAGCAATATGCCCTCGGCGCGGCCAGCGACTACGACGTGCTGCGCACATCGGTAGCTATGAAGAATATCGAACCTCAACTCATGCAGGCCGACATATCAATCAAACAGGCGCGGCTACAACTGCTCATACTCATGGGCGTAGACGCATCGTTCGACTTCAAAATCAACGACAGCCTCGCCAACTACGAGGACACGATGTACGGCCAGACCCTCGCCATCGACCCCGACTACAGCCGCAACATGGACTTGCGACTCCTCGACATCGACGCCCGGATACTCCAAAAGAACCTGAAAATCCAGAAGCTTGCCTACTCCCCCACCCTGGCACTCACGGCAAACTACAACTGGACCTCGATGAACAACGGTTCGCCATTCAGCAACCTCCGCTGGAACCCCTACTCGTCGGTAGGCGTGGCGCTGTCGGTGCCCCTGTTTTCAGGAGGCCAGCGCCTCAACAAGGTCAAGCAGGTACAACTCCAGGTCGAAGAAATGCGCTGGCAACGCGAGAACCTCGAGCGAAGCGTAGACATGCAGGTCAAAGTGGCCATCGACAATATCAAGATGAACGTCAAGCAAATCTCATCGTGCGCCGAGAGTGTCGGACAGGCCGAGCGCGCCCACACCATACAGGAGCAGAGCTTCGACATCGGTGCCACAAGCTATCTCAACCTCCGCGATAGCGAACTGGCCCTCACCCAGGCCCGGCTGGCCTACAACCAGGCTATCTATAACTACCTCGTAGCCCATAGCGACCTCGAACTGCTTCTCGGCAACGCACCCCTCGATAAATATACTAAGAAATGAAATACCAAGTCTTTATCCTTAGCACCTTAACCGCCGCCATGCTTGCCTCATGCGGAAAAAAGGAACAGGCAGCCGCCGTCGCCACCGAGGAGCTGCCCATCGTCACCGTCGATGTCGCCCACCGCATCGACGTGCCTCAAAACAAGGTCTACACCGCCAACGTCGAGGCCGAAAACATCAACAACATAGCCCCGGCGACACCAAACCGCATAAAGAGCATCAACGTAGAAGTTGGCGACCGCGTGCGCAAGGGACAGGTACTGGTCGAACTCGACAAATCGAACATCGACCAGCTCCGCATCAACCTCGAGCAAATCGAACGCGAGTATAACCGCGCCGTGCAACTGCTGCAAATCGGTGCCGGCACACAGCAGGCCGTAGACCAGCTCAAGGCCCAGCTCGACGCCGCCAAGTCGCAATACGACAACCTGCTCGAAAACACCGTGCTGCGTTCGCCCATCACCGGCGTTGTAACGGCACGAAACTACGACCCGGGCGACATGACCGGGTCGCTCCCCGTACTCACGGTGGGCCAACTCGCCCCGGTGGTAAAAGTGATGATTAATGTGAGCGAGAACGACCTTGCCACCCTGCGGCAGGGACAGCCTGTCGACGTGACCTTCGACGCCTATCCCGGCGAAACATTCAGCGGCAAGGTGCAGCGCATCTACCCCACCGTCGATACTGCCACACGCACATTCGAGGTAGAGGTGCGCATAGCCAACGCCACCGAGAAACTCAAGCCCGGCATGTTCGCC
>ERZ778495.2039-NODE-2039-length-12131-cov-6.333554_pt1 | contig 12131 bp, 9 predicted proteins | sample MGYA00433100_ERZ778495 | MGnify/ENA primary metagenome ERZ778495 (study PRJEB29527, sample SAMN07138962) | mouse gut metagenome | material: feces | host: mouse | place: China:Nanjing | collected 2016-01-25 ...
AGGTACAATTTCTAAGGTAAAAAAGATTGTTTTAGGTTCGTGATGCAAAGGTAGGGCTATTTGCGTGAGCAGTGAAATATTTTTATATGTTATCCAACATATTTTCACCTTCCCGGATTTTTCGATGTCGCGAAAATCTAGCCCAACTTGTTGTATTACAATTTAGTGTATTGTTGATATTTGGATTTCTCATCCCGTTAAAATACGTTAAAATGGTAATTTCGTATCAATTTTTTATCGTAAAAGTATCAATTTTGAGACTCTCTCCGTCCCATACGGCATAGGAAAATTTCGATATCCAATCGCCGAGAACGACCATTTTAGCACCGTCCGGCAGGGCTTTTTCCACGAGCACATGCAGGTGTCCGAAGACGAAATAATCGACCTTTTCGGCGGCTGCGGCATTGTAGTCGATTGCAAATCGTGTCAGGTTGTCACACACAGTGGCCGGGGGAAGATAGCCGCCCGACTTGCGGCTGTGTGACGACCATGCATGAGCGAAGCCAACGGTCCACCGGGGATGTATGGCGGCAAACATCCGCTGGGCTACGCGACATCTGAATAACTTGCGCAACGCCCTGAATGACCACGGCAACCTACCGACGCCGTCGCCATGCTCAAGAAGAAAACGCCGGCCGTCAATCTCCGTGACCATCATGCCGTCGTGAACTTTCAGGCCTATTTCCTGCGGGAGATAATCAAAAATCCATATGTCGTGATTGCCCTTGAACCATATTATCTCCACGCCCTTGTCGGCAAGCCGTGCGAGCTCTCCGAAAAAGCGTGTAAACCCTCTTGGCACCACATCGCGATATTCCCACCAGTAGTCGAGTATGTCGCCAAGCAGAAATATTCTCCTGGCTGTCGGCTCGATAGAGCGCAGAAACTCCACCACCATGCGCTCGTGGGCACGATGGTCGGCTATATATCCGGCTCCGAGATGCAGGTCGCTGATGAAATAGGTCATTGGGGGGATATGACAGTCCGGGCTCAGAGAAATCCGAGGTCGAGTTTGGCCTCTTCGCTCATCATGTCCTTGGTCCATTCGGGCTCAAAGACGATGCGTATGTCCACACTATTTATGCCGTCGATGCTTTCGAGTTTGATGCGGGCATCGTCTATGATAAAGTCGGCCGCGGGACAGTTGGGTGCGGTCAAAGTCATGTCGATATGCAGATTGCCGTCATCATCCAGGTCGATGCCATAGATAAGGCCGAGATTGTATATATCGACAGGTATCTCCGGGTCAAAGACGGTCTTGAGCATCTTGACCACTTTCTCCTCAATCACAAGTTTCTCTTCTGAAGACATTTATTTTAATTAGTAATTGGCAATTAGTAATCAGTAATTTTTTTAGAGTCTGAACTTTAAACTCTTATCTCTCAACTTTTAACTCTGATTAATGCGCTTCGAGCCAGTTGGCTGCGACGCCGGCGGCCACTTCGAGAGGTACGGCTCCGGCATATGCGCCCTCCATGCCCTCGAAAACTATGCGTTTGAGCTCGTCGAGTTCCTCAGGCACTACGTTGAATATCAATTCGTCGTGCACCTGCATAATCATACGCGAGCGGAATGAACGCCGTTGCATTTCGGTGTATATCCTCACCATCGCCACCTTTATGATGTCGGCTGCCGAACCCTGGATGGGGGCGTTGACCGCATTGCGCTCGGCATAGCCGCGCACCACGGCATTGCGTGAATTGATGTCGGGCAGATAGCGGCGGCGGCCCATGCGTGTGGTCACATATCCTCGCTCGCGGGCATCGGCCACGGCCTTGTCGAGATATTCGCGCACATGGGGATAGGTAGCGAAATATCCGTCAATGAGTTTTTTTGCGTCGGGACGCGCGATGCCGAGACGCTCCGAAAGCCCGAAGGCCGAAATGCCGTAAATGATGCCGAAATTGGCTGTCTTTGCATGGCGACGCTCGTCGTCGGTCACTTCCTCGAGAGGCTTCTTGTAGACCTTGGAGGCTGTGATGCGGTGTATGTCGTCACCCGACAGGAATGCTTCGATCATATCCTTGTCATTGCTCAGGTCGGCTATGAGACGCAGCTCTATCTGTGAATAGTCGGCACTCATCATCAGGTCGCCGTTGTCGGGGATAAACGCGCGGCGTATCTCACGTCCGTCATCGGTGCGGATGGGGATGTTCTGCAGATTGGGATTGGTCGACGAGATGCGCCCTGTGGCTGTGACAGTCTGGTTGAACGATGTGTGTATCTTGCCGGTCTCGGGGTTGATTAGTGCCGGGAGGGCGTCGAGATAGGTGGTTATGAGTTTGCGCAGACGTCTTATCTTGAGTATCAGTCCCACGAGCGGCACCTTGTGGGCATACTTCTCCAGCACCTGCTCTGTGGTTGAATAAGAGCCCTTGGCCGTGCGTTTGGCCTTGGGGTCGATGGCCAGACGGTCAAACAGCACCATGCCCACCTGAGCGGGCGAGGCGATGTTGAAGGGGCCTCCGGCCATCTCGTAAGCCTCCAGCTCGAGCGCGCTGACCTGCTCCTTGAGTTTGGCGGAGAGGTCGGTGAGCACCGAGGGGTCGATTCTTACGCCGGTCCACTCCATGTCAGCGAGCACGCGTATGAGCGGAAACTCCACCTCCTCGAGCAGACGTGTCATATCGCGCTCGGCCACTTCTGCCTGAAGGCGCGGCCGCAACCGCAGGGCCAGGTCGGCTTCTTCGCAGTAACGGGTCACGGCAGCCTCCGGCTCGAGCGAACTCTTGGGGTGGCCCGGACGGCTGTCGGCCGGCACACCCTGAAGGGGCATGTCGAGATATTTGAGCGAGATGGTAGCCACATCGTGCTTCATCTCGGGGTCAATCACATAATGGGCTACAGATACGTCAAAATAGGGTATATCGAGCGATATGCCTTCGTGGCGCATCAGCAGCAGGGTGCGCTTCACGTCAAAGCTCACCATAAGCGGAGCCTTGCCGCTGAAAAGCGGCGACACGATAGCGCAGATTTCGGCACGGGCCGCAGTATCATCCTTGGGAAAGGGGATGAAATATCCGCCACACGGCTCCCATGACAATGCCAGACCCTCGAGGCGGGCCGTCATGGCCTCCTCGCCCGGAGCATAGGCGGCTATGCCGATCACCGGTTGGGCAGAAGCAAGTTTTATAATCTCGGCCGCGCGCGCCGGGGTCGATACCATCTCGTAGTGACGCTCCTCGCAGACTTCTACAGCAGCCGGGGCGTCGGCCGGGGCGTCAAACAGTGACCCCATGCCCGAACCGTCATCGGCCGGAGCGGCCTGAGCCGGAGCGGTCTGTGAGGCCTTGGCCACAGCTTCGCCTGATGCTATCTGAGCCTTCAGACGTCCCATGAGCGACTTGAAATCCAGCTCACGAAAAACTTCCATCAGACTGTCGGCGTCAATCAGGCGTCTCACGAGGTCATCGACCTCGATATCAATGGGCGCATCGGTGCATATTGTGGCGAGCCACTTCGACATGCGTATCTGGTCGGCGTTCTCTATGACGCGACGCTGCAGGGCTCCTTTGAGTTTGTCGGTATTTTCGAGAAGATTCTCCACGCTGCCCCATTCGTCAATGAGTTTGCGGGCGGTCTTCTCGCCCACGCCGGGACAGCCGGGGATATTGTCGGAAGCATCCCCCTCGAGAGCCAGAAGGTCTATCACCTGGCGGGGCTCGGCTATGCCGTAACGCTCACACACCTTTGCGACATCTCTCACTTCAAACCCCTCGCCTTTGAGCGCGGGCCTATACATATATATATGTGGAGCCACGAGCTGACCGTAATCCTTGTCGGGGGTCATCATGTAGGTGTCATAACCCTTTGCGGCCGCGCGTGTGGCCAGAGTGCCTATCACGTCGTCGGCTTCATAGCCGGGCACCTCGATGACCGGGATGCGGTAGCCCTCGAGCACGCGCTTTATATAAGGTATGGCCAGAGTGATGTCCTCGGGCTGCTTGTCGCGCTGGGCTTTGTAGGCCTCAAACTGCTCGTGGCGGAATGTGCGCCCGTGGGGCGGGTCGAAGCATACAGCTATGTGAGATGGATTCTCCTTGCGCAGCAGATCGTCAAGGGTGTTGCAGAAGCCAAATATGGCCGACGTGTTGAATCCCGCAGTCGTAGCAAACCGCGGAGAGTGAATCAGCGCGTAGTAGGCGCGGTATATCAGGGCGTAGGCGTCCAGTAGAAATAATCGCTTTTCCATATATCAGCACACCGGCCTGCACCTGTGCAAGCCGAAATTGCTGTAAAGTTAATGATTAAATTTCATAAATTTGGACTTTTTACAGAAGATTTTGTAAATTTGCACTCCGTTATGACCGACATCCATACCATACGCCGAGCACTTGCCCCCGACCTTGAGAGCATCAACTCTCTGATAGCCGACAGGCTCAGTTCGACCAATCCCCTCATCAACGAGGTGATAGGCCGATACCTCAGTCATAAAGGCAAACAACTCCGCCCCATGATGGTAGTGCTCACGGCCCGTCTGCTCGGAGCCTCGGTGAGCGACCGAGTCATAGCCTCGGCAGCATCCATCGAGATGCTCCACAATGCCTCGCTCATACACGATGATGTCATCGACCAGTCGTCCACACGCCACAACGCGCCCACCATCAATGCCATGTGGGACAATCATATCGCTGTGCTCGTGGGTGACTATTTCGTATCGTCGGCCCTCCAGCTCGTGATTTCGACGGCCGACCTTCGCGCCATCGAGACCATCGCCTCGCTCGGACGTCTGCTCTCGACCGGCGAGATGGACCAGATACACAACGCCGCCAACAATTCCATCTCGGAAGAGTCATATTTCGAGATTATCACCCACAAGACAGCTTCGCTCTTCGTGGCATGCGTCGAGATGGGAGCCTATGCAGCCGATGCCGACAGCCGCAAGCTCGACATCATGAGGCGTTTCGCACTGCTTTTCGGCCAGTGTTTCCAGATTAAAGACGATATATTCGATTATTTCCACTCCGACTCGCTGGGCAAGCCAACAGGCAACGACCTGCGCGAAGGCAAGGTCACGCTGCCGCTCATACATGCCCTTGGCCGCACCGATTATCCGGGATGCCGGGATGCCGCCTCACTGCTTGCACGCGGTTCGCTCAATGACGATGAGATAGCATCGCTCATACGCTATGCCATCGAGGCCGGAGGCATAGACTATGCCGAGTCAACACTACTGCGTCTGCGCGACAAGGCGGCCGAGACGCTTGCCGAACTCGGGCCTGACGCCGACACGACTCCGCTCCTCACCCTCCTCGACTATATCATAGCCCGTGACAAATAACGTCTCACTCTGCACGCTCGATGTTGCCATCACGACACATACCCCCGAAGGCTTACAGCGTGTCGAGGCAATGAATCTGCCCAAAATCAGCGGAGTCTCATATGTTATCTCGTGGCAAGACCATAGGAACGCGCCTATACCCGAATCACTCCTATGCCGTCATGATATCAACATTCACAGATTTGATCAACAAGGATTGTCACGCAATCGCAACAATGCTTTCGACCACTGCAAGTCTGACATCATATTATGTTCCGACAATGATCTGACATATACTGACGAAGGACTGACGGCTGTCATGAAGGCTTTTACCGATCATCCTGACGTAGACTTTGCCACATTCAGAAGCATACATGGCGGCAGTAGCGTCATTTATCCCTCCGAGAGTTGTCGGCTGTCACTTCCGCTCCCTAAAAACTATTATGCGACCAGTTTTGAGTTGGCTTTCCGCCGTCGTACAGCCGGCTGGCTGAGATGCCACCCTGCATTCGGGCTCGGAGCTAAGAGCATGCACTGCGGTGAGGACGAGCTACTTCTTCTCTGCGCCATACATCGCGGACTCAACTGTCGTTTCTTCCCTATAACCATATGTTCCCATCCCCATCTCTCGACAGGTACCAAAGCACGCCTCTCAGGCAAGGACCTTCGGGCCATGGGCTGCATAATCGCACTGACTTATCCTATATCGTTTATGCTCAGAATACCGCTCAAGGCCTATCGGGTGCACTCTTCGCGCCAATCATCTCTGGTCAAGGCCCTATGGTATCTGACCTCGGGAGCATTGCGCGCTCCGTGGCTTTTTCGCGACAGGAGATACCTGTGGTAAAGATTTACGGGCGTGGATGTGTTAATAAAGCGGTGATTTTGAGGATTTATTTTCAGTTTTTTACGGTCGTTTCGGGAAAAATCATTACCTTTGCAACCTAAAATCTATAATCTATAAGATACATGGACAAAAAACCTGCTACACAACGTCCCGAATTACTGTTTGAGGTAAGCTGGGAGGTGTGTAACAAGATTGGTGGCATATATACGGTGCTTTCTACCAAAGCCAAGACACTTCAGAAAATAAGCAAAGACACCACAATCTTTATCGGGCCTGACGTATGGTCAGAGGCCAATCCTTCACCCTGGTTTACAGAATGTAATATCGCCGGACTTTCCAAATGGGCCAAAAACGCCAAGCTCCCCGAGGGTGTAGGCGTCAGAGTGGGCCGCTGGGAAATCCCGGGACGTCCTATAGCCGTGCTCGTGAAATTTGACGGGATGTATGCCGTCAAGGACGAATTTTACGGCGAGATGTGGTCGCGTTTCGGCGTAGACTCGCTTCATGCCTATGGCGACTATGACGAGGGATGCGCTTTCGCACATGCGTCCGGCATAGTCATCGAGTCAATCATACTCTCGGGCTACGGTCAGGCCAATCCCAGGCCTGAAACCCCGCGCCGCGGCCGTCCCAAAAAGACTCCCTCCACCATCGTGGCCCACTTTGACGAATGGACCACCGGCATGGGTCTCCTTTATCTCAAATGGAAGATGCCCCGCGTGGCCACGGTGTTTACCACCCACGCCACAAGCATAGGCCGCAGCATATGCGGCAACAACAAGCCTCTCTATGACTATATGTCGGGCTATAACGGCGACCAGATGGCACGTGAGCTCAACATGGAGGCCAAGCATTCGCTCGAGAAGGCGGCCGCCCATCAGGCCGACGCTTTCACGACAGTGAGCGAAATCACCGCCAGGGAGTGTGAGCAGTTGCTCGAGCGTCGTCCCGACGTGGTGACCCCCAACGGATTTGAAAAGAATTTCGTGCCCGCTCCGGCCAAGTTTGACGCCGTAAGGGCCGAGGCCCGCGCGTCGCTCATCGGAGTGGCCAATGCCCTCACCGGAGCCGAGTATGACGACAATGCCTTTGTGGTCATCACAAGCGGCCGCTGCGAATATCGCAACAAAGGCATAGACATATATCTCGACATGGCCGACACCCTGCGTCACCTCGAGGCCTGCCGCAAGGTGATAGCCTATGTGATGGTGCCTGCATGGCCCAAAGAGGCCCGTGCCGACCTTCGCGTCCGTCTCGACAGCCAATCCATGGCCGAAGACGCACTCGACGAGCCTGTACTTACACATTGGCTCAACAATCCCGACAGCGACATGGTGGCCGGCCGCATACGTTCGCTCGGTTTCTGCAACATTGACTCCCGGGTGACTGTTATATATGTACCCTGCTATCTCAACGGCAACGACGGCATCTTTGGCCGCGACTACTACGACCTGCTCATAGGAGCCGACGCCACGGTGTTTCCCTCGTATTACGAGCCGTGGGGCTATACCCCGCTCGAGAGTGTGGCGTTTGGCGTCCCGACAGTCACGACGTCGCTCTCAGGTTTCGGACAGTGGGTGCTTGAATCGTTTGAAAACTACTTTGAAGAGTGCGGAGTCAATGTCATCGGACGCGGTGACTCCAACTATCATGACGTGGTCAACAACATAGCCAATTCCATACGCTATCTTACATGTGCGGATCCGCGCACGATGTCGCGTATACGCCGAGCTGCCATGCGCACCGCGGCGGCAGCCTCGTGGGCCAACTTCATAGCCTACTATGACCGCGCCTATGAGCTGGCACTCTCCAAGGCTTCATCCAGATAAGTACAGAGATTATATCAATATATACCTAAACCGAATTTTACCAACCTATTGACAATTACTTAATCAGTTCAATATGAAACTACCCGTAAGCAACGCCAATGCTCCCGTATGGCGCGACATCACAGTGAAGTCGCAGCTTCCCGAAGCATTGAAATCACTTGAAAAATTGTCACGCAACCTCTGGTGGGTGTGGAACAGCGAGGCCAAAAACCTCTTCCGCGACCTTGACCATGACCTCTGGCGTGCCACCGGCGAGAACCCCGTAATGCTCCTCCAGCAGCTCCCTTCCGAGCGTCTTGACGAAATCATCGCCGACAAGGATATGATGGCCCGCATCGACCATGTGTGGAAAATGTTCCAGGACTACATGGCCCAGCCCATGCGCAGCGATATCCCCTCCGTGTCATATTTCTCCATGGAGTATGGTCTCTGCAACTGTCTCAAAATCTACTCCGGCGGCCTCGGTGTGCTCGCCGGCGACTATATCAAGGAAGCATCCGACTCGCGCGTCGACATGACCGCCATCGGCTTTCTCTACCGTTACGGCTATTTCACCCAGACTCTCAGCGTCGATGGCCAGCAGATAGCCAACTACGAGCCCCAGAACTTCAATCAGCTCCCCATCGAGCAGGTGCTTGAGGAGAACGGCCACCCCATGATACTTGAGGTGCCTTATCACGACCGCATCATCTACAGCCACATCTGGCGTGTGAACGTGGGCCGCATGAAGCTCTATCTGCTCGACACAGACTTTGACATGAACAGCGAGTTTGACCGTCCCATCACCCACAAGCTCTATGGCGGTGACTGGGAAAACCGTATCAAGCAGGAGTATCTGCTCGGTATCGGCGGTGTGCTCGCACTCAAGAAACTCGGCATCAAGTCGGAGATATATCACGCTAACGAAGGCCACGCCGCTCTTCTCAACCTCCAGCGTCTTGCCGACTATGTGCAGGAGCAGGGTCTCGACTTCAACACCGCTCTCGAGCTGGTGCGCGCTTCGGCTCTCTACACCGTGCACACTCCCGTGCCCGCCGGTCACGACTATTTCGACGAAGGTCTCGCCCACAAATATCTCTCGCACTATCCCGCGCTTCTGGGCATCTCATGGCAGGAGCTCATGAACATGGGCCGCGAGAATCCCGACAGCAACGACCGTTTCTCGATGAGCGTATTCGCTCTCAACACCTGCCAGGAGGCCAACGGCGTAAGCTGGCTCCACGGTGAGGTGTCAAAGAAGATGTTTGCCGGTCTGTGGAAGGGCTATTCTTGGGAGGAAAGCCACGTAGGTTATGTGACCAACGGTGTGCACATGCCCACCTGGGCCGCCAGCGAATGGAAGGCTTTCTATGCCGATAAGCTCGGCGAACAGGTGTTTGCCCACCAGAGTGACCCCAAGGCCTGGGATGGTATCTTCAAGGTTAAGGATGACGAAATCTGGGCTATGCGCACACAGCTCAAGAACAAGTTTATCAACTTTGTGCGCCGCGACTTCAAGGAGAAGTGGCTTGCCAACCAGGGTGATCCCTCGGCTGTGATGAAGATTCTTGACCGCATCAACCCCAATGCCCTCATCATCGGTTTTGCCCGCCGCTTCGCCACTTACAAGCGTGCCCACCTGCTCTTCACCGACCTCGAGCGTCTCGCCCGCATCGTGAATAACGAGCAGTTCCCCGTGCAGTTTGTATTCTCAGGCAAGGCTCACCCCGCCGACGGAGCCGGCCAGGGTCTCATCAAGCGCATCATGGAGATTTCGCGCATGCCGCAGTTCCAGGGCAAGATTATCTTCCTCGAGGACTACAACATGATCGTAGCCAAGCGTCTTGTGACCGGTGTCGACATCTGGCTCAACACTCCGACCCGTCCTCTCGAGGCATCGGGTACATCGGGCGAGAAGGCCGAGATGAACGGTGTGCTCAACTTCTCAGTGCTCGACGGATGGTGGTATGAAGGCTATCGTCTTGACGAGAAGGCCGGATGGGCTCTTACCGACAAGCGTACATTCACCGACCAGGCCCAGCAGGACAAGCTCGATGCCGCGACTATCTATTCGATGCTCGAGAACGAGATTATCCCTCTCTACTTTGCCAAAAATTCCAAGGGTTACTCGCCCGAGTGGATCCAGTATATCAAGCGTTCGATCGGTCACATCGCTCCCCAGTATACCATGCAGCGCATGATCGAGGATTACATCGAACGTTTCTATGCTCCCGAGGCCAAGCGTTTCGCCGCCCTTTCGGCCGACAACGACAAGCTCGCCAAGGAGATTGCCGCCTGGAAGCAGAAGGTGGCCGCCGCATGGGACGGTATCAAGGTGCTCGATGTCCATGTCAAGGAGGATATCCACCAGCACAATATCACCGGCCAGCCGTTCACCACTACAATCAAAATCGACACCAACGGTCTTGCCGATGACCTCGGCCTTGAGCTCGTTGTCGACAAGATTGAGGACAACTCGGAGAAGCGTTGGGCCAAGATTCCTTTCAAGGCAGTCGCCAAGGAAGGCAGCATCGTCACCTTCGAGGTGGTCGACAAGCTGCGCGACCCGGGTGTGTTCCGCTTCGGCTATCGTCTCTATCCGGTAAATCCCAACCTGCCCCACCGTCAGGACTTCGCATACGTGCGCTGGATCTAATGTCCGCCTGACAATATTTCTTTAACAATACGCTTCCCGGTGTGACGAACCCTATCGTCTGCCGGGAAGTCTTTAAATTATACCATATGAAAACATCGGCTATCATCACTTCTCTAATCGCATCGGTCATGACTCTTTATTCATGCACTCAGCCTTCGTCGGACAATGTCGCTTCGAAGGCTTTCAATCCGGTTATCGAAAATATACTTACGCGTACGAGCGTGCGCCAGTATGAGGCCGGCCGCACTATTGCCCGCGATACTGTCGAGACTCTCCTGCGGGTGGCTATGGCTGCCCCGACTGCTGTCAACAAGCAGCCGTGGGCTTTTGTGGCTATCGACAACCGCGAGGATCTGGACTCGCTTGCGGCTGTGCTTCCCTATGCCCGCATGCTTTCCTCGGCTTCGCTGGCTATCGTGACATGCGCTGATCTATCGAAGGCTATCGAGAGCGAGACGGCTGAACGCGGATTCTGGATTCAGGATGTCTCGGCTGCTACGGAGAATCTTCTGCTTGCGGCTCATGCTCTGGGACTCGGGGCTGTGTGGACGGGTGTGTATCCCGACGCTGACCGTGTCAAGGCTGTGCAGCAACGCCTCGGTATGCCTGACTCTATAATTCCGCTTGCGGTTGTGCCTGTGGGTTATCCTGCTGGTGAGCAGACTCACAAGGAGAAGTGGAATCCGGAGAATGTACACTTCAACCGCTGGTAGGCTGCGGCTTTTTGTGAATCAATACGTCAATGGTCACTTGCCGTGCGGTTTAGCTTTGGGCTGCGGAGCACGGCGTACCGCTAAAGAGAGGGAGGATGCGCTCCTTCTCTTTTTTTGTCGTCAATGAGTGTGTGCAGGAGGGGGACGATGCGGTCAATGACGGGGATGGTGATGACTGTGACGGGTGGCGGTGGTTCGGGCGGGGGAGTCTTTGTGACTGTGAGGCGGGTGATGTGGCCTGTGTCGCAGCCGTAGGGTGACCAGGGGTCGAGCCGTAGGTGGATGACGAGGAATCCGGAGGGGTCGAGGATGGGGTAGAGTGTGGAGCATACGCGGCGGAAGTTGCGGGTGTCGCGTATGAGGGGTGAGTAGGTGCGGGCGAGGTGGGCGTCGAGCAGGAGCATGAATGAGGGGGTGGAGCCTCGGACGGTTTCGATGCGCCGATAGGTGATGTGTCGCAGACGTGGTATGCGCCGGGTCTTTTTGGGGTTGTCGGGGGTGCACAGGAGGGCTGTCGCGCCCTGTGGTGAGGTGGCGAGACGGTAGCTTTGATAGGCGCGGAGTATGGGGCGTGAGTCGTGGTTTCCGCTGTCGATGATGAGGAGGGGTGTGGGACGGGCGGTGCGGCTTTTTTCGAGGGCGGATATGACGATTTTCTCGGCGGGGGTGAGTTGCCTGCCGAGATAGCGCGAGAATCCGTGACACCAGATGTCGGGGATGCGTCGCGGTCGTGGGTGGTTGGTGGTGATGAGCCGCATTTTCGCCTTTTTTTCGATGGCAAAGGTAGCGAGGATGTAAAATTTAATCGAGAAGTGCGCCATGAAATCTAACCGAGAAGTGCGCCGGT
>ERZ778495.2060-NODE-2060-length-12057-cov-5.420097_pt1 | contig 12057 bp, 10 predicted proteins | sample MGYA00433100_ERZ778495 | MGnify/ENA primary metagenome ERZ778495 (study PRJEB29527, sample SAMN07138962) | mouse gut metagenome | material: feces | host: mouse | place: China:Nanjing | collected 2016-01-25 ...
TGTTTCAATCCACGCACTCCTTGCGGAGTGCGACGGGAGAAGTGGCTAAAGTTTTCCCCCAGCTAACATGTTTCAATCCACGCACTCCTTGCGGAGTGCGACTCCGGCATCTTCCAGCATCAGGCAAAGTGGGTCAGTTTCAATCCACGCACTCCTTGCGGAGTGCGACCTATTAGGTCATACCCGTTCACACTTAGAAAGTTGTTTCAATCCACGCACTCCTTGCGGAGTGCGACACGGCGGAAGTGTACGGAACGCCCGGACACCCCCAGTTTCAATCCACGCACTCCTTGCGGAGTGCGACACTCTTCATGCGCTTCCGTCAGATAAAGGGGCAGGTTTCAATCCACGCACTCCTTGCGGAGTGCGACCCGTCCCGCATCACTGCCTACCAGATTGGATGCGTTTCAATCCACGCACTCCTTGCGGAGTGCGACTCCGGAGGCAGGGGAACGTGGTCTTGTACGAGCAGTTTCAATCCACGCACTCCTTGCGGAGTGCGACGTTATGTCCCAATTTCACTTGAGCCGGTTTAATCGTTTCAATCCACGCACTCCTTGCGGAGTGCGACACGCCATGTTATCATGCGCCGGGCCATGTCGGCGGTTTCAATCCACGCACTCCTTGCGGAGTGCGACCGGATATTGTTGGACGCGACGGCAAGGTCTATCAGTTTCAATCCACGCACTCCTTGCGGAGTGCGACGAAATTTGCAACGATTACAAAAATCAACAATATGGTTTCAATCCACGCACTCCTTGCGGAGTGCGACTGTCGGACTGGTTTTCTCCCTGCCCGGCGAACCAGTTTCAATCCACGCACTCCTTGCGGAGTGCGACTTGTTTTTCAGGTATTCGGAAAACTTGTCGAAAAGTTTCAATCCACGCACTCCTTGCGGAGTGCGACTCGTTGAGGATGAAGCAATTAGTTGATGTATTAGCGTTTCAATCCACGCACTCCTTGCGGAGTGCGACTCGGTCAGACGGAAGCCCGCACCCGGACCATGTTGTTTCAATCCACGCACTCCTTGCGGAGTGCGACAAATCAATTTTGCTGTCTTCCGGAAGTTTTACTGGTTTCAATCCACGCACTCCTTGCGGAGTGCGACTCCGCAGCTTTCCGGTCGCTGTAATATAGGGCGGGTTTCAATCCACGCACTCCTTGCGGAGTGCGACGCCTGACCATTTGGCTTGCCGCCGCAAATACCCTGTTTCAATCCACGCACTCCTTGCGGAGTGCGACGCGTCGGAAAAACGTCTGTGGCAAAAACCCTGATGTTTCAATCCACGCACTCCTTGCGGAGTGCGACCTTCTTGGCGGCGTGCTGCTGTACATCCAAAAAACGTTTCAATCCACGCACTCCTTGCGGAGTGCGACTGAGCTGGACGTGATGGACGCCGAATTGGAGCAGGTTTCAATCCACGCACTCCTTGCGGAGTGCGACTGGCCAATGAGCGGCACATGATTGAGCTTTACCGGTTTCAATCCACGCACTCCTTGCGGAGTGCGACCATCAGTGCCAGCAACGATGAAAACCCCCTCATGGTTTCAATCCACGCACTCCTTGCGGAGTGCGACAGGAACTCCAACGCGCGGGGCGAAAAATCGCCTTGTTTCAATCCACGCACTCCTTGCGGAGTGCGACGGGCAACAGGTCTGCCAGGTTAGTCACCAGCACCGTTTCAATCCACGCACTCCTTGCGGAGTGCGACTGTACAACCAAAATTTCCGGTTGCAGTATATTGAGTTTCAATCCACGCACTCCTTGCGGAGTGCGACTGCAGACTGTGGGGCGCATCAGGAGGCCGTTCCCGTTTCAATCCACGCACTCCTTGCGGAGTGCGACAAAACCGCGACGGCGAAACCCCTGATTTCATGACGTTTCAATCCACGCACTCCTTGCGGAGTGCGACCAGTACGTCAAAATCATCCCTGACCAGACTTCCAGTTTCAATCCACGCACTCCTTGCGGAGTGCGACGCCGGAGACGGCATCAAGCCGTTCAACTATGACGTTTCAATCCACGCACTCCTTGCGGAGTGCGACGCACCGCAGCCCGTTCGTTGCGGAATTCATCCGGTTTCAATCCACGCACTCCTTGCGGAGTGCGACCTTCCGGGGGTTTCTCCTTGTGCGCCTGGGCGTAGTTTCAATCCACGCACTCCTTGCGGAGTGCGACTGGTTGCTCTGGGGGTTATTCTTACCCGGAACCCGTTTCAATCCACGCACTCCTTGCGGAGTGCGACAGCTTATGGGCTTCCACCGTTGTGGACCTGCTGGGTTTCAATCCACGCACTCCTTGCGGAGTGCGACGATGCGGGATTTAATCGCCCGGATGGCAGACGAAGTTTCAATCCACGCACTCCTTGCGGAGTGCGACCGGCGGCAATGGCCTCAATGGGTTTTACCAGGTCGTTTCAATCCACGCACTCCTTGCGGAGTGCGACCCGGGCGTTCGTCCTGCCAAAACCCGAATTTGCAGTTTCAATCCACGCACTCCTTGCGGAGTGCGACTGCGCCCGACCTTATACATGGCTACTCAACAGAGCAAATCATACTTTGCGCCAACCTCCCTAAAAAGACCGTCATTGCACGGTTGCTCTTTCTGAGTATTTATCTGTCAATCTTCTATTCCCAATGCATTACACCAATCGCCGACCTGCCGGGGAATTCGTGTGAGCTTGAGGTTGGCGCACAGGCCATGTTCAACAGTCTTTAAATAATCAAGGGACCGGAGATGTCATAGCTTTTCTCCTTACCCAATTGTTCTATTTTATGATGCCAATTGGACCCCATATGATAAATTCTGAGGCTGTCACTCTCGCTATCAATAATCTTAAGCAGCTTGTTCCTAATGTCAACCAATTGAGCAGGAGGCAATTCACATTCAAATACGGAATTCTGCACTCTCTGTCCGACATTTTCACAGGCTCGGGCAACTTGCCGCAACCGCCGCTGCCCGGCCTTGTCATCCGTAGCTACATCATACGTAATGAGAATATACATGACAACAGCTCGTTTTACTTGCCGATGAACGGAGGGTAGCAATCCAGATCCCCACGCAAATGGCGTGCCAACAAAAGGGCCTGAATATGAATCAGCAATCCCAGGGTGGTTTTTTCCTGAAGAAAAGGATGCACCAGAACGGTCTTTTTCCGTTCCTGCCAGGCATTTAATACTTTTTTACGGGAATCTTCCTTCAAAAAAACGGCTCCGGATTCTTCCTTGTCAAAATCATCTGAGGATATCTGCTTGCGGTTAATCAGGGTAAGGGCCAGGCGATCGGCAAGAGGAGCCCGGAATTCCTCCATCAGATCCAAAGCCATTCCGGGACGCCCCGGGCGGTCACGGTGCAGAAAGCCTGCGGCGGCATCAATGCCGGAACTTTCAAGGGCGGACCTGGCGTCATGGCACAACAAACTGTATAGAAAAGATAAAAGAGCATTAAAACAATCTTTGGGAGGACGTCTATTGCGGCTTTCAAACACCAGCTCCGGATCTTCCGTCCTCTGGCAATGGGACAAGCAGGAAAAATAGGTTTCCGCTGCGGAACCTTCAATGCCCCGCAACATGTCTCCGGAATTGCATCCACGGGCCATGCGGCAAAAAGCCGCCAGACGATCGATCGCCTCCGACAAATCTTTCCCGTATGTTCTTTGCGCCCTTAAAAGCAGACTGCGGCAATTCGCAATTTTGGCTCCTATCATTTCCCGGGCAACGCCAACCCATCTTGCCTCATCATCAGCCCAGCGGTATTGCTCCCGGCGCAACAGGATATTTCCCTTCATGAAGCCCTGTACGCCAGCCAGAAATTTACCGTAAGGATTGCAGAAGGAAAGCGTGATGCCGCGTTCCGCACAGGCTCCCATCAAATAAGGGGAAACTCCTATATCCCATCCCAGCGTCACAATACCCTCCAAGTTATGGAGGGGAACCCGCAGCAGACACGTTCCTTCCGCATTGACTTTTACAGTATCGCCATCCTTGGACAGCCAGCATCCTTCCAGCGTCACAAACAATGTATTTAAATGCTTCTTCATAAATCATCGGCTTCACTTGTTTCTAGGCTGTCTTCAAACACACTATCCACCCGGGCTTTCATGGTCTGCCTGTGCTCCCGGCAAACGTTAGGAAGACAGTCATTGACCAGGGAACAGGATTTGCAGGCTTTGGAATACATGGGCGGCGGCGTCACTTCCCCGGTTAAGACCTCCCTGGCATTCCTGATAGCCTCGGCTGTCAGAATACGCAGCTCTTCATCAAATACCACCTCCATCCTTTTCTGGGTCTTTCCATAAAACAGAAAACCGGAGAGAATCTTCAACCCAAACATTTCTTCCAGGCACAAGGCCTGGGCGCACACCTGCACTTCATCCGCACGGTGCGGTTTGGGCTTGCCAACCTTGTACTCCACGGGCGTCATGGATACGGGAATGCCGCCTTTCTCAGCATAAACAACCTCCACGACATCCGCAATGCCGTGAATTCCCCATTGGAGGGAAGAAATATGAAGAGAACGCAGGATCCTCTTTCGCCCGCGGTTTTCCGTTATGCCGGAATCCGCCCGTTCATGAAATACATTCCCCTCCGCCGTAAATTGATTATCAGCCCACGCGCATTCCAGATGAATCAGTGCGCATTGCCTGGGACAATACAAGTAATGCTGTAATGCCGCCAGGGGCACTGAAAAAAAGGAAGAAGACATCTTGGAAATTCTGTTCAGGGTGAAACACTAAATAAAATACTAAATTAATCAATTCATATATTGCAAATGATCATATGGAACCTATGATAGTTTCACATGTATCAGGCTCGCCCCCATCAGTCTCTTTCCACTCACGAACAAGAATGTGCCCGTACGATGTCCACCCTGCTTGCTCCCTTAGGGCTATCGCAATTTGGAGCCTTGATCGGCGGCATGCACGACTTCGGCAAAATGAGTGCAGACTTTCAGCAATACATGGATGCTCTCTCTCAACATATCAGTCCTCCAATTCCAAAAGGCGGCATAGACCATTCCACTGCTGGAGCCCAGTTTGTCTGGAATTATTTTCCCATCCCGGAGAACTCTGAAGAATTTTTTATCTTCCGGCAAATCATTGCGTTATGTATTGCCTCTCATCACAACCCTGCTCTCATTGACTGCTTCCGTGGCACGATGCCCGGAGATGACGTATTCTCCAAGCGCATGAAAAAATCCGGAGAGAAAACCCATCTTGATGAAATCCTGTCCAAATTGACGTTTCAGGAGAAAGAGCATTACTACTCTCTCCTGAAAAAAACGGAACTGGCCTCGGAATTCAAGAATGTTTACACCCTCCTTACCACCCTATTTGGCCACTGTCCAAAAAAACAAGCATTCCATGCCGGACTAATCGCACGGTTCTGCTTGAGCAGCCTTATCGAAGCGGATTACACTAGTGCTTCCGGAAAAGGAAGCTACGAAAGCATTCCGGAACCGGATTGGGAAGGAATGTTAAAAAACTTGAATAAACATCTCGAACAATTCAAGGCTGATACTCCCATCAATCAAAGCCGGGCAGCCATGTCGCAGGAGTGCCTTCAAGCTGCTCCAGGACGAGTTGGCAAGTGGAACCTTACACTTCCCACCGGTGCAGGCAAAACCCTCTCAAGCCTTAGATTTGCCTTGGAACATGCACGGCGGCACCATTTGTCACGCATCATTTACATCATTCCCTATACCTCCATTCTTGACCAAACGGCCAATGCCATCCGGAAAGTACTTGGAAATGAATATAAAGACCGCATCCTGGAGCATCATTCCAATCTGGTGAAGGAAACCCTTAACAAGGAGGGAGAAATGGAACCATGGTCACCGGAAAGAAAAACCTGGTACATGGAAGCCACTCAAACATGGAACGTTCCCATTGTACTCACTACATCCGTCCAATACTTGAATGCCTTATATGCATCCGGCAAACAGCATGTGCGGCGCATGTACTCCCTGGCAAATGCCGTTGTTATTTTTGACGAAGTGCAAGCTATTCCCCCAACCTCACTACGGCTTTTTGAACATTCGCTGGATTTTCTCGCCGGCATCTGCCACAGCAGCACCATCCGCTGTACGGCTACTCCTCCGGAAACTGCCACGGAAGACGGAACGCATGCTCATCTCATCGAAACACCTATTATTCCGGACAGCCAAGCTTACTTCGATCAATTTAGCCAATTCCGTCAATGCGAGGTTGTCTGTGAACGGAAACCCTCCAATTACTGGACTGTAGAAAAAATGAGGGACTTCATCATGGAGCAAGCTTCTTCCAAAGGCCCCACCCTCGTCATCGTAAACACCAAAAAACTGGCCTCCAAACTGGCCTGCGCCTGCCGGGACCTGAATACAGAGGCGGACGTTTTCCACCTCAGCACCAATATGTGCCCTGCCCACAGGAAAGAAATCATCACGAACCGTATTGACAAAAAATCTCTGGAAAAGGCCAGAAGGAAGGGAAAAGCCGTTGTGTGCATCAGTACCGGCCTCATTGAGGCCGGAGTGGACGTAGACTTTGACGTAATCATACGGAGCGTGGCCGGCCTGGATTCCTGCACTCAGGCGGCAGGCCGATGCAACAGGGACGCCAACCGTTCCGGGGGAAGAGTTATCCTAATTAATCCCGCAGGCAATCTGGAAAGACTGGATTTTCTACCGGAACTTGAAATCGGAAGGGAAATTGCTATGGGAATGATTTGTGATCCTGAAGAAGGAGGAATTCTGGGAAATAAATCCGTTTCGCTCTATTTTAAGGAATTCTACGGCAAACTCACCCGCTCTCATAATCATGATCATCTATCCTACCCGTTTATATGCTCCAACGTCGCCACTAACATGGAGGATGCGCTATCTCAAAATTTCAAACTGATGACACATCCTCGTCAGCAGTCCAAATATGCTCCCCTCCGTCTTTTCCAGGCCTTTGACTCGGCAGCACGCCAATATCATCCGATCAAGGATGATACAATAGCTGTTATCACCCCTTATGGAAGAGGGGAAGAATGCAGGGAAAAGCTTTGGAATATGAATCCTCATACGGATGAAGAATGGGAACAATGGAATGAATGGCTCCAAAAAGCCAGAGCCTATTCCGTCGCGATTTCCAGCCAACTTCTTGAAAAATACTTGAATTCGGGAGACATTATGCGTATACAGGAAGGAGTGGATATTTATACAACAATACCTAATAAATATGATCCATTTCTGGGCTTTCTCACAGATCCCGGAGAGACTTCCGGGGCGCTGACCGTTTCCCAGATTTAAAAATTTCAACAGCTTTATATTCATGCTTAATCAAATCGAATTTAAGGTCTACGGGAAATATGCGCTTTTCTCCGACCCTCTCACCCGGATAGGCGGAGAAAAATGTTCTTATCAAATCCCCACTTATGAAGCCCTGAAAGGAATTGTAAAGGCGGTGTACTGGAAACCCACCCTGATCTGGTTAATTGACGAGGTGAGAATAATGCGCCCTATCCGTCTGGTTCCCAAAAATATGAAACTGATCAAATATCATGAAGCCGGGGCGGATTTATCCGTATATACCTACCTTCAAGATGTGGAATATCAAGTCAAGGCTCATTTTGAATGGAACATGTACCGTCCGGATATGTCCAAGGACCGGATCGACGGCAAGCATTATGAAATTGCCCGTCGCATGATTGACCGCGGAGGACGTAGGGACATCGCATTGGGAACCAGGGAATGCCAGGGATACGTGGAACCATGCCGGTTTGGAGAAGGAAAGGGATTCTATGATCAATATGGAGACACCTCCTTCGGACTCATGTTCCATGGTTTCAATTATCCGGATGAAACGGGAAAAGAGGAGCTTTCCATACGTTTTTGGCGTCCGGTCATGGAAAATGGAACGATCCGCTTCGTGCGCCCTGAAGCATGCGAAATTGTCAAGCATGTACGCCCCATGGCGGCATGCCCGCCAAGATCCAGCGGACTGAATGATCTGAGCCTGGGAGAATGAAAGGAAAAAGAAAACGATGAACTGGATGTACGCCTTATACGCCACCTATGAACAAAACCGTGATTATGTGGGTCGTATTGACAAAGAACCGGCCCACGGCAACAGGAAAGAACGCCTCATTACTCCTCTTCTGCCGCTGTACCACAGCATGCAGAATGCTCACATCACCATCACATTGAACAAACGGGGAGAGCTAATTAATGCATCCCTCAACAATCAGAACAGTCAACCCACCATCATCCCCGTTACGGAAGCCTCAGGAGGACGCACCAGCGGAGCCTGTGCCCACCCTCTGTGTGACAAGCTCCAATACGTGGCAGGTGATAACGCTGACTATTTCCCTCCGGAAAAATCCCCGGCCAAACGGACCAAACAACTCAAAACCCTGCAGGCATCCTACGAACAATATGAACAGCAATTATCGGAATGGGCGGCGTTTGACCCCGGGAATGTCAAACTGAACGCCGTTCTGGCCTATATTCGTAAGAAATCCCTGATCAGGGACTTGATCAAGGAGGAAATCCTACATGTGGAAGATTCCACCAACACTCTGCTTCCTGTATGGAAAGGGGATAAACAGGAAATGCCCGCTATCTTTGAAATTCTGGGAGCGTCCACCCAGGAAAATGCGTTCATAAGATGGAAGATCAACAACAAGGATGGAAACCCTCCGGAAGTGTATGAAGACCCCGCCATGTACGAATCCTGGCGAATTTATACGGAATCCAAGGCCAACAAAGAAGGGATGTGCTATGTCCTGGGAAAAACAGCACCTCTGGCAACCACTCACCCGGCACGCATCAGAAACGCCGGAGACAAGGCTAAACTCATTTCTTCTAATGACAGTTCCGGCTATACCTACCGCGGCAGATTCATTGAAGCGGATGAAGCGTGCGGAGTAAGTACGGAAGTCACCCAAAAAGCCCACAGCGCGCTTCGCTGGCTTATCTCCCGCCAAGGCTGGTATGATGGAGATCTTGTCGTTCTTGCCTGGTCTCCCGGTCTGTTGAAAGTTCCGTCTCCCTGCGGCAATGTGCAGGAATGGGAACACTACACGCCCGACCAGCCAACACCGAATGACCAGGTCACCCAATTGGTCAAGCAATTTAAAAAAGAACTCTCCGGAGGAGGAAAAGAGCTGCTGCGGACATCATTGAATGAAAACGATATTAAAAACCGTGTTCTTGTTCTCAGCTTGAATTCTGCGTCGCCGGGGCGCATGTCCCTCTCCAGCTTTCAGGAATTTACCGTCTCCGAATACCTTAACAACCTGCTTTCCTGGCACTCCAAAGCCAGTTGGAAACAGCACCTTCCTAAAGACAAGGAAGGAAACGACCGATCTTATATTGGCGCGCCGTCTATCTCCATGATTGTCAAAGCAGCGTATGGAATAAAGGTAGACGATAAACTACGCAAACACGCCCTCTCCAGACTACTACCCTGTATTCTTTACAATCTACCCATCCCTCCGGACCTGGAAAAGCAATGCGTCATCCAGGCATCCAAACGGCATGCCATGGAATGGTGGGAATGGGAAATGACCTTGGGAGTATCCTGTTCCGTTTATCTTTATAACCATCCACAAACAAATACTTCGTCCTCAGATACCATGAGCCTTGATCCAAAAATCACAGATCGCAGTTACCTCTTCGGCCGTCTTTTAGCCGTTGCAGAAGCCATCGAAACATCAGCGTTGAATATCACGAAAACCTCCCGCCCCACCAATGCGGAAAAACTTATGCAGCGGTTCCAGCAAAGACCGTCAGAAACATGGTCCATGCTGGAAAAAAGCATTCAGCCCTATCGCAACATTTTGAAAAAAAATGAAAACACCGTTTCTTTCTTGAGAAGCTATGATGCTTACATAGACAATATCATGGAAACATTCCTCATGGGACAATTCATGGATAACGGGCCATTAACCGGAGCCTACCTCCTCGGTTACCACTGCCAGAGAGCCTTTATTTACAAAACTAAAGAAGAAAAAAATGCTGAACTGGCAAAATAAATCTTAGAATAAAACATTAATTCAACACTATAAAACCACATCATGAGCCTTAATCATAAAATCGACTTTGCCGTCATCTTTACCGTTACGAACGCTAATCCCAACGGAGACCCTCTCGATGGCAACCGGCCCAGAACCACCTTGGAAGGACTCGGAGAAATCTCCGATGTCTGTCTTAAAAGAAAAATCCGCAATAAACTGATGGACATGGGGCAAAACATCTTTGTTCAGTCAGACGACAGACGTGTAGACAACTATAAAACATTGAAAGAACGTGCTACTTCCATCCTGAAACAAAAAGGTACGTCTGCTGAACTGGCACAAAAAGCCTGTCAGGAATGGTATGATGTGAGAGCTTTTGGACAGGTCTTTGCCTTAAAAGACAAAGATGCGGCAAAAGGCACCGGCGTCTCCATAGGAATCAGAGGCCCAGTCACCATTCAACCAGCCTTTAGCAAAGATACGGTGAATATCACTAGTACACAAATTACGAAAAGTGTCAGCAATGACGGAGACGGCAGCAAAAAATCTTCCGACACCATGGGCATGAAGCACCGGGTGGACAAGGGAACCTATGTCTTCTTTGGAGCAATCAATCCACAGCTGGCAGAACTCACAGGCTTCTCGGATGAAGATGCCTCCATTTTCAAACAAGTGCTTCCTCAGATGTTTGAAGGAGACGCCTCCTCTGCTCGACCGGAAGGCAGCATGTCTATTCAAAAAGTCATTTGGTGGGAACATAACTGTAAAAGTGGTCAATACTCTTCTGCGAAAGTCCACCACTCCATTGAAATCTCCGAGGATGGAAATATTGTAAAGAAATATGATCTACCGGGATTAACCCCGGAAATGATTGAAGGCTTCTGAGCTGTTTCTTTTCACGAATGTCAAAACACCCTTCATTTTTAGTGAAGGGTGTTTTTAATGAGCGTTATAGCCAACTGCTCCTTCTCATTCTAGGGATATTAGGTCGTTCAATCTACGACATCTAAATCCACGCACTCATGAGAGTGCGACTGCTGGATTGCATGGAAAGCTACCATGTGGATCAGTTTCAATCCACGCACTCATGAGAGTGCGACAAGCTTTGGCTATCCGGCTAAACGACGTGACGGAAGTTTCAATCCACGCACTCATGAGAGTGCGACCCTTTCCTCTCTCCAAGCCAAGGGAGAGATAAGGGTTTCAATCCACGCACTCATGAGAGTGCGACAAACGGTATCACGCGGGGTTCCTGTCCCCGAGTCGTTTCAATCCACGCACTCATGAGAGTGCGACTATTGCAAGAATACAGCATGCCCGGCCAGTACAAGTTTCAATCCACGCACTCATGAGAGTGCGACCGGGGAGCTTTTCTTCCTTTGCTCTCCCCTGACGTTTCAATCCACGCACTCATGAGAGTGCGACTAACCGTTCATCTTTTATGAAAACATATATCAAAGTTTCAATCCACGCACTCATGAGAGTGCGACGTTAATCCGCCGGGAAGAAGAAGCCTGCCTGGTTGTTTCAATCCACGCACTCATGAGAGTGCGACAAATAAATAGGTTGTACGTTTTGTCATACAAACCGTTTCAATCCACGCACTCATGAGAGTGCGACACAATGATTATCTCCATGAATTCTTGCGATAACTGGTTTCAATCCACGCACTCATGAGAGTGCGACATATCATGCTTAATATTTCACCGTTCCCATCATGGTTTCAATCCACGCACTCATGAGAGTGCGACCAATGATTATCTCCATGAATTCTTACGATAACTGGTTTCAATCCACGCACTCATGAGAGTGCGACTTGGGAAGCGCAACAGCTCTCGCCAGATTACCGCGGTTTCAATCCACGCACTCATGAGAGTGCGACCACCTATCAGCGAGCTGCAACGCCTGTGGTCCGGGGTTTCAATCCACGCACTCATGAGAGTGCGACATGACACCTGAGCAAGAAACATATAAAGAATATGGTTTCAATCCACGCACTCATGAGAGTGCGACTGTCGATGACAACATGCAGGCGCGAAACCTTGATGTTTCAATCCACGCACTCATGAGAGTGCG
>ERZ778495.2074-NODE-2074-length-11972-cov-3.625577_pt1 | contig 11972 bp, 9 predicted proteins | sample MGYA00433100_ERZ778495 | MGnify/ENA primary metagenome ERZ778495 (study PRJEB29527, sample SAMN07138962) | mouse gut metagenome | material: feces | host: mouse | place: China:Nanjing | collected 2016-01-25 ...
AGGGTGTGACCCCTAACCGCAACAGCGTCGTAGTGGCTCACTATACAGGTAAGACTATCAATGGCAAGACCTTCGACAGCAGCCGTGGCGGTGTGGCACCGGCTTTCCGTCTGCGCGAACTGATTCCGGGTTGGATTATCGCCCTGCAGCAGATGCATGTCGGAGACCGGTGGGAAATCTACATCCCGGCCGAGCAGGGATATGGCAAATTCAGCCAGCCCGGTATCCCCGGCGGCTCGACCTTGATATTTGATATCGAACTTATTGGCGTGGGCTAAACATCCCCCATCGGTTTTTCAGCCACTTACAATTAAAGCCCGGCAATTCCTCTCGCGCCGATAGTATTATGGCGGCATAGGCTATGGCTATAGTCATGCATCCGTCGGATGAATATATACCTCCAAAACCTCCAAAACCCCACATGAAGTTGAGTAGGCATACCGAGAGATAATAATATGAATGCGGCAGTTTTCGTATTATGTAGTATAGGTAAAGATAGAATCCTGTGACAACGATAAGCCCGAGCCATCCCATCTGTATATATACCTGCACCTGGCTAATCTCTACGACGGCAGATGCTTCTTCGGCAGCCTCTATGTCGGAATAGTATTCGTTCTCGAGAATATACTGATTTAAAGTAGTCTTTTTCGGATGGAGGAAACCGAGTCCGATAAACTCTCGGCCTTCGCGTTCAATAATATCCAACTTAGGCAAGATTTGGGCCATACGGCCAGACCCAAACTCGGCAATGTCTTCGTCATCAAACGCATTGAAAAGGTCGAAAAACTGGTCTACGCTCGATTTTATTCGTAGTTGCGATTGTTCAACCTCACCTTTGATTTGAGTGGGCAACATACCGTCTACGAAGTATAAACCAACAAGGAATACCACACTGCCCGCACCCCAGCGCAAGATTTGTTTAGCCTTGCCTTGAAATACAATATAGGTGACCAAAAAGCCAATGATTATGGTAAATGTCTGACAAGCGACAAACGACCCGATAAAGACCGTCCACTGCCACCATCGTAAACGATATGTACGAAGTAGAGGAATAAAGAATAATGCGTAAAAAAAGATGCTGGGTGGATAGATTCGATATATATTACCACTTAAAAGGTGTATAGCCGGCGAGAAAATCGTAGAACCGTTATTGCCGGTATCGTTGGGCAATAATATATGACCGCTGATAACGTATGCATCTAGGAGATAGAAAATAGCAATTATCAATGCGAAGGGCATCAGCTTGCGCAAAAAGACATCGAATTCAAATTTATGACCCGCAAACACTGCAAACGGAACAATGATGTAGAGTATCATCCAATACCTCGACATCATAAAGACCTGAATCTTTATATTTTCGACCGAGAGCAGCGCAATGACGAACATAAAGGCGATATAGACCGCTATTGCTATAAGTGTGCGTTTGAGTATGGGCGGTTTGCGCATTAAGAACCACAGTGCAATAGACACGGCCAATGGCAGATATCCTGTCGGCAGCTCGGGCGGCCAAAAACCGAATCCTCCCCAGAACAGGGTGAGCATTATCAGGAAGTTATATCTGTCGCGGCGCCATTGATAGAGAATGAATATGAGCGACACGGCTGCCATAGGATAAAGTAGCAGGCCGAAGAGGCTCAGGGTGAGCATATAGCACAACGGCAGCTTCCACCATCCTGGTTCGAGGGGAAGGTAGGGCTTTTCTCTTAGGGCAATGGTGGATGCCGCTGCGTTCATTGTCTATTTTTTGCGGCCGTAGCCGTAGGTTTTGTTGGCGGCTGAGCCGTTGATGACAAGTGAAAGTTTCTTTAGTCGGCGTTGTTCGTAAATTTCGTTGACTGCCACAAGGTCGGTCAGCGAGGTATAGTTGGCTCGGCATACATAGATGCTTGCATCGGCGATGCGGTCGAGTGTGAATGTGTCGCTGACAAGGCCGATAGGTGCGGTGTCGACTATGACATAGTCGTACATGCCTCGCAAGCGTGCGAAGAGGTCGTCGACTTTCTGAGATAGCAGCAACTCTGCCGGGTTGGGGGGCACCGGGCCGGCTACAATCACATCGAGCCCTTCTACGTCGTCGACATGGCTTATGAGCGAGTCGATGCTTATATCGTCCGACGACAGGTATTGCGTCAGGCCGAAGCGGGGCGAAATGTTGAGATATTCTGCAAGTCGAGGATTACGGATATCCATACCAATCAGCAACACTCGTTTATTGAGGAGTGCCAACGTGGCGGCAAGGTTGATAGAGATAAATGATTTGCCTTCGCCCGACGACGACGAGGTCATTAATACTACCTTGTCATCGGCACTGTTAAGCACGAATAGCAAGTTCGAACGCATGAGTCGGAAAAGCTCTGCCGTAGCCGATGTATCGTCGGCGGCAACGACAAGCTGGCGACCGCTGCGGTCGATACACATCTCGCCGAGTATGGGCACGTTGGTAATCTTTTCTACGTCCTGTCGTGTCTCAAAGCGGTTGTGTACTATCTTACGGATATAAATCCATACCGGAGGTATGATGATGCCGAAGAGGAATGCCAATATGGCTATAATCTTGTTGCTCAGTCCCAATGGCTCGCCGTATGTAAATGCCTGGTCAATAATCTGGCCCTTGGGCGTCGTATTGGCCATGAGCATGGAGTTTTCTTCGCGCGACTTGAGCAGGTACATATACAGCTCTTGTTGCACGGCTTGTTGGCGGTACATGTCGGTGTACTCGCGTGTGCTTTGAGGTACCCGGGTCAGGCGGTTGTCGGCAGCTCCGTATTCGCGTTCCAAGTCGTTGACGGCAATTTGTTGCTGCTGCAGCGCATTGTTTAGTGCCGACAATATGTTGGTGCGCGACGTGTTGATATGACTCTCGAGAGTCTTGAGGGCTGTGTTGTCGCCCTTGGCACTTTTCATCAGGTCGGTGCGGTACAATATGCGGTCATTGTAAGCCTCAATGGCTGCCTGCAGGCCTAAGTTATCAACCGTCATAGGTATCATTTCATATGCGTTGGCTGGCGTTTGGAGAAAATCGACTGTCATCCGCATAATTTCCTGCTGTGTGCGGGCTTTCAGCAGTTCAGTCTCGATTTCCGCTTTTTTCTCAGACTGGTATTTTATTTCGGCTCCGAGGTCTACGATGTCTTTACTTTCTTTATACTTCTGCATCTCGGCCTCGGTCTTGCTCAGGTCGGCACTGATGAGGGCAAGACGTTCGTCGATGAACTTTTCGGTCATCTCGCCCTGGGTATTCTTTTCGCGGAAGCCTCGCTGGTTGTATTGCGCTATGATGTCGTCAAGTACGGCCTCGCCATAGTCAGTGTTAGGGGTGTTGATACTGAGTTGTATCACATTACTCTTCTTATTGGCGATTTCGGCCATGACTTCTTTGGCCAGTTCTTCTGCCGCGCCATCATAACCGCTGACTGTAACTCGCGAGAACACGCTTTCTCCCGCCGGGCAATATTGTGTCTTCGACACAGTGAATTGTCCCACGGGGGTATCGATGGTAAACGGTAAGTTTACGCCTTCGGCTTCGGCAACGGTTTTGCGCTTGATTTTTGCTGAAATGTCGGCTTTGCCGTTTTTATCAAGGCTGATTTTGAATTGTATGCCCCGGCGCAGGGTATCTAACATCCCTGCCTGCGGCGTTACGTCAATGGGCCAATTGGGATATTCAAAAGTGGTGCGCAGAGGTTTGCGGCGCCAATAGTGCTTGATATTGAGGCCGAGGTCGCGCACAACGTCGCGATAGAGTGAGTGCGACGATACGATGAAAATTTCATCGTCTACCTTGCCGTCAGCACCAAAGAGCGAACTCAGTTCTCCCATCTTGGCCTCGAGGGGATTAGTTTCCTGTTCGGCAACGAGCAGGTTTGCCCTGACGGCATATTCGGGCTGTCTTACATAGATAAACAGCAGTGCAATTGCAAGGCAGACAACCACCGAGATTGCAAAGTAATACCACTTTTTGACATATTGGCGTACCAATGCGCCAAAGTCGATAAAATCTGATGATTTTGTTGCCATAATTATTTGACTGCAAGTGCAATGACGAGTGAAGCGATTACCGATGTCGCGCTAACGACGGTTGAAATCACTGATAATTTAAATGCGTTGTCCTGATTATATTTCGAGTTGGCCTGGCGAACTTTGTTGGGCGAAACGTATACATAGTCTTTGGGACGCAGATAGAAATATGGCGAAGTAAGGACGTCTGAACTGTTTAGGTCTACGTGTGCGTATTCCCGTTTCCCGTTGACCTCGCGAATAATTAGCACATTAGAGCGTTCGCCGTAAGGAGTCATATCTCCAGCCTGTGCTATTGCGTCGATGAGTGTAAGGCGTTGTCCGGCAATATGAACGGTTGTGGGGGTGTTGACCTCGCCGGCAACTGTCACATCGAAACTTAATAGCGATACCGACACTATGGGGTCTGTTACCGTGGCCGAGATACGGCCGGTGAGGTAGTCGCGAAGGCCCTCGGTAGTCATGCCGGCTACATGGATTTTGCCAAAGACGGGAAATAGGATGTCGCCCTCGCTGTCAACGCGGTATGTCTGCATACGGGGCGTGGTTGACTGGGCAAGTAGGTCACTTTTTGCAGGGTTGACGAATGGGACATTGAATTCCTCGGTCGCTGCCGGGCTCTTTGATGTTACGGTTATCATCAACTCGTCGTCGGGCTGGATAGTGGGCATATACTCGAGTACGGGTAGTTCGCCCGTGGGTTGTGACTGAAGGTCTACGAAATATGGCAGCGTTGTCTTCGAACTCGAGCATGATGCCAGCAAAAGGCATAGAGCCGAAAGCAGCAGCGGGGTCAGTATCTTCATGAAATCTTTATTTAGAGTGACGTAGAGATAACGTAGGTTTTTCAAAAATATTGTAAAAATGAGAATACATATCGTCTATACCGAGGCTCGACGGTAGAGGATTATGGCTATGATGGCATAGAGAATGTTGGGTATCCACATGGCTACGAATGCCGATGTGAGACCCGACAGGGCAAAGGTCTGCGTGATGGTCATAAATAGTATGTAGCTGAAACTCAGCACCAGGCCTATGCCGATGTTGAGGCCCATGCCGCCCTTGACTTTCTTGACCGACAGTGACATGCCGATTATGGTGAGGATAAAGGCTGCCGCCGTCATGGCGTAGCGGCGTTCTTGCTCTACCTCGAAGCTCTGTATGTTTGCCACGCCGCGACCTTTTTGGCGGCGGATATACTCCGACAGCTCGGGCGAGGTCATTTTTTCGTGGTCGACGACCGATATGAGGAAGTCGCGAGGCTCGAACGCTATGGTGGTGTCGAGGCTGCGGCCCTTGTCGATATATTCGCGGTTGTCGCGGAAGTCGCGTATCACATAGTCGCGTACTGTCCAGCTATATAGTGTGTCCCAGCGGATGCTTTGGGCCGTCAGGCGCGAGGTGAGGCGTTTGTTTTCGTCGAATGACTCGAGTGAGAATTTATAGCCTGTCTTGCTCAGATTGTCGTAGCGGTTCATGTAGGCTATCTGTCCGGGGGCGACCATGAGCATGATGTTCGAGCCGTAGTCTACGCGCTTGTTCTTTACGTAGGTGTTCTGGTAGTTTATGCGCTTGACGTTTGCCGGGGGTATGACGTAGGCACTTAGGACGAACGTCGCGGCGGCGATGACTGTCGCGCCTACCAAATAGGGCCTTAGAAGGCGCCTAAAGCTCATTCCCGTCGACAGCATGGCGATAATCTCGCTGTCCTGCGCGAGTTTCGAGGTAAAGAATATGACGGCTATAAAGGTAAATAGCGGCGAGAACTGGTTGGCGAAGTAGGGCAGGAAGTTGAGGAAATAGTCGAAGATTGTGGCTTTGAGGGGCGCCTTGACAAATGAGTCGAACTTCTCGTTGATATCAAACATCACCACAATCGCCAGCAACAGGATGATGGCGAATATGTAAGTGCCGAGGAACTTGCGGATGATGTATCGGTCGAGAATTTTAAACACGGTGTCGATGTTTTGATTTGCAACTATAGCCTGCGCGACAGTTTTGCCACCATCTCGGTTTTCCACTCATGGAAGTCGCCGGCCTTGATGTGCTTGCGGGCTTCGCCCACGAGCCACAGGTAGAAGGCCAAATTGTGAATCGAGGCTATCTGGAGGGCAAGTAGCTCGTTGGCGATGAAGAGGTGGCGTACGTATGCCTTGGTGTAGACCCTGTCGACATACGAGGGGCCGTCGGGCCACAGGGGGCTGAAGTCGTCGGCCCACTTGGCGTTGCGCATGTTCATGGTCCCCTCAGGGGTAAAGAGCATGCCGTTGCGGCCGTTGCGGGTGGGCATCACGCAGTCCATCATGTCTACGCCTCGGTCTATGGCCTCGAGAATGTTGACCGGGGTGCCGACGCCCATCAGGTAGCGCGGCTTGTCGGCGGGAAGCACGTCGTTGACAACCTCAATCATTTCGTACATCACCTCGGCCGGTTCGCCCACGGCGAGGCCGCCTATGGCATAGCCGTCGGCGTTGAGGCCCTTGGCATGTTCGGCGGCCTCGACGCGCAGGTCGGGATAGGTGCAGCCTTGTACGATGGGGAAGTACGACTGGTAGTGGCCATAGAGGGGCTCGGTAGCCTTGTAGTGTGCCCATCCGCGTTCGAGCCAGCGTTTGGTCAGGTCGAGCGAACGGCGTGTATAGGCACGGTCCGACGTGCCGGGGGCGCACTCGTCGAGGGCCATCATGATATCCGAGCCTATGGTGCGTTGTATGTCTACCACGTTCTCGGGGGTGAAGAGGTGCTTCGAGCCGTCGATATGGCTGCGGAAGTGGGCTCCTTCCTCGGTGAGCTTGCGGTTGCTGCTGAGCGAGAATACCTGGAAGCCGCCGCTGTCGGTGAGGATGGGACGCTCCCAGCCGTTGAACTTGTGCAGGCCTCCGGCGCGGTGTATTACGTCCATGCCGGGCCGGAGGTAGAGGTGGTATGTGTTGCCGAGTATGATTTGCGCCTTGATGTCGTCGCGCAGCTCGTGGAGGTGCACGCCTTTGACTGTGCCTGCCGTGCCGACGGGCATAAAGATGGGTGTTTCTATCGGCCCGTGGTCGGTCTCAATCAGGCCGGCGCGTGCCTGGCAGTCGCCGCATGTGGCCTCAAGGGTAAATTTCACTTTGTTCTGGCTTGGGAGGGTTTAAAACAGCTTGTCGGGGTATACGCCGGCGTCGTGGAGGGCCTTGAGGTTGGCTACGACAGTGGGACGGTCTTCGGGGTATGTGACGCCAAACCAGCGCGAGGTCGTGGTGAGAACGTCGACACTTGCCTCGCCGCCTTTGACGAGCTTGTCGACAACCGAGGGAATGAAGAACTCGCTCTTGGGCTTGTCGCCGTATTTTGTCAGGAACTTGACAAATTCACGGGCGCTATAGTCGAAGTAGTCGGGTGTAAAGCCCCAGAGGTTCATCGACACGGGGGTCTCGGCATCGATGTGGGCCGGATTGCCGTCGGCATCGGTATAGGTGATGTTATGGTCGGCATCATAGCTCAGGGCGGTGCGCTCGACCACGTCGGCGAGTTTGCCGTCGCTGTCGACGGTGCAAACGCCACGGCTTACCGAACCGTTCTCGGTCATGGTGTTGCCGAGCTTGAAGGCTACCATGCAGTAGCGTCCTTTCGACCCCTCGGGCAGGGCTGTGAGCTGACGTGCCATGACCTCGAATGCGTCGCGGCCATAGAAGTCGTCGGCATTTATGACCGCGAAGGGCTCGTTGATGGCCCTGGCACCCATGAGTATGGCGTGGTTGGTACCCCACGGCTTGGTGCGGCCTTCGGGCACGGTGAAGCCTTCGGGGAGGGCGTCGACAGACTGGAATACGACCTCTACGGGCACATGACCCTGATATTTGCTGAGGATTTTATCGCGGAAATCGGCCTCGAAATCGTGGCGGATAACAAATACGACTTTGCCAAAGCCGGCCTGCAGGGCGTCGTAGATGCTATAGTCCATGATGGTCTGGCCCTGTGGCCCTACGCCGTCGAGCTGTTTGAGGCCGCCGTAGCGGCTGCCCATGCCGGCAGCAAGAACGTATAATGTCGGTTTCATGATTTTACATTTTATGATTAGCGGCCACAAAATTACGCAAATTCCGCCACATATCAAAACATCAGCCCAAGGCGCGTGTCTGATAAGAGGAAACATAATGAAAAAAAGATAAAAGGGACAGAAGAAAGTTGAGAGGCCGGTTTTAGTCAAAATGTCAATGTGCGCTTTGACGACGGTTTGGCTTTGGGCGGCGGAGTCGACTACCGCTAAATAGAGTGGAGAGTTGAGAGTTTAGGGTTGAGAAGAAAGTTTAGAGTTGATGGTTTAAAGTTTAGGGTTGTTGGCGGAGAGGCGTTAAGGGTTAGAAAGTAAACTTTCGGACCGGGTATTTTTTGAGGAAGATTGGGCTGCGGAACGGACGGGTCGCGGATGTAGATGGGCGGAACTCCGTCGGCAATGTCGAATGTGGAATTTTGAATTTTGGATTCGTTGCGGATGTGGATGATGATGAAGTTGTTTTTGCCCTTGTTTAGAATTATTGGGGCGACGGCGCCGAGAGCTTGGGCGAATTTTGAATGTTGAAGGTTGAATTTTGAATTGTTTGCTGACCTTGAGGATTTTGGAGTTTTTGAGTTGTAGGCCTGGCAGTCGAGAAGCAGGGCGTAGTTGAAAGTCAGGCCACGGATGTTGTCGGGGTGGTGTCCGGAGGCTGTGGTTAGCCATGGAGTCTTGGCGCGCGAAAGGTAGCCGGAGATGGTAGCGGCATCTCTCTTGGTCTTTGCCATGACAAGGAAGTTACCGTAGGAGTCGATGCAGCGGTGGAGGAAGGAGAAGTATTCGCATAGGAGTTTGCGCGAGTCGTAGCCGGGAGGGTCGACTATGACAATGCGATGGTTGGAGCCGTGCTGCCGTGTGTATTCGAGAGGAGCGATGATATCGCGCTCCCAACGGGCGAGCTTACGGTTTGCGAACTTTTCGAAGAAGATGGTGTATTTGCTCATAAACTGCTAATCAGAGGAAACATAAAGACATAAGGGCAAAAGGGACATAGGATTTTTTCATTATTCCTCGAGCTCGAGGAATAACTTTAATGGCACTTAGTTTGAGATTTCCGAGACAAGCCTCGGACACGGGAGACAAAAAACAGTAGTTATAAAAAATAGAGCCTCGCTAAAGCTCGGAGCAGATGACAAAATTTCTGATGCAAAGATAGGGGTCGGAGGGGTGTGTTTATAGTGGTATTTTCAACCGGGTTGATTTTTTGCTCATATTCGGGGATATTCGATGGCTATCTATGTAGCTAAGAAATAGTAAAATTTCTCAAAAATTTGCACTGTCAGAAATTTTGTGTAAATTTGCCGCTGATATCACAGCAGAAGCCTATGAGGCAATGCGGGATACGTTAAATTTTGGGAAAGCGTTTATTGGCGCTTGCGTCTTGACTTGTAGAAACTTCGCAACTTTCAACAATCATCGTCAAGAACAAGGCAACAATAGATGTTCATGGATATGACTATAGCCGGCGCATAGACATGTGCCGCCCTATATCATATAAGCGTGGGCTTCTGCGTTGCTCGTTCTAACGATGATGGGCAATGCGAAGGCCTCTACAAGTGGGAACGAGCAAAGATACAGTTCCTGCGCTTTTTTCATTATCACATTGCTATACCCGGAGTGGGAACTTTGCCGGGAGCGTGCGGACGCTTCAAAAACCTTGTCATGAGAATAAAATTACTCTTGACTGTGATGCTGTTGTCGATATCGGCATCAATGGTCAGGGCCGGAGACTTCTTTTTCGGGTTAACCGGCTATGGCTCAAACTTTTGGTTTTCGCCTATAACGGCGGCTATCTATGCAATAAACAATGCCACGCACATGGGCGGCTCGTCGATGTTGGGATACGACTGGGTGTCTATTAAGAATGAAGACGGCACATCTGTCAACGTTGACAACGGTAAATATTTCGGTTTCAGGGCACGTGATATGTTCAACAATTTTGGCGGCGGTTTGCAGATAGGCTATCAGCCGACATATTCAATTTTCGGAGCCTGGGTTACCGGCGGTTACAAATACCGTCAATTCGGTATGAACCTTGATATTCCCGACCAATTGACCGAGCGCTATAAACTCAATGCCTGGTATATCGGAGTGGGAGTGCGACTTACTCCTTTCAAAGGCCTTTTGGAAGAGCATAACTGGAGTCCGTTTGTAGACTTTGGTACAAGCTATAATGCCATTTTTTCGGCAAAGAGCCCGTTTGACAATAATCTTGACCAGTTTGGCAAGGGTATGTCGACCTCGGTCGGCCTGGGTGTAAGGTTTGTAGACGACTATAATGAAGATGGTATGAATATTTCAATTGCGTTTACATTTCCGCAATATGATTATTTTAATCGAGACTTTGAATTGTCTAATGGCGTCAGGCCCTACGCCGGTATAAAGGCGCGCAATTACTCGATATTTTTAAAAATAATGAAAGAATTCTAAGGCACCATGAATATCAAGAATCTAACAACTCTGCTTGTTTTTGCGGTTATGGTAATGTGTGCTTTTTTGGCATGCGCAGACTCACGCGGCAGGCATAACGACGAGCTTTTCTCAAACCGTTGGGACGCGCCAGACTCGGTTGCCCGTTCGTTGATGGGTAATAAGTTGTCGGAACTCATCTCCAACCCTAAGAAGGTAGTGATGTATACTGTCGTATATCGTGATTCCATGCATAGAGACAATGAGTTGGTTGAACCGGACTTCGTACTTGACAGTATGGTTTGCAAATTATCCAAAGAACAGGTCTCTACCCTCAATTTTATGTTGGTTGCCGACAGTGCCAACTACAAGGTTGACACACTCGCAGTACCAATGATTCCGCATCGCCCGGCGTATGCATTTAATTATACTAATAAAAAAGACACAGCCATTGTATGGTACTCGCCCGGTGATTTCACGTGGGGGATTAGATACGACGGTCGAGACATGTTTTGGTATAATGTGGCCAATCCTTCAATACTCAACAGGTTTTGTCAGAGTCTGACAAGATGAAAAATGTATAAAACGAAATATGAAACGACTAATATTTCTCTTTGCCGTATTGGCAACATATATACTTGCAGGAGCTCAAACGTTTCATGCAATAGTGTTCTGCAACACAATAGACCGCAGCATAGGTCAAAGTATGAGCGTGGAACTGGCCAATGTATCACGCCACTTCGGTGTGTTACAAAATCTGCTTGAAGATGACTATCTATTCATAATCACGACGGTTGACGGTAGTCACTGTACAGCATCAAACATACAGTCAATAATCAATGAAATGAATGTCGGCCCCGACGATGTAGTCTTTACCTTTTATGGTGGTCATGGTTCTCATGCCCCCAATAACGCCAACGACCCCTGGCCTCAGTATTGTATGAATACCGGAGACCAAAGCAAGTGGCTGCCTATGGCACTTGTGGACAAATGGGTAGCACAAAAGAACCCACGCCTTAGGATAACTATGGCTAATTGCTGTAATGTGGCGCAAGAAGGTGTGACAATCAAGCCTATGTGGGCAAATGACGACAGGGCAACCAAACTCGACGGTTATAATCCTGCAACGTTTCGCAAACTGTTTGCCAGCAAAGGAAACATCATGGTTACATCGAGCAAGCTTGGCCAATATTCGTGGTGTAACCCGTACGGAGGCATGTTTACCAACCAGTTTTGGGCATCTATGGATAAGTTGGGGAAAGGCAATATAAGCCCAGACTGGAATTCGTTGATGGCTTCTGCCGGGCGCGAGATATCTGTCAGGACAGACCAGGGCGTGGTGCCACAAACGCCTTACTATGTGGTAAATCTTCAAACCGGAGGCCGAGACAATGGTGGGAACAACAGAGGAAGAGACAATGAGCGGCCTCATGATGATTCTTTGTCAGAGATGCTGGCGCGTTTGTTAGACAAAACCGTTTCACAAGACACCCGTCTGGCTATGATACCG
>ERZ778495.2110-NODE-2110-length-11861-cov-4.563358_pt1 | contig 11861 bp, 24 predicted proteins | sample MGYA00433100_ERZ778495 | MGnify/ENA primary metagenome ERZ778495 (study PRJEB29527, sample SAMN07138962) | mouse gut metagenome | material: feces | host: mouse | place: China:Nanjing | collected 2016-01-25 ...
CCGCGTGCGCTTAGCCGCATTCACCGCATCACAAAATTCACTTTAAAAAGGGCGGCAGAGCAGTCACGGAGTAAAACTGATACCGCCAAACGTCACCAGAAAATTGATAACAGAGGGCGTTGCAGCGGGGTTGTCACTTAAGCGTATGGTCAACCTGACAACCCGGTGTCCTCAACGGGGGAAGGAATAACCCCGCCATACTTACCGCCGCGCCATTTCGCGGATTGCCACAACCGGAAGCGCACGGTCGACGAAAATTTAACGACAGGCTATCTATGAACCAGCTACCTCGCCGTGCGCTTTCGCGTTATGGTCTGACTTTTCAGGGAAATATCCTTTCAGTAAACTGTCTGTGCCGGATGTTCACCCGTGTCCGGCGCACGCACTCCACCTCACCCGTGGAGAACTCCTTAATTACCAACCCTCAGGAGGGTGAATGTTAAAATCAACTCTTATTGCTAAATGCCTTTATCAAAATCGCATGGTAAGCAGCATTTCAATAGGCGAGTCTGCAGTTAAAAGTATTTTCGAAGAGTACTTTCCCGGGCATGATTTTAATAAATGGAATACCAAATTACCGCCAGCAGTTTCAACGCGTATTCTGAAAGCAACTGAAAGAGCAAGTACAATTCGCGTTAACTATTTCATTAAAGATTTGTGGGATCTTTGATATCCACAGAGCCTAAAGTATGTGCATATGGATGTGCTATTGTGCGCCCTCGCAGATTTGCATCATTTTCTAAATTCACTGAACGAAACAGGGCATCAACAAGGCTCTGTACAATGCAAAGGCAATCGAAGACTGTCGCTGTTTCTGTTTTGATTGATGAAAGAACATGGCCATTCACGCAAACAGAAATTACCCGTTTATTAACATCGCTTTCCTGCTTTTGATTATCAGGACCATATAGCCCAGAAAAAGCATTGCGCACATTACGAACCATATTATCGATGGTTTCTTTTTTGGTGTATGCCGGGTCAATTTTCACCAGACTATCACCGAGAGCCGTTGCAGCAATTGTCTGGATTTCTTTTGGTAAATCTTTAAATTCCATTATTAGCCTCGTTGGTTAGCTATTAACGTGGGTATGTAATCATTCTGGCAATGCTTAATGCCGCTGCTTTTTCCAGATTGGTGATATCCTGCTCCAGAGCGGACAGATTTTCAGCCTGCTTAGCCCTGGCTTCATTGGCCCATTTCAGATCCTGCGCTGCATTAATTTTCTGGCGCATCCACTCATAAAGTTCATCATCGGTATAGTCTGGCGCGATGATGACGGGTTCTCGTTTCTGCATGTCGGCTCCTCGTGGTTAGCGTTGCCTGCTTTTAACCACGTCAGGCGAGGTGGTATCCTCTGAGAGGTCTGTTACTCGAGAGGAAATTGGTTATGAATACAATCAAGTTTTCTTGCCCAGAATGTGGTGGCGAAGTCTTTGACACATCCTTTAAACCGCAGGGCTCTGACAGTTTCGCGGGAGCCATCTGCAAAAACTGTGGTCACCTTGTAACTGAAGATGAGTCCTCGCAATTCGATGACGAAATCGTTGACGATATCTTCGGCGCACTCACCAGAGACTTTCTGAAGTAAAGGCGCATACCGTTTAGTTACCGCTCTGATCATTCTTACCTGTCCGGCAATGGCGCTGATATCAATATAAAGCGCCATTGCTGTTTCTTTGCTGATCCCAGGATACCTTCCATTCTGATGTTTGAGTTCGCCCACTGAGAAATCCTCTGTTTCCCCTTAACGCCGGGTAGCGGAACTGTTTGCTGAGAACACCGTGCGGTGTCTTGATGGGTGGTAATTTAGTTTTCTCATGAATGTTGGTCAAGCGTTTTTAATGAGAAAACTCAATATTTAATGCAAAATAAAGCCAATACATTGAAATGTAAGGCTTTAAAATTTGTGAAGGGGGTTACTGATGTTTGTTACGTTTGCGAGCTTCTAGTAGCTCGGTGAATAGGCGATTAAAATTCTCAACGCGGGCACGGAGTTCGCTGATTTGTGCTTGCTGCTCTGATTTTGGAAGTGCGCGATACAATCGCAACATCTCCAACTCATCTTCCGATAAGTCTAAGGCGCTGTTGAGTGCAACTGGTGGATCTGGTGTTTTATCCTCGTCACCAAACAGTATCCAAGTTGGTGAACATTGCAATACCTCAGCTAGGCGATGCAAATTTTGCCCGCGCGGGGCTGTATGGTCGCTTTCCCATAGTGAAATTGATGAGCCAGATACGCCAGCGGCTTTGCTTAAATCGTTTTGACTTAAACCAACCTGTTTGCGTCTTTCTCTAATTCGTTGACCTAAAGTTTTCTCGTTCATATTTAGATATCTTAATAACCCTTGACTTGAGATTCCTTGAGTAATTACTATTGAGAAAACTCAACTTTGGAGGGGTGATGTTTAAATCAGACGTAATTAATTTTTATGGGACGAAAGCCAAAGTAGCGAAAGCTGCTGGTGTTGATCCATCTGCTGTTTCTCAATGGGGGGAACTGGTTCCTGAAGGTCGCGCGATGCGCCTGCAAGAGGCATCCGGTGGGGAACTTCAGTACGACCCCAAAGTTTATGACGAATATCGTAAGGCAAAGCGGGCGGGGCGGTTGAACAATGAAAATCATCCCTGAACAGGTTTGTGAGGCTCTGGATGCCTGGGTATGCCGACCAGGAATGACACAGGAGCAGGCGACGATATTAATCACGGAAGCATTCTGGGCTCTGAAAGAACGCCCGAACATCGATGTTCAACGCGTCACGTTTAATGATGGCGAGGTTGATCAACGGGCGCTGGGCGTTAACAGGGTGAAGATATTCGAACGCTGGAAAGCTATCGACACCAGGGATAAGCGGGAAAAATTCACGGCGCTGATTCCGGCAATTATGGAGGCTATCCGGATCAGCGATTTCAGATTGTATTGTGAAATTACTGACGGAAAAAGCATTACGTACATGATCGCCGGGTTAAACAAAGAATATGGCGATGTGGTGGAGTCCGGGCTGCTTTTTGCGGATCCATCTGTTGTGGAACGTGAGACTGACGAGCTTATAGAAAAAGCTATTGCTTTCAAGCATGCGTATCGTCAGCAATATCAATATTACTTTGCAGATAAACAAATGTCTGCCAGGGGTTCGTATGAGTATCGATGCACTACGATGGGCTAAAAAGGTGAAAACCGGCAGTTCATCCAGTAAGTCTGTATTGACCTGGCTTGCTGATATGTGCGGTGCCGATTTGTGTGCATACCCGTCTGTATCTGCACTGGCAGAAGTAACGGAACTGAACAAAAAGACTGTGCAGGACAGCTTACGACACCTGATGGAGATTGGGTTAATTGTTGATACCGGTGAGAGAAAAGGCAGAACAAAGCAAATTGTGGTGTACCGACTTATCGGTGTAGAAGAAAGTGTTGCCGAGCCTGAATACACCCAAAAACGGGAGTCTTTAAAGGTGGGTAAAATTGGTGCTGTTAATAAAAACAGTACCGAAAATGGTTATGTTTCAGCAAAAAACAGACCCAAAAACGGAACTCTTAGCTGCATGGAAAATAACCAAAGACACCCAAATTTTCCATCAAAGACACCCAAAAACGGATCACGGAACCCAAAGGAACCCAAAGATCTAAACCCCACACATAACGCACGCGAGAGTGCTCCGACCAGTGAGCAGGAAGTTTTATCGTTACAGGCAGCACCCCTTGTATTCCTGGATGGCCTGAGCGAACCCATCGGAAAATTTCCGATGACCGATAGCTGGTATCCGTCACGGGATTTTCGACGACGGGCTGCGTTGTGGGGGATGGCTTTGCCGGAGACAGAATTTACACCTGCTGAACTTGCCGCCTTCCGGGACTACTGGGCAGCGGAGGGGAAAGTGTTTACGCAGATTCAGTGGGAGCAGAAATTCGCCCGTCACGTAAATCACGTCAGGGCGCAGGTTAAACCAGTCAGCAAGGGGGTAAACCATGCAGCAGCACCAGGTGGCACCGCATCACGGGCAGTTCAGGAAATTCGGGCAGCACGTGAGCAGTGGGAACGTGAAAACGGATTTATCAGCGACGGAAACGGTCTGGAAGCTGTGGGAACTCATGGGGGAGGTTTATTCGAACCGCTGGACCCAGAAGAACGGGGCCGCACCTTCGAAGCTCTGGATTGCACAGATTGGCGCGATGACTGAGCAGCAAATCCGACAGGTCTGCCGCCAGTGCATGGACCGCTGCCGGGCGGGTGAAACATGGCCTCCGGACCTGGCTGAGTTTGTGGCACTGATTTCGGAAAGCGGAGCCAATCCATTCGGTCTGACGGTGGATGCTGTGATGGAGGAGTACCGCCGCTGGCGCAATGAGTCCTGGCGATATGACGGAAGTGATAAGTACCCGTGGTCTCAGCCTGTGCTGTATCACATTTGCCTCGAGATGCGTTCAAAGGGGATTGAGCGCCAGATGACCGAGGGGGAGTTAAAACGACTTGCGGAACGGCAGCTTACAAAATGGGCAAAGCATGTTGGTAACGGCCTCAGCGTTCCGCCCGTACGGCGGCAACTGGCAGCACCAAAACGCCCGTCGGGGCCAACACCAATTGAGTTGCTGAAACAGGAGTATGAACGCCGGAAAGCGGCTGGTTTTGTATGAATTGTGAAGGTGATTTTTCAGGAGGGCTTGTGGCAAAAGTATACACACCCGAACAACGGGAGGAGCTGAAGACTCGAATCATCGTTCTGGTGCGCAAAAATGAACGCATGACGATGTCGCAGCTGGAGAGAGCGACTGGGGCTGGCTGGCATTCGGTCCGACGCTGCCTTGTGGATGTGCTGGCTTGTGGCGATTTATACATGTCCGGTAAATACGGTGTTTTTGCGTCAGAGCAGACGTATCGCGAATGGCGTAAGACACCGGAGAAAACAACTGACCAGACGCTGATTCGAAAGTTACCAGACGGAGAGATACGCCGCTACGACAGGCGTCAGAACATAATCTGTAGCGAGTGCCGGAAGAGCGAAGTTATGCAGCGCGTGCTGGCGTTTTATCAGGGGAGTTTTCAGGAGGTGATGCTGTGAGTGAAATTAGCTATCAGGCTTCAATTGCCGCTGGCATTCGCATCAAAGGAGAGGAGCATGGAAATAAAACCAGAAGATGAGTTAAGTAATATTGTTTTATTTCCGGTAAAAGAGGATGACCCACGTAATCAGGTTAATTTTCTTTATGAGCCATCGGAAAAACCATACTGCCATCACGCTTCTGTCCGGGTTGACGAAAAAGAGCGTCAGGTCCGCTGTAAAATCTGCGGTGCAGTTGTGGAGCCATTTGACTGGATGCTCTCTGTGGCGAAAAGAGAAACCAGACTGGCAGATGATGTAAGGCTATTGCGTCAGGAGGAACAGGAAAGGCGAAAAAATATAGAAAAGCTAATTCAGATTGAGCGTAACGCGAAAGCGCGGATACGCAGAGCGACAAAATCCAGAACTGAATAATTAAATTTAGCACTGCTAAAAATTAATCCTTAACAGGAGGGATTTCTGCACCCTCAGAACATAAGGAGGCCGCCCGGCAGGACGGTAGTGAAATGCGAAAATTTAAAATAATTATCGAGACGGGAATAGCCGGTGGAGATTTTGAGGATGTATTCGAAGTAGACGATGACGCAACACCTGATGAAATTCATGACGAAGCAAAAGAAATTTTCTTTAACTACTGCAATTACTCATACCACGAAATAAAAGGCGAAGAGGAAGAATAAAATGGCTGATTTTGGTTCAACTAAATATAACGTCAGTTTTGAAGAATGGCATGAATTGTTAATGGATTATGCAGAGTTACGCGGTGGAAGTGCTGCTGATGCTGAAGCATGGCGTGATGATTATGAAGCAGGGAAAACTCCGGTCGAAGCATATTGTGATGAGTGGGGCGATGAATGAGCGGGATTAACTATCAGATGCTGCGGGATAAGGCAGAGAAAGCAACTAAAGGAGGCTACATCGTAGGGCATACATCTGTTAACCAGCACGGTAATTTAACAGGAGTTTTTGTTTGTCAAAAATGGAAAGGAGAACCAGGTGGCGTGATTGCAGAATGTCATGTTAACTGCCTGGTTGAAACAGATGCTCAGGCTCATGCAAACGCAGCATTTATAGCAGAGGCTAACCCGGCTACCGTACTGGCACTGCTGGATGAGAACGAAAGCATGTGCCGCGACCTCATTGCTCGTAATGGTGAGATTGAAGGGCTTCGAAAACTGGTTGCTGAGCTTGAGGAGACAAAATCAAAACTCAACGAGCAGCGTGAGTATTACGAAGGTGTTATCTCGGATGGAAGTAAGCGCATAGCAGGGTTAGAAAGTGGTTCTCAGGCACAAAAGTTAGTTGAAGCAATCATTGTTGCGATAGAAAACGAACAGGAACGTCTTTTTGATGAAGATTACCTAATGGATTCGAAAGAATGCATTGACGTAATTCGTGAAGAAGTAAAGCGATGGGATGATTCCCGCGCCGCTGTCATTTGCATCAAAGGAGAGTGATATGACCACTATTACCAGAGAACAAGCTCTGAAAATTATTGAAGCAGCCGAAGAGGTTATTAGTGCGCTTGCCGGAACTAACGAGGATGTTCACCCTGGTAGCGATAACATGCTACTCCTGTGGGATGACCTGAATGACCGTTACGCGCCGCCGGAAGTTGTGCGCGAACTGGCGCGGATTGCTCTGGCATCGCTGGAAGCAGAACCGATGGCATGGCGATATCGCTACGTGAAAAAAGGCATTACGGACTCACAGGGGGAGCCGTGGGTTGGTGACTGGAAATATGTACCGACAAAAGAGGATTGCAACGACAGGCCGAACTATGAAATTCAGGCGTTATTCACTGCCCCGCCTGTGCCACTGACACCAGAAGGATTGATTAAAGCAGTGCGCTTCTATGAACAGGTTAAGCGTGAAAATCCGCCAGTCGAAACCGGAGCATGGAAAGACGCTGTTGACTGGGTGCTCAAAGAGGCCTGCCAGGTTGTAAACGCTGACATCAAAGGAGACTGATATGGCTATCGCTGCAAGTTACACCATGCATCTCTATTGTTACTGCCGCAAGTGTACGGAAGGTGTATATCCAGTGCCAGACTTCGGAGAGTATATCGGTACGTCATGGGCTGGTTGTGCAAAAGAGGCGCGTAAGGATGGCTGGCGAATAAGCAAAGACAAAACACGTGCTTTTGCGCCCGGGCATAAAGTTTTGAGGATTAACAAATGACCACTATTACCAGAGAAAACGCGGAAATTAAATCATTCATCACTGGTTTCCTGAGCGACCCGGCGCACGATAACCAATCTTCAGACAGCCTGCTTGCCAATGTGTTTCGTATCGCACTGGCGTCACTGGAAGCAGAGCCGGTGGCGTGGGAATGCGGTGAAAACATAATCCTGTTTAACCCTGACACAGTTGAAGCATACGCAAAACGTGCGGAAATATCACCTAAACCACTATTCTCCGCGCCGCCAGCGCTGGTAGTGCCTGATAAGTTGCCGCGTGAATACATAAGAGGTTGGCCTCTTGCGTATAGTGATTATGCTGAAGGATGGAACGATTGCCGCGTCGCCATGCTTCAGGCCGGAAACTTTCGGGAAAATAAGAATTCGTCAACCAACAATTTTCGGGAAATCTCGGAAACGTCAACCAGCTCTCCGGGAACTCCGGCTGGTTGGATAAGCTGTGGTGAGCGAATGCCGGAAAAGAACCAGAACGTGCTTATTTCGGTGAATTTCGATAGCTCTCTGGTTGAACCGCTAATATGCTCCGCACGCTATACAGGAAGCACATTCCGGCGAGGAGAAGCAACGATTAAGCCGGGTAATGGTATTGAGCAGGCAACTCACTGGATGCCGCTACCGGAGCCACCGCAGGAGGTGAACTGATGAAAAATGAAGTCGACAATGTTATCACTCTGGTACAGCCAAAATCAGAGGAGGAAGGACTTCTCAACGTTGTGATAACCGACGAAAAAAGTGTCGAGCAAAAATGCTGTCAGCATATCCGTACAACAATTTCAGAAGTGAATCGTACGATTACCTGTAACCGATGCGGATTGGCTTTAGATCCGTTCGAGCTTGTTCTCGACCGTGCGAGAAACGGTGAAAACATCGTGACTGAGATTAAATCACTCTATGCAAAGCGGGATGCTCTTCGTGAAGCTGTGGCAAAACTTGAACGTGAAGAGAAAAATGCCAAAGCCCGGTTACGAGCAGCCAGGACAGCAATACTGTATGCGGAAAATGACCTTAAAAATATTGAGCAGGAGGTGAATCGATGACCTGGCCTGAAGCATTCACAACGGTAGGAATTGCGATGGCGGTGGCGCTGGTGGTGTATTCGATTTGCCGCTGGGGATAAAAACGGTTTGCGGGAAAAGGAGAGTTAAGTAGAATTGCTGCGGGTGCTTGAGGCTATCTGCCTCAGGCATGAACACCAAAGGCAGATAGATAAAAGCCCCACCCGACTATAAATCGAAGTGAGGCCCCTATATGCTCGTCACATATAGATTGCCTCTTACGGACCGAGAGGTCAAGGAGAAGCAGGCTATGAAGCAGCAAAAGGCGATGTTAATCGCCCTGATCGTCATCTGTTTAACCGTCATAGTGACAGCACTGGTAACGAGGAAAGACCTCTGCGAGGTACGAATCCGAACCGGCCAGACGGAGGTCGCTGTCTTCACAGCTTACGAACCTGAGGAGTAAGAGACCAGGCGAGGGTGAAATCCCTCGCCACCTCTGATGTGTCAGGCATCCTCAACGCACCCGCACTTAACCCGCTTCGGCGGGTTTTTGTTTTGATTTTCAATGCATTTGAAGTTTTGGACGGTGCCGGAATAGAATCAAAAATACTTAAGTAGCGCGCAGGGAGAAGAGGGATGGACCCCGAACAGGGGGGTGCTATTTATCTGGAAGGATTCTGAAGATGAAAATCGAAAAATTGCGTGAAATTTTTAGTGAAAATGGCCTCTATGCTGTGCACGTTGAGAATGGTGCTATTGTCAGCCTCTGCCGTATTAAATGTTTACAGTCTCAACAAAGGAAGAGTGGAGCTGCGTTAATTCATTTGGTGGATGGGCTTGTGACGGATGGTTTTATTTTGCGTGCAAATGAATTTGTCACATCGTTGCCGTCTCTGAAAGAAGCTGGGATTAAGGCTGGTTTTTCTGCTTTTGAAGATGAGTGAATTCATCTACAATTCAGCGCAGGGCTGAACCCCTGTTGAGTAACACTGTGCCACCGGAGAAAGCCGATGGCGCAAAATTCCAGACTACACAATTCTGATAATTCAGCCGTCTTTGCCAGCAGGCACGGGCGGCGCTCTCACGCATTTAAATCTTACTGGTTCCAGCATGACCCCTGCACTGAAGAACAAGCTGAATGGCTAATATCGTCACTGGATAATCTCCGTCAGGCTCCCTTATTCCGAACGCCACCGCGTCCGTCCCGCACATTCCAGCAACGCATCTGGAGGTAACGTGCGGGTATTGCTTCGACCTGTACTGGTACCGGAACTTGGGCTGGTGGTGCTAAAGCCGGGCTTTGAATCCATACAGATATTTCATAATCCTCGAGTGCTGGTGGAGCCGGAACCGAAAAGCATGCGCAGTCTGCCGTCCGGAGTTGTTCCTGCCGTTCGCCAGCCGCTGGCAGAAGATAAATCATTACTGCCATTTTTCAGCGACGAACGGGTGATTCGTGCTGCCGGCGGCGCTGGTGCACTGTCTGACTGGCTCCTGCGTCATGTTAAATCCTGCCAGTGGCCTCATGGTGACTATCACCACAGCGAAACCGTCATACATCGTTACGGCACCGGCGCGATGGTGTTGTGCTGGCACTGCGACAACCAGCTGCGTGACCAGACCTTAGAATCACTTGAGCAACTTGCTCAACAAAACCTGACAGCATGGATGATTGACGTCATCCGTCACGCAATAAGCGGTGCGCAGGAGCGGGAATTATCGCTGGCTGAATTATCCTGGTGGGCGGTCCGCAATCAGGTAGCGGACGCGCTACCGGAGGCAGTATTACGTCGTTCTCTGGGGTTACGTGCGGAAAAAATCCACTCGGTATATCGCGAAAGCGACATCGTACCGGGAGAGCAGACCGCCACCATCATACTGAAGCAGCGCACAAAAAATCTTGCGCCGTTGCCTCACTCCCACCAGCAAAACCCGCCACAGGAAAAGACGGTGGTAAACATCGCCGTTGATCCTGAGTCTCCTGAATCTTTCATGAAGCGGCCTAAACGTCGCCGCTGGGTAAATGAGAAATACACGCGCTGGGTAAAGACACAGCCGTGTGCGTGTTGTGGTAAGCCAGCCGACGATCCCCATCACCTGATTGGTCATGGTCAGGGCGGAATGGGGACAAAATCCCACGATATTTTCACGCTACCGCTGTGCCGGGAGCATCACAACGAACTTCATGCGGATCCGCTGGCGTTCGAAGAAAAGCATGGTTCTCAGGTTGATTTAATTTTTCGTTTTCTTGATCACGCCTTTGCAACCGGTGTGCTCGGGTAAAAGAGGTTACTGATGCGTATAGAGTTTGTTTTGCCTTACCCGCCGACGGTGAACACCTACTGGCGTCGTCGTGGCAGCACATATTTTGTATCAAAAGCCGGTGAGCGTTATCGCCGGGATGTGGCACTTATTGTTCGCCAGCAGGGGCTGAAATTAAACCTGTCCGGAAGGCGGGCAATAAAAATTATTGCAGAGCCGCCGGATAAGCGCCGTCGTGACCTGGACAATATCCTGAAGGCACCACTGGATGCGCTGACGCATGCCGGACTACTTATAGACGACGAGCAGTTTGATGAAATCAATATTGTGCGCGGTCAGCTCGTTCCTGGTGGGCGGCTGGGGATAAAAATCACAGAACTGGAGTGCGCATGAATAACCAGTATTTACAGTTTGTGCGTGAGCAGCTCATTATCGCTACCGCTGATTTGAGTGCGGCAACAAAAGGTCAGCTTGAAGCCTGGCAAGAGAATGCCATGTTCGATACAGGGCGTTACAGGCGAAAAAAAATCCGGTACCGCGATGAAGCGACTGGAAAAATGATAACGCGGGATAATCCACCAATCCCGGGGAAGCAATCGCTGGCGAAGGGGACGTCAATTCCTCTGGTCAGTCCGGTTGAGTTTTCGACATCATCGTGGCGGCGGGCTGTTCTGTCTCTTGAAGAACATCATAAAGCCTGGTTGCTGTGGTGTTACAGCGGGAATATTTGTTGGGCATATCAGATCGCGATAACACAGTGGGCGTGGAATGAATTTAATACTCAACCCGGTACCAGAAAAATTGCAGGGAAAACGCAGGAACGCCTGAAAAAATTAATCTGGCTGGCGGCGCAGGCAGTAAAAGCAGAACTTTTTGGTGGGGAAGGTTATGAATACCAGGAGCTGGCATTACTGGCGGGAGTGACAACTAAAAACTGGTCCAAAACATTTACTCGTCACTGGGTTGCATTGAAACACATTTTTCACCGACTGGATAGTGAGGCTTTATTGTTTGTAATGAGAACACGTTCAAAACAAAAGGCGGTATTTTCAAAGCAAAGTGTTGCAAAAGTAGATTGAAAGGCATATATTTCATGCAAATCTGATATTTTGCCGATTTTGTACGTGATGGCAAAAGCAAACAAAACCCGCCCACAAGCGGGTTTTGTTTGTGCCACTTATCTCGGATAGACATGGTGAATGCGCTGGTGGAGGAGATAAGGGTGATTTTTAACCAGGTGATTTTTGAATGCTTGCTACATTGATTTCGTAACGTTATTATCTTGCGCCGGCCCTTTAGCTCAGTGGTGAGAGCGAGCGACTCATAATCGCCAGGTCGCTGGT
>ERZ778495.2124-NODE-2124-length-11816-cov-7.128646_pt1 | contig 11816 bp, 10 predicted proteins | sample MGYA00433100_ERZ778495 | MGnify/ENA primary metagenome ERZ778495 (study PRJEB29527, sample SAMN07138962) | mouse gut metagenome | material: feces | host: mouse | place: China:Nanjing | collected 2016-01-25 ...
AAATTATTTTAAATACTTAAGGGGTCAAATTCTGGGTCAGTTACAGAATAAAATCTCCAATTTATAAGCGTTTTTAACTCTTTTCGCAGATTAAGGAAATCTAAGATAATTGTTACAAAATAAAACACCAAAAAAGCTGTCAGAAAATTTTATTTTCCAACAGCCTTTTTTATTTTACTACCATAACGCCATTCTACCTAAGACTATAAAACGTTCTTCCCCTTCTCGAACACTTCCACTTTGCAGCAATATTCCTTAGGCTTTTTATTATAACTAATTCCTACTGCCAATATTCGTCTTATATATTTTGGTGGTTCTCTCAGTTTTCCTTGAAAACATAGTCTATAGTTTTTATCCTTAGGAACTGTCAAGAAATAACTCGTCGATTTGACTTGTCTAAATGTCCATCTGCGGCATCAGATAATCTTGACGCAGCCCGCTTATCCAATATGAGCCGTGCAGAAATTGGAAAATCTTAACGGTCGTCAGTACAACAGCGATTTATCCACAAAATATCTGCCGAACGCCGCTAATTTATACGCTTCGAAAGGAATGCTGCTGTCCAAGAACATCCCCATTTATGCCTTCTCTCTTTCCCTGATTTCTTGTTACTATTTACAGTTTCCAGCTACTCATCGTAACAGCATTTGCGCATTCCGATCCGCCTATGGCGAAACGCAAATCATATATCCGTTGGATTTCTCTCTACGATTATTGTAATTCCTGCATAACTGCCAATGGTGTTTCCATGTGGCGAAATGCCGGCTTACGTCCACTTGGCTGCTCTGTGCCCTCTTGCAGATACCAAACTGCCTGAACTGCCCGCATTCCAAGCGCCTTCGCTGTTTCTAGCTCTTGACTGCCTCCATCTCCCACATACAAACATTCTTCTGCCTTTACTGACAGCTTTTGAAGGCATCTGTAAAAAATCTCTTTATCTGGTTTCACAAGCCCCTGCTCATAAGAAAGAAAAACCACATCAAAATAAGGAAACAATACACTTTCTCGTATCACTTTCGTTTCTTCCGAAAAGCAATTGCTAATTACCCCAATTTGCAGCCCATTTTCCTTTATCTGTGCCAGCATAGGAAGAATTTCTGGATGCAGATGACGAAAAGATTCTCGTTTTGCCGCATAGCGTTTTTCGATTATTTTGTTGTAAATTGCTTTGGAGTAACACTGATTTGCCTGTAAAATATTTTCAATTACATCTTCAAACGTCAGTTTCCCTGTACTGCGTGCAATTTCCGTTTGCTGCCATATTACCTGAAATGCCTCCTCTGTTATTCCTGCATCTGCTGCCATCTGTGCACCAAAATACAACGGGCTTCGATAATGTGTAATTAACGTTTCATACATATCAAAAATTACTGCTTGTATCATAAATTCCTCCATCTTTCGCACATAAATTGCTATTTATTTTCTGCCTGATACAAAGAAAGAAACTGCTCTGTTGCTAAAATAATTTTTTCAAATACGGCATTATAAATTCCAGTTCTGTGCATAACTTTTCTATCATAATCTTTTTAATATTACTCTCTGTTAATCTTGCAAGATATTGTCCACCCCATAATATATTCGCCAGCCAGCCGGCAACTGATCCCATAGGCCAGTGCTAGAGTTGTCAACCCATGAGATTGAAAAACACTTGCCAGCATTCGGGACAATTCAAGTTTCCCATCACTTCCACCAAAACAGATTAGTGCTTTCCCAGAATATTTGTCTTCGACCGGAAGAAATAGTTCTCCATGAAATCCATCTGTTTTAACACGATATGTATTATTTTTTGCTTTAAACATCGCCTTTTGTTCCTTTTTCGATATATATAATTTATGACTTTTTTATTATACCACTAATCCGAGAGCGTGGAAATAGCGAGTTGTTTGGCTGATTCCCCTACCTATTAGATATCCTAATTACATTACAATTGATGCACACAAAACGCTAAAGTAAAAAAGCAAAAGCTTTTAGCATTTTGGCGCATAATTCCCACTACTTTGGCGTGGATGTGAAAAGTAACCTAATTGTAACAGTTCAGGTAGGTCTGCGCATTTACTGCGCTGACCGTAATAAAATGTAGTGGTTGGAGGTATCCAGCCCATCGCGAAGCGATTTTCAATGGCTGGATACGTAACAGTTCAATGGGTTATCTGAACTGTTACACCTAATTACCCACATTTTCTATAAAAATATTAAAATACTGGAAATAAATTTCCAAAACGTGTTATGATAATACAGATACTTTGTTTTTAACTGTAAATCAGCAATATAGTATAATGTTTTTACAATAAAGGAGAACTGAATTGTGGGGTCTTTTGTAGAATTTCAAAATGTAAGCAAAATCTATAAAACTGGCGAGGTGTCTATTCAGGCGCTTCACAATGTAAATTTTCAAATAGAACAAGGCGAGTTCTGTGTGATTGTAGGTGCTTCCGGTGCGGGAAAAACGACCATTCTCAATATTCTTGGCGGTATGGATACCTTGACGGAAGGAAAAGTATTTTTAGAGTCCAACGAGGTTTCTGCATACAATAAAAAACAATTAACAGGATACCGCCGTTATGACGTTGGTTTTGTATTTCAATTCTATAACCTTGTGCAAAATTTAACCGCACTGGAAAACGTAGAGCTTGCTGCGCAAATTTGTACAGATCCTCTGGACGCAGCGGAGGTACTTACCGAAGTTGGACTTCAAGACAGAATGAACAATTTTCCTGCACAGCTTTCCGGCGGTGAACAGCAGCGTGTTGCAATTGCACGTGCACTGGCAAAAAATCCAAAACTTTTATTGTGCGATGAACCAACTGGCGCTTTGGATTACAATACTGGAAAGGCAGTGTTAAAACTGTTGCAGGACACCTGCCGCGAAAAAGGAAAAACAGTAATTGTTATCACCCATAATCAAGCGCTAACTGCAATGGCAGACCGTATTATCACGGTAAAAAGCGGCACCATTGTGAGTATGATAAAAAATACAAATATTGTAAATGTGGAAGAAATTGAGTGGTAATAAGGTAACAGTTCAGGTAGGTCTGCGCATTTACTGCGCTGACCGTAATAAAATGGAGTAGTTGGAGGTATCCAGCCCATCGCGAAGCGATTTCTAATGGCTGGATACGTAACAGTTCAATGGGTTATCTGAACTGTTACGTAATAAGGAAATGGAGGTATTTTATGAAATCCATTATGAAAAAAACTACATTGCGGGAAATTCGGCAAAGCTTGGGGCGTTATCTTGCTATTTTTGCAATTGTGGCAATGGGTGTTGGCCTTTTTGCAGGATTGAAAATTACACGACAGGTTATGATAACCTCCGCCAACGCTTATTTAGAGGAAAAGCAGCTCTATGATTTCCGTCTGCTGTCAACATTAGGATTTGAGGACGAGGATGTGCAAACATTATCCAGCAAAGAAGATGTCCGCTTTGTCGAGGGTGCTGTAGCGGCTGATATTCTCTACTTCAATCAACAAGGAAATGAAGATGTTATCAAAGCCCACTCACTACTGCAAAATATTAACGGTTTAGAAGTCGTTGCCGGAAGGCTGCCCCAGCAAGCAACAGAATGTGTTGTTGACGCAAATCTTTATGACAAAAGCGCACTTGGAACAAAAATTGTTCTTTCTGAAAACAATGTGGAGGAAGACTTGGACTATTTTGCTTATCGGGAATACACCATTGTCGGTATTGCACAGTCAAGTGCCTATATTCAGTTTGAACGTGGCACAACGGCTCTTGGCAATGGTCAAGTCAGCGGTTTTATGTATCTGCTGCCACAGGGATTTTGCGCAGAGTTTTATACGGAAATCTATGTAAAATTTAACCAAGACTATCCGATTTATTCCAAGGATTATAACGATTATATAGACGAAAAAGAACCGCTTTGGAAAGATTACTGCAAAGCGCAAGGAGAGCGCAGATATCAGGCAATTGTAGCGGATGCCGAAGCCGAACTTGCCAACGCCAAACAAACACTTGCCGAAGAAAAAGCCGATGCCAAGCAAACACTTGCCGATGCAAAAAAGGAACTTGCAGACGCACACGCTGAGCTTGCGGACGGCTGGCCAAAATACAATGACTCTTATGCCGAATTTGAAGAAAAAATTGCGGAGGCAGAACAGGAAATTGCAGACGCAGAAGCGGATATTGCCAATATTGAAAAGCCAGAAACTTATGTTCTTAATCGTGATACCAATATCGGTTATGCCTGCTTTCAAAATGATTCCAGCATTGTGGAAGGGCTTGCAAATGTATTTCCCGTTTTCTTCTTTTTGGTGGCAGCGTTGGTATGTATGACCACTATGAATCGCATGGTTGAGGAACAGCGCACACAGATTGGTGTATTGAAAGCACTTGGCTATGGAGAAGCCGCAATTATGGGAAAATATCTTTTTTATTCCGGCAGTGCGGCACTTGCGGGCTGTATCGCAGGATATTTTCTTGGAATCCATTTATTCCCCTTCGTCATCTGGACAGCCTATGGTATGATGTATCAAATGGGCAGCATTGTCTATATATTTGATGGCGGTACAGCACTGTTGTGTCTTGCGTGCGCGCTATTGTGCTCTATGGGCACAACATGGATATCGTGTCGACACGAGTTAAAAGAGGTTGCGGCAGATTTAATGCGCCCCAAAGCTCCACGTGCTGGGAAGCGCGTTTTCTTAGAATGGCTGCCTTTTATATGGAAACGCTTAAAATTTTTACACAAAGTATCTGTTCGAAATATTGTACGTTACAAACGACGCTTCTTTATGATGGTCATTGGCATTAGCGGTTGTACTGCCCTGCTTGTCACAGGCTTTGGCATCCGTGATTCTGTTGTGGATATTGCCGATCAACAGTTTCAGGAAATACAGACCTATCAGTTTGGTATTACACTAAAAAATGGTATAAAAGACGCAAACGACCCTTCCCTAACAGAATTTACAGAAATTCTTGACACCTATGGCGGATCATTTCTTCCGGTGCTTGAAACCACCATGGATTTACAGACACCAGAGAATCTAAAATCCATACATCTAATTATTGTTGAAAATCCTGCACAGATTGGCGAGTATATTGACCTGCACACGCCAGACAAAACCGCGATCTCCTATCCCAAAGCTGGCGAAGCCGTTATCTGCGAAAAACTGGCAAAGCGATATCGCATTCAAATCGGGGATACCATACATCTTTTTGAGGAAAACGGAACAGAAGTCCAAGCAGTGGTAAGTGGAATTTGTGAAAACTATATTTACAATTATATCTACTTAAATGCCGAAACCTATCAAACAGCATTGGGTACATTTCTTTATAAAAATGTATACGCAAATATCACGAAAGATGCCGATATTCATGCCGTAGGCGCTGCCATTATGAAAGCAAACAATATCACAGCCGTATCCATTAATGCGGATATGCTTGTACGCTTTTCCAGTATGATGAGCAGTATGAATTATATTGTATTTGTCGTGATAGCGTGCGCTGCAGCACTTGCCTTTATTGTACTTTACAACCTCAATAATATTAATATTACAGAACGGATACGGGAAATCGCCACAATTAAGGTACTTGGGTTTTATCGCAATGAAACCGCTGCCTATGTATTCCGCGAAAATACAGCGCTTACTGCAATAGGCTGTGCCGTAGGTCTGCTATTAGGAAAACTGCTTCATATTTATGTAATGCATAAAGTTGATATTGATTTAATGTCCTTTGATGTTCATGTAAAGGCAGTCAGCTATTTATTAAGTATTCTGCTGACTTTCGCCTTTACATGGATTGTGAATCGGATAATGACAGGGAAATTAGAAAATATTAATATGGCAGAATCATTAAAATCTGTAGATTAATCCATTTACTTTCTTCGCCATAATATTACCAACAACCCAGCAGTCACAAGCACAACAACAAGCACCAAAATCGTTGTTATGATTACAATGCTTTGTTTCTGCTTGGGTACAATCCGCTCTGCACTGGACTGTTTGTCAGGCTGTTCCATCGAAGAATCTGCGGAGATTTTTGTAGATTCTTCTGATGTTTTCTCTTGTTCTGTGTTATTTTGTTCATTTTTTGTATTTCCCCGCTGCGGTGCACCGTTCGGGAAAAGCGCTTCAAAATCTGCGGTTGGCTGATCAATGCATACCCATTTATTTTTCATGCCATAATAATAATTGACATTCCCCCAAAGCCGCCCTTCTTCATCTTGAAATACATGGCTGTATGTGGGCAGATGCTCTTGTGTCTGCATTGGCGTACCATTTTCTGCACCGGGATATTCCCATAAATAAATCTCCTGTCCAAGATACTGGCTATCCAGATCCTGTTCCACCGCTCCAACAATCTCCTCCTGAAATTCCTCTGCAAAGGAAATACTGTCATAGACGATTTCCATATACTCCATCGGCATCCAACCGGTTTTCTTTGCATTTGTATTCTCATAAATTCCCCAAAGAATACCATCACTATCCTGATATGTATACGAAATATAGATTACCGTTCCATTCTCTAACTGGGTCACTTTCTGCGGCGATTCGGGATTTTTATAAACAATCACAATCCCATTAGGCCCATTTGCTGTAAATGCACGATTTACGTAAGTACATTCGGAAGCATGATCATTGTAAAACATATCTTCAGGCTCCCAGATAATATCTGCAGATACGGGAAGTACAGAAACCATACTCCCCACAATTGTAAAAAGAATGCAGCAAATCAGCACCGCACATTGACGTGTCCGTTTTTTCATAAAATAACTTCTCCTTCCAAATATTCTAATAAAAAATGGTGCACTAGGCGGGCAGTATATATAACAATCCGTTTAGGCATTTATCTCAATCCACTTAATAATATCATAAAATCTCTCTTCTGTAATTGCATGACCACCTTGATATTGCTTATGCTCTAAATTCCCCATGGCATTCCATTCAGCATACGCTGGACTAGCTTTTTCTACAATATACGCAGCATCTCTTGAATATTTATCACTATCACTAGAAACAATAAGCAGACGCCGTGGTGCAATGCAGGAAACCACATCATAAATATCATATTTTCCATGAAAATTCGGGATTACACTTGCCATTTCTATTCCGACATTGTTTTTCATGCGATTTTCAAAAGTACAGGCACAGCCGCTTGCACAGCTAAAGGCTATCCGCTCATCTAGTGCTGATAAAAATAAAACTGTATTTCCGCCATAGGAATGCCCAAGCGTGCCTATTCTTTTGTTATCAACGCAATCAAGATTAGAAAGCAATGTGATGCCATTTATTGCATCATGTAGTACTTTCTTCATCAAATAATCACCCTTTAGAATACGATAACACATCTCATTAAAATGCTGCCAAAAATCAAAACCCTCTATTGTTTTATCTTTACGCCGAGTTTCAAAGCATATGGAATCTGGTGCAAGTACAATAAACCCTTTTTTTACCAATTCCAATCCAAAAGCCTGCAAAGGATTCCCTGCCAAACCGCAAACTTCACTTTTTCCCAAATGATGTTCTCTATTATGCTGATGATGAATTAAAATTGCTGGATTATAATTAAAATTATCCGGTAATAGTAAAAAAGCAATTACTTTATCACCATAAGAATCATATTCAATTAACTGCCTTATATACCCGTCCTCTTGTATGGAAGATAATATTTTGTATCCAACATTTAATATGGAATTAGAAAGTTCAATTCCTATCAGTGCTGCTATTTCATTTCTTAAATTCGTATTCAATGTTATCTCCCTTCAAGGTATTTGCTACGCAATATTTTCTCATATATGGTTGTCCATTCCGTCAGCCCATTATTTTGAAAAAGAGAAATTACAATTTGAATCTGCTCCCGTAATGCCTCTTTTGATATCGTAATACAATAATTTTCATACTGATAAAAATCATTCTCAAGCCACTCATAACGTTCAAATGCATTGTTGTCTGCATCAATCCCCCATTCATAAACTTCCAGCGGCCCAAAAGATGCTTTGGAAATCAAAACAATATTTCCCTCTTTATTTGGAACAAAATTAGGTTTTTTATAACGCCAAGGCGCAATATAGGTTGTATTGTCCTCCATATTTATCCTCTCTGCGTGCCAGTACACCGTTTTTTAATTCCTCATATACCAAGCACTTTGTATACGAGGATTAAGGAAACGGTGTACTAGTACAGCATTACATTAATAATCCCAGCAGTCCATGAACATATATTCGTTATAAGTGAGAAAAGAAACGTGTGCGGAATATACCACTGGGGTGTTTGCAGATGTCTGTTTCTTTCTGTGCTCTTGGAATCTGCTGTCACTTTGCATACAGAAGAATTGGAAAAACTTTGATAAATCAACGCTTCCGTTACTACCACCATTATTTCTATTACAAGCTGCAAATACAAATCAGGTAGATCCTGCAAATAGATACTTCCCAGCCAATGCAGCAATACAGCAGGCGGGTTTGTAAGGATATTAACCAACGTTATCAATAACAATTTTTTAATCGTGCGTATTCTTAAGCAGTATGCAACGGCAGCTTCTATAATAATGGTAACTATTAGAGAAAAAACAAACATTTTAATTAGCCAAGCAGTCACTTCCAGTTCCTTTCTAAATTAATCCATCCTTGCTAAAAAGTTATTGTAAAATTATATGGGATAACTGCTGCCCTTGTATTGCTTATACATTTTCTACCAAGTCAATCCGAAATCCAGCCCTCTGCGCACATATTTTAAGTTCTGGCAGCTTTGTCGTGTTATATGGAAATATCACATAGCTGTCACTTTCCATATCAATACTGGCAAAGCATAAATCTGCTCTGCCCCACTTTTCCAGCAAAACTTTGCATCTTTCTGATATATCAGCCTCCTCCGAAAGCCATTGCGGGTCAATACGCAGCCCACGCGCCAAAACGCCTCTAAGAGCCTCGACAAAATAAATAAAATCCTCCAATTCTGTCTTCCAGTCCAGTTCACAGACATACTGATATTCGCTCAAAATATCAACCAAACCACACAGCCAAAGCGTGCCAATATCCTCCTCATTATCCTCTAACAGACCACGGTCAAGATACTGTTCTTTGTGCTCTATAAGATACTCCTGCGTATGATAAACGCATTTTGTAACCTCATCCAATACTGCCTTGCGAACGCTTTCGCAAACGCTTTTGCATTCACTTTTGGATTCGTTATTGTGTTCGCTTTTATGTTCGTTATTGCGTTCGTCAGCAATTTCCGATTCCCCACAATTCTCCTCCAATTCTTGAATTTCCGTCAACATCTCTGCGAGCGCAACAACACTTTGCGGATCAACAGTTACCATGTCGTCATCTTCCTCCTCATCTTCTTCATTGTCCCCATCACCATCGTACACTTCATTTTTATAGCCTCCCCACCCTATCCATGTAGCACCAAGCACTTCTTCCTTTGCAACAAATTTCACATAATCAGATATGGAACTGTCGTCTACAATTCTATGATATTCTCTATCGTACATATTCTCGTCTATAATATATGGTAATTTTTCTGTATTTTTTACAAATTCACTGATGGATAAATTTAATGTAAACTTTTTCTTAATCTCTGCCAACGCTTTTAATCTGTTTTCTGGTAGTTTTACCAATTCTACCCTTCCCCGATACCACATAGTTTATTTCCTCCCACATCTTAGGAACTGTTCAAAAATCACTTATGACACTTGCTTGTCACAAGTGATTTTTAAACTATTTCTTACAATTCTTCTCTTTGTCCAAAACATGCGCCAATACTTCTTGATACTACATCCCATTTCCCTGCCAATGGCACATTACCTTTGCAGCAAGCTCCCGCTGCTTTGCGTTTTTGGCATTTAATAGCTGCTTGATATCCTCCTCCCAGCTTTTCTGCCCGTAAAGGAATCCCAGCAGTTCCCCCTGCACTTTCTTGGAACTGTCCTTCGTAAAATATAAAATCTCCGCTTTGTACTCCTCAGGACATTCCAGCAAAACACGCAGCGCAAAGAAACGTCCAAAAGCATTTCCCGTTGTAAATGCCTTCCATGTTTCTTCTTTTTTTTGGTGCAGATATTCTGAAAAACTTCCCACTGCACTCTCTACAAGCGACATTATCCAGTCCTCATCTCTGCCCCATTCCTCCACAAGCATCATAAGCCCTTTGAACTGAAAGGCAATCGCAAGTCCCTCTTGGTCTAAATTTTCCAAAAGCTTCTGTACCTTTACCGAAGATATGCCATCTTCTATATCTTCCGAAACAGAGATATCCCGCACAATAAAATAATCACTACGTATCAGGAGTAAATATGCCTCACATCTTCGGTGGAACGGCTCGTCTTGGTATTGCGCCCAATATGTCATCAGTAAATCGGTTTCTGTATAGAAATCATATGAATTTTCCATTAACTGTTCTGCAATCGGATACAGCGTGTCCACAGCCGCCGCACCACGCAGATAATTTTCTACTAGTTCTCTGTATTCTTCTACATCATGTAACAGCATTAGAATCAATCGCTCTTTATTGATGTTCTGCTGTCTGTGTTCTGCCAAAAACTGCTGATACAGCGGCGGATCTTGCTGCGCTGCAATCTGATATAAAAAATTACACGCATACAATTCCTTTTTCATATCATATTCTGATTTTTGCCGTGCCACTTTATAGATAAACTGCCAATCCCAGTCTGGTTCGTCCATCGCGCGGAGAAAACACTCTCGATTAGTCCAAAACTGCTGATCCAAAATTGCTGAATACTGTTTAAATGCCGCCCATTGGATTAACCTTTTGCTGTCGATCCCAAGTACCTTGTCATAATTGGTTCCCCTGATTTCAATATCCATAAAAAGCAGACTGCTAATATACTGTATTACATCCAGCATATCACGATTGTCCCAGCAGGATGTATTTGTAGCCGAAAGCATACAAATCTTGGTTTCTAAGCATATTTTTACAATATTTTTGAGTGTAACAGAAAGGTTATAGTTTAAATACGCCAGACCGCCATATAGATGCAGCAATACTTTATCTACGCAAACAGAAGCAGCAAGCTCCTTTATTTTCGGGGTAATCTGATTCTCTACAATCGCTGTTACAATTTTTGCAAGCGCCGATGCCTCCATTTGATTTTGAAACAAATCACCGAAACGGGATAAAATAATATCCTCATACTGTTTCATCAAAGGAATATCCTCCGGCGCAATCGCAATTTCCGGCATATCGCCGCTGTCCTCTTCCGGCGGCACTGCCGTTTCTTCAGAATTGTTATATTTCGCGGTAAAATATGCCATTAGCAGCACAAGCCGTAGATGATCCCGCCGCTCTTTTCTGGTGTGCTGCGTGAATGTGCTGATAAATGCCCTCTCGTTTTCTTCTATGCAATTCAGAACGGTTTTAAAATATTCCGGCTGGTTCTCTGCCATTTGCAGAAAACTTTTAATATCACCGCCAAATAAGCTGTTTGTCCAATTATTATAGAACTGTGCATACAGATATATCGTTATCTTTTTAACTGGATCGCAGGCAATTGCTCCCTCTTTAGCAGTAAAAATATCTTTCTGTATCATTGGGTAACAGGTTGCCCGCCCAATTGCAAACAACAGTTCGAATAATCTGCGTGCTTGTTCCTGTTTCTGCTGCACCATAAATAAGCCAAATAGATTCTTTGCGGTTTGTGCTGGTACTTCCAGCGTGACTTGGGACAAATCACAATGCGGCATCTGCCCCAGCGCTGATTCGTCCGCCTCCCCCAGCAGATACGCCTGTGCCAATGTCCTCTGCTGGCTATCCAGCGAAAGGGCATCCAATATCTCGCTTATCTGCGCCATATCTATGTTATTACAGTTTTTCATCTTTTTCGCCATTCCTAT